>Ga0335073_10000791_pt1 | contig 41412 bp, 29 predicted proteins | sample Lox_Sample_22_FD_207093 | JGI IMG/M metagenome (GOLD analysis project Ga0335073, IMG submission 207093) | Soil microbial communities from Loxahatchee National Wildlife Refuge, Florida, United States - Lox_Sample_2.2 | ecosystem: Environmental > Terrestrial > Soil > Wetlands | place: USA...
TAAAGGACTGGATCACAATCTGCTGGTTCGACTGCTCTCCCGGCGCCGGCACGTTGTGGTGAATGGTGTAAATCACAAAAGGCGTGCTGCCTCCGCCGCCAAAACTATTGGCTACGCCCCACCGCTGGAAGAACCATCCGTAGCCGGCGCGCAGCACCGTCTTCGCCCGCTTATTGCCCCCGCCGTCCAGCGCATACGCAAAAGAAACGCGCGGAGCCCAGTCGTTGATGTCGTGAATATAGTTCTGCGCCTCCCAGCGCAGTCCATAGCTGAACGTAAACCGGGGACTGACCTTCCAGTCGTCCTGATAAAACAGCGCCGCATCAAACAGCGTGGCCCGCGCCGTGTACGCATTGTTGTTGACCACCGTGTATTGAAATTGCTGCGGCTGGTTATTCAGATAATCCGTAAGCGACTGGTAGGTATACAGTCCGTTCGTTCCCGCATTGGTGTAATTCGCATCGCGAGTCGAGCGCAGCCGCGCGCCAAAGTTCAGCGAGTGGCTCCCTTCGGCCGCGGTGAAGTAGTCCTGCAGCTCGAAGTAATCCTGATTGTCCCGCAGCGTCCCGCTGTTGCTGCCGCCCGAAGTGAACGCTCCCTGCACAGAAATAGTCGGGTCGGTCGAAAGCGGTGTCTGCTCGGCATGCGTGCGCGTCCACTCAAAGCGCATGTCGTTCACGACCTTGTTGTTCATCACCCAGCTGTTGCTCAACTGGATCTCATTTTCGATATTGTGCGTGTTGTATCCCACCGTAGGCAGGCTCGTGGTGCCGATGCCCGCATTCGACTGCGCATTCCGCGTGAAGCTGTAGCGGATCGTCAGTGTATCCGGCTCGCCCAGTTGCAGATCGAACCGCGGGCTGACGTCGATGCGCGTGCTCGGGTTGCCGACCGTCGTATTCAGATAGACCGGATTGCTGGGATCGGTCGTCGCAGTCGGATTCACCGCATCCACCACGCTCACGTTCTGAATATTCCGGCCGAAGGCGCTTACAAAGAACGAAGCCTTCTTTGAAATTGACCCGCCCACATTCCCGTCCAGAAAATACGTGTAGTAATCCGGAAACGGAATCTTCGGCTGCCCCGGCTGCAGGTTGGAATTGAGAATCGGATTTGCCGCATTAAAGCTCGAATCCGTTCCCCGCCCGCGGATGCCTCCGTGCAGCTTGTCCGTGCCCGGCTTGGTGAAAATTTCAATGCGCCCGTAGCCCAGCCGGTCATACTCTGCCGAAAACGGATTCTGGTTCACCCGAATCTCGCGGATCGACGACTTCGGCGGAAGCTGCCCGCCGGTGAAGCCGTCGATATAAATCTGCCCGCCGTTCGGCCCCGCCGAAGGCCCGGCCAGCGCCTGCAACTCGTTCTGCAGCTCATCCGGATCGTCGGAGAGCGCATCCAGGTCCTTGCCCTTCAGCACAATCGCATTCGCATTGTTGTCCGGGCTCGTGTCCACCGTGGTGCCCTCGGCGTTCACCTGCACCTGCTGTTTCTCCACCTGAATCTCAAGCGACACATCGAACTGCTTCGTCTGCCCCGCGGCAACGGAAATGGCCTTTGAACTCGACGCCGCAAATCCCTGCGCGTTCGCAATCACGATGTAAGTTCCAGGAGTCAGGTTATGGACCTCATACGAGCCCCGCGCATTCGACGTGACAGTTGCAACCGTATGGCCATCCGGCGTCGTCAGGCTCACGCTGGCATTCGGAATCACCGCGCCCGTAGGATCGGTCACCTGCCCGCGCACTGCGCCTTTCGCGGCCTGCGCCAGCGTCTGGGTTGCCGATGCAAGACCCAGCAATAAACACAGCAGGATAGAAAAATAGGGTATAAGAACTCTCTGTTTCACAAACTCTCCAAGAGTTTCAACGATAGACGTAACGATGTGCTTACTGTTGCGCAGACGCCGCGGCATCGCCGCCGCCCAGACTCCAGGAAGAAGAAAACAGGCTCTGGCTTGCTTTGGTCGAAGCCTGGAGCATGGGCTCAACCCCGGCCAGCAGCGTAATCGCAGTAGCCGTGTCGCTCGCCCCTTCGGTTGCGACAATCATCACCGCGTCGCCCGGGTGCAGATCGGTAAGCTGCACACTCGGCGCACGCTGCAACAGCTGAGAAAGATCTCCGCCGCGTTGCCCGCCCGGTCTGCCTGCCGGAGACTCCGCAGGCGCCGAGACATGCTGTTCACCACCACCGCCGCCCTTCAGCCTGGCTGCAATCCGCTGCGCCATCTCCGGCGGAAGCTTGCGCAGTTGCGAATCCGGCGTGAAATGCACCGTAACCCGCTTCTTCGTGATCAGGTCATTGATCGTCAGCGTCTGCGCCCCGGCATTCACGTTCACGACCGTCGCGGCAATGTTGCGGAACGACCCGGCCACAATCTCATCGGCGGTGACTTCCATCCCGTCCGTGCTGCGTTCGCCGCGCGCGCGCAGCTGGTCGCCGGGCCTGATCTGGTCGAGCGTCGAAACCTTGGCGTCGTCGAACTTCACCGAATCCTGCGCATACCTCCGCACGATCGTCTTCGGCGTGGTGTGGATCGTAATCGTTCTAGCTCCCGACGCCACCACAACCGTACCCGCGGCCGCATCGACAGATTTCACAATGCCGCCCACGCCGCGCCGCTGCCAGTCCTCGCGCTCCTGCTGTTGTCTCTGTGCGATGTCGCTCTTCTTCATCGCAATCACAGCCTGCGCCGTATAGCTATTCGCAGCCGCGCCCGCACCCGAACTAGGAGTCGCCCGCACCAAGACGCGATCGCCCACCGCAAGGTCCTGGACGCGGATCGCCGTCGCGCCGCTCAAATCCTTCTGTCCCGGTTCCGTGCGCACAATGCGCGTCGCATCGCTGACCGTGATCGTCGCCACTACACCCGCATCGGATTTGACGGTGATCGTATCGCCATTGACCGCCGTCACTGTCCCCAGCAGCCGCGCCGTGGATGCCGTCGCCGTCTGCCCGGACTCCGCAAATGCCGGGAAAGTGGTCGCAGCCGTAAACCCTGCCGAGGCCAGCAGGCTGAGCGCGAACGATGTCTTCACAAAAGCCATAAGTGAGTAGATGTAAACGTCTTTCTCGAAGAGGTCTCTGCCACAGGACTCAGTCGAAAGACGGCTTCCGATACCTGAAAGTTTCAAACTCTGGAGGTTGCTGAAGAACCAGCTGCGTTGAAGGAGCACGACTGAAGAGAGCTGCCGCAAAGTCGTTGCTTTGAAGGGGCACGACTTCAGTCGTGCCGTAAGAGCCGCAAAAGCAGTGTGGCTTCAGCCGCCGAGAGTACGTTCTTCTTCATGATCGACTGTTTAACGCCTTCTTAAGGAAGCAAGCGGTTACAACGCCCAAATCAGCCCCGTGGCATCGTTTCCAACTTTTTGTCCCGCGCCAGAGCTAGCCTTGTCCGTTTATTATCAGCGTTGGCCTTGTTTTCCCGGCCGTTTCCGAGGAGAAGGGCAGTTACAAAAAGATCGTGTAATTTCAAGGATTCGAAAACGCCATGGCAATCACAAATGTAAGCAGCTCTTCGGTTACTGCCCACGCACCCGGCGATACCAACAAAAGCGCCATGGCGATGGTCACGACGCTTTTCTTCATGTGGGGCTTTCTCACCTCGCTCAACGACATCCTCATCCCGCACCTGAAGGCGATCTTCTCCCTCAATTACGCCGAAGCCATGCTGGTGCAGTTCGTCTTCTTCTGCGCTTACGCAGCTTTCGGAATTCCATCCGGCAAAATCGTCGAATGGATCGGCTACCAGCGCACCATGGTCGCCGGCCTCTTCACCATGTGCGCGGGAGCATTGCTCTTCATCCCCGCCGCCAGCGTGCCGTCGTTTCCGCTTTTCCTCTCAGCCCTCATCGTGCTGGCCGCAGGCATCACCGCGCTGCAGGTTGCGGCGAACCCCTATGTGTCGGTACTCGGACCGTCTGAGACTGCATCCAGCCGCCTGAACCTCACCCAGGCCTTCAACTCGCTTGGCACCGTCATCGGCCCGCTCATCGGCGGCTATCTTATTCTTGGCGTTGCCGCGAAGCATACCCTGGACGTCACGACGCTCAATGCGGCGCAACTCCACATATACCGCCAGCACGAAGCGGCGACCGTCAAGTTTCCCTATCTCGCCATCGCGCTCGCGCTCGTGATCCTCGGCCTCGCCATCGCCCTGTATAAATTCCCGCGCATCGACGCAACCAGAGACTACCGCCCCATCGGCGATAAGAAAGACACCATGTGGCGTCATCGCCACGTCGTCCTCGGCGCCATCGCAATCTTCGTCTACGTCGGCGCCGAAGTCTCCATCGGCAGCTTCCTCATCAATTACTTCGGGCAGCGGGACATCGGCGGGCTGACCGCTCTCCGCGCATCGGAGATGGTCCCGTTCTACTGGGGCGGCGCCATGGTCGGCCGCTTCATCGGCTCAGCCGTCCTGCAAAAAGTCAAGACCGGCAAACTGCTCGCCCTCTGCGCCGTCGTCGCCGTCATCCTTGTCTTGACTTCCATGCTCACCTTCGGCCACGTCGCCGTCTGGAGCATCCTGCTCGTCGGCTTCTTCAACTCCATCATGTTCCCCAGCATCTTCACGCTGGGCATCGCCGAGATGGGTCCGCTCACCGGCGAAGCCTCTGGCCTTCTGGTGACTGCGATTGTCGGCGGCGCCATCATCCCCGAACTGCAAGGCATCCTCGCCGACCACATCGGCATTCACCACGCCTTCATCCTGCCCATCCTCTGCTACCTCTATATCGCCTACTACGGCCTGAAAGGATCAAAAGTAATCTTTCCCGAAAAATTAGAAACAAAAGCCGCGTAGCAAAGACTACAAATCCGGGTACCCCATCCTGAGCGTAGCGAAGGGTGGGAGAGCCGCAGTTCCTTTAAGAACATCAGGACAACAAGCGCCCTCGCTTGATACCCTTCAGAGATGGAATCGTTGCCACTGGAGGCCGACACGAAATGCAAAGAAGAGATTTCCTGAGCGCCGCAGCACTGCAGGCAGGCGCAATGGCAACCGCACAAGCAGCCAAGCGTCTCGGACTCGCACCCAAGCCCTTCCTGATCGCAGGAAAGCCAGACATTCTCAAGCCGATGGCTGTAGGCCTGCTCATCAAGCCGGCCGACGGCCCTGAAGCCACCATCTCTCGCGTCAAAAACATGGGCTTCTCCAACTGCTTTTTCTCGCTCGACGCCTACATCGGCAAATACACGCCCGCATTAGCGGATCAACTCGGCAGCCTGCTCCACAAATACGGCGTCACCGCCACCGCAGCCGAAGTCGTCGGCCCCGGCCGCCTGGTCTGGGATTTCGAAGACGGCCCATCCACAATCGGTCTGGTGCCTCGCGACAGCCGCGCCGCCCGCATCGATGCCCTCAAGCAAACCTCCGATTTCGCCAAACTCCTCGGCATCCCTCAGGTCCAGACCCACTGCGGCTTCATCCCCGAGAACCCGCGCGACCCGCTCTACGATGAAGTCGTCCTCGCCATTCAGGAAGTCGCCAAATACTGCGCCTCCAACGGCCAGCGCTTCCTGATGGAAACCGGCCAGGAAACCCCAACTACAATGTCGCGCGCCATCAAAGACGTAAACCAGCCCAACCTCGGCGTTGGCCTCGACACCGCCAACCTCATCCTCTATGGCAAAGCGAACCCGGTTGACGCAGTCGACATTATTGGCCCGCACGTTCACAGCATCCACGCAAAAGACGGCAAGTGGCCCACCGACCCGATGAAACTAGGCGAAGAAGTGCTCATCGGCACCGGCCTCGTAGACTTCGAAAAGGTCTTCACCAAACTCCACACCCTCGGCTATACCGGAGCCGTCACCATCGAGCGTGAAACCGAAGGCCCGCAGCAGATCGAAGACGTAAAGAACGAAAAAATCTACCTGGAACGCATCATCACAAAAATCCAGAACGGATAGAGAATCTCGGGGTGACCATCCTGAGCGGAGCGAAGGGTGGGAGACCACGGAAGGTAGCAGTGAAGTATCAGGATAGAAGCCGGGTGCCGGGTGCCCCATTCAAGCCGAAGGCTTGAGTGGGTCCGATAAGTCCGCGCGAAGCGCACAGTATTCAGGTAGAAGCCCCGGCCTTCAGGCCGGGGAAATAGAGGCTATAACCAGGGGGCTTTCCCAAGCAAGGAGCAAACATAAAAATGAACAGAAGAAAATTCCTAACCGGCACCGCCGCAGCCTCAGGCCTCATGCTCCTGAACCCCAAAACTGCCTTCGGCTACGAAGCCAACTCCGCCGTCCGCTACGCGCTGCTCGGATGCGGCAACCGCGGCACCTCCGTCGCCACATCCTTCGCAAAAAACACCAGCGCCCGCATCGTCGCCATCGCCGACCTCTTCCCCGACCAACTGGAAAAAGGCAAAGCCTACTTCGACGATCTCAACAAATCTCTAGGCTACGCTGGCCCCGATTACCAGTTCCGCGGCTACAAAGCTTTTGAAGAACTCGCCGCATCGCCCCACGTCGACGCCGTGCAAATCTCCACGCCCCCGTACTTCCACGTCCAGCACCTCGAAGCCATGGTCAAAGGAGGCAAGCACGCCTACTGCGAAAAGCCCGTAGGCATCGACATCGAGCAAACCAAGCAGGCTCTCGAAATCGCCAATCATGTCGACGGAAAAGTCAGCGTAGACGTAGGCTTCCAGATCCGCAGCGCTCCGCCCTTCGTCGAAATCGTGCGCCGCATCCACAACGGCGACCTCGGCAAGATCGCCAGCATCGCCGCGCACTACAACGCGCCGCCCGCCGTCGAGCACGACTACCCCAACGCCTCCGCCGACGAGCAGCGCATCCGCAACTGGCTCTGGTACCGCAACCTGTCGGGCGACATCCTTCTCGAACAAAACATCCACGTCATCGACATCTGCAACTGGGCGCTCCAATCGCACCCCGTCAAAGCACAGGCCACCGGCGGCCGCAGCGTCATCACCCACGCCGGCGATACCTGGGACAACTATCAGGTCATCTTCACGTATCCGCAAGACATCCACGTCAGCTTCTCGTCCACACAGTTCTGCCCTGGAAAGTGGTTCGACGTCTCCGAGCGCATCTTCGGGGCGAAAGGCATCGCTGAAATGCCCTACTCCGGCCCACTGCGCATCATCGGCGACAACCAGTGGACATGGTCCGAAAGCACCACACAACCCACCGGCTCTTTCGCCGCCAACGGAGCCTTCAGCGACAACCTCGCGCAAGCCGACTCGGAAAAAGATAAAGGCTTCATCGCGAGCATCACCTCCGGCAAGTTCCACAACCAGATCGCCGCCGGAGTCGAAAGCGCCCGCAGCTGCATGCTCGGCCGCATGGCAGGCTATACCAAACGCGAAGTCACCTGGGACGAGCTCCTGGCTCACGGCGAAATCTATAAACTCGACATCAACATGAGCCAGTTCACCTAGCCCAAATAGCGACGTCATCCTGAGCGAAGCGCAGCGAAGTCGAAGAATCTGCTTTTTTGGCAGCAGCAAGAAAAAGGGTGGGAGAGAATTGCGGGCGACCCAGAGCGTGCCCTGAGCGCAGCCGAAGGGTCTGCGAAGAAGACCTGAGTTTATACTTCCAGCTTCTCCGCCATCGCCAGCAACTTCTGCACGCTATTCCAGTTCCTCCCCGTGCCAGAAACCTTCAGCGCCCGCTCCACCGCAGGCATCGACAACTTAGGCCGGGCCATGCCATGAACAAAATAGATGAACACCTCGCGTCCAATAATGTGCAACTCTTCCGGATCAGCCTTCACCGCCAGCGCCTTCGTGCGCGCCTCGGCATCCGGCTCCGCAGCAAGAAACCATACCAGCAGCTTGTTCGGTTCTACATCCTTCCTCGCGGCAAACGGATTCCGAGCAATCACCCCGCGCATCTCCTCCACCGTCCGCAAAATCACCTCCGGCCGAAATCCAAAGCTCTTCTCAATCCCATCCCCAATGCGCTTGCCGACTTTCCCCAGCTCCCGCTCCTTCGTCCGAAACACAACATTGCCGCTCTGAATAAACGTAGCCACATTGTCAAACTTCAGCGACACATACAGCGCCCGCAGAGCATCCATCTTGATCTTGTTGTGCCCGCCAACATTCACGCCGCGCAGCATCGAAATCACGACCGTCATAACGCATCGAGTGTAATCCTCGCCCGCAGAAAACTTCCCACGCCCCTTCGATTTCGTGGAGAATGGCGCACGAGCACGACCCGCGCACGCCACGCATCGAGAAAACCGTCTTCCCCTGTCTGGTGCCCCATCCTTTCGCGCAGTTTGCAAAGGAGCCTGCCCTGAGTTTGCCGAAGGGGTGGAAAAGCACAACTCTCAATGAAATACCTGTCATCCCGACCGAACCTGAACCAAGTGAAGGGGAGCGGAGGGACCTGCGTTTTGCATCGATCAGCACAAAGGCGTGTGTGTACCAACCCAGCTTCTCCGCCAGCGTCCATTCTCTGGTATTGTTCCCAATGCACCCGCAAAGAACTATGGGACGCATCGAGAAATCCGTCTTCCTCAGCTATCGCCGCACAAACTTTCCCTGGGCGCTCGCTATCTATCAGGATCTGACCCAGCACGGCTACGATGTCTTCTTCGACTACAACAGCCTCCCTGCTGGCGACTTCGAGACCGTGATCCTCGAAAATGTCCGCGCCCGCGCACATTTCCTCGTAGTTCTCACGCCGTCGGCACTCGAACGTTGCTCCGAGCCCGGCGACTGGCTGCGCCGCGAAATCGAAACCGCCATCGATGAGAAGCGGAACATCATCCCGCTCATGCTCGAAGGCTTCAGCTTCGGCACTCCTGCCATTGCCAGCCAGCTTACCGGCAAGCTCGCTCTACTTCGCAAATATCAGGCAGTGGGCATACCCGCAGAGTACGTTTTTGCGGCCATGGAGAAGCTCCGAACCCGATATCTGAATGTCTCATTGGATGCAGTCTCCCATCCTGCTTCACCTCCAGCACGGGAGGCGGCAAAAGAACAGCAGGATGCAGCGAAAGCTGCACCCGCAGTCCAGGAAGAAGAGCTTACGGCCCAGACTTACTTCGAGCGGGGCTTCAGTGCAGTGGACCTTGACGAGAAGATTCGCTTTTATACAGAGGCGATCCGGCTAAACCCCGACTTCGCCGAGGCCTATAACAACCGCGCCGTTGCGAGCGGTGAGAAAGGCGATCTCGAAGGATCATTGGCCGACTATGACGAAGCGATCCGCCTCAAGCCTGACTCTATGTATGCTTACACCGGCCGCGGTGAGACGCGCAGGGAAAGGGGGGATATAAAGGGAGCGCTGTCCGACCTGGACGAAGCGATCCGTCTGAAACCCGACTACGCCGAGGCCTACTACAACCGCGGCATTGCGCGCTACGACAACGGGGACTTAGAGGGGGCGCTGATCGACTATGACGAGGCGATCCGGCTCAAGCCCGACCACGCTGAGGCCTATCACAACCGCGGCCTTGCGCGCCGTAAGAAAGGAGACCTAGGGGGAGCGCTGGGCGATTATGACGAGGCGATCCGTCTGCAGCCCGACGACATCGATGCACACTACAACCGGGCGTTATTGAGAAGGGGTCAGTCTGAGCATCGCGAGGCCATTGCTGATTTTCAGAAATACCTCGACTTGGGCGGAGGCGAAAGAGATGGCGACCGGGCAGAGGTTGAAAGGTTCATTCGCGACCTGAAGGCAAAGCTTTGACTAGATTTGGCTTGAGCGGGGCAGTTCCAGAGAAGCTCGCAGCTCCTTATTCTTGCGAGCCTGTGATTGCGGAGCAGAGAAGCCGACTCAACTTGTCGCTGGCTCTACGCCACACGCACGTCAGCGTTCAGAGTGAGGCCCCCGATCTCACGGAAGAGCGTAAGAAGATCCCAATTCACATGGCTCCCAGCAAACTTCCCATTTTCGATAGACGGTGGCCCATTCAAGCCTTCTTTTGGCTTGAGTGGGGCAGTTCGAATTCCGGTCATCAAACCCTCCCTTATCCCCGTTTTCTGGCACAAAATCTGCGCTTAAATGCTTCAAAATGACACAAAATCGCGACTAAAATCTTGCCAAGCCCCCAAACATCCCAAAAATAAGCTAAACAGCACATTCCAAAAGGATTAAAATCTTCCGAAAATTGGCCGACAATTAGGCGCAAATTGCTATTCTGGATATAGGGGAGTCTTTCGAAAGCAGCAAAGCTGAAAGAACCTCTTACAGAGACGTTTTATTTTCAATCACTTACGCATGCGATTCTAACTCATTGAAAACAAAGGATATCCGTACAGAATTGTCGTCGTAAGCTATTGAAAATAAACAATCTCCGTCCAAAAAAGGAGGGAGGGCGTATCACCCTCGAATCCGGGACAGATCGAACGGTCGACGAGCCACCGGAGACGAAAGCACAATACTCGTAGTCGGAATCCCATAAGGCAGCAGCCGCTCGATTACCCGCTCCAGTTCGACAATCGAAGCAGCCGTCACCTGCAGAAAGAAGGCATCACCGCCCGTCACATGGTGACACTCCTGCACTTCCGGCAGCTCTTTCACAAACTTGAGGAAAGGATGATACCGAGGCCCATCGCAGGTCATGCGCACGATCGCCAGAATCGGCAGCCCCAACGCCTCACGGTCGATCTCAACGGTGTACCCGCGAATCATCCCGGCATCCTCCATCCGTCGCAACCGCTCCGCCGTAGCCGACGCAGACAACCCGATTCGCCGCCCGAGGTCGGCAAATGAAGCACGAGCATCGTGTCGAAGCTCGTCAAGCAGCTTTCTACCGTAATCATCCAGAATTTCCGCCGAATCCATCGTAGTCAGCTCCAAAATAGAACTAAAGCATTGTAAATCGACATAAATTCCGTGGAAATGCCATGTACGAGCAGCATCCATCTAGTTAACATCGCAAATATGGAAGTTGAAGCATCCCTCGCGCTTGCCGGACAGGCGCTCACCATCGAAGAGATCGCGGCCGTTGCCTGCGACAGCCGCGAAGTCACGGTGGCCGCCGAAGCCTGGCCGAAGATCAGAGCCTCGCGCAGCGTCGTCGAATCAGTCATCGCCAGCGGCGAAACCGCGTACGGAATCAACACGGGATTCGGCAAGCTCGCCGACGTCCGCATCTCGAACGGCGACCTCAAAGCGCTCCAGCGCAACCTCGTCCTGAGCCACGCCAGCGGACTCGGCGAGCCGCTGCCCGAGCCGGAAACGCGCGCCATGCTGCTACTCCGCGCCAATGTCCTCGCGAAAGGCCACAGCGGCGTTCGCCCCATCGTCCTTGAAACGCTGGTTGCCTTGCTCAACCACCGTATCCATCCCATCATCCCGTCGCGCGGATCGGTCGGCGCCAGCGGCGATCTCGCGCCGCTCGCCCACCTGGCCGTCGCCCTGATCGGCGAAGGCGAAGTCCTCTACAACGGCAAGCGCACCGGAGCCTGCTGCGCCCTCCGCGAAGCCGGAATCGCCCCGCTCACGCTCGAAGCCAAGGAAGGACTCGCGCTCCTCAATGGCACGCAAGCCATGGCCGCAACCGGAGCGCTCGCCCTCGACCGCGCCCTGCGCGTAACCCAGCTCTTCGACCTCGCCGGAGCCATGTCCCTCGAAGCCCTGCGCGGAACGCCCACTGCCTTCGACGAGCGCATCCACGCAGCCCGTCCGCATCGCGGCCAGATCGCCGCCGCCGCGCACCTTCGCCAACTACTCGCAGACAGCGAGATCCGTGAATCGCACCGCCACAACGACCCCCGCGTGCAGGACGCCTACTGCCTCCGCTGCATACCACAAGTCCACGGAGCCGCCCGCGGCGCGCTCGCTCACGTCCGCGAAGTCATCGAAATCGAAGCCGGCTCAGCCACCGACAACCCACTAATATTCGCCGATGAAGAAGACATCCTCTCCGGAGGCAACTTCCACGGCGCGCCCCTCGCCCTTGCTCTCGACTATGCAGCGATTGCGCTCACCGATCTGATGAGCATCAGCGAGCGCCGCATCGATCGCCTCATCAACCCGGACATCAACGAAGGCCTTCCCCCGTTCCTCTCCGACACGCCGGGAATCTCCTCCGGCCTAATGATCGCGCACGTCGCCGCAGCCGCGCTGCTCAACGAAGCCAAAGTGCTTTCCCACCCGGCGAGCGTCGATTCTGTCCCGACCTCCGGAGGCAAGGAAGACCACGTATCCATGGGAATGACTTCAGCTCTGAAGTTGCGCCAGGTCGTCGAGAACGCGGAACACGTCCTCGCCATCGAGATGATGAGCGCCGCGCAAGGATTGGATTATCGCCAGCCGCTCACACCCGCCCGCGAAGTGGAACAAGCAAGAGCAACCATCCGTAGCATCGTTCCGCGCCTCGTCGAAGACCGCATATTATCAACCGATATCGAACGACTCGCCGCCGAGATCCAAGCCGGCGCCTTCGACGCCTGGAGAGACTAACATGGGTGCCCCAGGTTCGCGAAGCTAACCTGGGTTCTTCCCGAGGAGGAGCAACATGCCGGAAATCGTCACTGAAGTCATCCGCGCCCCACGCGGCACAAGCCTAAACACCAAAGGCTGGCAGCAGGAAGCCGCTCTGCGCATGCTGATGAACAACCTCGATCCGGAAGTGGCCGAGCGTCCCGACGACCTCGTCGTCTACGGCGGAACCGGCAAAGCTGCCCGCAACTGGGAGTGCTTCCACGCCATCGTCCGCGCCCTCAAAGGTCTGGAGAATGACGAGACGCTGCTCATCCAGTCGGGCAAGCCAGTCGGCATCCTGCGCACGCACGAGGCCGCTCCGCGCGTCCTGCTCGCCAACTCCAACCTCGTCGGCAAGTGGTCAAACTGGGAACACTTCCACGAACTCGAGCGCAAGGGCCTGATGATGTATGGCCAGATGACAGCCGGTTCCTGGATCTACATCGGCAGCCAGGGCATCGTGCAGGGAACCTATGAGACCTTCGCCGAAGCCGGACGCCGCCACTTCGGCTCGCTCGACGGCAAGTTCGTCGTCTCCGGCGGAATGGGCGGAATGGGCGGAGCGCAACCCTTAGCCGCCACCATGAACGGTGCTCGTTTCCTTGGCATCGACGTCGATCCAGTCCGTATCGAGAAGCGCCTCGCCAGCGGCTACTGCGACCACATCGCGAGAACGCTCGATGAAGCTCTAGCTATCCTCGACAAGGCGAAGCAAGACGGCAAAGCCATCTCCGTTGGACTCGTAGCCAACGCCGCCGACGTGCTGCCGGAACTGATCCGCCGCAACATCATCCCCGACGTGCTCACCGACCAGACCAGCGCGCACGACCCGCTAAACGGCTACGTCCCCAACGGCATGAGCCTAAAAGATGCCCTAGACCTACGTCAGCGCAACCCGGAAGAGTACACGCGCCACTCGATGCAAGCCATGGGTGAGCACGTGAAGGCCATGCTGGAGCTAAAGCGTATGGGCGCGGTCACCTTCGACTACGGCAACAACCTGCGCACACAGGCCAAACTCGCCGGAGTCGAAGACGCCTACGAAATCCCCGGCTTCGTGCCCGAGTACATCCGCCCGCTCTTCTGCGAAGGCAAAGGCCCATTCCGCTGGGTCGCGCTCTCGGGCGATCCAAGGGATATCTACCGAACCGACGAACTGGTGCTCGAACTCTTCCCCGAAGATGCAAGCCTGCGCCGCTGGATCGAACTGGCCCGGAAACGGATCCACTTCCAGGGACTTCCCGCCCGCATCTGCTGGCTCGGTTACGGACAGCGGGCCAAGTTCGGTGTCGCCATGAACGAACTGGTACGTAAAGGCGAGATCAGCGCCCCCATCGTCATCGGCCGCGACCACCTCGACGCCGGCTCCGTAGCGTCGCCCTACCGCGAGACCGAAGGCATGCTCGACGGTTCCGATGCCGTCGCCGACTGGCCGCTCTTGAACGCGCTTGTCAACACCGCCGCCGGTGCATCCTGGGTGAGCATCCACAACGGTGGCGGTGTAGGCATCGGTTACTCCCATCACGCCGGCATGGTGGTCGTAGCCGACGGATCAGACCTGGCCGCGCAGCGCCTCGAACGCGTGCTGACCACCGATCCAGGCATGGGTGTGCTGCGCCATGTCGACGCAGGCTACCAGCAAGCGGTCGGGTTTGCTAAGGAACAGGGAATTCGCGTGCCGATGCATGAGGACCGTGCGTGAGTCCATCGTCTGTTCTAGTTACGAACTGCTCACAGCTCGTAACACTGGCCGGTCCAGCGCGCCCGCGTGTCGGCGCCGAATTGCAAGATCTGCATATCGTCTATGACGGCGCCATGCTGGTGCAGAACGGACTTATTGCTGCCGTCGGCACCAGGCAAGAGATTGAGCCTATTGTCGCAGCAGGCACGGAAGTCGTCGACGCAGGCGGGCGTGTAGTAATGCCAGGGTTTGTTGACGCACACACACATCTGATATTCGCAGGCAACCGCGCCGACGAATTCGAAATGCGCTGCGCCGGCATGACCTATCAGCAAATCGCCGAACGCGGAGGTGGCATCCGCTCCACAGTTCGCCGCACGCGTGCAGCAACGGAAGATGAATTAGTGGCTGCCGGACAGAAGCACGCTCGCTGGTTTCTGGAGGGCGGCACTACAACGGTAGAAGCGAAGTCAGGGTACGGCCTGACCGTAGAGGACGAGTTGAAACTGTTGCGTGCAACTCGCCGAGTTTCAGAAACAACCGCGCTCCGCTGCATTCCGACATTTCTTGGTGCTCACGAAATTCCGGACGAGTACAAAGCGCATCCGGATGACTACGTCGACCTGGTTGTGAATGAGATGCTTCCCAAGGTCACTGCGGAAAAGCTGGCGGAGTTCTGCGACATCTTCTGCGAATCGAAAGTCTTCACCGTGGCTCAGGCTGAGCGCGTGCTTACTGCAGCGAAGCGTCGTGGCCTGGGCTTGCGCGTGCATGCCGACCAATTCACTTCGAGCGGAGCAGTCGAACTTGCTGCAACGCTCGGCGCGAAAACAGTCGATCACCTGGAACAGACTACGCAGGAGTCGATCTCTGTGATGAAAAAGACTGGCGTACAGCCGGTGCTGTTGCCGGGTTCGGTCTACTCCATCGGCTCGCAGAAGTATGCGCCGGCGCGAGCCATGATCGAAGCTGGCCTACCGGTCGTGATTGCCACCGATTTCAATCCAGGTTCATCGCCGACAACTTCGATGACGATGATTTTGTCGCTCGCCTGCACGCAGATGAAAATGACGCCGGCAGAAGCAGTCACCGCTGCGACGATCAATGCAGCATGCAGCCTCAATCGAGGACGCGAGATCGGCAGTCTCGAACCGGGAAAGATCGTTGATTTCGCAATCCATGATGCAGAAGATTATCGTGAGCTGGCTTACTTCTTCGGCAATCATCGACCTTACGCCGTCTTCGCTGCAGGTGTGAGAGTTTGACCGCGGCCGCCCCGCTCTGATACTGATAAGTCAATCGCTATGGAACTCAGCAACGTGCATCGCGAAGTTTTTGTTCCTGTTCAGCAGGCTCGCACGGTTGCGATTTTCATTTGCATTGGCATGATTCGAATTATTTTCGAACAACATGCGGGTGCGTAAGGCGACGAGAGTTTAGAAGAAACACAGAGAGCCACCACCCGCAGCGGGTTGGTGGCTTTTTTTATTTTTCGGCAGGAGGAAGTCACACAATGGGCGTGTCGTTAGTAGATGTACAGGCAGCACGAGCGCGGATCGGCCACTTCATCTATTGTTCGCCTGCTCCGTACTCCGCGGCGCTATCTCAGATGAGCGGACAGCAGGTTTTCCTCAAGCTCGATAATCTGCAACGCACTGGAGCATTCAAGGAACGTGGCGCTCTGAACAAGATTCTTACTCTAACGGAAGCGGAAAAATCCCGTGGCGTAATTGCTGCAAGCGCAGGCAATCATGCGCAGGCTGTTGCGTTTCACGCTACGCGGCGTGGGATCAATGCGCGCATAGTCATGCCCCTGATGACTCCGCTGGTCAAAGTTTCTTCAACCGCGGGATTTGGCGCGGAGGTTGTGCTGCACGGTGCCAACTATGACGAAGCGTGCGCAGAAGCACTGCGCCAGGCCGAGGCCGACGGGATGACTTTTCTTCATCCCTTTGATGATGCAGATGTTATTGCCGGCCAGGGAACCATCGGCCTGGAGTTGCTCGAACAGGTGCCTGGTCTGGAAGCCGTTGTCGTGCCCATTGGCGGTGGCGGGCTTATCAGCGGTGTGGCCTCTGCCATCAAGGAAAGCAATCCGAAGATCCGTGTCGTTGGAGTGCAGACGGAACGGCTGCCTTCGATGCTGCGCGCCATAGAAGTGGGTAAGCCAGTTACAATCCCGGCCGAGGCGACTATAGCTGATGGAATTGCCGTCCGTCGCGCTGGTGAGCAAACCCTGGCGCTGGTGCAACGCTATGTCGATGAAATTGTGACAGTCGATGAAGAGGAAATCGCAAAGGCGATTCTGATATTGCTGGAATGTGAGAAAACGCTCGCCGAAGGTGCGGGCGCGGTCGCGCTTGCTGCGCTTTTGCAGCGTAAGACCTCGCTCGCTGATGAACGCACGGCCGTATTGGTGGGCGGCGGCAACATAGATGTAAGTTTATTGGCAAAGATTATCGAGCGTGGTCTGGTGAAAGACGGCCGCCGCACCCGTCTGCGCATTCACTTAACGGACAGGCCTGGAGCGCTGCATCAGCTCACGAAGATTATTGCCGATGCGCGCGCCAATATTGTGCAGACGGCTCATGATCGCGCCTATTACGGTGTGAATTTAGGCGACACGGTCATCGACTTTACGCTCGAGACACGCGGCTATGAACACATCCGTGAGATAGCAGACTTGCTTAACGCGGCGGGCTATCGTCATGAAAGGATCGAATAAAGAATTGAGAGCGATTCTACCGGCGCGCTGGCTTCGGTCCCGTCGATTTGCGCACGATCAGGGTGGGCTGGATTGGGTATTCCGCGCCTTTGATCGCACTTGATTGGTAGGAGTTGTAGAGTGCCCGAAACGCCATCTTGGCAATTTCCTGCCGGGACAATCGCACTGTCGTGAGCGCCGGATGCGTAAATGCGCTTAACTCGATGTCATCGAAGCCAATAATGGAAATATCTCTCGGAATTTCCAGACCGCGCTCGAAGATCGCGCCCATTGCTCCAATCGCGGTCATATCGTTCGACGCAAGGACCGCAGTTGGCCGCACCTTGAGATCGAGTAGCTGCGACATCGCATCGTGCCCGCCGTCGGTGCGATGATTGCCTTCCTGGATGAATTGGGCGTCGAGTTTTATGCCATTGCGCTTCAGGCTGTTGATGAAGGCCCGCTTGCGGATGCGCGCTGACGTAAGTGACATGGGGCCGGAGATGAAGCTGATGGCTTTATGCCCCAGGCTGGTCAAATGTTCAACTGCAGCATCGATACCGACTGCATAGTCAACAAGAATATTGCTGATGCCTTTTTGCGGGGTAGCCGTATCAAGAAACGCAAGTGGAATCCTGCGGATATTGAACTCATCGATCAGATGCTCCGCCATTTCCGATGTCATGATGGCGACGCCGTCCACCTTACGCTGCAGCATCCGGCTTACGCAGACTTCCATGCGATGTGGATCATAGTTAGTATTCGCTATCAGCACTTCCTGTCCATGCTGCACCGCAATGTCCTCAAAGCTCTTCACCAACTCGGGGAAAAACGGGTTGGTAATGTCAGAAATAATCAGCCCATACAGACTGCTGCGGCCGGAGCCCAACGCACGCGCGTTTGTATTCGGATAGAATTTCAGTGTCTCGATAGCCTTGCGCACCCTCTCGGCCGTTTGCGGTGTGACCTTGTCGGAGCCATTGATGGTGCGGGAAACTGTGGCGGTTGAAACCTTGGCGAGTTTCGCAACTTCTTTAATGTTCATATCGGTTTCGACATCTCAAAAAAAGACTTACCAGCTGATGAAAGCATTCTCGCAGCCTGTTTCGCATGCGCAAGAGGATAATTCCTTTGGATACGGATAGTACCGCAAAGCGGTAAAGGTGTGTAAGCGCTTGCCTTGTTTTGGCCATGCGAACGCAGACCCGGCAATAATCGGAGAATAAGCTATCGTGAGCACGAAATTAGACTGATTCGTTGGCTCAGAACGCGGTGTCTCCAACTTTCGTCGGAGACGAGTAACTCCACAAATCTGCTATATTCAGGCGTGTCCCGTTGCAGAAAAAGGTACCCATTGTGCAAGGGCGGTCGTGTGTTTTCCGTCCAGTTTTTTCTCCTCTTCTTTGCCATTCCGTTCATGCGCGGACAGGCGCCACCCACACAAGCCCCCATGGGAGGCAACAGCACCGGTGGAGTGCATGCGCCTATCCATGACGCGGAAAATCGGCCGATTACTGCGGGCGGATTTGTAGACAGCGGACCGGTCATCTTTCAGGATGTCAGCAAGCAAGCCGGCCTGACCACCTGGCGTCATCAGATGGGAGTTCCAGATAAGCAATTCATCATTGAGACGAACGGCTCCGGAGTCGGGCTGATCGATTACGACAATGATGGCTGGCTCGATATTTACCTGGTAAACGGCTCGACGTATGAAGCTGAACAAGGCAAAGCCACTCCGCCTCATGCCGCGCTCTTTCACAACAATCATGACGGCACTTTCACCAACGTTGCGGAAAAAGCCGGAGTCACCAACGACCGCTGGGGATTCGGAGTCGCCATCGGAGACTACGATAATGATGGGTGGCCCGATATCTTTGTCGGGAATTTCGGGAAGAACCGTCTCTATCACAATAACCATGACGGCACGTTCACTGACGTAGCGGAAAAGGCAGGAGTCACGCTCGGGAATTGGTCAACCGGCGCTACTTTTGGCGACTATGACGGAGATGGCCGTCTCGACCTCTTTGTCCCTGGCTATGTTCATTACGACATCAACAATCCGCCGGCGCCTGGCACAAAGGCGGTGGGCTTTGCCGGATGCCAGTTTCGTGGCGTTCCGACCATGTGTGGACCGCGAGGCCTTCAGGGTGAGCATGACCACCTCTTCCACAACAATGGTGACGGCACTTTCACGGACGTGAGCGAAAAGGCAGGCGTCAGCGATCCGAATGGCTATTATGGTTTTTCTTCCATCTTTGTTGACTTGAATAACGATGGGAAAGTCGATCTGATTGTTGCTGACGATTCCACGCCCAACTACCTATACATCAACAAAGGCAACGGCACCTTTGAGGATGACAGCTATGCTTCCGGATTTGCTCTCAACCAGGATGGTCGCGAGATAGCAGGCATGGGCATCGCAGTCGGCGATTATCAGAACAATGGACTGCTCGACATTGTCGCTACCGATTTTTCCGATGACTACAAGGTTCTATACCACAACGACGGCGACGCCAACTTCACCGATATCAGTTATCACGCGGGCATTGCGCAGGAGGGAATTCCCTTTCTCGGCTGGGGCGTGGGCTTCATCGATTATGACAACGATGGCTGGAAAGACATTTTCATGGTGAATGGGCATGTCTATCCGCAGGTTGACAAATACGACTGGGGCACCAGCTTTGCCGAGCGTCCTCTGCTCTTTCACAACCTAAAGGGGCAGAAGTTCGAGTACGTTCCTCCGGTTAAAGGAACTGGGCTTGCCGATGTGATTGCGGGGCGTGGAGCAGCATTCGGCGACCTCTTCAATGACGGCAAAATAGATGTCGTGATCAATGTCATCGACAGCACGCCGGTTTTGCTTCGCAATGTGAACGCCGATAACCATCACTGGGTGGAATTAAAACTGATCGGCGGTCCAAAAAGCCCTCGGGATGCAGTCGGAGCCACGGTGTACCTGACGGCAGATGGCATGAGGCGGCGCGACGACGTGTTAAGTGGCGGCAGCTACATCTCATCGAACGACCAGCGCGTTCACTTTGGCCTGGGAGACGCGACGAAGGTCGACCAGGTAGAAATTCACTGGCCAAGCGGGGCCCTGGAGAAACTGAATCTGCCTAACATTGACCGTATTTATACTGTTCAGGAAGGCAAAGGCATCGTCGGTGAGCTGTGCGTTGCCTGCGCGAAATCCGGCAAAGAGACCAAAGGAAAATGAGGAGGCTTTTCCAATGGCCACAATGCAGGATAGGCGCCATCGGCTGCGCTATGGCGTGCGGTCTGTCCCTGTTGTCTCTGACTTGCCGCGCTCAGAAATCCGCACAAGAAACTTCTGTCCCCGGGAACTTTGTCGAAGTGACGGATGCGGTTGGAGTTCATTTTCAGCATCAGGCGCCGCACACCTCGAAGAAGTATCTGATTGAGACGATGGGTTCGGGTGTCGCCCTCTTCGACTATGACAATGACGGGCGACTCGATCTATTCCTGGTGAATGGAGCGCCCTTCAGCGATCCAACCCCCAAAGGCACGATTCCGCAGAAGACCGGGCCTCAGTATTGGAACCGGCTCTATCACCAGAAAGCCGACGGCACATTTGAAGATGTAACGGAAAAAGCCGGCCTGCAGGGCGTCGGCTATGGAATGGGCGTCGCTGTCGGCGACTACGATAACGATGGCTACGAAGACCTGTACGTAACTGCGTATGGTGGAAATAAGCTCTACCACAACAACGGCGACGGCACCTTTACCGATGTGACGGCCAAGGCCGGCGTCGGGGGCAGCGGATGGTCGACGAGCGCGGCCTGGGTTGATCTGGATGGCGACGGGTTCCTCGATCTGGTTGTCCTTCGCTACATCCAGTGGGACTGGGACGACCTGTGGTGCGGCGAGCATCGCGAAGGATACCGCGGATACTGTCATCCCGATGTTTTTCAGCCCATCTCGATGCTGGTGTACCACAACAACGGCAACGGCACATTTACCGAGGAAGCGCACAAGCTCGGGCTCGATAAGCCTGCCAAGGCCCTAGGCATTGCGATTGCTGATTATGATCATGATGGTCATCCCGATATCTTTGTGGCGAACGATTCGATGGTGGAATATCTCTTCCACAACAAGGGCGATGGCACCTTCGAAGAGGTTGGCCTCGATTCGGAAGCTGCGGTGGATGGCGAAGGCCGCACTTACGCGGGAATGGGTGTTGATTTCTCCGATTACAACAATGACGGTTTGCCCGACTTAATCGTCACCGATCTGGCGAACCAGAGGTATGCGCTCTATCAGAACAATGGGGATGGTTCCTTCACGTATGCGAGCTATACCTCAGGGATTGCCGCAATGACGCTGCTTCATTCGGGTTGGGGCGTTCGCTTTCTTGACTATGACAATGACGGGCGCAAGGACCTGCTGATTGCGCAGGGGCACGATCTCGATACGATTGAGAAGACATTTCCGCAACTGCACTACCGCGAGCCTATGTTGCTGGCGCGCAACGTGAACGGCAACAAATTCGTTGATGTCTCTGCGATTTCCGGCGACGTGTTCAGCAAACGCTGGGTCGGACGCGGGATGGCGATTGGCGACATCAACAACGATGGGTTACTCGATGCGGTCGTGACCGAAAACGGCGGTCCGGCGCATGTGCTACTCAACAAGACACATACCGACAATCACTGGCTTGGCATCAAGCTTGTCGGGCATAAGAGCAACCGCGACGGTATCGGCGCGGTCATCAAGATCACCACTTCGGCCGGGCCGCAGTGGGAGACGGTGACGACGAGCGTCGGCTATTTGTCGTCGAGCGATCCGCGGGCCCACTTTGGCTTGGGCAAGGATGCGTCGGCGCAGACAGTCGAAATCCGCTGGCCGAGCGGGATTGTCCAGACGCTCAACGATGTAAAGGGCGACCAGTATGTGACCATCGATGAGCCCGCGCCTAAATAGCCGGCGGCGTTTCGATGCCGTCCAGTTTCAAAAGCACTCGCTTTAACTGCGTGTCGTTGTCGTAGCCTGAGCTGACGGCGCGCTCTCTTCCGCGGCTGGCTATGGCTTCCCGTTCAGCAGCGTGATCGAGGTAGTAGCCGGCTTTTTCGGCGCATTCTTCTATCGAGGAGAAGAAGACGGCTTCCTGATCTTCCTTGAAGGCGGCGAGATGACCAGCTGTTCGTTCGGCAAGAAGGAATGATCCGCAGGCGGCAATCTCGAAGACTTTGTGGGCGACATCATCCTCGTTGGATTTCGTTACGAAGGCGAGATTAATCTTCGACTTCCAGATGCCTTCTCTATACTCCTTCCCCTTTAGGCCGTTTGAGACGACGTATTTTGCCAGGATTTCCGGCGGGTAGACTTTGGCCCAGCGGTCTCCGGAGATGACGACCGGCAGCTTGTAGTTTTCCGCCAACGTTCTCAGGAATTGCGGTCTTTGATCATAGGGCGTACCAATGAATGAGAGCTCTCGTGTCCGTTCGCGGTCGTTCCAGCCTGCCGGAGGAGGGAAGTGCGCTGCGGGATCGTAGCTGAACTGGATCTTGATGAACGGCAACTTCCATTCGTTGTAGCGGGGAATATCGGCTGTGCGGAAGAGGCAATGCAGGTCGAAGAGCTTATAGATGCGGTAGAACTGCATCCAGCAGCCGTCGTTGCGCGGGCCGAAGGGGTTGTCCTGGTTGTAGCAGACGCTTTTTGCTCCCGTGGCCTTGATCTCCTGAATCGTCTCCGGCGTGAATACAACCGGCTTGTCGAACCAGACGACGTCTGGTTTTTGCTCGCGCACTGCCTTCAGGAGGTTCTGGTTGGCGGCTGTGACCAGCGGGCCTGTGGGGTAATAGTGGCGGAGCTTTGCCAGAATGAAGGATCGATGGAGAAATTTTGCCAGGTCGAAGGGCGTAACATCCTGCCCGATTCTCTTCATGGCCTCCATGCGGTAAGTCGAGGTTCCGCGGAAGGCGAGATCGGAAACGTAGAGAATCTTTCTCGGCTTCGGGGTTTGTTCCATGCTCTCCTGCGATAGCAGCCCCCAGGGTAGCCAGGGGCGTTAAGTCTTTGAAATCATTCGTTGTCCGTTATAAAGGCCGGCAAAATATTGATTCGCTTCAGGTTACTGCTTAAATACTGATTCCGATCGAGTTAGAGCGCATCCTAATTGACAGAAAGGCACGGCCGAAGCCGTGCCCTGATTTCTAGAAAATCCCTTACTTCCATTGTAGCAATTCGAAGGGAAATTCCCTCCAGCGAGGCCTCTTTTTAACTCTCTGAAAATACGATGCTTATCAGTCGCGCTGCGCTCGACCCTCTTAACAAGCAAAAAGGGAGCCGCGAGGGTCAGCTTTCTCGCGGCTCGGTATCGAGGTAAACCGCGATCATCAAGGAGCAGAATGCAGACCATGCCAGAGGCTTGATGATGCGGAGACTCTGGTGGAAGCACACAAGGACTACAGCGAGGGCGGCAGCCATGATCCAAAAGGAGTACAAGGCCACGACGCGCGCTGTCTGTTTTGCCTCAGTGTTTTCTCCGGGAAGCATGAAGTCCTCTGACTTTTTGTAATACAAGGGCTTCCTCACAGTCTTGCCGTTTTTTGGCTCGGCGATCTTCGTCGTGCCGAATCGGGAACGATGGCAGCAGAGGCACGCGAACGCTGCCATCGTTGCTTCATATTGAACGCGGCTTGCGCCTACGGAGTCACGTTAAAGCTCGCCCCCTGCGTAGCGAAAGAACTGCCGCCGATCCAGACGGTGTAATGCGTCGGCTCGATGACCGGCCTGCTCTCGACATTGTAGAAAGAAAGTTCCGGGAAGCCCAGCTCGAACGATATCTGTCTGGACTCACTGGGCTGGAGCGTGACGCGGGTGAAGCCTTTCAGGCTGCGTATAGGCTGTTCTATACTGGCGCCGAGGTTGCGAACATAGCATTGCACGATCTCCGTGGCGGCGCGGCTTCCGGTATTCGTGACCGTGGCGGTTGCCGTGATCAGTTTTTTCGCGCCTTCACGATCTGCTTCGCGCAAAGGAACAGAGGTTCGCGACAGGGTTACGCCGCCGTAGGAGAACTGCGTGTAGCTAAGCCCGTATCCGAAAGGAAAAAGAGCGTCGTTGGGCACGTCGATGTAGCGTGAGAAGAAACGCGAATTCGGGCCGGGAGGCTTCGCCAGATCGATGTTGAGCGGGGGCCGTCCGGTGGGGAACTGGTTGTAGTACAGCGGCTCCTGGCCGACTGCGCGGGGGAAGCTCATCGGGAGCTTGCCGCTGGGAGAAACATCGCCATAGAGCACATCGGCGATGGCAGAGCCGGCCTCGGTCCCGGGGAACCAGACTTCCATGATGGCCGGGATGTGCTGCGCGGCCCAGTCGAGCACGAGCGGACGTCCGGAGAAGACCAGCAGGACGATGGGGCGGTGAGTCGCGGCAACCGCTTCGAGCAGCTGCTCCTGATTCCCCGGCAGGTCGAGGTGCGCGCGCGATCCCGCTTCGCCGCTCATGGAACCGGATTCGCCCAAAGCCAGCACAGCGACGTCCGATTGTTCCGCAGCATGCACGGCTTCGGCGAAGCCAGCTTGCGATGTGCCGGTGATTTCAGTGCCTTTCGCGTAGATGACCGAACCGCCGTCCTGCCTGGCCCGGGCTTCGAGCGCGTCCTTGATGGTGACAACATCCGGTAATCGCTGCGCGCCTCCCCATGCGCCCAGCATTTCGCGGGTATTGTCGGCGAGCGGGCCGATGAGTGCGATCTTCTTTGGTCCTGACGCAAAGGGAAGAACGGGACGGCCCTGATTGACCGGGTCGTTCTTGAGCAGCACGAAGGACTCTTCGGCCGCCCTACGCACGAGCGGGCGGTGCTCAGGGACGGCTGCGGTGATCTCCGTTCCGCGCGCGTAGGGGTGCTCGAAGAGGCCGAGTGCAAACTTTACCCGGAGCACACGGCGCACGGCCTCGTCGACCACGCTCATGGGGACTTGTCCGGTGCGGACGAGTTCCGGGAGCTGTGTGTCGTAGAAGTGGGACATCATGTCGACATCGACGCCGGCGAGGATTGCCTTGCGCGTGGCGGTTGCCGCATCGAGGGCGATGCCGTGGTTCTCCAGCTCTTTGATGGCGGTGTAATCACTTACTACGAAACCGGGGAAGCCCCATTCATCGCGGAGAATCTTCTGTAGGAGAAAAGGATTGGCGGTGGAGGGGACGCCATTCAACGCGTTGAAGGCGCTCATGACGGTGGCGGCGCCGGCTTCGACGGCGGCTTTGTAAGGCGGCAGATAAACCTGCCGCAGGCGTATCTCAGACATGTCCGTGGTGTTGTATTCGCGGCCAGCTTCAACAGCGCCGTAGGCGGCGAAGTGTTTTACGCAGGCGGCGACGCTGTCGGGGTTGGAGAGACTGCTTCCCTGATAGCCGAGCACATAGGCGCGCGCCATGGCTGAGCCAAGATAGGGATCTTCGCCTGCACCCTCGGTGGTGCGGCCCCAGCGCGCGTCCCTGGATATATCCACCATAGGCGAATAGAACCAGCGCACGCCTGCGGTTGTCGCCTCTTCAGCAGACATGCGCGCGAGCGACTGCACCAGAGCGGGATCGAAGGTTGCGGCGAGGCCGAGCGGCTGCGGGTAGATGGTGCGGAAGCCGTGGATGATGTCGGCGCCGAAGAGCAGCGGAATGTGGAGGCGGCTTTTGTCGACGGCCGCGTGCTGGAAGGCGTTGGTGCGCGCGGCTCCCACGGTGTTGAGCATGGAGCCAAGCCTGCCGGTTGCGGCCAGCTCCATAGAATTCACCCGGTTGTTGGCCTCGGGGTTCGCTGCAATCTGGGCCGCACTCGTGGTGGATTCGTAGCCGCTGTCGTTGTATTGCACGAGCTGACCAATCTTTTCTTCGAGCGTCATCTTCTTCAGGAGATCGTCGACACGGCGCTCGATGGCAGGAGACACGAGCTGAGGGTTTGAGGGAGTGGGTCTTGGTTGCGTGTTTTGCGCGATGGATGCCGCGGGGAAGACGGTGAAGGCGATGGCGAGGGCGATCGTTCTGCGCAGTGCAGCGAGCGGGGAGGCGGAATGAAGAGCGTCGTAAGCCAACCTTGTTCCTCAGGAATGGATTTCCTTGCTTATTGCATGTCGAGGCTGCGCGCAGCGTCTCGTGTCTGCGGCGACGCCGCGGTGGATTGCCGTTCAATCAATGCCGGAAGCACGCGGATGGGATGCTTCGGCCATTCGCCTTTTTCGCTGTGAATCATCTGCAGCAGGGTGCTGGCCGCAGCGCGGCCCATCTCCTGCAAAGGCTGCCGCACGGTGGTGAGCGGAGGATTATTGGTGCTCGCGCTCAGGATGTCGTCAAAGCCAATGACGGAAACCTGCGCCGGCACCTCGATGCCGGCTTCGCGCAGGACGGTGATGGCGCCAATGGCGGCAAGGTCATTGAAAGCAAAAATTGCGGTGAAAGGCTGGCCGCGCTCCAGCAGCCGGACGGTTGCGGCCCTGCCCGGATCTGTCCCGAGGCCATGGTCTTCAAGCTGGGTCACCAGGCGCGGATTGATTTCGATGCCGAGCTCGGCGGCAACCCTGCAGATGGCGCGCCAGCGGGCGAGAGTATCGGAACTGAAGGTCTGGCCTTTGATGAAGGCGATTTGCCTGTGGTGCAGGCGGTTCAGGTGTTCGAGAGCGTAGCGCGCAGCGAGAAGATGATCGAGCTCGATGTTGACGACCGACGGGCGATGATGATGGTTGGAGACGGCAACAACCGGTATCGGCAGGTCTTCTTCAAGAGCAGAATCAACCGCGATGATTCCCTCGACAGCGCGCGCCAGCAGCAGCGATGGGTACTCGCGTAAAAGATCTGCGTGATGGCGGTGACTTACAACGAAGTAGAAGAATCCGGCGAGCAGCAGCACATCTTCGATGCCGCCGAGAACGGCAGTGGAGTAGCCTTCGCTGATCTCCGGAACCATGACGCCTACGGTTTTACTGCGTTTGCTGCGCAGGCTGCGCGCCAGAGCATTGGCTTTGTAGTTCAGCTTTGCAGCAGCGGCAAGAACCCGCTGCTGCGTTTCTTCCGAGATGCGGTACTGCCTGGCCGAGCCGTTCAGCACGCGCGAAACGGTTGTTTGCGAGACCCCAAGATGGCGAGCCAACTCCTTCAGGTCCGGCCTTGCAGCCGTCCGGCGAGGAGATGCTTCGCTGTTCTTTGCGGTCATGCGGGTCCTTTTGATCTTCGGTTTATCGCTATCATGCTTACTTGCTCTTGTCAGGCTGTAGGCCGATGGCTTGCCGGATGTGGGCCATCTCCGGGTTCGACATGAAGCAACGCCAGATAAGGCCGGTGCGCCCATTTTCGATCATGACCGCCATGGGAGCCTGATTGAGGCCCATGGTAATTCCGGAATACCAGTTTTCCTGCTGGTTGAAGGCGTCGCGGAAGCCGTAGATGCTCCAGAGCTGCGCGCCCAAATCGCGATAGAAGTGCTTTAAGGCCAGCAGGGATTGCTGTGGGGTGTAGGCATACGAACTGATGGCCCCTGTCGGCGCGATGGTGCCATCGTCTTCGGTGAAGGGCTTGTATTCGCGATAACCATCCGGTCCATCGACTGCGGTGAGCCCCCATGAATCGGCGCCGTAGCCTTTCCAATGAAAAGGATCGGCGATGCTGTATGCCTGGCTGACTAATGCTTCGTTGCGGTTGTTGCTGAAGTAGTTGGCATACTTATCGTGCCAGCCGCGCGGGTCGTAGCCCTGGTAGGAATATTGCGTGAAGAAGAGCGGCCCGGGCGATCCCGGCGAGTAGTTCATATCGAGCTGAATACCAAAATAGGTGTGGCGCTGGCCGTAGACGTGGTTGCCGGGGCCTTGACCGGTGTATCCCGTGTCATAGAGGCTGGCAGGCACAGGATGCGTAGGGGATGCGATCGCCAGCAGATAGGTAATCATCACCTCATTCCATCCCTCCAGGCGGTTGGCGATGTGAAAGGTGTAGTCGGGAGACCAGTGCCAGTAGAGCGCGTCCTTGTTGGGAGTGGCGCGGAACCAATCCCATTCGACGCCCTGCCAGAGTTTTGTGATGTTGTCGCGCAGGCGCTGCTCTTTTTCGTTGTCCTTGTTGAAGTACTGGCGCGCCGTCAACAGGCCCTGCATGAGGAATGACGTTTCCACCAGATCGGCGCCATCGTCATACATGCCGAAGACGGGCAGAACATGGCCGGTCTTTCCGCTCAGGAAGTGCGGCCATGCGCCGTGGTAACGATCAGCGCGCGTGAGGAAATCGGTGATGCGCAGGAGACGGTCGACGATTTCATCGCGCGGAGCGAAACCGCGGTCCGCGCCGACGACCAGGGCCATGACGCCGAAGCCGCTGGCACCAAGGGCGATGATGTCGTCATTTCCGGGCGTGTTTTCCCGCGCCATGCCGGAGTTTGGCTCGTCGGCCTCCCAGTAGTAGCGGAATGAGGCCTCCTGCACCATCGTGAGCAGCTCGTCGTCGGTCATGGGGTGGGTTGACGCCGTCACTGCCGCAGATGGCGGCGATTCCTGCAGGGATGACGTTCGCGCGGAGACTTTGTACGAAGCGGTTGCGTGCGGGTCGCCGAGGAAGTCTGCGTAGCGATTGACGCCGTAGCGCTGCACGCCGATGGCGCGGAATGGCTCGCCGTGCATCGAGCGGTAAATGACGTATTGCGCGACGGTGGGGTCGGGCGCGGCTTTCCAGGTGATGTCGATGTGGCGCTCGTAGCCTTTCGCTGCGAGGATCTCGGGCGCGGCCGGCGTGTGCGGAGGATTCTGATCGGCGTTTTCTATGCGTATGTCATCGATGTAGAGCGTGTGCGCGGCGCCGTCGGCTGCGCCTTGCGCGAGGATAATGGCAGTAAGATGCCGCGGCTCAAAGGGACGGAGCGATGCGGTCTTGAAGCTGGCCAGCGGGATGCGTACCCTTACCCATTTTCCCGCCGGCAGATCGTCGGTGAACGATCCGATGGTGAGCAGCGCGGTAAAGTTGCGGGCGATGTCGCGCAGCGCTATCTTCGGCAGGTCGGCTGCGCGGATGCCGTCCCTGGCATATAGCCATAGAAAGAGGCTGTCTCCGGGAAAGTCGATGTCGCGGTTGCGCCAGGTGTAGAGGTTGATCTCAGCATCCCATCCTCCGTCGCGATTCGATTGCCATTGCAGTTCAAGGGCGTTGGGGCCGCTGATGAATTGCGAGGTCTCAACCGGTAGCTTGCCGTCGATCAGTTTCAGCATGCTGGGAGCCGAGATGGTGCCCGAACTGTAGAAATACGAGCCGGGCGAAAGACTGTTCTCAAAAAATACCTGCTGGGAATAGTTTTGATCCGCCAGCGCTTTGCCTGATATGCAAAGGACGGATGCTACGAAGACGATCAGCGCGCGCAGCATGCGAGAAGTTTTCACTGGTTGCGGTCCTCCGGATGCATTCCGACTTTGATGAGCAGAAGGGCATTCGTATCCAGGTGCAGGTTCAGCTTGCCATCGGTTAGCGTGCGATGTTCCGGCGCGCCGAGGGCTGTCTCCCTGTTCATCTGCTCTACCTGAGCGTCGGTGGGATCGAGCGGGCTGCCCATTGCCTTGTATGCGGCCAGTGTATTGCCGTGGGTATTGTCGACGCGGCTGATGGAGACGGCGGCATTCGCCGGCACACCCTGGAATGTGAGTTGAACATCTTTTGCGGCTCCCGTCTTGTCGGGATCGACGAGGTTCCACACCGCTACCGCGAGGGTTCCATCGGCGCCTTTTGTCACGATTACATCGGTAGAGGGATTGGCGATGCGCTCATCGCCCAGCTGATGGAGCAGGGCAAAGTCATAATAACTGGGCTTCTTGATGCCGCCCTTGGCGCGCAGACCAAACTCGCCGTCGAAAGGTTTCGCAATCGGGCCGCCTTCTTCAAAGACATCGGAGAATGTCCAGAAGGACATCATGTCGACGAGTCCGTCACATTCGCGGATGGTATTGGCGAGACCGGTCCCGACAAATGAAGTGTCGCGCGATTCGTTCATGCCCTGCACGTTCCACTCGGTCCAGAAGAGCGGCAGTTTCGGCATGGCCGAGGCCTGAATCTGTTTTCTCACCTTTGCGATGGCGCGACAGACGCGGTCGTCCATGGGGATATCTTCATTTGTCCCGAAGAGATCCTCAACGGTGTCATCGGCGTAGCCGTGGCTGGAGACGAAGTCTACGGGAACATGATTGTCGGCGGCGTATTTCAGAAAGGCGTCGACCCATGCGGCCGCAGCGGTTGCGGGGCCTCCCACGCGCAGGCGCGGGCTCACGCTTTTCAAGTCGCGGGCGGTGTGGGCGTAGAGCTCGAAGTAGCTTTTCTGGCGCGGGATGCCGTTCCAGAAATCGATGTTCGGCTCGTTCCAGACTTCGAAGTACCACTGCGCGACTTCATCGATGCCGTAGCGGTCCACCAGGTGTTGGGCGAAGTGGGTCATCAGGCCGTCCCATGCTTCCCAGCTCTTTGGTGGCGAGACATTCTGCTTGTACCAGAACGGATGCAGCGCGTCAGGATTGAAGGCGAGCTTCTTGGGCATGAAGCTGATTTCTACCACGGGGCGCACGCCGTTCTTCAAGAGACCGTCGTAAATCTGGTCTACGTATGAGAAGTTGTACACGGGGTTGCAGTGATCGTCTTCGTTGTAGACGCCGTTTTCGTCGTGCAGAATGGCGTGGAAGCGCACGTAGCGGAAATCTGTGACTTGTTTTACGGCGCGCAGGTCGTTGCGGTAGCTCTCACGCAAAGACAGGCTGGCGCGCCCGGAGCCGAACATCTGCTCCCAGAAGTGGGGGAAGGGCGTGGTATGCGCCTGCGCGTTGATTTCAATCTTTTCCTGCGCGAACACAGTCTGGCCCGATGCCAGCAGAACTGCGAGAACCAATGCGGAAAACTGCCAATTTCTCAATCGCAACATAGGAGTTCCTTTGGGAAGTGCGGAAGCTTGTGAAGAAGTCTCGCGGCAATGCCGGCGAAACGCTGCTGCCCGTTCATAGACCAAAGAAAGAGGGCACGCCACAGGGAGCGTACCCTCAAAGGGAGGCACTTAGAAGCTGAACCGCGCCTGCAGCTGTACTGTTCTGCTGCCCAGGGCGCTGCCGGCTACGCCGAAGTCCGAGTTTGGACTGACGGCGCCATTCGGCGCGACCGAGCCCAGAGTGGTATCAATCGACTCGGTGTTGATATTGGTCTTGTTGAAGAGGTTGTAGGAGTCGGCGCGGATTTCAAACCTTGCGTTCTCGCCGAGAAGAGGAAGTTTCGGCAAGCCGAAGGCCTTGGTCAGGCTGGCGTCCAGGTCGTTGTAATTCGGCCCAGTCAGGCTATTGCGGATGATTCCCGCCTGCGGCGCAGGCGAGGTGGCCGGAAAGGCAGGCCCCAGAACGTACGTGGGCCCGGGGAAGAATTGGGTCCCGTTGCCGCCGAAGTTGGGGTTGATAGCCTGCTCGAAGTTCTTGTTCCCGGTCTTCGTTCCGTATCCGGGCAGAATGGCGGCGGGACGAAGCTGGCCGTATCCGCTGCCCTGGAAGTACACGTTGCCGGTCGTGTTATAGAGCGGGTTCCAAGGGAAACCGGTGTGCCAGTTGAAGATTCCACTGAGGGACCAGCCTCCGGCTACTTTTTCCATCCAGCTGCGGCTGCCGTGGAAGAAAACCGGCTGCCAGAGCCCGAATAGTTTGAAGGCGTTCTGGACGTTGTAATCGGAGCGGCCATACGCGGCGTGTGTATCGTACGGGTACTGGTCTTCCGAATAGGGACCGGAGTTTTCGTCCATGGCTTTGGCCCAGGTGTATTGCGCCTCGGCCTGGAAGTTATGGGCGAAGTTGTGAGCCAGGGTTGTGATCAGCGCGTTGTAGTTGCCGGTGCCCGCGTTGTCGTAGTAGTCCAGGTTGATGACTTTGGGATTCAGCGCGAAGCCATAGGCTGCCGCGACCGCATTCCAGTTGTTCTGTACGAACAGATGGCGCGTCTCGCTGCCCTGATAGCCGATGGTGGCCACGACGTTATACGGCAGTTGATATTGCGCGTCCAGCGAGTAGTGGTAGTTGGTGATGGTCTTCGGATTGGCGTCGAAACCTGTCACCTGGATGGGCGACCCGCTAAGCGGCAGGTTGTCGGGGCCAAAGGCTGTGATGGCGTTGGGGTTCGGCGCATAGCCGAAGATCGAATGCGTGTTGGTGGCGGTCTCGTAGAGGATTCCAGTGCCGGCGCAGGACGGGTTGGTGGTAAATGGATACGGGCAGGTAAAGCTGGCCTGCACCGCGTTGGGCGGGTTGCCGTTGCCGTTCGCGGTGATGGCGATTTCGTTCTGGTTGTAGTTGATGCCGAATCCGCCGCGGATCACCAGGTTGCCGTTGTTCTGCTTCGGCAGCCAGGCGAAGCCCAGCTGCGGCCCCCAGTTGTTCTTCTGCGGGGAGTAGAGATGACCACCGACGCGAATATTCATCCCGTCCAACGGATTGGCGCCGGTGCCGAACTGGAATACATCGAGATTGTTCTGCTTGGAGTAATACCCGCCGAAGTAGGACCAGCGCAGGCCCATGTTGACGGTCAGGTTGGGAAGGATTTTGAAGTCGTCCTGCACGAAGAAGCCCCACAGGTTTTCACGGTTGTCCTGCCGGTTGGCAAAGGGAATGCCGGTGGTGGAATCGAACTGGCCGCTCTCAAAGTAGGGGGCGTCATTTGCGAAGTCCCACAGGTTGTGGAAGTTGAACGAGGGACGCGCCGCGTAGACAGGATTGTTCAGGTAGTAGAGGCGGGTGAGTTCGCCGCCCATTTTGATGCTGTGCCGGCCGAGAATCTTCGTCAGCACATCGTTATAGCTGTAGGTCCACTGGTTGAGGTTGCTTGGCCCGGGAGCGCCGAAGTACTGAAAGCCCCCGTTGTTGCCGATGGTGCCTATGTCGTCGATATTGTCTTGCGGCAGGCCGAAGGGGGCCTGCGGATTGGTGCTGACCTCATTCCAGCGCCAGCCTGCGGCATTGGCGCGCGCCTGGTTGAGCAGGGTGGGCGAGAAGGTGTGGTTCCATATTAGCGAGAACGCGTCGTTGACCTGCGAGTGGTGCCAGAAGTTCGCAGACCTGATCGGACCGTTGTAGTCGGTGGTGCTGACGGGCACCCAGTAAAGCGCAAAACTCAGATGGTCGTTCTGGGTTACGTTGGCGTCCAGGCGTCCGTTGTACTGCGATTGCGTTGTGTTTGTCGGGTTTACGGAGTTGAAGTAGGCCAGATCGGGCACGCCGTCGAGTCCGCTGCCTACGCCCGGAGTGCTTGAAGAGCCGCCATAGGTGAGGTCCTGCATGCCCAGGCCGGTTTTAAGCGGCGAGCCTACGTCCAGGCCCTGCGAAGTCGTGGCGCAGTTCACGCCTTCCTGCAAGCCGATCGACGCGCAGGTGCGCTGGATGATGCCGCTCGAGGAAACGCCTTCGCCCGGAAACGAAAGGTACTGCGCCGCAATGCTGCCTGACGTTCCGGCGGAAGAATCGAACTGCGAGGTTTCATACCATCCCTGCGCTGTGGCAGCGGCAGACAGAGGGCTGGTTTCCCAGTTGAAAAAGGCGAAGATCCTGTTCTTCCAGATAGGCCCGCCGAGGCTGCCGCCGTATTGATTGAAGCGGTTTTCATCGCGATTCACACCGCGTTCAGCCGGAGTGCCCGCCATGTTCGAGCCTACGCCGTTCCAGCGCTGGTAGGCGTTCAGCCCAGGGCGCGACATCTTGAAGAAGGCGCTGCCGTGCAGGCTGTTGCTGCCGCTCTTGGTGGTGACCTGAATCTGCGCGCCGCTGAAGCGGCCGTTTTCTGCGTCGTAGCTGTTGGAGACGACCTTCAGGTTGTCGACCGAGTCTTCGCTGGGCGTGATGACCGAAGTGCCGCCCCAAACCGCGCTGACCGTGCTGATGCCGTCGATGCTGATGCTGTTGGTTTCATACTGGCCGCCGCGGGTCTGGATCTGCGGGCCGTTTTCGGTCTGGAAGATGCCGCCGGAACCTCCGGCAGTTCCGCCCGGACCCTGGTTTCCCGGTAAATTGAAGGCGCCGCCGCCGGACTGCTGCGAGGCGTCGCCGAAGACTCCCGGCGTCAACTGCGCGAGCTGAAATATATCGCGATTGAACGAAGGCAGGTGCTGAATCTGATTGCTGGTCACCGTGGCGCTCACCGTGGCCGTCTGCGAATCAAGCCCCAGGGTCGTGCCTGACACGGTGACGGTCGTGGTCACGTCGCCCGGCTCCATCTGCAGGTTTATGGCGTTGAGCTGCTCAGGGATGATCTGCACCTGCGGCAGCACTTTCTTCTTGAAACCCTGTTTTTCCGCAGCGATGGAGAAATGCGCCGGGGGCAGCGCGTTGAAGTTGTAGATGCCGTTGCCGTCGCTGATGCTGACCTGACGCTGGTTGGTGTCCAGGTTGGTCAAAGTGACGGTTGCTCCGGGAATGACTGCGCCCGTCGGGTCGGTGACTGTGCCGCGGATGGAGCCGTTGTACTGGGCGTGTGCCGCGATTGGAATTGCGCACAAGAGTAGGAACAGGATGAGATGACGGACGGATATTGCGAAGGGTTGTTTAGGGATTGTTTCCTGCATATTGCCTCCAAATGGTAGTTACTTGCCGTTCTTAGTTATCGTTGGTGTATGTTGCGCAACCGATTGTGCAAACAAGAACGTGTAACATCGCCAAAATACGACTGTCAAATGAGAGGCTAGTTGCGGGGATGCGTCGCTTACGGTGATGCGCATCACCGGATGCCGCTTAAAAAGGGCGTGAAAATGAGTCGCGCATGAAAAGCCGTGTTCCCATAACCGCGAGCGCTGACACACCGTTAGATGCAGAGGCGAAGGATGCAAGTTCCTTGCCAGCCGCAAAATTTGTGCTTGCGACGAGCCGCCTCCATGGAGCTGTGCTCCGGGCTTACAATCGACCCATGCTAGGAACTACTGAAATGGACGCCCTGAATGGACGCTTCGCAATCACGGGAGTGGTTGAGGTTACAACCGGCCAGGGCAATCTGCCGAAGCTGCATATCCATACAACCGCGTCAGAGGCTGAGATCTATCTGCACGGCGCGCAGGTGACGTCGTGGCGTCCGGCGGGCGCGGAAGACGTGATCTTCATGAGCGGGCGCTCCCGGTTTGAAGATGGCAAGGCCATTCGCGGCGGCATACCGATCTGCTTTCCCTGGTTCCGCGCCAAGGCCGACAACACACAGGCTCCGGCGCATGGACTTGTGCGGACAAAGGCATGGCGGCTGGATGCTGTTCAGCAGGAGCGGGACTCGGTTGTTGTGGCGCTGTCGACGGAAAGCGATGACCAGACCCGGCGCTGGTGGCCGCATGAATTCCGCCTGCTGCATCGCATTACGGTCGGCGCGGAATTGCAGCTGGAACTGGTTGTGGAGAATACGGGTTCCGCCGCATTGCGCTTCGAGGAAGCTCTGCATACCTACCATCGCGTGGGCGATGCTGAGCAGGTTCGCGTGACCGGACTGGACGGAGTCACTTTCCTCGACAACACCGATGGAAACCGCGAGAAGACGCAGCATGGCGATGTTGTGCTGACCCGGCCCATCGACAACGCATACCTGAATACTGAAAATGAGCTTGCGATCGTTGACACAGTTTTGCACCGGCGTATAGAAATCAGGAAACAGAATTCGCATTCAACCGTGGTCTGGAACCCATGGGCGAGCGGCGCCAAGGCCTTAGCCGACCTGGGAGATGACGAGTGGCGGCAATTTGCCTGCGTCGAGGCGAGCAATATTCTTAGCTGTGCCATGGAACTTCGACCGGGCGAACAGCACACGATGACAGCGAAGATATGCGCTAGTTGAAGCCGCGCCGCGTCCGGCGCTGCGTCCAGTCGTCGCCTTCTCGCTCCGGTTCGTGCTCGCTGCGCAGAGGTCCGCGCGCCTTGTCCTGCGCAGCGAAGCCGCGCTCTTCCGTCCGGCTCAGGCGATGGTGCGCGTACATGCCTTCCAACAGGAATTCAGCTGCGGCGACCAGATGCTCCGGATCGGAGCTGGCCTTGATCTTCAGCGGCGCCAGCTTTTCGACGAGTCCCTGAATTTGCTTCAACTCGGCAGCAATGGCGCTGGCCGGCTGGTCGCCGTCGAACTTGATCGTTCCACCCAGATTGAACCATTGCTCGATCTGCTGCGTGTTCGTCTCGCTGAAGTATTGATCGAATATTTTCCCAATTGCGATGCGGAGAATCTCGCGTACTACCGTGTCTGCGCCGCGCATTTCGCCTTCGTATTCAAGCTCAAGCTTGCCGGTAATTCCGGGCAATGCCGCGTAGAGATCGCCGACGCGCGGCATCACCAGCGATTCGCCGTGAATCAAGGCCCTGCGCTCGGCATTCGAGATGACCAGGTCCATGGTCGAGATAGGCAGGCGCTGGCTGACGCCGCTGCGCTTGTCGACTTTCTTGTCTTCGCGCGCGGAGAAGGCGATCTGCTCGATGATCTCGCGCATGTACCGGGGAATTTCGAGCTTGCCTAGGCCGCGTTCGCTCCAGGTTTCCTGCGCGGTGATGGTGATGCCTTCTTCCAGCGTCTCAGGATAATGCGTGCGAATCTCCGAGCCGATACGGTCTTTGAGCGGCGTCACGATCTTGCCGCGCGCGGTGTAGTCTTCGGGATTTGCGCTGAAGACGAGTGCTACATCGAGCGTCAGCCGCACCGGGTAGCCCTTAATCTGCACGTCGCCTTCCTGCATGATGTTGAAGAGCGCGACCTGAATCTTTCCGGCAAGGTCCGGCAGTTCGTTGATAGCGAAGATGCCGCGATTGGCGCGCGGCAGCAAACCGTAGTGCATGGTCAGCTCGCTCGATAGATCCGCGCCGCCGCGCGCAGCCTTGATCGGATCGAGATCGCCGATCAGGTCGGCGACGGTGACATCGGGTGTGGCCAGCTTTTCAACATAGCGCTCGTCGCGGCCCATGTAGGCAATCGGTGTTGCGTCGCCCTTTTCAGCGACGAGGTCGCGACAGCGCCGGCACAGCGGATGGTACGGATTGTCACGGATTTCGCATCCGGCAATGTAGGGTGCCTGCTCGTCTAGCAATGCCGTCAGAGCGCGCAGAATGCGGCTCTTGGCCTGTCCACGCAGGCCGAGCAGGATAAAGTTCTGCTTCGACAGCACCGCGTTCACGATCTGCGGAACGACGGTATCTTCATAGCCAACGATGCCGGGGAAGATGGTGTCGCGCAATTTCAGCCGCGCAATCAGGTTTTCCCGTAACTCGTCCTTCACGCTGCGCGATTGAAGACGTGCTTGAGAGAATGCAGGGTTCTTGCTCAACTCCCCGAGGGTTTGCGGCAATTGGCGGCTGGTCGGCATCTTGACTCCTGAGTCTTAAGTATGACCTGTTTTCGCGATCGATGAACAACGTGAGAAGAGAAGAGCAGTTTTCCTCGGTGCGCTTTATGTTCTTTGTGACGGGAAATCCGCTCTATTTTTAAGCAAGGCAGAGCCGCTACATGACCTGGCCGTTGCCGGAAACAACGCGGGTTGCAAGCGCCCCGGCGCGCAACTTCGGCAGCATCGCCTGGTAGAACTCGCAGAGCAACTGTGTACGCTGCGCATCGGAGCGGATGTTGAGCAATTGCTGCTTGAATCCAAGATCGGCGGGCAGCGACCACGCAAGTTGAAAGGCAATCGGCGCATCCAGATCGACATGCGCCGGCTGCTGGTTCAGTCCAGCCAGCTCCAGCACCTCGAAGTGGAGAGCCAGGCACTCCTCGCGCGACTTGCGCGTGGATTCGTCTCCATCGTCGTTGAAGAAGTCCACCTCCGCCTGCAGGAAAGCGCGCGAATTGTCGAGCTGCTCGATTTCGAAGCGGTCGCCGCCATCGCATAAGATGTCGAGGCGGCCATCCTCATATTCATGCAGGACGCGAACGATACGCGCCATGCAACCGATCACCGCAAGCCCCTCGCGCTGTGCGCGCACCACCCCGAAGCCGCTGCGCTCGGCGAGACATTCGCCGATCATCTCCTTGTAGCGCTCCTCAAAAATGTGCAGAGGCAGGGGAGTTCCCGGAAAGAGCACAACGTCCAGGGGAAACAGCGGAACTTTCATGATTCCTGACATTATGCTCGTTTTCAGGCAGTTGGGAACCCCGTCCGCGTCTCTTCGTTTTGATATGCCGCGACAGTTTTGCAATGCGCTGCGGTCCGCTGAAAGAAAGGGTTATCCCGCCAGCTCCAGATCATCGAGCATGGCCTGCATTTCGCTCAGCGCATGCTGATTGCCGGTGCGCCGGGCGCTCGCAATGCCATCTGTCAGCTGCGCCTTGGCTTCCTCTGTTCGGCCGGCCTTCGCCAGCGTTTGCGCGGCCATAAAGTATCCCGCTGTGTAGTCGGGATGGTCCTTGAGCAGTTGCTCGAATTCTTGGAGAGATATTTCTATATTGCCCTGGCTGGCGTGCTCCATCGCAAGGCCGTAGCGGGCAAAGGCGTTTGTCGGGTCGTGAGTCAGTATTTCGGTGAGCGTCGCGATCTTGTCCATCAACCTGATTATTTCGTGATGGAGCTGCGGAAGCAAACTGCATGCGCGGTTGCTTAAATCAGCGTGATTGCCCAAACTGATAAAGAGCCTCTTTTGCAAGCGAGTACGAGAGTTTTGCCGGTGCGTTGGCATGTCTCCTGCTTGCGAAAGGCTTAGAAAGGCAAGCATTGATGAATTTTTCCGGGCACTCACTCCCCGTGCGCACGGTTGCCGAGTCGCAGTCCGAGATGACGGAGCTGATTCTGCCGAACGACACTAATACGCTGGGCAACCTGCTGGGTGGGCGGTTGATGCATTTTATTGATCTGGTTGGAGCCATGGCCGCCTACCGGCATTCACGCACGCATGTGGTGACGGCTTCAATGGACCACATTGACTTCATTGCGCCGGTGCACGTTGGGGATCTGCTGATTCTGAAGTCGTCGCTCAATCGGGCGTTTAATACTTCGATGGAAGTGGGCGTTAAGGTCTGGGTGGAGAATACGATTGCCGGGACGCATCGGCATGTGGCGTCGGCGTATCTAACGTTTGTGGCGGTCGATTCGCAGGGGCGGCGCGTTCCGGTTGCGGGATTGGAGCCTTTAACCGAAGAAGACAAGCGGCGCTACGAAGACGCGGGCCGCCGGCGCGAGCTGCGGCAGAAGGAGCTGGCGCACAAGCGCTCAGTGACCGCGCAAGTGGGCTCTTAATCGGCGCAAATTAAGCGCACAAAATCGACTTTAAGCGCGAAAAAAGGGCGCAAAACAGGAGTTTTTATGGCACATGGACATGCACCCCAGCCGCCGGCGCCTCAGCCGCTGCCGGGCGTGGCGAATATCGTTGCAATCGGTTCGGGCAAGGGCGGGGTGGGCAAGACCACGCTGGCGGTGAATATATCGGTTGCTCTTGCGAAGCTGGGTTATAAGGTTGGGCTGATCGATGCCGACGTTTATGGGCCCAATGTTCCGCTGATGCTGGGGTCGGGGCAGCAGCCTCGGGTTCTGGCTAACAACCAGATTGAGCCGAACTTTGCGCACGGAATCAAGGTTATTTCAGTTGGTTTTATCTCTCCCGGCGACAAGCCGCTGGTGATGCGTGGGCCGATGCTGCACCAGATCATCCGCCAGTTTTTGCAGCAGGTGGAGTGGGGGGGGCTTGATTTTCTGATTGTCGACCTGCCGCCGGGGACGGGGGATGTGGTCATCTCGCTGGTGCAGACAGTTCCGTTGACCGGGGCGGTGGTGGTTTCTACGCCTTCCGACGTCTCGCTGCAGGACGCTCGCAAGGCGCTGGAGATGTTTCACCAGGTCAATGTCGAGGTGCTGGGGATTGTCGAGAACATGAGCCACTTCACCTGTCCGCATTGCCACCAGGAGATTGACATCTTTTCGAAAGGCGGGGCGGAGCGGACGGCGAAGCAGTTCAATGTGCCGTTCCTCGGGTCGATTGAGCTTGATCCCGAGATTCGGCTCGGCGGCGACCGCGGATTGCCGGTCGCGCTGCTGGGCGAGGAATCAGCCAAGGCCAGGGACTTCTATTCTGTTGCGCGGCAGGTGGCGGAACGGGCGCAGGAGCAGTCGGCCAAGGCTGAGAATGTGTTTGAGATCAGCTAGGAAAGTAGAGTGCAAATAGCAAAGGCCGGATTTCTCCGGCCTTTCGCGGTTCTGGGGTGAGGGGCTTTTAAGCAGTCTTCTTGACGGACACGGCCTTGACGCGAGCGGCGAGGCGGCTCTTGTAGCGGGAGGCGGTGTTGTCGTGAAGGACGCCCTTCTGCACGCTCTTGTCGAGAGCGGAGACGGTCTGCTTGAACTGCTCGTTGATCTGGGTGGCGTCGCCCTTGGCGATGGCCTCGCGCAGGAGGCGCAGGCTGCCGCGAACGCGGCTCTTGTTGGCGCGGTTCACCGCCGTCTTTCTCTCGGTCTGACGGGCGCGCTTCAACGATGAAACATGGTTTGCCATGGTTTTCCTTAACTTTCCTCAGGGGAATGGGATGCTGGGCAGGAGAGACACACAAGCCACATCCCGCGCAAAATATAAGTGTATGGGATTTTGGGGGTTTACGCAAGACCTGCTCGTCAGGTAGTGGGTCAGTTTCGATCCACAGGGTCATTCTCCCTCTATTCGCCTGCTCAAATAGTAACGGGATCGACGCAAGGCGCTGCCCGATGAGAACATTGCGGGCATGGCCGTCACGCCTAAAGCACGTTCCCGACGAAAGCCAGAACTACACCCTCTGGTCAACTGGTTGTTTCGGACAATTGGTTTCACTGGTCAAGCATTTGGCTGGGCGGCTTTAATGCTGGCCGATAAATTTTGGGCCGCCGTCAGCCTGATTTATGTAGGTTTCTTAGCGCTGGCATTTGATCCGTGGATTGAACCAAAGTTTCGCCACAAAACAATTTGGCTACGCATCTCCGTATCCGTGGTGGTCGTAGCGCTGGCGGGATTTTTTAGTTGGGCTTTCGTTTTCGTGAGTTGTCCGTTGGCGATCAGCGGAGTGCAAACTCCAGGCTCATATCCCGCTGGCCAGACAATCTCCGGAATCCAATGGAAACCAGAGTTTACCGAGGTCCAGTTATGGATAAGGAATCAATCGGACGTGGATTACGAGGATATCAATATCTTGGTGCGCCCCGCTGAGCCAGTGGTGGCTATAGCTCAGGCATCCTCTGTTCCGGGTGTATCGTTTGAAGATAACGATGTCAGTTCTATGCGATGGACTAATACAAAATCCGTGATTCCAAGTGACCTTCTAGCCACCGACGCGGGCTATCGAGTGCGCTGTCCTCATTTACAGGCCAATACGACGATTGCACTTATCATTGCCGTCGCTGAAGTTAAATCGAATCCTACCAAAACCAAGGGCCAACCACTGGAGAACCAATTCCACGACAGAGATTACGTACTAAAGGAGAGATTTTCAAAAGACTTCAGCACATATTGGTACGGGCACAGGGATGGTGACGTATACCTTTCGACGGGCCATAGCCAGCAATGGATAGTGCTTGATGGTGCCTACACCAGCCTACATAGAAGAAGATCAATATTAAAAACAATCGAGGTAGGAGGCAGTCCAAGTTGATCCATACCGCAGTAACAGGCGGGTGGACCATTTCAAGCCATCATTTGGCTTGAGTGGGGCAGTTTTCACAACTTTCTGT
>Ga0335073_10000792_pt1 | contig 41400 bp, 31 predicted proteins | sample Lox_Sample_22_FD_207093 | JGI IMG/M metagenome (GOLD analysis project Ga0335073, IMG submission 207093) | Soil microbial communities from Loxahatchee National Wildlife Refuge, Florida, United States - Lox_Sample_2.2 | ecosystem: Environmental > Terrestrial > Soil > Wetlands | place: USA...
GCCCAAGGACTCTCAACCTCCACCCGCGCAGGCGACAAAGCCCTCCCAACCAGCGTCCGCTTGACTGAGGGACGACGGCTGACGTTTAGGCTAACTGTACCGGCTGCCTTGGGCGATCGAACTTCTACGCCTGTCGCTTACGGGGAGAATTCGGTTCCCAAAATCGATTAGCTCGGTCCCCTTCCTTCCTTGCATTTTTCGAAAAACCAGCTCGTCGAGCAATGTAGCGTATTTTATTGAGTAATTTGCCTTTCGCCATTTTTTCCACAGGGATGTTCGACTTTTCGGTGACAACTGTCCTTCTTGCCCTCTGATTCTTCACCCTATAGTGGGCCAGACCTGGGCGTGAAGCGAAACGTGTCCCAATGCCGGTTCCATTTTGGAAACACCAAGGTATCGGTTCAGTAATCTGGGGATGCTTTCGGGAATCGTCCCGCGCCACAGTATGAATATGAACGCTACAGCGCCTCTTCCCTGGACCGAACCACAAGCGTCGCCGAGTGCGGAAGCGGGCTTTCGCGCCCTGTTCGGGACGGCCCCGATGGGTGCAGTCTGCTGCGACGCACAAGGGATCTTAACCGAGGTGAATCCGGCTCTGAATCGAGCCCTCGGAGGTCAGGCTGCAAATTCTCACCCATTACGTCTCTTCGATTTGATTTCGCCGGGCGAGCGGGAGACGGTGGCGGCGCGCTTGGCGGAATTGATGGATGCCCGGCGCGACAGCTTTCGGCTGGAAGCCCGAGGAACGGACAAAGATCGCCTCTACACCGAGTGGACGGCCTGGCGTGGGCCTGAGACTGAAGGGACGGCCGGGTTTTCGTTGCTAATCGTAGAAGACGGGCAAGAACACCAGTGTGCCCAAGATCGGTTTCGGCAGCGCGAACGGTGGGAAGCGTTGGGGCGGCTAGCGGCAGGGGTGTTTCATGACTTCAACAACCTCCTGACTGGCGTGACTCTCAATTGCGATCTCCTCGCGGCGAGGCTGGAATCCAAGGACAGGGAGCGCCGCTACGTCGATGAGATTCATTCTGCCGTGCTGCAGGCCAACGCCCTGGTGCGGCAGTTGCTGGTTCTGGCCGGGCAGCAGGAAACAGACTGCCGGATCATCTCCCTGAACGAGACCGCGCTTGGTATGCGAAGCCTGCTGGCACGACTGATCGGCGAAAACATCGCGCTCGACTTTCGTCTGGCCGCGGGACTGGCTTCAGTCCGAATGGCTCCGGCGCAAGCACAGCAGATTCTTCTCAACCTTGTCCTCAATGCGCGCGACGCAGTGGGGGAAGGCGGTTCGATCATAGTGGAGACCAGCAATTGCGAGTTTCGAAGCCCGGACGGGATTGCGTCAGCGAACCAGAACAAAGCCGCATTTCCCTGCGTCCTTCTGGTTGTTTCCGACAATGGCCGAGGCATGGATGCAGAGACGCGGGCGCACCTGTTCGAGCCGTTCTTCACCACCAAGGCCTTTCAGCAAGGGGCTGGCCTGGGACTAGCCACCGTTCGCAACATTGTTTCCCGGAACGGCGGTCTGGTCGACGCTGAGAGTGAACCAGGGAAGGGAACTCGGATGATGATTCTGCTTCCCCGGTCCGCCCAATCCGCCGATACGGACACGAAGAGTCCTAAGAATCCGGAGAACCCATCACAGACCCAAGTCCAAACCAATGCAGAGGAAGTGATCTTATGACATCAGCTGGGGCAAGTCCGACGTTCGCCACACCTCAAATCGAAGCTGCCAATTTCCTCAACCTGCTCATTGTCGACGACGAGCGCTCGGTGCGGGACGCCTGCCGAGAAGTGGCCCATACGCTGGGCTTCACCGCATACGTGGCGGATTCCGCCGAGCATGCCTATCGGCTCCTGCAGATGCACACCATCGATGCGGTTCTGCTCGATCTTCGCTTGCCCGGGGCGGGCGGCCTGGAGGCCCTGCGCCAGATCAAAACCCAAAGGCCCGAAGCCCTGGTGATCGTGGTGACCGGCTACGCCACGGTGCAATCGGCGGTGCAGGCGATGAAGCACGGCGCCTATGACTATGTGACCAAACCCTTCAGCATGGACGAACTCAAGCTCCTGCTGGAACGCATGGCCGGCCATCTCAGACTGAAAACGGAGAACAGGATGCTAAGGGAAAAGGTTAAGTCCAAGCAGGGCTACGGTGCCATCGTCGGGCGCTCGCCCGAGATGGAGAAGCTCTATCGCATCATCGCCAAGGCGGCCAACAGTTCTCACCCAGTGCTCATTCTGGGGGAGAGCGGCACCGGCAAGGAAATGGTAGCCCGCTCGATCCATTATTCGGGTCCGTTCCGGGATAAGCCGTTCATCCCGGTTGACTGCGGTTCTCTTGTGCCCACGCTGATCGAGAGCGAATTGTTCGGCTATGTCAAAGGTGCGTTCACCGGCGCCAATCAGGCCAAAGACGGTTTGCTGGCCATCGCCGAAGGCGGGACCGTCTTCCTTGATGAAGTCGGCGAGCTTCCGGTCGATCTGCAGGCCAAGCTCCTGCGGGCCATCCAGGAAAAGGAAATTCGACCCGTGGGGAGCACGCGGCGCATTCCCATCAACGTGCGCATCCTGGCCGCCACCAACCGCGATCTGGAACAGGCAGTGATGGAAGGCGCATTCCGGCGCGACCTGTACTTCCGCCTCAACGTGCTCAGCCTTCGGATTCCTCCCTTGCGCGAGCGTCGTGAAGATATCCCGCTACTGATTGCCCATTTCATCGAACGCCTGGCGCGCTCCTCCATGCAGGAGAAAATCCTCGGCGATGAGGCATACAAGGCGTTGCTGGCCTATGACTGGCCGGGGAACGTCCGTGAACTGGAGAATTGTCTGGAGCGCACATGGGCATTCACCAGCGGTCCAGCGATTCATCTTCCCGATCTGCCGCCCGCGATTGCGAACCTGCAGGTCAACGCGCCCAGCAATGGAGACGGGCACAACAAAATTATCCCCATGGCGGAACTTGAAAAGCAGACCATCCTTAACGCCATCGCAGAGCTCAACGGAGACAAATTGCAAGCGGCGCGTCTTCTGGGCATCGGCAAGACGACGTTGTACCGCAAGCTAAAAGACTACGCTGCGCAGGCATAGCTAAACTGGGATTCCGAACCGCAAATCCGGTTATGAAACCGCGGGACACTGGCAGTTCCGCCGTGGGAAGCCGCACGGGATGTGACAGGTGATAAACGCCGTGTTTTCAATCGGAGTGCCTTGGCGATTGACGTGCAATTGAGAGTGCATGATTCTACTGATTACGCCTTCGGCACGCGGCCAGGAGTGCGCGGCCGCCCTCAAGCAGGCAACCGGGCAGGAAACCGCCTGGGCCGCCAACCTGCAGCAGGCCCTGACGCAACTCCGTGAACAGACGTATTCCGCCGTCGTCATCGATCAGTTCATCCTGGAGACTGAGCCAGACAAGAGCGAGCAGATGTTTGAACATCTGGGCACGGCGTTTCCCGTCTACCTCAACTTTGCGGTTAGCGGTATGGAGCGTCTGGTTCGCGAAGTTCGCTCAGGGTTACACCGCCGGCAGCGGGAGGAATCTCAGGCCCGCCGCTCGGTCGAAAACCAGATGCGCAGCGAGATGAGTGAAACCCTCACCGCCATGTTGCTTTCCTGCGAACTCGCCATGGCTGTTCCCGATGTTCCGGCACCCGCCGCGGAAAGAATACGGGCGATTGATAGTCTGGCACGCGAAATGAGGCAGCGCCTGGGTGCGAGCTGAGCACTTGCCGCGCAAGTCCGTTACTTCGTAGGGCAATCTAATAGTTTTGCGCTATTGCCTCCTTCCTTCACTCCCTTTAACTTGTCGCTGCTTATCATTGCCCGTTCATTCGGCAAGCTGGGGTTTCGAACCAAAAAATTTAACGCTCTCGCATGCGACTTTCGCGTGATTACGACCTAGTGTGTCTGCGGCAGGACCGATGCGGGAAGGAGCGCAACTGTGCGGCTGAAGCTGAGTCTGTCCTCGTTGTGGCGGGTATGGGCAGGGGCTTTGATCCTGTTTCTGTTTGTGGCTGCCCTTTGTGCGCAGGAACTCGGCACAGGGGTTTTGAACGGTGCAGTACTCGATCCGCAAGGGGCTGTGGTGCGGGGAGCCCAGATCACCGCCCTGCGGAGGAACACCGGTGCACTGCGCTCCACCGTGACCAGCAATTCCGGGTTGTTCGCTGTGAACAACCTCGCGCCCGGCGACTACGAAGTGAACGTTACCGCGGCGGGATTCGCCGACTACACAGCGATTGTTCATCTGGAGGTGGGTCAACAGGCAAACCTCAAGATCCGTTTGAGCCTGCAGAAGCAGCAGACGGTGATCAACATTGACGACACCGACGCTGCTGTGCAGGTCAACACGGTTTCTTCTGTGGTGGATGGCGTTGTCAATTCCAGCCAGATCGCCAATCTTCCACTGAACGGCCGCAACTTTCTTGAACTTGCGCTGCTCATGCCGGGCAACACCATCGCTCCCAATTTCGATCCCACCAAGGCCGACACGGTTGTCATCTCCTCTGCTGGGCAGCTCGGCCGCGGCGGCAACGTCAGTATCGACGGCATGGACGACAACGACGATGTTGTCGGCGGCATGCTCGTCAACGTCCCGGAAGATTCGGTGCAGGAATTCCAGGTAGCGACCAATCGTTTCTCGGCCGAGTTGGGCCGTTCCGGCTCCGCGGTGGTCAACGTAGTTACGAAATCCGGGACGAACACGCTGCATGGTTCGGCGTCGATATACGAACGCGACGAGAGCCTGCAGGCAGCCATTCCAGCTTACAACCCCACCTTGTCTCCGGATGTCGAGGTGACTCCGGGGGCGACGCCTCCTTTCAGCCGGCAGCAATATTCCGGAACCCTGGGCGGTCCGCTGGTGAAAGACAAGGCATGGTGGTTCGGTTCATTCGAGTATCGTGACGAACTCGGCGGCGTTCTCGCTGGAACACGCCAATATGGTGCCAATGACAAAGGGTCCATTTCCACTTCCTTCGCTCCCGAGCCGCTTACCGATCCGATGGGAACTGTGCGCGGTGACTGGAGAATCTCCAACCGGGACAGCCTAACCCTGCATTACGATATCGAACGCCTGAATGCCACCGGCGCGGCCAGTTTTCTTTCCGGCCAGCCAATCGGGTCGGTTTCCCAGCGCCAGGACCTGAGCAACAATTTCCAGACTTTTCAGGCGGCATGGACGCGCATCATCAGCTCCACCATGCTCAACCGCGCCAGCTACAGCTTCAACAACTTCATCAACACAACGTCGCCCTTGACTACCCAGCCCGAACTGGATTTTCCCAGCATCGCGGACGGTTCTTCGTATCGCGTGCCGCAGCAGACCCGGCAGAAGCGCTCCCAGTTCGACGACGACTTCGACTGGGTGCATGGCAAACACGACATTCATTTCGGCGGAGAATTTCAGCGGATTGGCGCGGATTTCGATCTCGGGGTCTTTCGCAGCGGAGTTATCGAGTTCGTGCAGGATTTCGCAAATCAGGATCGCAATGGCGACGGCGTCGTCAATGACGAAGATCTACTTTTTGCCGTCGCCATCCGGAGCGGAACACCAGACCGCGACCTCATCATTCCGAACGCCGACAACAACTATGTCGCTGGATTTTTCCAGGATGACTGGCGCGTGCACCCGCAACTGACATTGAACCTCGGCTTGCGCTACGAAATCGACTCGGATGTCAACGATGTCGGTCACTACGATCAGATCAATCCCATTCTGCTTCCATTTCTCCACGGTACGAGGCACAAGGACGGCAACAACTGGGGTCCGCGAATCGGCTTCAATTGGGCCACAAAGAGCGCCCTGTTCAGCGTTCATGGCGGTTATGGGATTTACTATGACCGGGTCACGCTGGAACTTGAATCTCTCGAGCGCGGGTTGGACGGCCGGGCGTTGCCCATCAACGTGACTGTAGGCAGCGCTAGCTTCCTCGACTCTAACGGCAACTTCATTCCTGGGCTTACGCCGGAGTACCCCAACACAGCTTTCAGCGGGCCAATCATCCCCGGGGCCGGCGGCGCGGCCGAGGGCATCAATATCATCGACAACCGGATGCAAAACCCTACGGTTCAGCAGTCCAATCTGGGCATTCAATATGGATTCGCCAAGAATTGGCTGCTGAAAGTCGATGGCATCCACGATCTCGGAACGCATTTCATCATCGGAGTGCCGGTCGGTTCGGTTTTCAATCCGGTCTCTGGAGGCCCGGAAACGGTGACCGATCTGCAATCTTCCGTCAACACGCACTATGACGCTCTGTGGGTGGTCGTTGACCATCGTTTCGCCCAGCATTTCCAGTTTCACAGTTCGTACGCTCTATCCAAGTCACTGGATTATGCGAATTACGATCAGATTCCGTTCGGCTATCCGCCGGTCGATCCCACCGATCTTCATCGCGAATACGGTCCCGCGCCCAACGACCAGCGTCACCGTCTCGTGCTGCAGGCCACCGCCGACCTCCCGTTTCACTTCCGCATCTCGCCTTTGTGGACTTACGCTTCCGGTGTTCCCATGGATATCCTGCTCGGCGATGGCAGCGGCGATCGTGTTCCTGAGATCGGACGCAACGCCGGCGGGCGCCAATTCCACACCGGAGCCGAGTTGAATTCTTTCCTGACCGAGCTCAATACTGAAGGCGCAAGCAACGGAAGCCTGGGATTGCCCTTCCCCATGGTTTCGCCGGATGCGCGATTCAACGACACCTTCAACTCGTTCGATCTGCGTCTCTCGCGCGAATTCCGTCTCAGTGAGCGCTTCCGGTTGGAGGCGATTGGAGAAGTCTTCAACCTGTTCAACAAGACCAATATTCTCGGCACCAGCAATTCCAACTATTCCGGATTCTTCAACGTGCTGGTCCCGGACAGTTCGAACCCCGCGGTCTCATCCGCATTCGGCCGGCCGGTAACCACTGCGGGGGGACCTTTCGGTTCCGGCGGTCCGCGGGCCTTTCAGCTGGCGGGAAAGTTGACGTTCTAAAGACATTGCGGGGGAAAGTGGCTTCTGGTTTTTATGGGCGTGCCAAAGTATGTAAGTCTGTGCAAAATTTTTCCCGTCGAAATGATTCGCGCTGAGGCTGATTTCGCAATAGAATAATCGGCGCGCCAGCCGGGATGCCGCAGCACCTGCATCCCCCCTGTTTCTCCCGGAGGGTCTGTGCACGTTCTGGTTACCGCCGATACGCTGTCCGGTTCGTGGACGTATGCTCGCGAACTGGTTACGGGCCTGGTCACGCGCGGCGTGCGGGTTACGCTGGTCAGCTTCGGCGAAATTCCCCTGCCCGAGCAAACCGCCTGGATGGAGCTTCTCCACGGCCTCGACTACCATCCCACCGCTTTCCGCCTGGAATGGATGCAGGAGGCGGAACACGATCTGGACGATTCCTCAGCTTTCCTGGTTGGCCTGGTTAAGGAACTTAAGCCTGATGTGCTTCACCTCAACCAGTTCTGCTATGGCAACCTTCCGGTCGATGTTCCGCGCGTCGTCATGGCCCACGGCGATCTGGTCTCCTGGACGCTTGCGGTTCAGGGACGAACTCCCTCGCCAACCCGCTGGCTGAAATGGTATCGTGACACGATTGTACGTGGTATCGCCGGGGCTGATGCAGTTGTCGCGTCGTCCTCTTCCATGCTTGATACCATCCGGTGTTGCTACACGCGTCCTCGCCGCGATGCTGTCATTTATCCCGGGCGCAATCCGGTTTTCTTCAATCCCTATGTCAGCAAAGACGACTCCGTACTTTGTGTGGGCCGCCTGGTTGACGCGGGGAAACAGGTGTTTCTGCTGACCCAGCACGCGCAGCCGCTTTCCGTTTGCATTGTTGGGGCTGAGCAGACGGTTCCGCGCCCGAGCCTTCCCATCCGGGCAGATGTGAAGGTGTCCACTGGAGAAGCCTCCGTCGCCATACGCGGTCCCCAGACCGAAGCACAGCTGCGTTCGCTCTACAGCCGCGCCGCGATCTATGTTGCCACCGCGCGATACGATCCGCTGGGTATGGCGACGCTGGAAGCCGCGTTTTCGCGCTGCGCCATCGTGGCCAACGATATTCCCAGCTTCCGCGAGGTCTGGGGCGACGCCGCACTCTACTTTGAAACGAACAACGCTGCCAGCCTGTCGGAGACGCTGCGCCGTCTCAACGCCGACCGCGCTCTTTGCCGCGGCTACGCCGAGCGCGCCTACGCTCGCGCCCGCGAGCGCTTCACCACCAGGCGCATGATCGACGACTATCTCCACCTCTACCGCGGCGTGGTGTCGGCGGGTGCGGTGGCAGCTTAAGATTGTTTCTCCTCCGTTTGGACCATGACATCCGTCCGGCTTTGGTGGTATCGTTCTAGGCTTACTAGAAACCCGTAAGGTTGGGAGGTATTCAATTATGGCCCAGGTTAAGATCACGGTCCGGCCCAATGGTCCCTACCGCGTTGAAGCGCCAGAAGGTTTGATCGAACTCGTGGACGTCAACGGCACCGCCTACGACCTCACCGGTAAGCCTGCCTTTTCCCTTTGCCGCTGCGGCGGTTCGGTGAATAAACCGTTCTGTGACGGCACGCACAGCAAGATCGGGTTTCAGGGTGCTGAACTGGCCGTTAAGAAGGCTGACAGCTAGAGCTGAACTGTCGAGAGGGGCAATTGAGCGAGCAACGCGACCGTGAACTGGGAATGAATCGCAAGATCACCCGCCGCGATTTTCTCAACGGCGTGGCCATGACAGCGGGTGCAGCTTTCGGCGCTCAACTCACGCAGGCGGGCATGTTGCCATCCCATCTGCTGGCAGCTACTGACTACGATCCAGAAGAGTCTCCTAATTACTATCCTCCCGCTCTCACTGGTATGCGCGGGAGCCATCCCGGTTCATTCGAAGCTGCTCACGCACTGCGCGACGGCACTTTTTGGGATTCCGTAGGCAAGCCCATCGACACGGGCGAAACCTACGATCTGATCATCGTCGGCGGAGGCATCAGCGGCCTTGCCGCTGCCCATTTCTATCGCAAGATCGTCGGAGAAAAAACACGCATCCTCATTCTCGAAAACCATGATGACTTCGGCGGCCACGCCAAGCGCAACGAATTCCATGCGGGCAGCGCCTTTCGCTTGGGTTTCGGGGGGACGTTTTCGATCGAAAGCCCCGCACCCTACAGCGCCGTGGCCAAGGGCGTGATTGAGGAACTCGGTATCGACGTTCCTTCGTACCCAAGATACGTGTCAAAAAATCTTTATGGTTCGTTCGGCTTGAGTTCGAAAATCTTTTTTGACAAGGAAACCTTTGGCGCCGACAGGCTGGCCATCAATCCCAGCCCGCGCAGAAGCTTCGACAGCGAGGATACCTTTCAGGGACCGCCTGCGCTTCTGAAGCAATTTCTCGCCGAAGCGCCAATTGCCGAGCAGGCCAAGCGCGACCTGCAGCGTCTCTACGAGGAGAAGAAGGACTATTACCCGGGCTTAACATCGGACGAGAAAAAAGCGAAGCTGGCTCGCATCAGCTACGCCAGCTTTCTGCACGATGTGGCCGGAATGCACAACGATATCGTCAAGCTTTACCAGGCGATGCCCCATGGCCTGTTTGGTGTTGGCATTGACGCGGTAGCTGCCCAGGATGCCTGGGGGCTCGGCCTGCCCGGCTTCGCCGGCATGAAGCTCGACCCCAAGCCGGGCAAGGGCATGAACCGTGACGCGATTCCGAATGAAGAAGCGGAGAAATATTTCTTTCATTTTCCCGATGGCAATGCTTCGATCGCGCGGCTGCTGGTACGCAAACTGATTCCGGAGGCGATTCCGGGAAATTCGTGGACCGACGTGGTTCCGGCAAGAGCAAATTACGCCAAGCTCGATCAGGCCGGCTCGCCGGTGCGAATACGCCTGAATAGCACGGCGGTTCGCGTCAAGCACATTGGTTCAGCGGCCGGCGCGAAAGAAGTGGAAATCGCTTATGCCCGTGGCGGCAAGGCCTACGTTACCAGAGCCAGCCAGTGCGTTCTCGCCTGCTGGCACGTGATGATTCCGTATATTTGCGACGAGCTGCCCGACAAGCAAAAGGAAGCGCTGGGTTTGGCGCAAAAAGTTCCGTTGCTTTACACCAACGTGTTCCTGCGAGACTGGACGTCGTTCCAGAAAGCCGGAACCAACTCGATTTATGCCCCCGGCCCGGGTAGCTATCACAGTTTTGTCAGTCTGGATTTGCCGGTAAGCATTGGCGGCTACGAGTGCGCCCGCAAACCCAGCCAGCCGATCGTCGTGCACATGATGAAGGCGGCCTGCCAGCCGGGCCTCCCCGCGCGTGACCAACATCGGATGGGCCGCATTGAATTGTTCGAAACTACTTTCGAAACCATGGAGCGCAAGATTCGAGACCAACTGGCACGAACTCTTGGCTCGGGAGGTTTCGACCCGGCGCGTGACATTACCGCCCTCACCGTCAATCGCTGGCCGCACGGTTACGCCTACGAGTACAACTCGCTATGGGACCCCTTCTGGCTCGAAGGTGGGATCACTCCCTGCGAAATCGCACGCAAGCCCTACGGACGCATCGCAATCGCCAACGCCGACGCTGGCGCCTACGCATACACGGACGAAGCCATCAATCAGGCATGGCGAGCCGTGAGCGAGTTGACCAAAAGCTGAATCCACCGCGCGGCAAGCTAAGTTTGATCGAACGGGCTTTTTCCGAAACGAAGAGGGAACCCGTGGAAACGCGCGAGACCGATCGCGATCGTGGTGAGAGCAAAAATCGCAAGCAGGAAAATCACAGCACGGCGCGAGGTGTGTTCCTGCCTGGGAGCTAATAAGGCGATCACTGCACCGAGAATCAAGCCGGTAATCAATCCGCCGATGTGAGCGGCATTATCAATGCCAGAAATCGCGAATCCAAAAATCAGGTTGTAGACGACAAACGCGCCCAGGCTGCGCAGTACGCCCGACAGGGCGCTGCGTGGTACGGAGAACTCGCCTAACTGAAACGCCGCCAGCAGCGCGCCGGCTAGCCCGAAGATGGCCCCTGAGGCGCCAACGCTGAAAGCAAAAGGATTCCAGACCAGGCTTCCCAGGCTGGCTCCGATGCCGCAAATAAAGTAGATTGCGGCGTAGGTCCAGCGTCCGTATAGCGCCTCGCACAAGGCACCCAAATCCCACAGGCACCACATGTTAAAGGCGATGTGGATGAGTCCCCCGTGGACGAACACGCCGGTCAGCAGCCGCCACCATTCGCCGGTCAGTGTATACGCTCCGAAGTTTGCGCCCCAGCGGACCAGGTCGGGGCCCGGGAAATCCATGATGGTAGATGTAGCCAGCGCCATGCCCAGAAACACGGCCACGTTCATGCCGAAAATCACTTGCGTGAGGCTGATGGTAGATTCGCCGCGGCGAACCCGTGGCATGGGCATAACCGGTTGCTTAGCCTCATCGGATACCCCACCACGCTGCTGAGCTTCATGTTGCACGCACCACTGGCAGATTTTCCTGCCAAAGGTGAAACCGGGAAGCTGACGGCCGCAACGGATGCAATTTGCCATGGGCGAATTAAGAGCGTATCAGGAGATCGATTGATTCGGCGAGAGGCAATGAAGAATTCCAAGAGTCTCTAAATCGGCGTGGGAATATAGTTCCGGAGTCATAACCATAGCGTCAGTGAATCGTCTTGGTCTTTCTCGACATGTAGTCCATCAGCAGATACTGGCCTAGCGTATACGGGGTCGTGAAATATGCTTTGCCGCGGCACATCTCAGTTACTTTTTGCACGAACTGGACCAGACCGTAATCCGACGCAAGCATAAACGTGTTGATGAGCACCCCCGCGCGCTTGCACTTGGAGACTTCTTCCAGCGTCTGGCTCACGACCAGCGGGTCGAGGCCGAAGGCGTTCTTGTAAATGCGTCCGTCCTCCAGCGTGAGTGCGGAGGGCTTGCCGTCGGTGATCATCACGATCTGCTTCATGTCTTTTCGCTGCCGCTGCAAGAGCCGCTGCGCCAGACGCAAGCCTTCGCGCGTGTTGGTGTAATAAGGCCCAACTTTCACGCGCGCCAGTTGCGAAAGCGGCACTTCTTCAGCCGAATCATGAAACAGCACAAGCGAAAGTGAGTCCCCGGGATACTGTGTGCGGATCAGATGCGATAGCGCCATGGCGACTTTCTTGGCGGGTGTGAAGCGGTCCTCGCCGTAAAGGATCATCGAGTGCGAGCAGTCGAGCATGAGAACCGTGGCGCACGACGATTGGTATTCGCACTGGTGAACCTGCAGGTCGGAGTATTCGATGTTCAGCGGCAGCGCCAGGCCTTCGCGCTGGATCGCACTGGAAAGAGTCGCCGTGATATCGAGGTTGAGCGTGTCCCCGAACTCGTAGCTCTTGGCAGAGCCGCTGGTTTCGATGCCGGTGGCGAGGTCGCGGGTGTCGTGGCGTCCAAAGCTGGACTTGCCGAGAGAGCCTAGCAGATTGCGCAGGGCTTTGAAGCCGAGGAAGTCGAGACTCTTGTCGGTGATTTCGAACTTCGCCTGCTGCGCCTCGCCGGCCTGCCCGCCGACGCTCGAACGCCGGGCGGGATCGTGCGGCTCATCGACGGAAATGTAATCTTCTTGTTGCATGCGCTCGATCAGCTTCTCGATAAGTTCATCGAGCTGGCCGTCGGCCTGCATCTGCTCCAGACGCTCACGCATTTCTTCGTCGAACAGGTCGCCGTTCATCAGCGCCTGTTCGATGGCTCGTTTCAGTTCGTCGAGGGACTGATCACCCTCGGGCATTTCGTACCACATGAGGTCCTGGTATCCGCTGCGCAGAAGATAATCGGAGAGCGCGCCCAGCAGATCCTCCAGACTCATCTCGCTGGCAGGATCGGGTACGTATTTGGAATAGCGGATTCTTTTCATAGAACGGCTTTTGGCGCTCGTCTCCCCGGAAGCCTGTCGCCGGAAGCCGGAAGGCTAGTTAAACTGTCTTCTCTGCCGGTACGGCCGGTCTTCCGGCTCGAAACTCTTTTCCCGCTGCGGTTCGGGCTTCTTCTCTCCTGCTTTGAAGATGCGCTCTTCGCTGCGCCCGATGCGCTTGTGCGCATGCAAGCCTTCAAGAATAAACTCAGCAGCGGAAACCTGCTGCTCCGTGCCGTCTTTTTGCGTAATGCCCAGCGGCGTTAGCTTTTCAAGCAGACCCTGAATCTCCTTGAGATTCTCGATTGCGTCGGACGCAGAAACTGAATCGGACAACTGAATTTCTCCACCCAAATCGAACCACTGCACCACCTGGTTCATATTGGCGCCGGTAAAGTATTCGTCATAGGTCTTGGCGAGGGCTGCGCGAATCAGTTCGCGCCCCACAAAGTCGGCGCCCTTCATTTCGCCTTCGTACTCGAGTTCAAGCTTGCCGGTGATTGCCGGCAGGGCGGCGTAGACATCACTGATGCGGGGAACTACAACTTTCTCGTCGTTATGAATGGCGCGGCGCTCGGCATTTGAAATTACATTCTCCATTGCGCTGATTGGGAGCCGCTGGCTGACGCCGGAGCGCTTATCGATTTTCTTGTCTTCCCGAGCGGCGAAGGCGATGCGTTCGATGACTTCCTGCACGTATTTAGGCAAGTCCAGCCGCTGGCCGTTGCGTCGAGTCCACGCTTCCTGGGCGGTGATCGCAAGGCCTTCTTCCACCGTCGCGGGATAGTGTGTGCGAATTTCAGAGCCAATGCGGTCCTTGAGCGGAGTGATGATTTTTCCGCGCGCGGTATAGTCCTCCGGATTTGCACTGAACACCAGGGCAACATCCAGCGGAAGGCGGATGGGATAGCCCTTAATCTGTACGTCGCCTTCCTGCATGATGTTGAACAGCCCAACCTGAATCTTTCCTGCCAAGTCGGGCAGTTCGTTGATGGCAAAGATCCCGCGATTGGCGCGAGGCAGCAGGCCATAGTGGACGGTGAACTCGCTGCCCAGTTCGTGACCTCCACGCGCGGCCTTGATGGGATCGATGTCGCCGATGAGATCGGCGATGGTGACGTCGGGCGTGGCCAGTTTTTCGACATAGCGATCATGAGGCGTGAGATAGGCGATCGGCGTTTCGTCGCCACGGCCAGCCACCTCTTCGCGGCAACGACGGCAGATGGGGGCATATGGATCATCGTGAATCTCGCAGCCGGCGATGAACGGCATGTGTGGATCGAGCAGCGAGGTGAGAGCGCGAAGAATGCGACTTTTGGCCTGGCCGCGAAGTCCGAGCAGAATGAAGTTGTGGCGCGAAAGAATCGCGTTGACAATCTGCGGTATCACGGTGTCGTCGTAACCGACGATGCCGGGAAAAACCGAAGCGTTGCGCTCGCGACAGAGGCGGGTGATGAGGTTCTGGCGCAATTCGTCTTTCACCCGGCGATTACGCAAACGTTCTTCAGAAAAGGGACTGCGGCGCAGTTCGCCGAGCGTGCGCGGAAGACTCATGAACAAAACCCCCGAAGACAATCTTGTCCGATTATACCCGCGTTCGATCCGGAGGTTTTTGTTCAGCGGAAGCGATTTGAGAAGAATCAGCGCACATGGCCGTTGCCGCCGGCTTTCTGGCGGGCGCTGACGGAACGCCGAAGGTTGGGTAGAAGAGTTTCAAAGTAAGCGGCGAGGGAAGTGATGCGTTGCGATTCCGTCCGCAGGGCCAGCAGCTTCTGTTTGAAGTCAAGATCCAGCGGCAGTGAGCCTGCCAGATGAAAAGACAACATGGACTGGTCGGTTGCCGAAATATCCTGCGTGGCGCCAGCCAGAGCGAGAATCTCCGAATGCAGCTGCACGACCCGTTCGGTTTCCGGTTTCGCCACGACGGAGGGCTCGTCGTCGAACATCAAGACTTCCGCGCGAAGAAAAGAGCGTTCCTGATTGACCTGGAGCACCTCAAAACGACGCCGGCCTTCGGTAACAATATCCAGCCGACCGTCATCGTATTCCTTCACGACGCTGATAATCTCAGCCGTACACCCGACGTCCGCGAGGCCTTGTTCCACGGCCCGCACCACACCAAAACCGCGGTCCAGTGCTCGACATTCGGCAATCATTTCCTTATAGCGTGGCTCGAAAATGTGCAAGGGAAGGGGAGTGCCTGGAAAGAGCACCACATCGAGCGGGAAAAGGGGAAGAAGATCCAAGCATTCTCCCAGGAAGGCACGGCTGGCCTTCGCCATTGTAACCCCGTGCGCGACCGCCGGTTGGCCGGCTTGACTTTGCGGCTTGCACAAGCATACAAGGCCAGCATGCAATTACTTGGGAAAGTGGTGGTTGTGACCGGTGCGTCCATGGGAATCGGAGAGGCAATCGCAAAAACATTCGCTGCAGAGGGGGCCAGTGTTGTGCTGCTCTCGCGGGATATGGGGCGGGTTGAGGCGGCCCGGTCCCGGGTGGGACACGCCGAGCAAACCCTGGCGCTTTCCTGCGACGTGCGAAATCCGGAGGAGATCGACCGCGCCATTGGGCTGGCCATGCATCACTTCCATCGCATCGACGTGTGGATAAACAACGCGGGACACGGCCTGATGGACTCAGTGGCGCAGATGGACATGGCAGCCTGCCGGGAATTGTTCGAAACGAATTTGTTTGGAGCGGTGGATGCGATGAAGGCGGTTATTCCGATCATGCGGCAGCAGAATGGTGGGACGATCATCAACATTTCCAGCGTGGCGGGTCATATCCCTCTGCCGTTTCACGCGGCATACAGCGCAACCAAGTTCGCCCTGAATGCCATGGGCAAGGCGGCAGGTGTAGAACTAAAGAAGGATCGCATTCACGTACTGACGGTTTGCCCCGGCTATGTCAGGACAAATTTCGGAAAGAACGCGGTACGAGGTAATCAGGTGAAAACGGTCCGGCCCGCTTCGGTACGTGGGATCAGCGCAGAGCGCGTCGCCTGGGCGACCCTACGCGGTTATTTGAAAGGGAAGCGCGAGGTGGTCGTGCCCTGGCCGATGCGCATTCCGATCAAGCTCTATCAATTATTCCCGTGGCTGGTGGAGTGGTCGATGGGGAAGATGGCAGGCTGAGCGCCTCATGAATCGTTCTGATGCAAGCTGTTTGTCTCGTCTGCCAGGATTATTGCCCCAACTCGATCAGCATCGCTTCCATCTCGGACTGCGCGTGCAAGTTTCCGGTACGCTTTGCCGAGGCGATGCCATCGCTGAGCATAGTTCTGGCCTCAGCGACCCGATCAGCCTTGGCCAAAGTCTGCGCGGCCATGAAATAGCCTGCCGTGTAGTCCGGATTGCTTTTAAGTAGTATCGAAAACTCAGCGAGTGCGCGATCGAAGTCGCCGTGCTTGGAATATTCCATGGCGAGGCCATAGCGCGCGAATGCGTCCCGTGGATTTTGAGTCAGAATATCGTTAAGGGCAGCGATGCGATCCATAGAGCAGTCTTTCCTGATTCGCGGCTGGCTATTCGTAACGAGATTACTACAGAACGCCTCCCAAAGTTCGCCGGGAATTGATGAGCAATGACTGCAACGCTGCTACAATGTCGGGTCCAGAAATTTGTGCGACTCTGAGGTGCCGCTGCTGTGGCATGTCCATTCTTCGTGCCCGAGAAGAAGCTGGAAAATGGCGGGTGGCCGCACCCAGCACGTCTCCCGTTGGGAGGGGGATGGACCGGCTCTTGCTGCGCGCCTGGCCATCAGGGAGAGAGTCTGTCGGACGAAGAACTGCGAGATTACTGCAACCTTGGCTACGCGGAGGGATGCGCCCGCCTGCCGGCGGAACGAGCGTGGGACGCAGTGCGCTTTGCCATCATTTCTCAACGCACACGCGATTCGCTGGCCGATGACAGAATCAGCGGAACCCGCATCCAGCTTCGCTGCGTTTGTGAGCGCAACCATGGTCCCGCAGCACACACGATTCTTGAGTTTGATCTGGCTGAGTCCCGGTGGATTCAAAGTCATGCCGATCCTCGCGTGCAGCGGCTGGCGGAATGCTACCTGGCCGAGTGCTTGAACAGAAGCAGGAACGAGAACTTTGGACGAGCCGCGAGCGGTAGCGCCGGTTTGTGACAAAACGCACAGGCGTTAATGGTGGCTCGTCTGGACGAAGGTGGGGTTGAGGCTCGGCAGTGAGGAACATTATGACGGAAGCAATATTACTGCCCCGGCCGGTCGCGGATTCGCAATCCGAAATGGCAGAGATCGTTCTTCCGAATGACGCGAATCCTCTCTCGGCGCTCCTGGGCGGCCGGCTGATGCACTGGATCGATCTCGCCGGCGCCATGGCGGCACACCGTCACTCCCGCAACTTTGTGGTCACAGCCTCCGTGGACCATATCGATTTCCTGGTACCGGTGCGGGTCGGCGATCTGGTAATTCTGCGTTCCTCGGTCAATCGTGTCTTTCATACTTCCATGGAAGTTGGGGTAAAGGTATTCGTGGAAAATTATGTAGCCGACACGGCCCAGCATGTGGCTTCGGCCTATCTCACGTTTGTAGCCATTGATCGCGACGGAAAGCACCTGAAAGTGGCGCCGGTAATTCCCGAGACCGACGAGCAACGCCGCCGTTACGATGACGCAGGACGTCGGCGCGACATTCGCCGTTCCGAATTGGAGCGGCGCCGCAAAGCGGCACGATAGTTGTGCGGCGCTTTTGAGATAAATCACATCTTAATTCGCCGGCGGTTGGCAGTTTTGCCGTGAGGGAGCCTCTATGGATAGTGCCCTTCTTGTTCACCGCATTCACTTCGCTTTCACGGTCACATTCCACTACCTTTTTCCCCAGCTCACCATGGGACTGGCGCTTCTGATTGTGGTACTCAAGACTCTGGCACTGCGCCGCAAAGAAGAAATCTACAATCAGGCGGCTCGCTTCTGGGCGCGCATCTTCGGCATCAACTTCGTGCTGGGAGTGGTTACAGGCATTCCTCTGGAGTTCGAGTTCGGCACGAATTGGGCTCACTTCTCCCGCTTTGCCGGGGGCGTGATCGGCCAGACCCTGGCCATGGAGGGTATGTTTGCGTTTTTCTTGGAGTCGGCCTTCCTCGGCTTGTTTCTTTATGGCGAAAGGCGGCTTGGGCCCAAGGGTCACTGGTGGTCGGCGGTGGCCGTGTTTCTGGGATCATGGCTCTCAGGCTTCTTTATCATTGCCACCGATGCCTGGATGCAACATCCTGTCGGGTACGCAAAGGCCGCCGATGGAACCGTGCAACTCGCCAGTTTCTGGGAACTGATCTTCAATCCCTGGGCGTGGTGGCAGTATGCACACAACATGAGCGGAGCGGTCATCACGGGTGCATTCGTCATGGCATCGGTGGGGTCTTTCTATTTGTTATGGGGAAAATTTCAGGAGTACGGAAAGGTTTTCGTCAAAGTCGGCGTTGTCGCAGGCCTGATCTTCACCATTTTGCAATTGTTTCCCACGGGAGATGCGCAAGGGAGAATGATCGCTGAAGATCAGCCTGTAACGCTGGCTGCCATGGAGGCGCTTTTTGTCGGTCAGCCCGGAGCGCCCCTGGTGCTCATCGGCCAGCCGAACGTGGATGAGCGAAAAATCGACAATCCATTGGTGGTTCCCGAAGCGCTCAGTTTCCTGACTTACCGCCGCTGGGGAGCAGAGGTGCGGGGACTCGATTCTTTCCCGCAAGAGGACTGGCCGGGCAACGTTGCATTGCTTTACTACAGCTATCACATCATGGTCGGACTGGGCACTATTTTCATCGCCGTAATGGTCATCGCTGCCTTGCTTCTGTGGCGTGGCAAGCTTTTTTCTACCCGCTGGATGTTATGGATTCTTCTGCTGGCCCTGCCGTTTCCCTACATTGCCAACACCGCAGGATGGATGACGGCAGAACTCGGGCGGCAACCGTGGCTGGTTTACGCCCTGATGCGTACCGCAGACGGCTATTCGAAAACGGTTTCAGCTGGCAATGGGATGTTTACTTTGCTGGGATTTCTGGGAATGTACACGGTGCTGGGCATCCTGTTCTTGTTTCTGGTGCGGCGGGAAATCGAGCGCGGCCCGGCCGTGGAGGTTCCTGTCGGTCATTGAGATGGGTTGGCGGCTCCTCGGAACGGCTCACGCGCGGCATAGACCTCGTCGTGCGCAAGCGTAAGCCTCCAGGGGGCTCGCTGGAACGATATACGCGAGGATTGCGATGGAAACACTATGGTTCATGATTGTCGCCGTCATGGTGGCGGCATATGTGGTTCTTGACGGGTTTGATCTGGGCGCCGGCGTGATTTATCTCAGCGCGGCCAGAACTGCCGTGGAACGGCAAAAGATCATGCGGGCGATCGGGCCGGTGTGGGATGGCAATGAAGTCTGGCTGCTCGCCGCCGGCGGCACGCTTTACTTCGCCTTCCCACTCCTTTATGCCTCGAGCTTCAGCGGCTTCTATTTGCCACTTATGATGGTGCTCTGGCTGCTGATGCTGCGCGGTATCGGCATCGAATTGCGTGCCCATATGGAGAACCCGGTGTGGCGCGGCTTCTTTGATGTTGTGTTCTGTTTCTCCAGCATATTGCTGTGCATTTTCTTTGGGGCGGCTTTGGGCAATGTCGTACGGGGCGTTCCCCTCGGCGCCGATGGATACTTCTTCGAGCCTCTATGGACCAACTTCAAAGTCGGCGTAGATACCGGCATCCTCGATTGGTACACCATCCTCACCGGAGTGATCGCCCTGGTCACCTTGACGGCCCATGGTGCGTTATACATTGCGGTGAAGACCGATGAGGACCTGAATCAGCGTTCGCACCAGATTGCTCAGACGGTTTGGCCGATTCAGTTGGGCCTCACCGTTGCGGGTTTGATTGCTACCGTTCACGTACGCCCGGGCGTCCTGGATAATTACAAACACCATGCCATCGGATTCTCAATCCCGGTAGTGGTGTTCGGCTCACTCGCGGTCATGATGCACGCGATGCTCAAACGGGCGGACAAAATAGCCTTTGTCGCTTCCTCCGTCTATATCGTGGGAATGCTGGTGGGGGCGGCGTTTGCCCTCTATCCGGTGGTGCTGCCCGCTACCACCAATCCCGCGTACAACCTCACCATTTACAACACGGCAGCCGGACACCACGGGCTAGCCGTCGGCTTCGCCTGGTGGATCCCGGGAACGATTCTTGCTCTTGCGTACTTCGTCTTCGTATTCCGCATGTTTCGCGGGAAAGTGCGGTTGGAAGGAGAAGGCTATTGAAGGCTATCCGGGAATTCCGGCCGGTTTCAATGTGCTTTAGGAACGTACTGAGCAGGCAGAAATCAAGCTGCAAACTCTTTGCTGATCCAGCGTTGGCTTCGTTCGCGCCTGTATAATCGGGAAGGCTTCTCTGTGATCCTGACGATCATTGGAGCGTAATCCTTTGTCCGCGCAGATGCCTCCTCATCCCGGTCAAACCGCACCCGGACCACATCCGCTGCCCGGCGTCGACGCGATAATCGCCGTCGGTTCGGGCAAGGGAGGAGTAGGTAAAACCACACTCTCGGTCAATCTGGCCGTCGCGCTAGCCAAGATGGGTCGCAAGGTTGGGCTGCTTGATGCCGACGTTTACGGTCCCAACGTGCCGCTGATGCTGGGCGTGAATTCGCAACCCCGGATGATTGGCGAAAACCGCATCGAGCCCCTGGAAGCTTTCGGAATCAAGGTGATCTCCGTGGGATTTCTCAATCCTGGCGACAAACCGATCATCTGGCGCGGTCCCATGTTGCATCAGATCGTGAGGCAGTTTCTTGGATTGGTCGAATGGGGACATCTGGATTATATGGTGGTCGATCTTCCCCCAGGTACGGGCGATGTGGCTCTGTCGCTGGTGCAATCGGTGCCGCTGACCGGCGCAGTCGTGGTTTCGACGCCCTCTGACGTTTCTCTGCAGGATGCGCGCAAAGCCATCGAAATGTTCCGGCAAATGAAGGTGGATTTGGTGGGCGTGGTCGAAAATATGAGTTTCTTCACCTGCCCGCACTGCAATCACGAGATTGATATTTTTTCTCGCGGCGGCGCGGAAAGGATGTCACACCAGTTCGGCGTGCCGTTTCTTGGCAGCATCGAACTCGATCCGGAAGTGCGCCAAGCTGGGGATGCCGGCAAGCCGGTCGTGCTCGCAGGCGAGAACTCCGCGCACGCCAAGTCGATCTACGATGTCGCGCGCAAGGTACAAATCCGTGTTGAGGAAATCAAGGCCAGCGCGCCAGCGGGTGTGATTCAGATTCAATGACTTCCCCTGTTGCTCGATTCGCTACGACTTGACAATGCCCAAACATGATGTATCGTCCTGGAATTTAGACCCTGTTCCCGCCCACACTATCAGTCCACGCCCGGTAGCCATGCAGCGGGTGTCCATGAAGCATCTTCCGTGGGTTCTGTTAGCCGTGTTCCCGTTGACCTCGCTTATCTCCTTCGCTTGCGAACCGCTGCAGCCGCCACAGGTTTTTCGGTTCTTCGTCTCGTGAAATGACGGCGGCCATCATTTCCCCGACAGCCGGGCCATGTTTGAAGCCGTGGCCTGATCCTCCGGCGACGAGCCAGACGTTTTCCCTCTGGGGATGACGGTCGATGATGAAGTGACTGTCCGGCGTCCGTTCGTATTGGCAGACCCTGGTTTCAATCAGCGGCGCGCCTTTCAACGCTGGAAAACGATAGGCGAGATATTCGCGAACTATCTGCAATCCTTCCTGACTCACCACCCTTTCGCCGTTGCTGGGATCGAAATCAGGTCCCTGGGTATCGTCGGCGATCTTGAATCCGCGGCATCCGCTGCCGGGAATACCGTAAAAGAAACGTCCGCGGTGATCCGCCCAGACCGGCATGTGCTCTGCGTCGAACCGCGCATCGCCGGCAGGCACACCAAAGAAGAACACATCTTGTTTGGTGGAACGAATGAGGCGGCCGATGCTTTTGGGGAAAAGACTGCCCATCCAAGGCCCGCAAGCGAAAACGTAGGCGTCGGCGGCAAGCGCAGAACCATCCGAAAGGCTTAGCTTATTCCATGGTTCTTCATCCAACCCTTGCATTCGAACGGCAGCCTGGCGATACCTCCCGCCTTGTGCTAGGCAGGCCTCGACCACGGCAGCGCAGCTGGCGCGCGCATCCAGATATCCACATTCGGGCTCGAAGATTCCCCATTGAATTCCTTCAAAGCTGATCTGCGGCCAGCGCTTTTGCATCCGCACCGCAGAGAGTTCTTCGAACCCCATCTTTGCCTGGCGCAACATCGCGACTGAGCCGCGTTCGAAAGCATCGTCACGGCCAGCCGCCATCCAGAGAACACCGGTGGGATGAAGAAACTGACGCTTCCATTTTCTCTCGTACCTGCGCCATAGCTTGAGAGACCGCGCGGCCATTTCCGTATAGGGCTGATTCGGACCATAGGCTCCGCGGAAGACCCGAGTCTCTCCACCTGAAGACGCGCGCGAGTTTCCCGGGCCCCAGGCATCGAGCAGCGTGACGCGCGCGCCTCTTTCCAAAAGCTGCAGCGCAGTCCAGCCGCCAAAGGCGCCGGCGCCGATCACCGCGACATGCGGTTTGGCTGTCATTAGGTCGCACTATGATACGTCCTCGATATGAATTGGCGTGAGGTGCCAGGAACGCAAGAAATGCGAGGGCACTACGCAAAATCGTGTTGTCTGAGCGTTTTTTGCAGGGTGGGCGTGTGATTGCTGACACAATCAGCCTGTGCGGGAACCCTTGACATGGTGCCGCCCCATTCCTAGAATCCAGGCAGGACTTGGTGTGTTGCGTCCAAACCTAAGCTTCTGCATCTAAGGTAGTTAGGTGGAATGAGCTGGAAGCGGTTGCTCCCCTTTTGGCCGCAGCTTCGGATCCATACGATCGCAGGCGCCTAACATGCCTTCTGACCCCAATATCGGCAGCCGGGAACGCGAAATTCTGACCGCCATCGTGGAAACCTTTATTTCCACTGGAGAGCCGGTGGGTTCGCGCACTCTGGCGCGGTCCAACCGTGAGGGACTGAGTCCTGCCACGATTCGCAATGTCATGGCGGATCTTTCCGATGCCGGATACCTGGAGCAGCCGCATACTTCCGCGGGGCGCGTGCCTACGACCGATGCCTACCGGTATTACGTCGAGCGGATTAGCGGCGAGGCTCGCCTGGCGCCGCAGGAAGAAGGCATGATTTCCGAGTCGCTGGCCGGCATCACTGACGTGCAGGAGTTCATGGAGCGCACCTCGCACGTACTTTCGCTCATCTCCCGGAATGTAGGAGTTACTGTGGCCGGCGGCGGGGCGAAGAATGCACTGGAGCATGTCTATTTTTCGCGCCTGGGGGATCAAAAAGTGCTGGCCGTCGTGGTGACGCGCTCAGGGCTGGTGCGCGACCGCGTGTTGCGGCTGGATTTGCCACAAGCCGAACTCGATCTGGCGGCGCGCTACGTCAACGAGAATTTCCGCGGCTGGACCATGGAGGCCATGCGCTCCGAAATCGCGCACCGGATCGAGCAGGAGCGTAGCGAATATGATCGCCTGATGAATTCCATCGAGCAGCTCTACAAACAGGGAGCGCTTGAGGCCGAAACCGGCGCGCAGGTGGTCTTTGTGGAGGGGGCGGCCAATCTGGTATCGGGAGAACTGGTGGGCGAGAAGGATCGCCAGCGTTTACAGCAAATGCTGAAGACTTTGGAAGAAAAAGAAAAAGTCGCGAAACTGCTGGGCGCCTATCTCGACGTGAAGCAGGAGGCGGTGCGCGTGGTGATCGGACTGGATGAGGCTCTGCCTTCCATGCAGAACTTCGTGCTTATCGGTGCACCGGCGCGATCAGGGAAAGATATGTTTGGATCTCTGGCTGTAATCGGACCTACACGGATGGATTACCAGCACACTATCCATGCGGTTTCTTATATTGCGCGCCTCTTCGACAAGATCTTGAATGAATCGGAGTGACGAGTCAGTTGCCTATGGGAAAAACCAACGGAAAATCGGAAGGAAGAGCGGCAGGTTTGGATCTTGAGCATGAACTGCCCTCCGGCGACGAAAAGGAGCGCCCCAAGGGCGCGAACATTGCAGATGTTGCGGTCAAAGAGCAGACATCTCCGCTAGAGCAGGAATTGCAGAAAGTCAAGGCGGAGCGGGATACGGTGCTCGATCGGCTGGCTCGAGCCCAGGCGGAGTTTGAAAATGCCCGCAAGCGGGCCGGCAAAGAGCAACAGGAATACCGCGACTATGCCGCTGCCGACGCGATCCGGTCCCTGTTGCCGGTCCTCGACAGCTTCGAGCGCGCTTTGCAGGTAAAGTCCGAGGCAGGCGACCTGCGCAGCGGCGTGGAATTGATCCTGAAGCAATTTCAGGATGCGCTGGGCAAACTGGGAGTGCATCCCGTCGCCGCCAAAGGGGAGATTTTCGATCCTCGTCAGCACGAGGCAATAGAGATGGTCGAAACCACCGAGGCGCCCGATCATCAGGTGGTGGAGGAGTTGCAGCGCGGCTACAAATTCAAGGACCGGCTGCTCCGTCCGGCGATGGTGAAGGTGGCTCGCAATCCCGGCCACTAAATTTCGTACCCATCTCGTTGTGACTCATAGGGAAGGCCTATTCTGACTACGAACGCGAAACGCGACTATTACGAAGTGCTGGGCGTGTCCCGTACATGTACCGAACAGGAACTTAAGAGCGCTTACCGCAGGCTCGCGCTGCAGTATCATCCCGACCGCAACCCGAACAATCCGGACGCCGAGGAGAAGTTCAAAGAAGTCAGCGAAGCTTATGCCATCCTTGCCGACTCCGACAAGCGCTCGGTCTATGACCGCTTTGGTCATGCCGGACTGGGAGGAGGTGCAGGCGCCCCCGGCGGTTTCGACGCCACCATCTTTCAGGACTTTAGCGACATCTTCGGTGAGTTTTTCGGTTTCGGCGATGTCTTCGGTGGCGGTCGCCGGCGCAGCCGGAGCCAAAGAGGCGCCGACCTGCGCGAAGATTTGGCGATCGAATTCGAGGAGGCCGTTTTCGGTGCCGAGAAGCGGGTCGCGGTTCGCCGCCACGAGGCCTGCGAGGAGTGCCATGGTTCTGGTGCGGCTGCGGGCAAGGGACCTTCGACCTGCCGTTCCTGCAATGGACGCGGACAGGTGCGTTACCAGCAGGGTTTTTTCAGTATCGCCCGGACCTGCCCTTCCTGCCAGGGAACCGGCAGCGTAATTACCGATCCCTGCGGGAAGTGCAAAGGCCAGGGACGCATCCTCTACCAGCGAACCGTTGATGCGAAGATTCCAGCCGGCGTGGAAGATGGTACCCGCATCCGGTTTTCGGGCGCAGGCGAGGCGGGGGCGTTTGGCGGACCGGCCGGTGATCTTTATGTGGTACTGCATGTCAAGGAGCATCCCTTTTTCGAGCGGGAAGGAAACGACCTGCACTGCGTGGTTCCGCTCTCCATGACGCAGGCGGCCATGGGGACTGAGATTCGCGTGCCCACGATGGATGGAGAACACGTCCTCAAGGTTCCCGATGGCACGCAGCCCGGAGCCACATTTCGCATCCGCAACAAGGGAGTTCCCGTGCTCAATGGACACGGCAAGGGTGATCTCTACGTAGAGGTGCGGGTGCAGATTCCCACCAAATTGAGCAAGCGGCAGAAGGAGTTGCTGCAGGAACTCGAAACGACCGCCAAAGTCGACAATCAGCCGCTCATGCGCTCTCTGCTGGGAAAAATGAAGGATATCTTCGGATGAGCCGTGTCCGGTTGCTTTCCTACTTCTGATCCAAGTGGACCGGCTCGCAAACCCTTATCTCCGTACCCGGGACTTTGTCATGACTCGACGCCGCTTCATCGCCGACGAAGTTTCAGGAGACCGCGCCGCTTTGACGGGCGAACACGCAGGTCACCTTGTCCGCGTGCTGCGGGCGCGCGTGGGTGAGGAATTCGACATTGCCGCAGGCTCCACTGTCCGGCGAGGCCGCATTACAGGTCTGGCTGATGATCGGGTGGAGTTTGAATTGGGAGAAAATGTCTCTCTGGTGACACCGGTCCATTTCACGCTGCTTCTCGCGGTTTTCAAGTTTGACCGTATGGAATGGGCCATCGAGAAATGCACCGAACTCGGCGTAATGCGAATTGTGCCGGTCATTGCCCGCCGTACGGAAAGCCACCTCGCCTCGGCAGCGGCGGCGCGGGTGGAGCGCTGGCGACGGATCGTGTTACAGGCGGCGGAGCAATCACGGCGCGATGCCGCGCCAGAGATTCCGGCGCCGTTGCCCCTTTCCCAGGCATTGAGCGTTGCAGGCGGGTTGTGCGTAGTGTTATCGGAATCCGAAAGCCAAACCTTGCTGCGGGACGTGTTCACGCCCGCAGCCAACCCGGGTGAAATCACCCTGGCGGTCGGCCCCGAAGGGGGCTGGACCGGTGACGAACTGGAACGCTTTCAGCACGGCGGCTGGATTCCAGCATCGCTGGGCGCCATGATTTTGCGTGCGGAAACTGCGGCCATCGCGGCCGCAGCGATTGCACTTTCCGCGCTCGCCTGACTGTGGATATCAACGGAAGCCCGACTCGCCTCTCACCTAGCGTGGGGTGTTATTCTGTGCCTCACAGGTTGTTTTCGCGATGCGCTCCCGTTCTTCTGGATCTTCCCCCGAGTTTCATGCCAATGACCGCCAGTCTCAGGCCATCGAGCACGTGCACGGGCCGATGCTCGTGGTTGCGGGCGCTGGTACCGGCAAAACATCAGTCCTGACCCATCGTATCGCACGGCTGGTTTCCCAGGGCAACGCCCGTGCTGAGGAGATTCTAGCCCTCACATATACAAAGAACGCCGCTGCCGAAATGCGCGAACGTGTGCGCGGGTTGCTGGGAGGCAGGAGCATTCGGGCCGCCACCTTCCACGATTATTGCTTCGAGCTTCTGGGCCGCCACGACCGAAAGTTCGGAGTACTTGACGAGAAAGATCTGTGGATCTTTCTGCGGAAGCGGTTGCACGAGCTTCGCCTGGAATACTACGTCCGCGCGGCCAATGTAAGTCGGTTCCTGAGCGATTTGCTGGAGTTTCTCAGCCGCTGTCACGATGAGCTGATCACGGCAGAGAACTACGCCGAGTATGTTGAGCGTGTGGAAAAAGGCGAAATAGCCGTTCCGCGAGTCGCCAAGTCGAAAGAAGAGATCAGCGATTCGGAGGTTATAGGCCGTTGCCGGGAAATCTCGCGAGTCTTCACGACCATGGAGCGCTGGCTGCGCGAAGAAAACCTGGGCACGTTCAGCCACATGATTACTCGTGCTCACGACCTGCTGATCTCCGATGCGGCTGTATTACGCAACGAACAGGCCGCTGCCCGCTTCATTCTGGTGGATGAGTTCCAGGACGCCAATTTTGCCCAGATCAAAATACTGGCGGCGTTGGCCGGAGAGGAACGCAACATTTTCGGTGTCGGAGATCCGGACCAGGCCATTTACCGTTTTCGCGGGGCATCGAATGCGGCCTTTCAACTGTTTCGCCGGCATTTCCCGCAGGCGAAGGTATTGGTTCTGGATAAGAACCGGCGCTCGACAACCCCTATTCTGCGCTCCGCCTTCGCGGTGATTGATAAGAATCCTCCCGTCTTTCACACGAATCTGGATGCGCCTGTCCATTACCGGCGTGCCCCGTTGCAATCCGCCCGCGAGGAGGAGGCGGAAAAACAGGGAAGGACTATGCCGAGTACCCCGGTTGAAGCGATTTCGTTCGCGGGAAAAGACGCCGAGGGCCCCGACGTAGTGCATGCCATCGAAGAGATGCATCGCCGCTGGCGATGCCAGTGGCGAGATTTCGCTATTCTCTATCGTTCACATGTTCATCGTGACGACGTCGTCCAGCAGCTGGCCGCCAAGGAGATCCCTTTCGCAATTGAGGGCGTGGATGTCAGCGACACTCCAGAGGTACGGGATCTGTTCGCGTGCCTGGCCGTGGTGGTCGATATGGGTGACGACGCCAGCCTGTTTCGGGTGGCTGCTTTGCCCATCTTCAATGTCGACGGCGAACAGCTCCGCACGGCGCTGCGAACGATTGCCCGGGATTCGCGGGAGGGCAATGTTGTTCCTCTTGCCGCGGTATTGGCTGAGGTCGCCGGTGGCAGCGATGTGTTGCAGAGCATTCTCAAAGCACGTGACGACGTGGCCCGCAAGAAGTCCATGGGACGCAAGGCGCTGGAACTCATTGCCAAGCGTTTTTCTCTCGATCTTACTTCGCCCATTGTGCGGTCAGCTTTGCAGTTCGTGGGCGACTGGGAAGATAAACCCACAACGCAGACCGGCGAACTTGCCGAGTTGATCGAGTATCTGGGGTACTTTCGCGAAGCCGGAGGGGTCATTCCAATGGTCTCAAGCGAAAATCCTGACGCGGTCCGTCTGATGACCGTGCACACCGCCAAAGGACTGGAGTTTGCGCACGTCTTCATTCTGCGCGCCACGAGCGGCTCGTTTCCGGCCGGTTTCCGCGAGACGCTGGTGGAATTTCCTCGGGAGCTGCGGGATTCTGACTCGGTGGTCGAACTGGACGACAAAACCATTTATGGTCAAGAGGAACGCCGGCTTTTTTATGTCGCCATGACGCGGGCCAGAGATTCGCTCCACATCTATGGGAAACATGGAGTCGGCACGGAGAGAACGCCTCCGGGACTGATGCGCGAGTTGATGAAGGATCAGACTCTAAGGCCGTGGCTGCGGTCGCGGGAGGCGCTGCCCTGGCAGCCCGGGCTGATCGAGATTGCCGCGGCTGCCGATCCCTCTCAACCGCCGCCCTCGCGCACTGCTGAATGGCTCGAGTTGCCGGCCATCGAAGGCTTGGCCTCCCGTTTGAGCGCTTCGGCGGTAGATACCTACAAGCGTTGCCCCCTCCAGTTCAAGCTGGAACGCGAGTGGAAGCTCTCGCGCGAGATTCCCGCAGCCATGCAATATGGCGCCACGATGCATCGTGTCCTGCGTACTTATTACGACTCCGTGCGCCACGGCCGAACCAAATCGGAGGCTGAACTGCTGGAACTGTTTCGTGCCGATCTGGCATCGCAGGGTATCCAGGATCCTTATCAATACGCTCTTTATGAAAAACAGGGCATCGAACAGTTGCGCAATTTCCTGGCCCTGGCATCTTCCCGACCCACACCGGAGGTGTTGCATACCGAGGAGTGGTTTGAGGTGGGTTTGGCTGGGACAACGGTGGCTGGGCGAATTGACCGCATCGACCGAGGCGCTGATGGCAGCGTCGTGATCGTGGACTACAAGACGGGAAAAGCTCGCTCGCAGGAAGATGCGGATACGAGTCTCCAGCTTTCCATCTATGCCTTGGCAGCGCGGGAAAAATGGGGTTATCGAGTAAGTTCTCTTGCCTTTCACAACCTGGAAGAGAATGTGTTTGTGGCGACCAGACGCTCTGACTTTGAATTGGCAGAAGCGCGGGAGCAGGTCGAGACCGTGGCGCGTCGCATCGCCGAGGGTAACTTCGAGCCGAAGCCGGATTTCCACTGCAGTTTCTGCGCCTTCCGCGGATTGTGCCCGGCCAAAGAAAAAAGGATTCCAAATCCCGCTCATCGTCGATCATTCCGGCGCAACTGATGGCACAACATCCGGGTATCTTGCTGCGCAAAAACTTAGGGGACGCATTATGCGTCCCCTCGTGACTTCAATTGCACTTCTTAGTGCTTCTTTTTCTTTTTCGCCTTCTTCTTCGTTGCCATTGGTTCTATTCTCCCTTCCATTGTTCATGGAAAATCTGCAACGGTCTTCTGTTGCCAACTGAATTGATTGTATAGAGTCAATGAAATTTGATGTCAAGAAAAAAATGCACGCACCGGCTGCTTACGGCGGTGTACCAAAGTCACCGCAGCGATCATCGTGCGAAAAAATTCAACTTTGCAAGCTTGAACGTGACGTTGAAACGAATTTATACGCACCCCCAAGAGCGACCGTATCCCGACGAACGATTGCGGCGAAAGGAGCCGTAGGTTTTTGCGGCGGAAATGATGGGCGTGACGTGCACCACAAACTGAGGTTCTTTTTGGGGCGGCGCATCTATAATTGGCGTGGCGAAAATCTTCGCCGGAGCTTGATGTATGGCGGCTTTGGAAGATGTGGTCATAATTTCCGGATGTCGTACGCCGGTAGGAAAATTTCAGGGCAGTCTTTCCGATTTCCGAGCGCCCGAGTTGGGCGCGATCGTGGTTCGAGAGGCCGTCAATCGTGCAGGGGTGAAGCCTGAAGTGGCCGACGAGTGCATTATGGGCAACGTGGTTTCTGCCGGACTGGGTCAGAATCCTGCGCGGCAGGCGGCGATCTTCGGAGGTTTGTCTCCTGCTACGGGTGCCATGACAATCAACAAGGTTTGCGGCTCCGGTCTGAAAGCGGTCGCTCTTGCTGCGCAGGCGATCCAGACGGGAAACAGTTCCGTGGTGGTTGCCGGCGGGATGGAGTCGATGACCAACGCTCCGTATCTTCTACCGCAGGCGCGCAAAGGTTATCGGCTGGGCAATGCGCAGGTGGTCGACTCGATGGTGCACGACGGCCTGTGGGACATTTACAACGACTATCACATGGGCATCACCGGGGAGAACGTTGCCGAGAAATATGGAATTTCTCGCGAAGAGCAGGACGAATTCGCGTTGAACTCGCATCGCAAGGCGGTCGCAGCCATCAAAGAGTGCCGGCTCAAATCGCAAATCGTTCCAGTGGAAATTCCAGCAAAGAGAAAGGGGCAGCTTTCGTCTTGGTTCGAAAAAGATGAGTCCCCTCGCGAGGACACTACGATCGAAGTTTTGCGCGCTCTCAAGCCCGCCTTCAAGAAAGACGGAACCGTGACGGCGGGGAATGCTCCCGGAGTGAACGACGGTGCGGCCGCGGTGGTCGTGACCAGCGCCCAACGCGCTAAGGAACTCGGCGCGAAGCCGATGGTGCGAATCGTGGCACAGGCGACCAGCGGGGTCGATCCCAAATGGGTCATGATGGCGCCGGTGGATGCGGTCAGAAAGATTTGGCAGAAAACGGGATGGAAAAACGAAGAAGTTGACCTCTACGAACTGAACGAGGCTTTTTCCGTGCAGGCGCTGGCGGTGATGCGGGAACTCGGGCTCGACCCGGGCAAAGTTAACGTGAATGGCGGCGCGGTAGCCATCGGGCATCCCATTGGCGCCAGCGGTGCGCGCGTGTTGGTGACGCTGATCTACGAGATGATTCGGCGTGATGTGAAACGCGGGATAGCTGCCTTGTGTCTCGGGGGCGGCAACGCTGTGGCCATGGCTGTAGAACGCTAGTTTGCCGGGACGGTTCGCAGGGTCACGGTGAAAACTGCTCCTCCTCCGGGAGCATTCGCCGCTTCCACGGTTCCGTTGTGCTCCTTAAGCACTGATTTGCAAATGCTCAATCCCAGACCTGTTCCCCGCCCTGGACGCTTGGTGGTATAAAAGGGGTCGAAGATATTAGGCAGAATTTCGACAGGAATTCCAGGTCCATCATCCTGAAAGCTTGCGGAGACTGTTTCACCGTTGCTCGCCAGGCGGATACGCAGTGTTCCCCGGTCTCGAGCTTCACGGATCGCCTGTTCCGCATTGACAATGAGATTGAGAAAAACCTGCATCAACTGGTGCGGATCGCCCTCCACATAAGGCACGGAGGGTTCACGCAGGAAGTCAACCGTAATATTATTCTTGCGCAGCGAGTAGGCGTGGAGGTTGAGTGTGCGTTCCACCACCTCCGCCAGATTCACTCTCGTCTTCCCCGGCGTCGGCGGTCGCGAAAAATAAGTAAGATTCTTGACAATCTCGGCAGCGCGCCGCGTCTCCTTCTGCAAGAGAGCCATTTGTTTGCGCGCCGAGTCGCTGGTCTGGCTGTCTTGTAAAAGTTCGCTTACCCCCAGGATGCTGGTCAGCGGGTTATTGAGTTCGTGAGCGACGCCTCCGATCATGGCACCCATGGCTGCCAGGCGCTCGCTCTGCACGATCTGTTGTTCCAGCTTCTTCTCCATCGTGATATCGCGTATTGAAACAATGACGCCGCTCAATCGGCCCTCTGCATCGTAGAACTGGCTGGCCGAGGCCCGCATCGTCCGCCAGCTTCCGTTCCGGTGCCGACCGACGAACTCGGAGGAGCCGAAAGTCTTACTGTTGAAGGCAACCTCGCGGTAGAGAATCACCAGTTCAGAGGAATGATCCTGGGTGTCGGAAATCTTCCGGCCCAATAACTCATCCGGTTCGTACCCCAGCAAGTCGTGCACTCTCGCACTGACGAACGTGTACCGCTCTTCCAGATCAACCACCAAAATCAAGTCGGGAAAACTCTCCAGCAGACGGCGACGAAACTCTTCCTGCTGTTCAAGTTGGCGCTCCATTTTGCGCTTTTCCGTGATATCGACCAGGGTCCCCTGGTAGCGGATCATGTTGCCGTCGGCATCCCAGACGGCACGGGATGAATCCAGGAAGGTTGCCGCCGTTCCGTCTTTGCGGCGAAGTTGGATTTCCCGCGTTCGCACACCGCCGCGATCATTGGGGGCCCGGCCCAGGACCGGTTGCTGGCCGGCTTCGAAGTTCAGACCACCCGCATCCAGGGCAAGCAGATCCTCTTTCTTGGTGTATCCAAGGAGAGCCACCAGAGCCGGATTTGCATCCAGCAACTTGCCTTCCGGCGTGCTGAAGTACACGCCTTCTTGGAGGGTTTCGAAGAGTTCCGTAAATCGCAGTTCCTTCTCGCGCTGTTGGGTGACGTCGCGGCCCAGTACGCTCACCCCGACGACTTCATCACCCTTGAGAATCGCGTTCAGTACACAATCGAAATAAAGCGGGCGGCTGCTGTTCTTGAGCTTGACCCGAAGCGTCCCGGCCCAGTGCCTCTTCTCCATGAAACGGCCCAGGCTTGCTTCTGCCGCGTCGCGGGCAGGTTCTTCGATAAACTCAAAAAATTTATGCCCGACGAGAGAGCTGTAGGGAAGCCCGGAGAGTTCGGTAATGCGTCTGTTCACGGTGCGTAAGGTGCCATCAAGTGACACTGCGCAGGCCGCGTCGTCAAAGGAATCAATCAGTTCCTTGAAGCTGCGCTGCGAGCGCATGATGACCTGACTCAACTGATCCAGCTGTTCTTCCGAGGGCGCGGCGCCCACATGTTCCTGAAGGTCCTGCAGCAGGTGCTTGAGTTCGGATACCTCACGCCTCCGACCGTAGGCATAGGCCGCCAAAAGGACTGACAAAACCAGGACGCCTATCGCCACCGGGCCAAGATGATAGGGCAAGCCCTCCAACCGCTCCCATGCCAAAGCGGCAAAGCCCGCCGCCAGGAGAACCATGAACAACAGAAGCCATCGCCAAAGCTGAGATTCTTCTTGCTCCAGGCTGGTTGCGGGCCTGGACGGTCGAGCAGTCTGAGAGGGATCTTTCAGCATCGCGGGAACTTTCCCGCCTGCCGATGCCGAAAGGCAAGCCCATGAATAACTGAACCCATAATCGAATCCGTGAACCGGAGGAAATGCACGTTGTTGGAGAATATGGTATATCGCAGGCAAGTTCCCGGCACAAGAACCAAAGTAACGTCATCGCCCTTGAGACGGGCGGCCTCCATTTTTTCCACAGCCCGAGGGTGACATCGGTCACAGCCTCATTGTTGCTGGAGCACGTAATGTCAGAACTCTGAGATGAAGGCCTTGGTGTGTCTCACGCCTGGGATTTCATCCGGCCGGCTATGCTCTACAAGACGCTCAGCGCCGCGGTGTACGGCATCGACGCCAACATCATTCAGGTAGAAGTCGATTGTTCCGGCATCAAAACCGACCAGGACCATTTCCACACGGTCGGACTGCCAGACGCGGCCGTGCGCGAAAGCCGCGATCGTGTGAGGGCCGCACTCAAGAATTGCGGCTACGATATTCCACCGACTCATATCACCATCAATCTGGCGCCCGCGGACATCAAGAAAGAAGGCTCGGGATTCGATTTGCCGATGGCGCTGGGGATCGTCGGCGCGTATGGCGGCCTGACCAAGAAGGAAATTCCCGACTGCGTTTTCGTTGGCGAACTCTCACTTGACGGCGGAGTGAGAGGCGTCCGGGGCACGCTGCCGATCGCGCTGGAAGCCCGTGGCCGAAAAATTCTGCGTCTGGTTGTGCCGGAGGCCAACGCCAAGGAAGCTGCCATGGTTGGCGGGCTGGATGTTTATCCGGTGCGTTCGCTGCTCGATGTCATCCACTTTGTGAATTCCGGCAACGGAATTGTTCCGCTTCGAGCGGACGGCGACGCACTGCTCCGTGAATTTCAGCAGTTCACCGTCGACTTCAAAGACGTCCGCGGACAGCCTACGGCCAAGCGTGCTCTGGAAATCGCCTGTGCCGGCGGCCACAACATTTTGATGATCGGCCCGCCCGGCTCAGGCAAGACTATGCTGGCCAAGCGGATGCCCACGATCCTGCCTCCGCTCACGTTCGAAGAGGCTCTGGAAACTACCAAAATCCACAGTGTAGCTGGCGTGCTCGACTCGGTCAGCGGGCTAGTAGGCACGCGTCCCTATCGCTCGCCTCACCACACCATCTCAGACGCGGGTTTGATTGGCGGCGGGGTCGTGCCCCGTCCGGGCGAGGTCTCGTTGGCTCACAACGGCCTGCTTTTTCTCGATGAACTGCCGGAGTTCCCGCGCAATGTCCTGGAGGTTTTGCGCCAGCCATTGGAGGATGGCACGGTCAGTATCGCCCGGGCTTCGATGTCGCTGACTTTTCCCGCGCGTTTTATGCTGGCGGCCGCCATGAATCCTTGTCCCTGCGGCTTCCACAATGACCGTTCCCGAGAGTGCCAGTGCACGACGCCGATGATCCAGCGTTATGTCTCCAAGATCTCCGGCCCCCTGATGGACCGCATCGATATCCACATCGATGTACCCGCGGTGAATTACAAAGAGATGCGTTCCGGCACCGAACCGGAAGGGTCGGCGCGGATCCGCGAGCGTGTCGTGCGAACTCGTAAGCGGCAGTTGGAGAGGTTCGCGTCGTCTCACGAGAAGATCTACTGCAACGCCCAAATGTCATCGCGCCACATCCGCACGTTCTGCGAACTCTCCACCGATTGCGAACGCCTGCTGGAGCGCGCCATGACGCAGCAAGGACTAAGCGCCCGCGCCCACGATCGCATCCTCAAAGTGGCGCGCACGATCGCTGATCTTGAAGAAGCCGCTCAAATCGAACCCAAGAACATTGCAGAGGCCATCCAATATCGTTCGCTCGACCGAACGTATTGGGCCTGAATGGCAAAATCTCGCGAGGATGCAAGCCCTAGGTTGCGTCCAAAAAAGAAGCTGGGGAGAATCCCCCAGCTTCGTCAACTACTTAGCCCATTCTCGAACCTTCGCAGCTTTCTCTTAGGCTACTCAGATACGGTTCCGACCAAACCATAGGAAAGCAGGTCGCACTGCTTCCGGTTGAATCCCAGGAAGGAGTCACACCAATTGGCCCACGTGATACCGAAGAACGAGGAATTCAAGAACATTTCGTGTTTTGGCTGATAGTTCCCGTTCTCGTTGTTTGTACCCTGGGTGGTGTTGGAGACGAAAAACCGGCCCTGATAGCAACTGCCGTCGGTAGCGCCATTCAGACATTGGGGCTCTACGTTGAACCAGTATTCAACGCCAGGGTCCAAGGTCACGGTAGGGAAGTGCACGGCAATAGAATATTCATAGAACCCGAGGAAGTTCCGACCGGTCGAGAGTATTTGGATGTTCGAGGAACCGCTTTGCAGGACAGATCCACCGTATCCATCAGACACGCCCTCTCGAATGTCATAGGTGGCTGTCTTCGGATCGAAAGCGTCGCTCGCCTGCACGTTGAAGATGATTCCATTCACGTACGCCCGGTCGGGAAAAATGACCGCGCCATAAGTGCCTGACCCCCCTTCGATGACTAAGGTGTTCTCATCCGACATGCCGGCCGCGTTGATGTCGTCGGGATTGAGATCCCCGCCGTAAAAAATGCAAGGGCTGCAAAGACCTATCTTTGCTGCCGGCAAGGCGTTGTTTTGAAACTGGGAGCCTGCGGACGCGTCTCCGGCCAGATGACGAGACACGGCGGGTTTGCTTGATTGAGCCACCGTTGTCAGGGCGAGCGCAAATAATATAGTAACCGCGAAAATCGTTGTCTTCACGAGATCTCCTCTCTAGGGGTCTTTGAATACTCGGGGTCTTCTCTGTGTTCTTACTGTCTGCTTGGGGAAAACAAGTGACACTTGTGTGTGGAATGCAGGAGCGAAGCGAAGTCTATTCGCCGCGCTCTGGAGAATGCAATGAGAGGAAAGTAACTAGCCGTTTCGCCTAATTATTCTGAATAGGTCGCCGTCAAGCGCTTTGAAGATTCGGAAAAGGGCATCAGGCTGCCGATTTAGGTCAGTGTCCTTTTCCTTTGAGCAGGGTGTCCAGGTCATCCGGGTGAATCGCACGCAACATTGCATCGTCGCGGCTCAAGTCGCCTTGAGCAACCAGTTGTGCCAGCGATTCCTCCAGAGTGAATGATCCGGCTTTTCGCGTGATGGTAATTTCCTGGTGCAGATGCTGCAGCGCGTTCTTGCGGATGTGCTGGCGTGTTCCGTAGCCCACCATCAGTAATTCGGCGGCGGGAATTCTGCCACCCGAGCGCCTGGGCAACAGGGTCTGGGTCAGCATGGCCGCCAGGGCCATGGCCATTTCAGAGCGAATCGAATGCTGCCGCTCGGGCGGAAACGAGTCTGCAATTCGCGACACGGTTGATGCAGCATCGGTCGTGTGCAGCGTGGTAAAGACCAGGTGCCCGGTCTCTGCCGCAGAAAGGGCAATCCGTGCCGTTTCAGGATCGCGCATTTCCCCAACCACGATTACGTCAGGAGCCTGCCGCAATGCCGCTCGCAAAGCTGTGGGAAAGTCGGGTGCGTCGCCGCCGATTTCCACTTGCTCGATGAGGCTGCGAAGGTGGGTGTGCTCATATTCGATCGGATCCTCGATGGTTACCACGTGCCGCGTTTCCCGGCGGTTGATTTCATTTACCAGCGCCGCCAGCGTCGTGGTTTTCCCCGAGCCGGTCGCGCCCCCGATGATCACCAGTCCACGCTGCAATTGTGCGAGGCCCGCAACCTGCGTGGGCAAATGCAGCTCTGTGAGTTCCGGAACCCTCGAAGGCAGCGCTCTAACCGCGGCTGCGGCCCGCCCGCGCTCATGATGCAAGTTGATGCGGAATCGGCCCATACCTTCCACGCGATAAGAGGAGTCCGCAATCTGCGACCGCTCGTAGACTTCGAGCGCATGGGCGCTAAGCGCTGGAAGCACTGCCGCTTCAATGTCTGACCCGGTTAGTGGAGTGTCGTCAATCGCCAGCAGGCGGCCCTCCCGCCGGATGGCGGCGGCGGCGCCGGGCACGAGCAGCAAATCGCTGCCAGCCTCCGATATCAGCCGATCCAGCCAGCGGTTCAGGGTGGGACTCGTGCGAGCTTCGGCAGGTTCCACTTCAATGCCTCTGTGTTGCGCCGTCATGGGATCCTCGACTCTCGGTGCCGATTCCGATATTTTATCGTCCTTCGCCTGGCCTACCTATTTGGAACGACATTCATGGCAGTTCTTGCCCCACAAGGTCTTGGGCATCACTGGAGTCCAAATCTGAAATCCGGGTTGCTATTGAGTGTCGTGGCCTAAGATTTAGCTTGACCCAATTCCACCTTGCCGCTACATTTATTGAGTCCACGGACATCCGGAACCTCTGGGTCTATTCTGCGGTACCCCGGCCAGTGAGCCAAATCCAGAAAATCGAGCATCTTCCGGGTCCGGTAGCGCATCTATTGCGTTAGGAAGTGTTCCGAGGCCACCTGCTAAACTTTCCGGAATCAATGGGTTAAGGTGCTCCACAGGAGTAACCCGCGTTTCCGGAAGCCAGGAGGACGGAATCGAGGGCGTATCATTCATAGGCGAAGGAGAAACAAAACACATGCGCTCTGATCGTGTGTTTGACGCTTTACAGACTTTGCGGAACCGTTATATGCTTTGCCAGCTTGCTTCCAAGGCCACGCGAAAGTTCCATCGGCCCAGCACTAGAATCCAGGAAACGATGAACGGCGTGCTGGACCGGATCGCGGGCTCGGAGCGGCAGGCGGTTCTGTCGGAACCGGAGAATTTTGCCGAGGCGCAGCGGCGGGCTGCGTAACCAGTCCCGCCCAATTCGCCCCGCAGTTTGTCTTCCCTGAGTAACCCTCCTTTGAAAATCTCCCGTCAACACTAGCGAACAGGTCTAAGTGAACGGGTTTTAGGTGAATCATGACCATTGCTGAACTGAAAGAGAAGAACATCACCGAGCTGACCAAGATCGCCAGGACCTTGGATCTGCCCGGAGCCAGTGGCCTGCGCAAGCAGGATCTCATCTTTAAGATCCTGCAGGCGCAAAGCGAAAAAGAAGGCCACATTTTCGCCGAGGGGGTGCTGGAAATCCTGCCCGATGGCTATGGCTTCCTCCGCTCGCCTGATTACAACTATCTGCCCGGTCCAGATGACATTTACGTCTCGCCCTCGCAGATTCGCAAGTTCGATTTGAAGACCGGCGATACCATCAGCGGGCAAGTACGCCCGCCGCACGAAGGCGAGAAGTACTTCGCGTTGGTAAAAATCGAGGCGGTGAATTTTGAGTCTCCGGAAGAGGCTCGCAACAAGATTTTGTTCGATAACCTCACTCCGCTTTATCCCCAGGAGCGGATTAAACTCGAAACCGCGCGGGAAAATGCCAGCGCTCGTGTTATGGACCTGCTGACACCTCTGGGCAAAGGACAGCGCGGCTTGATCGTTTCGCCTCCACGGGCAGGCAAGACCATGCTCTTGCAGAACGTAGCCAATTCCATCACCACTAACCATCCTGAAGTCGTGCTCATGGTGCTGCTCATCGACGAACGGCCGGAAGAAGTGACCGATATGCAGCGCTCGGTGAAGGGAGAAGTGATCTCTTCAACCTTTGACGAGCCCGCCGCCCGCCACGTGCAGGTTGCCGAGATGGTAATCGAAAAAGCCAAACGCCTGGTCGAGCACAAGCGCGACGTTGTCATCCTGCTTGACTCGATTACGCGTCTCGCTCGCGCCTACAACACGATCGTGCCACCATCGGGCAAAGTGCTTTCCGGCGGCGTGGATTCCAACGCCTTGCAGCGGCCGAAGCGCTTCTTCGGTTCGGCGCGCAACATCGAAGAAGGTGGCTCGTTGACCATCATTGCCACGGCCCTGATCGACACCGGCTCCCGCATGGACGACGTGATCTTCGAGGAATTCAAGGGCACAGGCAATAGCGAAATCATCCTGGAGCGCAAGTTGGTCGACAAACGGGTTTTCCCGGCCATCGACATTCAGCGCTCGGGCACGCGCAAGGAAGAACTGCTGATTCCCAAGGAAGACTTGCAACGCATCTGGGTGCTGCGCAAGGTGTTGAACCCGTTGTCTCCCGTGGAAGCGATGGAGTTGCTCATCGACAAGCTCAGCAAGACCAAGTCAAATGCCGAGTTCCTATCGAACATGAGCTCGCTGTAATCTCGAAGGCACTGGTCAGTACCGTCTTCTCGTCCTCGATGTCATCGGCAAGTTCAAGCTGGCCTCTGAAGGTTTCTTGAATAGTGGCATACTGGAGGCAGGTGAAGGGTCTTTCCCCGCCTTCGAGGTGGCCATGCGAAGCCAAACGACTTTCTGGACGCTTCTGCTCGTACTTTTCGTCTGGTTCCCGGGCGCTGCCAAAAGCCAGACTGAGCGCCCGCCCATGCCCAGAACCGACATCACTGTCGCATCTCCGGACGATGGTGACGCCCGCGACCGCATGATCCGCGATATGGCCAAGAAGGCGAATCAGGAGCGTGCTGCCGCGCTTAAGGCCGATACCGATAGATTACTGAAACTCGCCACGGAACTGAAGGCCAGCGTAGACAAGTCGAACGAGAATGTGCTCTCCGTCGACGTGATCAAGAAGGCCGAAGAGATTGAAAAGCTAGCCAAAAGCGTGAAAGACAAAATGCGCGGCCCGAACTAGGCCGTCGTGCTGGCCGTATTTTGAACGAGGAACGTCGAGCTGCAGCCGACCTGGTCGGGTTTACTCCGCTCCCTCTTTGATTCTCATCCCATAGAACGACCGGTAAACGAAGAAGAACGAGACCGCGAAAAACGCAAGCGCGAGCACGTTGGTCAAGGTGGACCCCTGTTCCCGAGACAGCGACACCGCCAATTCCACTGCCAGCAATCCAAAAAGCGTGGTGAACTTAATGACGGGATTCAATGCGACGGAAGAAGTGTCCTTGAAGGGGTCGCCAACTGTATCTCCAATCACCGTGGCCGCGTGCAGTTCCGTTCCCTTTTGCTTCAACTCGACTTCCACAATCTTCTTGGCATTGTCCCAGGCCGCGCCGGCATCTGCCATGAAAATGGCCTGGTAGAGACCGAAGATCGCAATCGAAATCAGGTAGCCGATAAAGAAGAATGGTTCCACGAAGGCAAAAGCCAGCGTGCCGAAGAAAACGGCGATGAAAATATTCAGCATGCCTTTCTGCGCGTAGCGGGTGCAGATCTCGACGACTTTCTTACTGTCCTCGACCGAAGCCTTGGTTACTCCTTCCAGCTTGATGTTTGCCTTAATGAACTCCACGGCCCGGTGCGCTCCTGTAGTCACGGCTTGCGTGGATGCACCGGTGAACCAGTAGATCATGGCTCCGCCGGTGACCAGCCCGAGGAAGAAAGGCGCGTGCAGCAGCGAAAGCTTCGCCACATCTGTGGTGAGGCCGTTGGTCAGTGCCATGATGATGGAGAAAATCATTGTGGTCGCGCCTACGACGGCTGTACCGATGAGCACCGGTTTCGCCGTGGCTTTGAATGTGTTTCCTGCACCATCGTTGGCTTCGAGCAGGTCCTTGGAGCGGTCGAAGTTCACGGTCATGTTGAAATCTTTTTTGATCTCGGCTTCCACGTTCGGTACCTGCTCGATCAGCGAGAGCTCATAGACGGATTGTGCGTTGTCGGTTACCGGACCGTAGGAATCGACCGCAATGGTTACCGGCCCCATGCCGAGAAAACCAAAAGCCACCAGCCCGAATGCAAATACCGCGGGCGCCAGCATGCTCGCTGCCGCTGCCAAGCCCAAAGTGCTCATGTAATAGCCGATGGCCATCAGTAACATCATTGAGAAGCCCAGATAATAGCCACTGAAGTTGCCGGCGACGAATCCCGAAAGAATTCCCAGAGACGCCCCGCCTTCTTGCGCCGACTTGACGACTTCTTTCACGTGTCGCGAGTCCACGGAAGTGAAAACCTTCACCAGTTCAGGAATGATTGCGCCCGCCAAAGTGCCGCAGGAGATGATCGTCGCCAGTTTCCACCACTGCGTGTTGTCGCCACCGAGCTCGGGAATGATGAAATCGGACGTCAGGTAAGTCAGTCCGATCGAGACGAGGGAAGTGATCCATACGAGGGAGGTAAGGGGCGCCTCAAAGTTCATTTCGTCAGCGTTGCCATACTTGGCCTTGGCGATTGCCCCGTTCAGGAAGTAAGAGACCGTGCTGGCCACCAGCATGATCACGCGCATCACGAAAATCCATA
>Ga0335073_10000793_pt1 | contig 41397 bp, 45 predicted proteins | sample Lox_Sample_22_FD_207093 | JGI IMG/M metagenome (GOLD analysis project Ga0335073, IMG submission 207093) | Soil microbial communities from Loxahatchee National Wildlife Refuge, Florida, United States - Lox_Sample_2.2 | ecosystem: Environmental > Terrestrial > Soil > Wetlands | place: USA...
CATCTTTTCACCATCACCCTCGCGGTCGGGCCGATCCTCAATCTCGGCAAAGGCCCAACCGGCGAGCGGCGCGTCGCCATCGTGACAGGCGGCCATTTCGAGGGCCCGCGGCTCAAAGGCACCGTGACCGAAGGCGGTTCAGACTGGATCCTGGTGCGGCCCGACGCGACGTCGCTTGACGTGCGCCTGACGCTCAAGACACAGGACGGGCACCTGATCGGCATGACCTATCGCGGCTACCGCCATGGGCCGGCCGACATACTCGAACGGCTCAACCGCGGCGACGCGGTCGAGCCGTCGAGCTATTACTTCCGTATCGCGCCACTCTTCGAGACCGGCGCCGAGCCTTATTCGTGGCTCAACCGAATCGTCGCGGTCGGCACCGGGCATCGTTTGCCCGAGGGACCGGTCTACGACGTGTACGAGGTGCTGTAGGACTCCCTATCGGCCGCGATGCCAGTGGCGATGGCCCCAGCGGTCATGCCACCAATATCCGCCGACGCCATAGACCGGCGTCGCATAGGGGTAGCCATAGGGCGCGGCGTACGCGACCGGCGGCTGCGCATAGACGACGGGTGGCGGCGCCACGACCGGGGCGGGCGCGACGATCGCCGGAATTCCGATGCCAATGCCCACATCGACGCGCGCAGAGGCGGCAGGCGCCGCGAGCATCAGCGGAGCTGCCGCCGCCGCGGCGAGCGCCAGGCCGAGCCGGGATTTCGATCGCAAGAAGGTCATGATCTTCTCCTTCCTTTCCTACGATGTGCAGGGGTTATACGCGGTGCGGCCCGCCACGTTTCCGAGACGGGCCGCCATATCCCAATTTTGTCATGCCTAGAGGACCAGACGGCTCACCACCTCGACCAAGCAAATCCACAAGGCCGCGCTCGCGCCCAGGATTACGGCTGCGCACACGGTGTGTGGGCAAGGCTTGACCGTGCGCGGCGGCGCATCGGTGCGCTCCGGCGCTATATGATCGAGCGTGTACCCATAGGACACCATGACTCTGATCCCTGGCTTCCTTCTTCAAGAACCGGGGATGGTAGCGGGGCGGTCCAAGGGGCGGCGTGACAAAAAAAGTTCTCTCGCCGCCAGGGCTGCTCAACGGCTAAGGTGCCCCAATTTCGCCATGATCCATTCGTATCTCGGGATCACGAGGACCTCCGAAGGAAAGGGAGTTAGCCATGTCCAAGAAAGCAGCATTCGCCGTTGTGGCCGCGGTTCTGCTCCTTTCGGGCTGCGGGACCAGCACCGGTGATCGTGGCCTTTCGGGTGCCGGAATCGGCGCTGCCACGGGCGCCGTCGTCGGAGCCATGGTAGGCGCACCGCTTCAGGGTGCGGCGATCGGCGCTGGTGCCGGGGCGGCCGTGGGCGCGCTCACGAGCCCGTCCACCGTCGATCTGGGCAAGCCGGTTTGGGATCACTGACCGGGCCGCGCGCCCCTGCGACGCAAGTACGAGGTCTGGTCTTCGCATTCCCCCAAGTTTAAAGAAGCGATGGCGGCGGGCGGCACTTGTCGCTCGCCGCTCATGCTTGGGGGATCGCGATGAAGACAGGCGGACAACTCGTTGCGGCGGCCGCGGCCATCGCGGCGCTCTTTGCGGCCGGGTCGGCAAACGCCGAGCCGCTGAAGATTCGTGCGGATTGGAACATCATTCCCGGACAGTTCGCGCCGCTCATCCCGACCGTGCCGCGCTATGCGCCCGATGTCTTTCGGCACTACGGCGTTTCCTACATCGTCGAGCCGCTGCACCTGCAAGGCGGCGGCGCGACCCTCACGGCGCTTGCCGTCGGCGACACCGATCTCAGCACGCTGAGCCCGCAAACGCTGGTCCTGGGCATCGTCAACGCGAAGCTCGACCTGCGTGTCATCGGCCTGCAGATCGCGACGGAGATCCCGGGCTATCTCCATACGTTTTTCTGGGCGCATGGCAGCGAAATCAAGACCGTCGACGACCTGAAGGGCCGCATCATCGGCATCAGCGCGCGCGGATCGAATGTGTCTTCGGCCGCCGAGATGGTGATGGCGCGGCACGGTTTCCACGAACCCGCAGACTATCGCCTTCTCGAGGTGCCGTTTCCCGCCCAATTCCCGGCGCTCGAGGCGCACAAGATCGACGCCGCCATTCTGGTGACGCCGTTTCAGCTCGAAGCGCGCAAAGACCCGGACCTCAAGCCGATCTTCAGCGTCGGCGACGCGTTTGGACCGGTCGAAACGCTCATCTGGATCGCCAAGGCGGATTATGTTGCCGCGCACCGCGCCGCTCTCGTCGATTTTCTCGAAGACAACATGCGCATGCGGCGCTGGATGAGCGATCCCAAAACGCGCATGGACGCGGTGCAACAGCTCGCCGACACCACCAAGCTGCCGGTTTCGCAATTTGCGGACTGGGTCTACACCAAGAACGACTACTACTATGATCCGCATGCGATGGTCGATGTCGCATTGCTGCAGAAAAACGTCAACGACATGAAGGCGGCGGGGATCATCCCCGCGGCCATCGACGTGACGCCCTATGTCGACATGTCGCTGGCGCAAGAGGCCGCCAAGCGGCTGGAGAATTGATCCCACCCTATCGATGTGGCCGCGCCGCCGCGGCTCGATGATGACATATCTGTAACTCATCCGAATGAGCCGGGATCGGGCAAATCACTTGCGCAGACAATGGTTGTGCAATATTGGAGCGATCAATGGTATCCTCCTGCGACCGGCTGCGGAGGTGCATCCTTTTGGGGGATGGGAATGGATGGCCCGGTTGACAGGATGGGTGACGCTCTTGCCGAGATCGCGCCCGATAGCCGGCGATTTTTTGTTATCAGCGCGGGCCGGACCGGCTCGACCCTTCTCTCTGCGATCCTTGCAGACGCGGGCGCGGAGTTCGGGATGCGAACGCCCGAAGGATGGGATCGCGCGACGGGCGCGATGGAGCATCCTGATCTGCTGACCGCGTGCCGCCGCTATTCCGCGGCGAACGGAATCTCCCCCGCGAAGCCGCGCGGCGCGGTGCGGCGATATCGATGGACCCTGCTGCGCTTTCTGGGGAAGCGGCGGCTGCGCCACGCGCTGACGCAGACGCGCTTCGTCAAGGTCGGAGAGGCGCACCTGCTGATCCGGCCGGTGTTGAAGCTCGGCTATTTCCCGTCCATCATCTTGAGCTATCGGCGCTTTGAGGATCATGCCATCAGCGTCGGCATGATGGTCGCGAACGCGAACCTTGAACAGCTCGTGGAGCAGTACAACCGTACTTACAAGAGCGGGCTGTGGCTGCTCAACACGTTTGGCGGCTGCGTCGTGAGCTATGAACAGCTCATCGATCCCGGCGATCGCAGCTGGATCGAGCCTTTGGCCCAGGTCACCAACCTTCCCGCGGGCCGGCTTCTGGCCGCGCAGGAGCGGCGCACGGCCGCGCCCTCGCACCGTATCAAGGCGCCTTGCTTCGACCGGGCGGCGCGCCAGACCTTCGACGACCTAGAAGCGCTCCGCGGGCTTGTGATCGCGCCAAGCACCCAGGCCCTCCGGTCATGGCGCAAGTCCGCCGCACTGCAACATGAGGCCGCGACGCCCTCGCCGGGCGCCAACGTTAATTCGCCTTCATGTACCTTAGTTTAGTTGCCACAGCCCATCGGTAGCACGAAGTTGTCACGGTCAGAACAGCTCGCGATGGAGGATGCGGTGACATATTCTCGTCTCATCGGCGCGTCGGTGCTCGCGGTGGGCCTCGCCTTTGGATTTTCGGCCATGGCGGCGGATACATCGGGCATGGCGACGCCAACCGGTTCGAAGATCAGTCCAGCCATCTGGCATCAGATGGATGCGGTCCAAAAGACCGACCTGATGAAGGCGCAGAGGAAGCTGAAGCAGGACGGCGTCTATCGAGGCCCGATCGACGGCAAGGGCGGCCCAAAGACCATCATGGCGATTCAGAAATTCCAGAAATCCAACGGGCTGAAGCCAACCGGCTGGCTCGACAAGCCGACCTGGGACAAGCTTGGCATCCATCCCACGATGGCGACCGCGGCCGGAACCACGAAATAGGCGCCAAATAGGCGCCATCGCGGTCGCTTGGTGCCCGCGGCCGGACTTGAACCGGCACTCCCGTTTTCTGGGAAACGGATTTTAAGTCCGTTGCGTCTACCGATTTCGCCACGCGGGCCTGGGCGGAACGTGTTTCAGTCTACACCTCGGCCGGGGTCCCGCCGAGCGCGGTTACGAGCGCCGCCACCTCGTCCCTGGCGCGCTCCAAAGGCGCCGGCTCGCGGCCCCTGAGCACCAGCGCCACCCCGAACCCGCCGCGCCGGGTGAAGGGATAGGAGCCGATGTCGATATCGGGCCAACGGGCCTGGATCTCGCCCAGCCCTTTGGCGAGCAGCCCTTCCGGTACGGCGCATTCGATGGTGCGCGACAGGACTGGCGGACCGCCCTTCAGCCCCGGCTTCACGCCGTCGAACATCGCCTGCATCACGGTCGGGATGCCCGCCATCACGAACACATTGCCGATGCGGAACCCCGGGGCGCGCGAGATCGGGTTCGGGATGAGCGTGGCGCCTTCGGGCGTCATCGCCATGCGCAGGCGCGCCTCGTTGAGCTCGCCAGGCTTGTAGTAGGAGAGGAACTGGCGGTGCGCGTCGGGATGGACGACGAGCTTCAGCCCAAACGCCCGCGCGACGCATTCCGACGTGATGTCGTCGTGCGTCGGCCCGATGCCGCCGGTGGTGAAGAGATAATCGTATTTCGCGCGCAACTCGTTCACGACCGCGATGATGACGTCAGGCACGTCGGGAATGACGCGCGCCTCGCGCAGAATGACTCCCGCTTCGGCAAGACCCTTGGCGATGAAATTGAGGTTGGCATCCTGGGTCCGGCCGGACAGGATCTCGTTGCCGATGACGAGGACGGCGGCGGTGACGTGCGGCGCGGTGCTCATGGACCCTCCGGGCAGCAGTAAGCCGCAAAGCCGCGCCGCTGGCAATCGCTCGCCCTAACGGATTGATTTCGGCGCGTCGAGGGCGCATCTAGGGACATTGGGAACGAGGAGCAGGGACCATGAACGATCACCTGTCTCCCGGAGGCCAGCAAAGCCTTCAGGAGCGGTCGATCAAGCTGCACGGGGAAGCGGAGTTCGCCGCCATGCGCAAGGCCGGGCGGCTTGCGGCCGAGCTATTGGATTTCATCACCCCCCATGTGAAGCCAGGCGTCACCACCGACACGCTCGACCGGCTGTGTCATGGCTTCACCGTCGATCACGGCGCGGTGTCGGCACCGCTCAATTACCGCGGCTTTCCCCGCTCCATTTGCACCTCGGTCAACCACGTCGTGTGCCACGGCATCCCGAGCGACCGCAAGCTGGTCGAAGGAGACATCGTCAATATCGACGTGACCCCCATCGTCGACGGCTGGCACGGCGATTCGAGCCGCATGTATCTCGTTGGGGACCGCGTCTCGGTGAAGGCGCGACGCCTCGTCGACGTGACCTGGGAGGCGATGATGCGCGGCATCGCCGAGGTGCGCCCCGGCGCCCATGTCGGCGATATCGGCCATGCGATCCAGACCTATGTCGAGGCGCAGCGTTTTTCGGTGGTGCGCGATTTCTGCGGCCATGGCGTCGGCCGCATCTTCCACGATGCGCCGTCGATCCTGCATTTCGGCCGCCCGGGCGAAGGACCCGAAATCCGCCGCGGCATGTTCTTCACGATCGAGCCAATGGTCAATGCCGGCCGCTATGAGGTCAAGATCCTGACCGACGGCTGGACCGCGGTGACCAAGGATCGCTCGCTTTCGGCGCAGTTCGAGCACACGATCGGAGTCACCGAGGATGGCTGCGAGATCTTCACGCTCTCGCCCGCCGGATTCGACCACCCTCCCTACGGGACCGGCTGAGGCGGCGGCGCCCGATTCGGGCGCCGCGAAAGAGGAATCCCCGGACTATGTCGGCCACCGCGGGCGGCTGCGCAAGCGCCTGCTCGACGGCGGCCCGGCGGCGCTCGCCGATCATGAATTGCTCGAATTCCTGCTTTATGCGGCGATTCCCCAGCGGGACACGAAGCCGCTTGCCTATGCGCTCATCAAGCGATTCGGCAGCTTCAGCGGCGTCCTCGGCGCCGACCGGTCGTCGCTTGCCCAGGTCCCGGGCATCAAGGACGCGTCCGTTGCCGCCTTGCTGAGCGTGCGCGAAGCGGGGCTCAGGATGCATCGGGCGCAAGTGCAGGACCGCAACGTGATCTCGTCCTGGCAGCAGCTCCTCGATTATTTCACGGCGCGCGTCGGCTATGCCGAAGCCGAGGAATTCCATCTCCTCTTCCTCGACCGCAAGAACTCGCTCATCGCGGACGAGAAGCAGCAGCGCGGCACCATCGACCATGTCCCGGTCTATCCGCGCGAGGTCGTGAAGCGCGCGCTCGAGCTGGGCGCGTCCGCCATCATCATGGTGCACAACCATCCTTCCGGCGACACGACGCCGTCGAAAGGCGATGTCGAGATGACGCGCGCCGTGCAGAAGGCGCTGCAATCGGTCGGGCTGCAGATCCACGATCACGTCGTGATCGGCCGCGGCCGGCACTCGAGCTTCAAGAGCCTGGGCCTGCTCTAATCCGCCCCTTGCAGCGCCTTGAGCAGCGGCGCCAGCTCGACGCGGAACGGCCGCCAGCGGCCGACGCTGGTTTGATAGATCGGCTGGCGGACCTGGGTCATGCTGGCGGTGCGCACCGGCCGCCGCGCCTCGTGGAAGGCGAGACAGGCAGGCGACCATTCGAGCCCGCAGAACGCGACGAGACGCCGCGCCTCGTGTTCGAGATCGGCGACCACGCTCTCGTATTGGACTTCCAGGAAAATATCGGGGGGCAGCACGGAGCGCCAATGGGCGGCGAGCTTTTCCTGCGCGCGGAAATACTGCCCAAGCTCGGCGAGGTCATAGGAAAAAGCCTGGCCGCGCGAAAACAGCTTCGAATAGCACGAGAGGCACGTGTCGACCGCGTCACGCCGGCTGAGGATGATGCGCGCCCGGGGCAGCATCATATGGATGAGGCCGGCATAGACGATGTTGGACATCATCTTGTCGACGATCCGCGTCGCGCCAGGCGCCAGCGCGGTGAGCGACCCGAGATAGTCGCGCCCGATCGCATCGGCCATCGTCGGCGAAAAGGCCGCGGGGAAGGCCTGGGGATCGGTCGATCCGATCGCGCGCGCGACCGACGCTTCGAGATGTCGCGTCTCTCCCGCGGCGAAGACCTTCGGATGCGCGCCCAGGATCTGTTCGATCAAGGTCGTGCCCGAGCGCGGCATCCCGATCACGAACACCGGCATGTCGCTGTCATTCGCACGGCGATGGGCCGCGACCAACGAGGCCGGAAAAGCGGCGGCGATCTCATCCATCCAGCGCTCGTTCGCCGCGCCGTCATAGGTGAGGAGCGCGCGCTTCATCCGCGCGCCGGCGCCGAGATGCGCGAAGGCCTTCACCCCATCTCCGGCGTCGAGATAGGCCCCGCCCAGCGCGTAATGCAGATACATCCGCTCGGCGTGCGCGGGGACGCGGTCGGCGGCGAGGATCGCCTCCATCGCCGCGAAATCGGGATCGCCGGGGCGGTAGCGCTGTGCCGTCGCGCGCGCGTACCAGGCGGCCGCGCACTCGGGATCGCGGGCGAGCGCGTGCGCGACGACCTCCCTCGCCTCCTCGGCCCGCCCGAGTTGCGACAGAAGGGCGCTTTGATTGGCGAGCGCAATGCCCGGCCGCCCCGGCAGCCGGCCCGCGCGCGCGAAAGAACCCAGCGCCTCCTCGTCACGGCCGCACGCCTGCAGCTCGACGCCAAGGAGGTTGTGGGCGCTGCCATCCTCGGGCCGCAAAGCGACCGCCCGCCGGCACAGCTCGACCGCTTCGTCGGCACGGTCAAGCCGACCGAGAATATCCGCGCGTACCAGCAGCACCTCGACCGTCTCGGCCGCTTCGGACGGGATCGCATCGATCCACCGCAGCGCCGCGTCGAGCCGGTCCCGCTCCATCTCGATCACGGCGCCATGAAGATGCGCGCTGACGAGGCCCGGCCGCAACCCGACCGCGCTATGAACCGCGGCAAGCGCCTCGTCGTGCCGACCCAAGGCCGCGAGCACCGCGGCACGGTTGCTGTGCAGATCGGCATTTGCCGGCGCAAGCGCGACGGCAGCATCATAGTGCGCAAGCGCGGATGCAGGCTCGCCGAGCCGCTGCAGCACGATGCCGAGATTGTTGTGCGCCTCGGCCGCGCACGGATCGAGCGCCACGGCGCGCTCGAGCGCATCGCGGGCCTCGGCAAGCTTTCCCCGCATGACCAGCGTGATGGCGAGATGGTGCCAGGCCGACGCGCGCGATGGCAGCGCGCTCACCACGCCACGCCCTGCCTCCTCCGCTTCGTCCAGCAGCCCCAGCTCCTGGCAAAGCTGTGCCCGCTCTTCGTGGAGAAACGGCGGCGCATCGGGCCTCGCGCAGCCGCGTCGGATCAGCGCCAGCGCGCGTTCGCGCCCACCCGCCTGCCGCGCGATGCAGGCGAGGATGTGGAGCGCGCCCGGATGGTCGGGCGAGCGATCGAGTATCTGACGCGCCAGCATTTCGGCTTCGGCACCGGCGCCGCTTTGCCACAGGCGATAGGCTTCGAGGATCTCCGGACGCAGCGAGGTCTCGTCGGCACCGCTCATGATGGCGTTATAAGGAACGTCCCTACGCGTCTCATCCCCGACTCGTACCGGTGAAAACAAATCTGCACTACACTACGCCGTCACATCGGAGTGAGGGAGGCTCAATTGACACGGATCGCAGTCCTGAAACGCGCAGAGATGAATGCCGAACAAGGCCAGGTATTCGATGCCGCCGAAAAGGCCGGCAACCCGACCGGCGGCCCTTATTGGGCCTATATCCGCTATCCGAAGATGATGCAGGCATCGCAGGAAATGGGAAACGCGTTGCGCGCCGGACCGCTCAGCGGCCGCGAGCGTCAGATCGCGGTGCTGACCGTGGTGCGCCACTGGAACGCGCGGTTCCCGTGGGCGGCCCAGGTGCGCGCCTCGCTTGCGGCCGGGGTCGATCAGGCGACCATCGACGCCATCAACGCCGGCAAGACGCCCGACCTCAAGGACCCGCGCGAGCGCATGGCTCACGAGCTGCCGCGCGAATTGCTGACCCGCAAAGGGCTTTCCGAGGCGACCTACCAGGCCGCCGAGAAGCTCTTCAAGCTCGACGAGCTCGTGACGCTCGTCGCTGCGGTCGGCCAGTTCTCGATGGTGTCCTGCACCGCCAACGCCTTTGACATCACGCCGCCCGAAAGCGGCGCGGCGATGCTGCCCGGCTAGAGCCGGATCGTTTCACGTGGCATCGCCTTGCGATTCCACGTGAAACGTGAATCCGTCTCTTACCGATAGATTAGAGTGCGATTCACGTCCCAGATGGAAGCGGTACGCTTCCATCTGGGACGATCGCGCTCTAGGCGCCTTCGACGATGCGGATGTCGCGCTCGGCACCGTTGCCGAGCGCCTTCAGCGCCGCCTGATAGCCCGGGCTGTCATGCGCGGCGACGGCCGCCTGGACGCTGTCGAACTCGATCACGACGACGCGCTGGTCGAGCCCGACCTCGTAGGTCTTGGCGGGATTGCCGCGCGCCAGGAACCGCCCGCCGCCGGCCTGGATTGCCGGCCCAGCGAGCTTGGCATATTCCGCCAGCGCGTCCAGATTCTTGATCGCGCGGTATGTTGCGACCCAATAGCCCTTGGCCATGACGTCTCCCCTCGCAATTGTGCGTCAAATTCGGGAACAAACCCTATCGGCGGCGATGGGGATGCGCAAGAGCCCCTCACCCCGAAGCATCATCGTCTTCCTCACGCGGCCCGGCAGGGACAAAGACGGCTCCGCAGCACCGCTTGCGCCACCGCGATGACGTGCCGCAACGCCTCGTCCGTGACGCGGTCGCGGCGCATCACAAGGTGCACGATCGGGTCGGCCAAAATTTCTGCCAAGTCCGGCTCGGTGCCCGCGGAACTCCAGCGGCCGTCGCGTCGTATAGGAGCAGGTCGGATGAAGGACATGAGAACCCCGCCATACCGCAAGCCGGAGCGACACCGCTCCCGCAAGCGAGACCACAGAATGATACTGCAGTTATTTTCTGTCAATTCTAGATATATAACAAAATGTAACTGGTATTATGAAGCGGCAAACGCTAGCGGGAATTTTCGAGCCGGTTGCGCTATCTAGTCGGCGTCATGCCGACAGACGGATATGATACCGGCGCAAGGCTGCTGCACTGGGCGATCGCTCTGCTGGTCGTTGTCACCGTGCCGATCGGGATCACGATGTACGAGATTCCCGGAGGCCACGTTCAGGACGTGCTCTATGTCGTCCATGAATCGATCGGGCTCAGCATCCTCGCGCTGATGCTCGCGCGGCTCTTGTGGCGGCTAACGCATGGCGCGCCGGCGCCATCGCCGGCGCTCGGCCCCGTTGAAGTCCGGGCCAGCCGGTCGGTGCATTGGCTGCTCTATGCCCTCCTCATCGCCATGCCGCTCTCGGGCTATGTGTTCGTGGTCGCGGGCGGATATCCCTTGACCTATTTCGATCTGTTCCAGGTGCCGCGCCTTCTCGCCAAGCACCCATCCGTTTCGGACATGGCCGAGCACGGGCATCTCACGCTCCAATGGGCGATCTATCTGTTCGTGGCTATGCATGTCGGCGCGGCACTTCATCACCGCTTCGTGCGGCGGAACGACGTGCTGGCGCGCATGTGGAGGTGACAGGATGATCCCGCGCTATAGCCGGCCCGAGATGGCGGCCATCTGGGAACCCGAAAACCGGTTCCGCATCTGGCTCGAGATCGAGACTTCCGCCGCCGAGGCGATGGAAAGGCTCGGCACGATCCCGCCGGGTGTCGCAGCGGCGGTGCGCGCGCGCGGACGCTTCGAGATCGACCGTATCGACGAGATCGAGCGCGAGACGCGCCACGACGTGATCGCGTTCCTGACCAACCTCGCCGAGCATGTCGGGCCCGAGGCGCGTTTCGTGCATCAAGGTCTTACCTCGAGCGACGTGCTCGACACGTGCCTCGCCGTCCAGCTTACGCAGGCAAGCGACATCCTGCTCGCCGATATCGAGGCGTTGCTTGCCGTGTTGAAGCGCCGAGCGATCGAGCACCGGGACACGCTCTGCATCGGCCGCAGCCACGGCATCCACGCCGAGCCCACCACGTTCGGGTTGAAGCTTGCGGGATTCCATGCCGAATTCGCGCGCGCCCACGAGCGGATGAAGCAGGCGCGGACCGAGATCGCCACCGCCAAGATCTCGGGCGCCGTCGGCACCTTTGCCAATGTCGACCCGGCGGTCGAGGCGCACGTGGCGCAACAGCTCGGCCTTGCGCCCGAGCCGATCTCCACCCAGATCATCCCGCGCGACCGCCATGCCGCCTATTTCGCGACGCTCGCGGTCATCGCCAGCTCGATCGAGCGGCTGGCGACCGAGATACGCCATCTTCAGCGCACCGAGCTGCGCGAGGCCGAGGAATATTTCGCGCCGGGCCAGAAAGGCTCGTCGGCGATGCCGCACAAGCGCAATCCCGTCCTGGCCGAAAATCTGACGGGCCTCGCCCGGCTGGTCCGCGCGAGCGTCGTGCCCGCGCTCGAGAACGTGGCGCTTTGGCACGAGCGCGACATTTCGCATTCCTCGGTCGAGCGCGTCATCGCGCCCGACGCGACGATCGCACTCGATTTCGCGCTGGCCCGGCTCGGCGGGATGATGTCGCGGCTCGTGGTCTATCCTGACGCGATGCGCGCCAATCTCGACCGGCTTGGCGGTCTACACAATTCGCAGCGCGTGCTGCTGGCGCTGACCCAGGCCGGCGTGAGCCGCGAGGATGCTTATCGCCTCGTGCAGAAGAACGCCATGGCGGCCTGGGAGAGCGGCACGCCTTTCCTCGACCTGCTCAAGGCCGATCCCGCCGTGACGCGGCACCTGTCCCGCGAGACCTTGGCCGCTCAGTTCGACGACGCTTATCACCTGAAGCATGTCGGCACGATTTTCGACCGGGTGTTCGGTTAGCCGAGCTGCGCCTTCGCCTCGCGTTCGAAGCGGTCGCATTCGAGCTTGATGCGGACGATGTCGAGCGCCACGCCTTTGGCGGCGAAATCATCGGCAATGCGCTGGATCGCCTCGTCGTCGCCATGGCGATGAAGACCCAGCGCCGCAAGCTCATCGGCGTAGGCCTGCGCGTCCGAGCCCGTGAGCCCCAGATGCTCGGCCGCCCATAGTCCCAAGAGCCTGCGGCGCCGCGAGCGCACCTTGAAGGCCACTTCTTCGTCATGCTCGAACTTGGCCTCGAGCGCTTTTTCGCGATCGTCGAATCCAGTCATTCCAGCCCCCAAGCGGGTTCGCCTCCGATTATGGAATCTTCTAAGCTCGGTGGCGAGGAGGATTGATGTGCACGTTGGTGATTTTGCGCCGTCCCGGCCACGATTGGCCTGTCATCATTGCGGCCAACCGTGACGAGATGATCGACCGGCCGTGGCAAGAGCCGGCACGTCATTGGCCGGACCGTCCGGAGGTGGTGGCCGGGCGCGACGTGCTTGCCGGCGGATCATGGCTTGGCGTTAATGATTATGGCGTGGCCGCGGGCGTGTTGAACCGTCACGGGTCGCTGGGCCCGGCGGCGGGCCAGCGTTCGCGCGGCGAATTGGTGCTCGAGGCGCTCGATCATGCCGATGCGAGAGCGGCGGCGACGGCGCTCGCGTCGCTCGAGCCCAGAGCCTATCGCACCTTCAACCTGATCGTCGCCGACAACAGCGATGCGTTCTGGCTGCGCCATGCCGACCCGACCGGCACGCTTCCGATCAGCGTGGCGCCGATCCCCCCGGGCCTGTCGCTGATCGCGGCGGGGGACCTCGACGACGACGAGACGCCGCGCCTCAAGCGCTATCGCCCGCTCTTCGCGGCAGCGCCGCCGCCCGATCCGGCGGCGTCCGACTGGACCGCATGGGAGCGTCTTCTCACCGACGGCGAAGGGCCTGATAGCGCCATGCGCTTCCTCACCGAGCGCGGATTCGGCACCGTGTCGAGCGCGCTCATCGCGCTGCCGGCGGTCGGCCGCGGCGACCTTCGCCTGCAGTTCCGATTCGCGGCCCATCAGCCGACCGCCTCGCCCTGGCACAACGTCGTGGCAGATTGAGGCGACATTGTCGCGCGGTCATCGAGTTGCTATATACCGCGCCCCGCCGCAGGTTCCCCGTGATGTCGCGACGCAAGCAAATCTACGAGGGCAAGGCCAAGGTGCTGTTCGAGGGACCCGAGCCCGGCACCGTCGTGCAGTATTTCAAGGACGACGCCTCGGCCTTCAACAACAAGAAGCGGGGCATCATCACCGGCAAGGGCGTGCTCAACAACCGCATCAGCGAATTCCTGATGCTGAAGCTCGCCGAGATCGGCATTCCCACCCATTTCGTGCGCCGGCTCAACATGCGCGAACAGCTTGTGCGCCGTGTGGAGATCATTCCCATCTCGGTCGCGGTCCGCAACGTCGTCGCGGGATCGCTGGCGCGGCGCCTCGGCATCTCCGAAGGCACGCCGCTCAGCCGGTCGATCGTCGAATATTACTACAAGAGCGACAAGCTCGGCGATCCGATGGTGACGGACGAGCACATCACCGCGTTCGGCTGGGCAACGACGCACGATCTCGACGACATGATGCAGATGTCGCTGCGGATCAACGACTTCCTGCTCGGCCTGTTCCTCGGCATCGGCATCAAGCTCGTCGACTTCAAGCTCGAGTTCGGACGGCTCTTCGACAATGACGAGATGCGGATCGTGTTGGCCGATGAGATCAGCCCCGACAATTGCCGCCTGTGGGACCTGAAGACCCACGAGAAGATGGACAAGGACCGGTTCCGCCAGGATCTTGGCCGGGTCGAGGAAGCTTACCAGGAGGTGGCGCGCCGGCTCGGCATCCTGCTCGATGGCGGCCCCGCAGACGTGCGCGGGCCGCAGACGATGCAATGAAGGCGCGGGTCCACATCATGCCGAAGGAGGGCGTGCTCGACCCGCAAGGCAAGGCCATCGCGCGCGCACTCGGCACGTTGGGGTTCTCCGGCATCGGCGAGGTCCGGCAAGGCAAGGTGATCGACCTGGACCTCGCGGAATCCGATGCGGCGGTCGCGCGCGCCGCGGTCGAGGCAATGTGCCAGAAGCTCCTGGCCAATACGGTGATCGAATCCTATCGCATCGAGATCGGCGTTTGAGCCCATGCAGGCGGCGATCGTCATCTTCCCGGGATCGAACCGCGAGCAGGATATTTTCGACGCACTCCACCGCTGCATGGGCCACGAGCCGCTCAAGATCTGGCATCGCGACGCCGACCTGCCGGCCGTCGACCTGATCGTCATTCCGGGCGGGTTCGCCTATGGCGACTATCTGCGCTGCGGCGCGATGGCGGCGCATTCGCCGATCATGCGCGACGTGAAGATGCGGGCCGAGCGCGGCACGCCGGTCCTGGGCATCTGCAATGGATTCCAGGTCCTGACCGAGGCCGGCATGCTGCCGGGTGCGCTGCTCGTGAACCGCACCCTCAAGTTCCACTGCAAGGACGTTCATCTCCGCGTCGAGACCGGCCAATCGATGTTCACCTGCGGCTATGAGGCTGGCCAGGTGATCCGCGTCCCGGTCGCACATCACGACGGCAATTACTTCGCCGACGATGCGACGCTCGACCGGATCGAGGGCGAAGGCCGCGTCGCGTTCCGTTACTGCGCCGCGGACGGGACGCTCGATCCCGAAGCGAACGCCAACGGTTCGGCGCGGGCGATCGCCGGCATCCTCAACGAGACGAAGACCGTGCTGGGCCTCATGCCGCATCCCGAAGACGCGACCGACCCGCTTTTGGGCTCGACCGACGGATGCGCCTTCTTCACCGGGCTCATAGGGGCCCTCTCTTGAACGCGGGCGTCGCGCCCGAACTGGTCGCGGCACACGGACTTTCGCCCGACGAATATGCCCGCGCCGTCGCGATCCTCGGCCGCGAGCCCAACCTCACCGAGCTCGGCATCTTCTCGGTGATGTGGAGCGAGCATTGCTCCTACAAATCATCGAAGACATTCCTGCGCCGGCTGCCGACCAGCGGACCTCACGTCATTTGCGGGCCGGGCGAAAACGCGGGAATCATCGATATCGGCGACGGCGACGCCGCGATCTTCAAGATCGAGAGCCACAACCATCCTTCGTTCATCGAGCCCTATCAAGGTGCGGCGACGGGCGTTGGCGGCATCCTGCGCGACGTGTTCACGATGGGCGCGCGCCCCATCGCGAACCTCAACGCGCTGCGCTTCGGCAGTCCGGATCACCCGAAGACGCGCCATCTCGTCGCGGGCGTGGTGGCGGGCATTGGCGGCTATGGCAATTGCGTCGGCGTGCCGACAGTCGGCGGCGAGTGCAATTTCCACCAGTCCTATGATGGCAACATCCTCGTCAACGCGATGACCGTGGGCATCGCCGACAAGAGCCGCATCTTCTACTCGAAGGCCGCGGGGCCGGGAAACCCGGTCGTCTATGTCGGTGCCAAGACCGGGCGCGACGGCATCCACGGCGCCACCATGGCGTCGGCATCCTTCACCGAAGATTCCGAAGCAAAGCGTCCGACCGTCCAAGTCGGCGATCCTTTCACCGAGAAATTGCTGATCGAGGCGTGCCTTGAATTGATGGAAGGCGACGCGATCGTCGCGATCCAGGACATGGGCGCGGCGGGACTCACGTCGTCGTCGGTCGAGATGGCCGGCAAAGGCGGGCTCGGCATCGAGCTCGATCTCGACCGCGTTCCGACGCGCGAGACCGGCATGACGCCTTACGAGATCATGCTCTCCGAAAGCCAGGAGCGCATGCTCATGATCCTCAAGCCCGAACGCGAAGCCGAGGCGCGGCGCGTGTTCGAGAAATGGGAGCTCGATTTCGCCGTCATCGGTCGGCTCACCGAGGATGGGCGGCTGGTGCTGCGCATGAACGGCGTCATCGCCGCCGACATGAAGGTCGCACCGCTCGTGACCGAGGCGCCGCTTTATGACCGGCCTTGGACCGCGCGCCCTGCCCGGTCCGATGTTGCGCCGGCCGACATCCCGGCGCGTGATCCGATCGCCGCGCTGAAAACGCTGATCGGCTGCCCGGACCTCGCCTCGAAGCGCTGGATCTGGGAGCAGTATGATCATCTCGTCATGGGACAAACGGTGCAGCGCCCCGGCGGCGACGCGGCCGTGATCCGTGTTCCCGGGCGCAAGAAGGCGCTGGCGCTCGCCACCGACTGCACGCCCCGCTATTGCCACGCCGACCCCAAACGCGGCGGCGCCCAGGCGGTCGCGGAAAGCTGGCGCAATCTGACGGCCGTGGGCGCCACGCCGCTCGCGATCACCGACAACATGAATTTCGGCAACCCCGAACGCGCGGAGACCATGGGCGAGTTCGCGCTTTGCATCGAGGGCATGCGGGAAGCGTGCCTGGTGCTCGACTACCCGGTCGTCTCCGGCAACGTGTCGCTTTACAACGAGACCGAAGGAAGCGGCATCTGGCCCACCCCCGTCATTGGCGGCGTGGGGCTGATCGCGGACGCGGCCCGGGCCGTCGGCCTCGCCCTGACGCGGCCGGGGGAAGCGATCCTTCTCGTCGGCGAGACGAAGGGCCATCTGGGCGCCTCGCTCTATCTGCGCGAGGTGCTGGGACGTGAAGACGGGTCGCCGCCGCCGGTTGACCTCGCCAGCGAGCGGCGACACGGCGATTTCGTGCGCGCCCAGATCGCGGCCGGCCGGGTCAGCGCCTGCCACGATGTGGCCGATGGCGGGATGCTGGTCGCGCTGGCCGAGATGGCAATGGCGGGAGGAATGGGCGCGACCGTCGCGCCGCCGCCGGGGCTTCCAGCCCATGCCTTCCTCTTCGGCGAGGATCAGGGGCGTTATCTTCTCGTTAGCCAAGATGCCGAGACCGTGGCAGCCGAAGCGGCAAAGGCGGGAGTTCCGGTGTTTCGGCTCGGCCAAACGGGCGGGGACGCGTTGACAGTGGCAGGCGCCGGTGCCATATCCGTTGGCGAGTTGCGGCGGATCAACGAGGCTTGGCTGCCGGGCTACATGGCGGTGCCCTAGCGGCGGCCGCTCGGAGACATCGATGGCGATCGACCCCGAGACGATCGAGAAGCTCATCAAGGAAGGGCTTCCGGACGCGCGCGTGTCGATCGAGGATTTGCGCGGCGACGGCGATCATTATGCCGCGCTGGTCGTCTCCGCCGCCTTCAAGGGCAAGACCCGCGTCCAGCAGCACCAGATGGTCTATCAGGCGCTCAAAGGACGCGTCGGCAACGAGTTGCACGCGCTCGCATTGCAGACGAGCGCACCCGAGGATTGAGAAGAGGACCGACCCATGAGCGACGTCGCCACGATCGACCGCATCAAGCAAGACATCACCGACCATCCCGTGGTGCTCTACATGAAGGGCACGCCGGTCTTTCCCCAATGCGGTTTTTCCGCTGCGGTGGTGCAGATCCTGACGCAGCTCGGCGTGAAATTCAAAGGCATCGACGTGCTGACCGATCCGTCCGTGCGTCAGGCGATCAAGGATTTCTCGAGCTGGCCCACCATTCCCCAGCTTTACGTGAAGGGCGAGTTCGTCGGCGGCTGCGACATCATCCGCGAGATGTACGAAGCGGGCGAGCTGCAGGATTATTTGAGCGAGAAGGGCATCCCCACGCGCTCCTGAGACATTCCGCTCAGGCCGCGAACTGGAACGCGGCCATGCTCATGCTGCCCAGCGTGAATCCTTGGTGGATTCGCGTTCCCCGCGCCCCCGGGCCGGCAGCGCCAAAGGCGACGAATATCGGATAAAGGTGCTCCGGACTCGGATGGGCGCGGCGCGCGTCGGGCGCCTTGCGCAGCCAATCGAGGAACGAAGCCTCGTCGCCCGCTTCAAGAGTGCTTGCAAGCCAATCGTCGAAGCGTTGCGCCCAAGGCGGCGTCCCGCCGCCGTCCCACGCCATTTCACGCAGATTGTGGGTGGCACCGCCCGATCCCAGCACCAGCACACCCTCTTGGCAGAGCGGGGCCAACGCGCGGCCGAGCCGGCAATGCCAAGCGGCATCGTGATAAGGCTGCACCGCGAAGGATGCCGTCGGAATGCCGGCCGGATAAAGCGAGCGCAACGGCACCCACGCGCCATGATCCAAGCCGCGCCCGGGCTCGACGGCGCAGTCGATTCCCGCCGCCGCCAAAAGGTCCGCCGCGCGGCGTGCCACCTCGGGCGCGCCCGGCGTCGGATAGGAAAGCCGGTAGAGCGGTTCGGGAAATCCGTAGAAATCGTGAATGGTTCCGGGCCGCGGCGCGGCGCTGACCTCCGGCTCCTCGGTCATCCAATGCGCCGAAATGCACAGCACCGCGTCGGGGCGCGGCAGTGCGGCCGCCAGGCTTTCCCAGAAGCGGCCCGTTTCGGCGGGATCGAGCGCCAGCATAGGCGAGCCGTGCGAGACGAAGATCGGAGCGAAGCTTGTCATGGCAAGCGCCTTTTCGCAGCGGGCGGGGTGATCAGCACGCGTTCCACGCGGCGCCCATCCATGTTCACCACTTCGAAATTGAAGCCGTCGATGGTGACGCGGTCGCCGACCGCGGGGATGCGGTTGACGCGGGCCATCATGAATCCGCCAAGCGTGTGGTAGTCGCCGCTTTCGGCGGCCGGCATGGTCGGCAGCGCGATCAGATCCCTCACCTCGTCGACCGGCGTCATGCCATCGACGAGCCATGATCCGTCCTCGCGCCGCACCACGGCCGGCGGGCCATCGTCGTCCGCATCGGCAATGTCGCCGACGAGGGATTGCAGGATGTCGTGCAGCGTCAGCACGCCCTCGATCGCGCCATATTCGTCGACCACCAGGGCCATCGATTCACCGCGCTGCTTGAAGAGCTCGAGCGCGCGCAAGGCGGTCACGGTCTCCGGCAGGAAGAAGGCCGGCCGGACCGCAGCCCGGATATCGAACGGCTTGCCCGCGAGCGAGGCCGACAAAAGGTCCTTCAGCTGCACGATGCCGATGACGGAATGGGAATCCCCTTCCACCACCGGAAAGCGCGAGAAATCGCCCTCGAGGATCTTGCGCCGGTTCTCATGCTCGCCGTCGGTCAGATCGAGCCATTCGACCTGGGTGCGCGGCGTCATCATCGCGCCCACCCGGCGATCGCCGAGGCGCAGCGCCATTTGGACGATGCTCGATTCCGCCGCGTCGAAATGCCCGGCCGCCGTCGCCTCGCGCACCATGAGGCTGATCTCGTCCTCGGTCACCGTTCCGGGATCGCTGCCGCGGGTTGGAATGAGCCGCAGGACCAGGTTGCTCGAGGCGCTCAACAGCCATTCGATCGGGCCGAAGATCCGCGCGAGCACCCGCAACAGCGCGGCCAGGCGACGGGCGATCGCCTCCGGCCGGCCAAGCGCGATCCGCTTCGGCACCAGCTCGCCGAGGATCAAGGTCAAGTACGAGATGGCGATCACCACGATGGCGAAGGAGATCGAGTTGGCGTAGGGCTGCCACCCGGGGAACGTTTGGACGAAGCGCGCCAGCGTATCGGCGAGCGTCGCGCCGCCGAACACGCTCGCCAGCACGCCGATCACGGTGATGCCGATCTGCACCGTCGACAGGAAGCGCCCGGGATCGCGCTTCAGCTCGAGCGCGACGCGGGCGCCGCCATTGCCGTGCTCGGCCGCGTGCTGAAGCCGCGCGGTGCGCGAGGACACCACCGCCATTTCCGCGAGCGCGAAAAAGCCGTTCAGGACGATGAGCACCAGGATGATGGCGAGCTGCAACCAGAGCATGGCGCCCCCGTGCGCGTCAGCGACCCACCGGGCACAGGATAGGCCGGCGCCGCCGACGGATCAGCGGGAATAGTATTCGACGACCAGGTTGGGCTCCATCGGCACCGGATAGGGCACGTCGGCGAGCTTTGGCGCGCGCACGAACCGGCCCTTCATGCTGTCGTGGTCGACCTCGAGATAGTCGGGCACGTCCCGCTCGGTCGACCGGGTCGCCTCGATCAAGACCGCGATCTGCTTGGATCGGTCCCGCACCTCGACCGTGTCGCCGTCCTTGACCGTGTAGGACGGGATGTTGACGCGGCGGCCATTGACGCGCACGTGGCCGTGATTCACGAACTGACGCGCGGCAAACGGCGTGGTCGCGAATTTCATGCGATAGACCACCGCATCGAGCCGCCGTTCCAGAAGCGCGATCAGATTGTCGCCGGTATCGCCTTTGCGCCGGCGCGCCTCTTCGTAGATGCGGCGGAACTGGCGCTCGCCGATATTGCCGTAATAGCCTTTGAGCTTCTGCTTGGCCATGAGCTGGGTCCCGAAGTCCGACGGCTTCTTGCGCCGCTGACCATGCTGACCCGGACCATAGTCGCGGTTGTGGTTCAAAGGACTCTTGCTGCGCCCCCAAAGATTGACCCCGAGGCGCCGATTGATCTTGTATTTCGACCCGTCGCGATTGACGCTCATCTGCCGTTCTGCCGTCCGTTATTGTTGTCCCAATAGTCTCGCCCGGTCCCATCGGGGAGGGCGAGCGGGACGCGCCAAGCGCCCACATTCTTGGGAATTGGAGGCGCGACTATAGGGGCGGTCGGCGCGAAGTCAACCGCGCGCGCCCCAAGGCGCCCGCTCCGGTCCGCTACAAACATTAACAATGCCGACCATCCGCCTCAGAATCGCGGCTTTTTCTTGTGTCGATCTTAACTGCGTGGCAGATAGTGTTGCCACGCGGACGCAGCCCGCAAGTTTGGTGGGGGTCCTGGTTTTGTCGATCATGGTGCGTCGCGTCGTCGCCGGGCTTTTCCTGTTGCTGATCGGTGTGGGCAGTGCCGCCGCGCGCGGCGACGCCTATGCCGCGCCCTATCGCGGCGCGCTCGCGGCGGCCATGACGGGCGATCTGACGGGCGTCCAGCGCGACCTGCCGCGCGGCCGCGATCCGGCGCTCGCGACCGCGATCGAGTGGGTCGCGCTGTTGCGGGGCGGCGGCACTTTCGCGGACATCACCGGCTTCATGGCCGCCCATCCGGACTGGCCGAGCCAGGTCACGCTGCAGCAGCGCGCCGAAGACGCGTCGCAGAACGCGCCTGACGACGCAGCGCTCGCCTGGCTCGAGACACACCCGCCGATCACGCAGACCGGCAAGCTTCGGCTGGCCGATCTTCTGCTCGACCGCGGCCGCACCGCGGCCGGCACAGCGGTCATCCGCCAGCTCTGGATCCACGGGAATTTCAGCAAGTTCGACGAGAAGTCGCTGCTGCAGCGCTATCACGGCCTCATCCGCCCGGCCGATCACGTGGCGCGGCTCGACCGGCTGCTGTGGGATGGGCAGGAAGAGCAGGCGCGGCGGATGCTTGTCTTCGTGTCCCCCGACGAAGTGGCGCTGGCCGAGGCGCGGCTTGCGCTGGCCGACGAGGAACCCGGAAGCGAGCGGCTGGTGGCGCGCGTGCCGCCGGCGCTTCAGCACGATGCCGGCCTGCTCTACGACCGGGTGCGGTGGCGCCGTCGCCAGGAGCATTACGACGACGCCATCCCCCTGCTCGAGACGGTGCCGAAGGACGAGGACCCCGACCATGCCGATGCTTGGTCGGTCGAGCGCGAGGTCCTCGCGCGTTTCGCGCTGGCGGAAGGGCATCCCGACACCGCCTATCGTATCGCGGCCAATCACGAGGCGACGACGGGCGCGCATTTCTCGGAGCTCGAATTCCTCGCCGGCTGGATCGCGCTGCGCTCGCTGCACCGCCCCGATCTCGCCTACAACCACTTCGTGCGGCTTTATGACGACGTGAAGCTGCCGATATCGATCGCGCGCGGCTCCTATTGGTCGGCGCGGGCGGCCGACGCGATGGGCAATCGCCAGCTTGCCCAGTCGTGGTACCAGACCGCGGCCCAGCACATCACGACCTATTACGGTCAGCTCGCCGCCGCCCATATCGGCGCGCCCGCGGCTTCATTCGTCGCCGAGCCGCAATTGCGCAGGGACGAGGTCGCGGCCTTCAACGCGTCGTCGCTGGTGCGTGCGACGCGCGGCCTCGCGGCGCTCGATGCCGATGAATATGTGCGCCGCCTGGTCCGCCAGCTTGCCGAGGACGCAAAGACGCCGACGCAGTATGCGCTGGTGGCGCGGCTCGCGACCGAGATCGACCGTCCGGACCTCGCCATCGCGGCGGCCAAGCGCGCGAGCTATGCCGGCGTGACGCTGCTCGACGAAGGCTATCCCGTGACGTCGCTGCCATCCGGGGCGCCGGTCGAGCGGCCGCTGGTTCTGGCCATGACCCGGCAAGAGAGCGCCTTCGACCACGCGGCCGTCAGCACCGCGGGGGCGCGCGGAATGATGCAGCTCATGCCGGCGACGGCGAGCCACATCGCGAAGACCTTGCACCTTCCCTTCTCGGTGGGGCGGCTGACGAGCGACGTGCGGTACAATTTGACGCTGGGACGCGAATATCTGCACGGGCTTCTCGACGATTTTTCGGGCTCTTATGTTTTGGCGGTGGCGGCCTACAATGCCGGGCCCGGCCGGGTTCATGACTGGATGCAGGATTTCGGTGACCCGCGCACCAAGAATGTCGACGCGATCGACTGGATCGAATCGATCCCGGTCGCGGAGACGCGCAACTATGTACAGCGCGTCCTCGAAAATCTTCAGATGTACCGCTACCGCATCGGCGATCACGGCCTCGCCTTCTCGCTCGCAAGCGATCTGCGGCGCTGACCGCTGATGGCCGAGCCGCGCCTGCCCGACGCGGAAGACGTCGCAGCGGCAGCGGTGCGACTGGCCCCTCATGCCGTGCGCACGCCGCTCCTTGGGTCACCGGCGCTCGACGCGGCCTTGGGCGGGCGCCTTCTGGTCAAGGCCGAGTGCCTGCAGCGCACCGGCTCCTTCAAGTTCCGAGGCGCCTATAACGCCTTGGCCCAGCTCGATCCGGAGGCGCGCGGGCGCGGCGTCGTCGCCTATTCGTCGGGCAACCACGCGCAGGGCGTGGCGGCGGCCGCGGCGCTGCTGCGCATGCGGGCGACCATCGTCATGCCGAGCGACGCCCCGGCGGTGAAGGTCGCGAACACGCGCTTCCATGGCGCCGAGATCGTGTTCTACGACCGCCATGGCGAGGACCGGGAGGCGATCGCACGGGCCATCGCCGCCGAACACGGCGCCCATCTCCTGCCGCCCTATGACGATGCCCGGGTGATCGCCGGTCAAGGCACGATCGGGCTCGAGCTCGCGTCGCAGACGGAAGCGCTCGACGCGGTCCTGGTCCCGTGCAGCGGGGGCGGACTCGTCACCGGCATCGCGCTGGCGCTCGCCAAGGCGCATCCCGGCGCGAAAATCTATGCTGTCGAGCCGGAAGGGCTCGACGACATGGCACGCTCGCTGGCAGCCGGAAGACGCGTCGCGAACGATCCGACCCGGCGCTCCATCTGCGACGCGCTGCTGGCGCCGACGCCGGGCGTGCTGACCTTCGCGCTGGCGCAGCGGCTTTTGGCGGGGAGCATCTCGGTCACCGACGCGGAGGTCGAGCGCGCCGTGGCGGTGGCCTTTCTCCATCTCAAGCTGGTGGCGGAGCCGAGTGGCGCCGCCGCGCTCGCCGCCGTCCTTGCGGACAAGATCCCGGTGCGCAACCGCACCGTCGCCGTGGTGCTGTCCGGCGGCAATGTCGACGGCGCGGCCTTTGCGGCCGCGCTCGCCCGCAACCCTATTTCGCCGTGATCTGGGTCACCTTGCTGCCCGCCTCGAGGAACTTTGCGGGGTCGAGCTGGATGCCGTCGACGATCACCTCGTAGTGAACATGCGGGCCGGTGCTGCGGCCGGTGCTGCCAAGCTGACCGATTTCCTGATGCGCGCGCACGGTCTGACCCCGCGCGACCAGGATGCGGTGCAGATGGGCATAGCGCGTCACGATGCCGTGGCCGTGATCGACCTCGACCATGCGGCCATACTCGCCCGCGTCACCCGTGAAGGTCACCGTGCCCGGTCCCGTGGCAAGGACCGGCGTTCCATAGGGCGCGCTCAAATCGACGCCGGGATGGAAGGCTTCGCGGTGCCGGATCGGATCGATCCGCTCGCCGAATGGACTTTCGAGCGTGTAATGCGTCAGCGGCGCCGAGAGCGGCAGCGTCTGCACCAGCATCGCGAGCTGCTTGTCGCGCTGGGTGTTTTGCGCGCTGGCAAGCTGCGGGCCGACCGCGATGAAGGGACCGCCTTCATTCGGCGGCACGGTATCGAGCCGGCCCAAAAGCTTCTCGATATTCAGACCGGTGGAAGCGATCAGCCGCTCGAGCTGGCTGCCATAGCCTGGCAGCGATATCGGATTGTCCGACGCGTATTGCTGATCGATCTGGGCGCGCATGCGCGCCCGGTTCTCGCCAAGGCGCCGCAGCTCGTCCTCGCGCATGGCGAGTGTCGCCTTAAGCTGGTTCGCGCGGCCCGTGGCGTTCGCGGCATCGCTTTGAAGCTGTGCCAGCTTCTTTTGCAGCCCGTCCCGCGCGACCTCCGCGTCATGCATCTCGGCGCGGCTCTGGGCCAATTCCTTCGTCAGCTGCGTCACGTTCCCGGTCTTGCTGGCCGCGGTCTGGTCGGCTCCGTGGAGCCGGGCCTCGAGCGCGAGCCGCGTCTTGTCGAGCACCGCCACCCGGGCCTCCGCGGCCTCGATCTCGTTGCGCATCGCTTCGTTCTGGTCGTTCGCCTCGACGAGCTGCTGCTTCATGTCGTCGAACTGCTGCGACATGGCCTCATACTGCGCGTCGGTATCCGCCAGCGATTGACGCAACATGGCGAGCGCGGCAGCGCGCGTCGAAGCGTCGGAAATCTCCGCTTCCTTGCGATGGATCGCCTTGTGGAGGTTGTGATAGGCCCCGGCCAGTCCACCGACGCTCGCGATGACGACCAGTCCCATCATGACCGCAGTGGCCTGAAGCCACCCTGGAAGACAGAGATATCGGACCTTGTCGCCGCTTCGAAGCAGGAATTGCCGTTCGGCAAATACCCGCCGCCCAAACGCCATGCACTGATTAATCATAATCCCCCAAGCCCGTTGTGATGCCCCCTACGCCTGGCGGCTTCGGTACCGCTCGGGCGTCATTCCTACCAACTCGTCCCCCCGTGGGACCTTCAGCAAACGGTGCGGCGTACGCGCCGCCTTTGATCACCGAGTATGCTTAACAATCGGCGACAATTGGTTAAAACCTAACGACCCAAATCCGTCATGGCAAGGTCTTTCGCAGGTGCGATATGGACCCGCCGGACCGGGTGGTTGCCGGAAATTCCCGCCGCGCGCGCGACAGCGGTGTTGGGCATCCTGGCCGGCAGTGCCAAGGCCGTTGGCTCGCGTTTGGCCACAAAATTGCGCAGGCCCGCCTGGAGGCATCGCGGGACAGGCCGGACGAAGGCTCGTTAAGTCTTTGACAACATGCAAAAAAATGGGCCGCAACAAAGGCGGCCCAAGTTCAGGGAGGAAACGCCGAAACGGCGTTCTGGGCATATAATGGGCACTCGGCCGGGTCCCGCAAAGGGGGGCCGGAACATAACGGCCCTGCAAGGAACGCAAGTGCCAAGGGCGCGTGGTGCGGCGTTCCGCTCCATGCCACACTCGGCCTCATGCCCGAGTCTTCCCTCGTCTCCGTCCCCCTCGATGCGTTGACTCCGCCCGTATCGCCCGCGTGGTTGCGGCCGGTCGGGCTCTTTGGCGGGCCGGTCGCAAGGCAGGCCGTGGAGACCGGCAAGGCGCTTCCCCTCGCCGGCGGTCCGGCCGCCTTTGCCGCGGTCGAGATACTGGTGCGGCGAGAGGGACAAATCGAAACCGCGTTCGCGTCGCTCGACGCGCTGCGCCGATGGGCGCTTGTCGCCGGGCGGGCCGTTCAGGCCGATATCGAGCGCCGCCTCGATGCGCTGTCCAGGCCGCGGCCTCCCTGGGCGGGTCTGGCGCTCGACCGGCCGCTGGTGATGGGCATTCTCAACGTGACGCCTGACAGCTTTTCGGACGGTGGCGCGTTTCTCGATCCGGCCGATGCCGTTGCGCACGGCCGCGCCATGCTTGCCGCCGGCGCCGACATCATCGATATCGGCGGCGAGTCCACGCGGCCCCACGCGGCGCCGATCGGACCCGAGGAAGAGATCGCGCGTGTCGAGCCGGTCTTGCGCGCGCTCGCCGCGTTGGGCGCCACCCTCTCGATCGACACGCGGCATGCATCGGTGATGGCGATGGCGCTGGCATCGGGTGTGCGCATCGTCAACGACGTGACCGCCCTCACCGGTGATCCGGCGAGTCCGGGCATCGTGGCGCGGGCCGGCGCCGCGGTCGTCTTGATGCATATGCAGGGCGAGCCGCAAACGATGCAGGACGATCCGCGCTATGCGCTCGCATCGCTCGACGTGGCGGATTATCTCTCGGCGAGGGTGGCGTCCGTGGGCGCCGCCGGCATTGCCGCGGACCGCATCGTGGTGGATCCCGGCATCGGCTTTGGCAAGGCGCGGCGGCACAATGTCGAGATTCTGGCGCGGATCGCGCTGTTCCACGGCATCGGGACGGGCGTGCTGGTCGGGCTCTCGCGCAAGTCGCTGGTCGGCGGGATCAGCGGCGCGCCGGTTGGCGACCGTGTGCCGGGATCGCTCGCCGGGGCGCTTCATGGGCTGAGCCAGGGCGTGCAGATCGTGCGCGTGCATGATGTCGCCGCAACGCGCCAGGCCATCGCGCTCGCCCGCGCCATTGCCGATGCGGGCTGATCAGGCGCGCCGGCGCTCGATCAACACGCCGACGCTGTCGGCCTCGGGATAGATGTCGAGCTTTTCGACCGACACGCGGACCGCCAGCACGCGCGGGTCGCCGAGGCAGAGCGAGGCCACGCGGTCGGCGAAGGTCTCGATCAGATTGATGTGCTGCTTCGCCTCGGCGAGCGCCTTGATGCCCGAGACGATGATCTCGTAGTTGAGCGCGCCGGCGAAATCATCGTGTGGCGGCAGATCGGCGCCCACGAGAAGATCGGCGCTGACGCGCAACCGCCCGCGCTGACGCTTCTCGTGCGCATGAATGCCAATGCTGACCGCGAGCACGAGGTCGCGGACAGTGATGCGATAGCCTCGGCCCTTGAGGGGCTCGGCGAGAAGGGTGGATGCGAGCGGCCAGTCCTCGAACTTCACGCCGGCGGGTCGCAGGGAACGGTGCCCATCTCCGCCGGCACGGAGACCTCGAGAATCTCGAAATCGTCCGAGGTCCGGAGCTCCTGATGCGGCGCGCCGCCGGGGATCATGAGGCTGTCGCCCGCGGTCAGATGCACCTTGCGTCCGCCCTCGAACTCGAGATCGGCCCACCCGCGCAGAAGATAGACGAACTGCATCTCGCAGGTGTGGTAGTGCCAGCCGGTCTCCCGGTCCATCGGCGCCGTCGCCGACGTGATCTGCGCCCGCATGCGTCCGCCGGTCCCTTCGGTCACGCCCAAATCGCGATACTTGAAGAAGGACCGGCGTCCCTCGACATAATGGGGATCCTTCGCCGTCGCGATGGCGAGCTTCATCTTGGTGCGCTCCAGCGTCGTGGCGTCGCTCATGCCGACTCTCCTAGAAAGAAGCTGCCGGATTGAAGCACCGCGCGTTCGGCCGGTCAATCGGCGGTCGCGCCGGGCGGCCTTGCGCCTCGCGCCGGCCCGCGACAAAGTCGGCCATTGGTGAGAGGAGCCTATGACCCGCCGCTTCGTCGTCGAAGACCGCGCCAATCTCTCCTTCTCGGTCGACCGCGAGGCGCTCGTCTCGGCCGAGGTGCTGGAGCGCGAGCGGCGCCTCATCTTCGACCGGTGCTGGATCTATGTCGGCCACGGCTCCGAGATTGCCGAGCCGGGCGCCTATCGCACCCGCATGGCAGCCGGGCGGCCGATTATCTTTTGTCGCGATTCCGGCGGGCAGGTGCGCTGCTTCCTCAATTCCTGCCGCCATCGCGGCGCCACGGTCTGCGTCGAGCGCGAAGGCAAGCAGCGTTATTTCACCTGCCCCTATCACGGCTGGACCTATGACGGCGACGGATCGCTCGTCGCCGTTCCGGGCGAGGATGCCTATGGTCCCCATTTCGACAAGGGCCGGTTCGGGCTCGTGCCGGTGGCGCGGCTCGCGGCCTACCGGGATTTCTGGTTCCTCAATCTCGACCCCGAGGCTCCGGATCTCGAAACCTATCTCGCGGGCACCAAGGATTATATCGACCTTGTCACCGAGCAGTCGCCTTCCGGCCGGCTCGAGATCATCGCCGGGGTCCAGGAATACGACATCCGCGCCAATTGGAAGCTTCTGGTCGAGAACAGCGTCGACGATTATCACCTGCCGGCGACTCATTCGACCTGGCTCAACTACATGCGCTCTGCCGGGGTGACGACGCGGCCGCCCAAGGATTCCGGCCTGCTGCTGCCGACCAAGGGCTATGGCAAGGATCTCGGCAACGGCCATCTCACCACCGACAATCCCAACTTCCGCGGCCGTCCGGTCGCCGCGTGGATCTCGATCTATGGCGAGGATGCCAAGCCCGACATCGCCGCGATCCGCGCCGAGCTGGTCGCGCGCCTCGGCGAAGCGCGCGCGGCACGCGTCGCCGACACCAACCGCAACCTCGTGGTCTTCCCGAACCTGGTCGTCAATGACGGCTCGTCGCTCACGGTGCGCACCTTCTTCCCGACGGCGCCGGACCACATGCATGTCACGGCCTGGGCGCTTGGGCCGGTCGAGGAGACGGCGGAACAGCGCGCCCGGCGGCTCGATGCCTTCCTCACCTTCTATGGTCCGGGCGGCTTCGCGACGCCCGACGACGTCGCGGCGCTCGAGCTGCTGCAGCAGGGCTATCGCACCTGGCGCGAGGTGCGTTGGAACGATCTCTCGCGCGGCATGGGCAAGGATGCGGCCGATCAGCTCAACACCGACGAAGGCCATGTCCGCGTGTTCTGGCGCCGCTGGAGCGAGCTGATGGAGGCCGGAGAATGAGCGCCGCGCTTCGCGCCGAGATCGAGGATCTTTTCTTCCGCGAGGCGGAGCTGCTCGATACCTGGCAGCTCGACGAGTGGATGACGCTGCTGACCGAGGATGCCTCGTACTATGTGCCGCCCAACGACAAGCCCGAGGCCGATCACCGCACCGCGCTGTTCACGATCGCCGACAACAATGCCCGTCTGAAAGAACGGGTGCGGCGGATCAAGGACCCGCATTGCCACGCCGAATACCCCCATTCGCGCACCCGGCGCCTCATCGGCAACGTGCGCGTCACGGCCGCGGCGGGCGACCGGATCGAGGCAAGCGCCAACTTCATCCTGCATCGGTTCCGGCGCGGCGAGGATGTCCGCGTCTTCGTCGGCCAGTACCGCTACAAGCTGCGGCGCGAGAACGGCATGCTCAAGATCGCCGAGCGGCGCGCGATCCTCGATGCCGAGGAATTGGGCGCGCTGGGGGCCGTGAGCTTCATTCTATGACCACCGAGGGGGTTTCCCATCCGCCGGCCGACCCGGTACCATGGGCCCGCGAGGCAAGTGCGCGGAGCCAGGCATGAAATTCGGTCTCTTCGGCGGCGGGCGCGCGCGAGGCGGCGGTCCGCAAGGCGACAGCTCCGGCTACCGCGACTATATCGACTATGTGCGCGAAGCCGAGCGGCTCGGCTTTGTCGGCATGTTCATCGTCGAGCATCATTTCACGGGCTTCGGCCAGATTTCGGCCTCGCTCAATCTTTTGAGCTACCTGGCGGCCTTGACCGACCGGATCCGGCTTGGCACCGCCGTCGTGGTGCTGCCTTGGCACAACCCGGTTCTCGTCGCCGAGCAGGCGGCGACGCTCGATCTCTTGTCGAATGGCCGGCTCGATTTCGGCGTCGGCAAAGGGTATCGCGATTACGAATTCTCGGGCTTCTGCATCCCTCAGGACGAAGCCACGTCCCGGTTCGACGAGGCGATGACCGTGATCCGCGCCGCCTGGTCGAACCGAGGGCGCTTCTCGCATCACGGCGAACGCTGGCACTATGACAATATCATCGTCGAGCCGGCGCCGGTGCAGCAGCCGCACCCGCCCTTCTGGCTCGGCGCGGGAAGCGAGGAATCGATCCGGCGCGCGGCGCGGGAAGGCTTCAACCTGCTGCTCGACCAGATCGGCTCGACCGACCTGACGATCGCGCGCGTCAAGGCGTTCCGCGACGAATGCGCGAAAGCGGGCCGCGCCTACGAACCGGCGATGGTGGGCGCGTCACGCGCCCTTCAGATCGTGCGCACCGAGTCCGAACGCGAAGCGGCGCTGCAGATCCGTTACAACGTGCTGAAGAATATCGGCGGCCTCGCCCGCGGGCCGGGGGCCGCGCGCTATTCCAACCTCAGCGACATGTCGGGGCCGCCGATCGAGATCGACGATGCGCCGCTTCTCGGCACGCCCGACGAGATCATCGCGAGGCTGCGCCGGCTCGAGGCAGGAGGCGTCGAATACGTGCTGCTGGTCGATCCGCGACCGTCGATAGAGACGCTGCGGCTCTTCGCCGCCGAGATCATGCCGGAATTCGCGGGCGCAAAGATCCCGGCCGCCACCTGAACCCGTTACTGCGCCGCGGTCCGCATCGCCTTGCGGGCGAGCTTCGTCTCCGCGAGCGTGGGCTTCAGGTTGAAGAGCCGTATCGCGTTCTCGCCAAGGATGTTCCGCTTCGCCTGCTCCGACAGGAACGGCAGATCATAGATCGTGCTCGGCAGGTCCATGTCCCAGTGCGGATAGTCGGACGAATAAAGAAGCTGCGTCTCGGCCTTCAGCAGCTCGAACGTGAGCTCCAGCGCCTTGCGGTTGTCCACCATCTCCATCGGCTGGGTGGTGTAGTACATGTCGCGCATGTAATCGCTGGGCTTCTTCTTCAGAAGCGGGACCTCCGAGCTGCGCATCATGTACTCATTGTCGAGCCGCTGCATCAGGAACGGCAGCCACGCAAGGCCGCTCTCGATCCACAGCACCTTGAGCTTCGGATAGCGCTCCGGCATGCCGTTGCAGATCCAGTTGGTGAGATGCACGACGTTGTACCAGGTGAAGCCCAGCGCGTGGACCGCGATGAAGCGGTTACACAGCTCCATGGTACGGTCGCCGCCCCACATGAAGCCGGAATGGAACGCGAGCGGGAGATTGCGCTCCTGCAGCATTGCGTAGGTGCGGGCATAGCAATTGTCCCACACGCCCTTGTAGCGGGGCGCCGTGACGCAGAACCCGACGACGCCCGGCTTCTCGCCCAGCTCCTCGATCATGCGCTCGCATTCCTCGGGCGCATTGAACGGAAGATAGAGGCTCGCCTTGATCCGCGGCTCGGCCGAGGTGACGTGATCGATGAGCCAGCGGTTGTAGGCACGCGCGAGCGCGACCTCGACCTCGACCCGCGGCGTCAGGCCGAGCGAGAGCATCGGGGTCGGGAAAAGGCAGGTCTGATCGACGCCGAACGCGTCCATCCAGCGCCGCGTCAGCGCGATGTCGCGGTGGGTCCCGGCTTCGGTCTTCTCCTTGAGGCGGCCCTTATAGCGCGTGACGCGTCCGGCCATTTCCTGATAGCCGCCGCGCGAGGACGTGATCCCGCCATCGCGCATGCCCTGGGCGCGGGTCGATTCACGAAGGATCGGATCCTCGATGTAGTTCAGGATCTCCTTGAAGGATTCGGTCTCGTAGTGGTGGGAATCCACATCGATGATGCAGAATTCCTCGTAGCGGCGCTTGGCCGCCTGCTCGGCCGCGTGAGCGAGGAGCGTGGGTGTATCGAATTCTTCGAGCGAGGCTTCGCGTACGCTGACCGTATCCATGCCACTTCTCCTCTCAGGAGGGGATCTCGGCGTCGTTGTCGACGTGCTGCTTGCGCTTGCCGAGGCTGGTCCAGGATTGCCACAAGCCGAGCTCGAACACGAGCGAGTTCACGGCCTCGAGCATGGCGGTGCAGCCGATCATCACGTCGGTTACCGTCACGCCCATGTTGCGCGCGAAAGGCGGCGGCGCATCGCCGTCCTGGCACTTCGCGCCATAGAACCGAACGACCGCCGCAAACACCTGACCCAGCGCGTCGTCCGGAACGTCGCCCAGGCGATTCTCGTCGACCGCCTCCGACAACATCGCAGAGAGCTCGCTCGCGAGCTCGGAAACCCGTGCCGCGCGGTCGCCTTCAGATGGCGACATAAACTTCACCGTTGCGCTCGGTCACGTTGAATTTCTGAAGCCGCACCTTCGGATTGCACACATGCGTGCCGTCCGCGAGATGATATTCATAACCATGCCAGGGACAGACGATGTGCATGTCGGACTCGTCGAATTTCTGGCCGAGGAACATGCCGTCCTTGCCAACCATGTCGACGACTTGAGGCATCCTCACGCCTTCGCAGGCGGGACCGCCCTGGTGCGGGCACCAGTTGCGGTAGGCATAATATTTGCCGGCGTGCCGAATGACGCCTACCTCGACCTCGCCCGAGCGTACCACCCGCACGCCGCCGTCGGCGATCTCCCCTTCCCTGCAAACCAAGATGTCGGCCATGATGAATGCCGTCCTTTCCCGCTATTCCGGCGGTTCCGCCGCGCCTCGAAAAGGAAACGTACGGGCCGCCCGCCCGGCCCGTCAATGGCGTTCTCGGCAAGTTCTCCATGAGCGAATTCGCCCTTGACCCAAGAGGCGATGCCAGCCGATGTTGCGGCGCCGTACAAATGCCGATTGGTGCAACGTGGCGACGCTCGCCGTCTTCGATCTCGACGGGACCCTGACGCGCGGCGACACGTTCCGCCTCTTCGTGCCGTGGTATCTCGCGCGGCGGCCATGGCGCCTGGCCCGGTGCGGGCGGCTGCCGCTCGATGCCACTCTCTATGAAACCGGATTGCGGGACAATGCGTGGCTCAAGGCCCGGGTGCTGGGCTCGATCTTCGGCGGCGCACGCGAGGCGAGCGTCGGGGCGATGGCGGATGCCTTCGTCGCGCGCGTGATGGAAAGCGCGATGCGGCCCGGCGCTCTCGCTGCGCTCGGCGCGCATCAGCGCGCGGGCGACCGAACCGTGATGCTCTCGGCGAACTTCGACTTCCTGGTGCAGCGCTTTGCGGCCGGGCTCGGGATCGAGCAGTCGCTATCGACCGTCGCCGAGCGCGACGCGGGCGGCCGCTTCACCGGACGGCTTGCCAGCGTGAATTGCTATGGCCCGGAAAAATGCCACCGGATCGAAGAATGGCTAGGCGCGGCGCGCGCAGGGACGCACGTCGTCGTCTATGCCGACCACCATTCGGATCTCCCGCTCATGCGCTGGGCGGATCGGGCGGTGCTGGTCAATCCGACGCCCTGGACGCGTCACGCCGCGCGCGGAATGCCGGTCGAGGTGGTCGCCTGGTAGCGCCGATCCTCACGCATGCGTCGCGGCGGCATCGAGCACGGCGCGCTGTCCCAACCCCGTCCCTTTGAAGCGCACGACATAAAGCTGCCGCATCCAGAAGCACAAGATGGCGCCGACGAGAAATGGGATGGCGGCGATGACAAAGAGCTGTCCCACCGGCAGATGCATCGCGATGAGCGCGCCGCCGACCACCGGCCCGACCATCGCGCCGACGCGCCCGACGCCCAAGGCCCAGCCGGTGCCGTTCGAGCGGAACGAGGTTGGATAGATCGAAGCCGCCGTCGCATTGAGCCCGGCCTGGAGGCTCAGGACGCAGAACCCGCCCAGGAACTCGACCGCCATCAGCAGCGGCTCCGAGATCGTGCCGACATAGCCAATGACGGCGACAAACGGCACCGAGAGCGCAAAAAGAATCGTGATCACGGACGGCCCCTTGCGGTCGAGCGGCACGCAGATGATCCAGGATCCGATCGTGGCGCCGAGCTGGAACATGGTTTGTGCCAGCGCCGCCTTCGACATCGGCAGATGCGCGCTCGACAGCACGAAGGGCGTCCAGCTCACCAGAAAGAAATAGCCCATGAGGTTCAGGATGAAGAGGCTCCACAAAAGCGGCGTGATGAGCCCCAGACCATCCGCGAAGAGATGCTTCGGCGACCAGCCGCGATATTGCCGTTCATCCCCGATCGTAAATCGCGTCTCGGGCCCGAAGGTGAGCTCCGGCCGCATGCGCTTCAGCATCCGCAACAGATCGTCGCGACGGGACGGCGTGATGGTGAGATACTTCACCGATTCCGGCAGCCCGATCCAGCACACCGCCGCCACGATGAAAGGCACGACGCCGCCGATGGTGAACAGGATCTGCCAGCCGTGGGTCGGCACCAAAAGCGCCGCCACCGGTCCCGGAATGCCGCCGCCGAAGCCCACGCCCACAAAGCTCGCGATGATGAGGGTCGCGCGGAAACGGCGCGGTGCGAATTCGCCCACAAGCGCGATGATGTTCGGCATGAAGCCGCCAATGCCGATGCCGGCGAAAAGACGGAGCAGCGCGATCTGTCCGATCGTCGTCGTCAGGACCGTGAGCCAGGTGCAGGCGCCGAAGAGGACGCACGAAAGGACGATGGCGATCTTGCGCCCGACCCGGTCGCCCAACGCGCCGAGCGCCGGCGCGCCGACCAGCATGCCCAGAAGGCTCGCGCTCAAGGCCGGACCGAGCGACGCCTGGTCGGTGATATGCCAATCCCTGACCAGCGCAGGGATGGCGAAACCCAGCGCCGCGATGTCATACCCGTCGATCATCACCACGAAAAACGCGAACACGACGAGCCAGACCTGGAACGAGCTGACGCCACGCTCGTCAATGAGCCGCGTCACGTCGACAGTGCGAGCCTCGGCCATTCTCTACCTCCCGGATGGGCGCTCTTCGGCGTCCTATGACGGCAGATAACAGGCCAATCCCTCCCCTTCGTCAACCGCGCGCGACTGCGGCCTTGCGGCTCAAAGGGGTCAGGATGGGGGGTTGGAAGCCGATGGAATTGGTCTATCTTACTTCCATGACAGACGAGCCTGACGACAGCGGCCTGACCTTCAGCGATCAGCCGCTCCACACCGTGTTCGAGCAGCAGATCCGCGAGATGCTGGAGCGCGCCGACATCACCGAAGAGCAGAAGCAGCAGATCCTCGTCGCGCTGCAATGCCCATGCTGCGGCTCGGGCGGGCTGTCGCTCAGCGTCAAGCTGAAGGATTGATTGCCGTGGTCGCGAGCGCGGCGCGCAGGCGCCGTGTCTCCGCCTCGTCGACGGCAAAGGTCCAAGGATCGACCGCGACGCCGTACAGCTCGGCCGCCGCTTTCACCGACACATAGCCTTGCCGCACGTCCTCCTGGACCGCCGCCACGTCACGTTCCCAGGGCGGGCCATAGCCGCCGCCGCCGCCGGAGCGCAGGCGGAACGCGTCGCCGGGCTTGATCGGCGCGATCATGACCTTGGCGTTGGGGAAATCCTCTTTCCAGCTATCGCCATAGCGCAGGCCGATCTCGTTGCCGGTCGCCTCGAGCCCGCCGGCAAGGCCCCAGGGCTTGCAATGGGCCCGTTCGATCTGGCTGCCGAAGGTCATGTTGCAGCGGGCGCGCGTCACCCGCTCGAGGCCGAGGCCGCCGCGATGCTTGCCGGCGCCGCCCGAATCCGGGATGAGGGAATAGCTTTCCACCACCACCGGGAACTTGGTCTCGACCTGCTCGTTGGGGCTGTTGTGGGTGTCGCCGTCATTGATGCACACGACGCCCGAGATGCCGTCCTCGTTGCGCTTGGCGCCCCAGCCGCCGCCCAGCGGGCCGAAATTGCCGATGAACAGCTCGTTGCCGCGGGGATTGATGCCATAGAACGACGCCGCCAAGAGGTCGGCGTGATGGCCGGCGATCACCCGGTCGCGGATCGCCGGCTCCAGCGCCTTGAAGACGGTGTCGACGATCGTCATCGGGAATGTCATCCACCACCGCATCGGCGCGGGGCGGACGGCGCTCACGACGCGGCCTGGCGGCACGATCGCCTTGAGGCTGCGGAACGAGCCGTCGTTGATCGGATAGTCGGTCGGCGACGCGATGCACTTATAGGCGACCTGGGTGCAGGCATGGCCCGTGGTGATGCCGGAATTGTAGAAGCCGCGCACCTGCTGCGACACATCGCTGAGGTCGATCGTCATCTCGTCATCGGCGACGATGACCTTGACCTTGATCGGGATGCGCTTGCCGATGTCGATCCCGTCGTCGTCCATGAAGGATTCGGCCTCGTAGGTGCCGTCCGGGATGGAGCGGGTGCGGGCGCGCGCGGAGACCTCGCAGTGATCCATGATCGACGCGATCGATTGCAGCACCGGCTCGCGGCCGTACCGGTCGAGGAGCTGAAGGAAGCGGCGCTCGCCGGTCTTCACCGCCGTCACCTGCGCGCGCAGGTCGCCCATCGCGCGGCTGGGGATGCGGCAATTCATGCGGATGATGTCGATCACGTCCTGGTTGGGCTTGCCCGCCTTGTAAAGCTTCAGATACGGAAGCTGCAGCCCTTCGGAATAGATGTCCGTCGTCATGCCGCCCAACAGGCCGCCGATATCGATCCAGTGCGCCATGCAGCAGGCAAAGCCCGCCAGCACGCCCTTGTGGAAGATCGGCAGGGTCAAGGTGACGTGGTAGAGATGGCTGCCGGTCGTATAGGCGTCGTTGGTGATGAAGATGTCGCCCGGATGGATGTCGGCGCCGAAATGCTTGCGCTCGGCCTTGATGGTCTCGGCCATGCCGCGGATGAACATCGGCAGGCCGATGCCGATCGACACGGTCTCGCCCGCCGCCGTGAAGAGCCCGGTCGTGAAGTCGAGCGCTTCGTAGATGATCATGTTATAGGCGGTACGCATCAAATTGGTCTTCATTTCCTCGGTCACGGCGATGACGCCGTTGCGCACGATCTCCGTGACGACCGGATCGGCCTTGCGGGTCTTCGCGTCGAGGATCTCGATGGCGGCCATGGCGGCTATTTCCGCCCTCCGACCGCGATCACGAGATTGCCCCAGGGATCGACCTCGAGCTTGTCGCCGGGATGGACGACCGTGGTCGAGGCATGCTCCTCGACGAGTGCCGGCCCGGTGATGCGGTTGCCCGCCAAAAGGTGCGCGCGCGCGAACGTGGGCGTCGCGAGGAACCCGCCTTCCTCGCCGAAATAGACCTGACGCACGCCGGTCTTGGCCTGCTTGCGCGGGGCGCGTGTCCCGGCCGCGATTTTCTCCTGCGGCGGTTTCTGCATCACGCCGGTGACGGTCGTGCGCAGGCTGACGATCTCGGCGCGCTCTTCCGGCGCGTTGGTGCCATAGCGGAATTCGTGCTGGGCGTCGAAATGCCGCTTGATCGCTTCGCGGTCCTTGTTCTCGAACACGTCCATCGGCAGATCGACGGTGACGGCGTGTTCTTGACCGACATAGCGCATGTCGGCGGCGCGCTTGATGCTGATCTCGCCGGGCCGCACGGTGGTCGACGCGATATTGCTGCGCCCCTCGTTCTCGAGTTCTTCATAGATGCGGGTAAGGTCGTCGAAATTCGCATCGTCGAGGCGCGTGAACCAGGTCCGCACGAAATCGTAGCGCAGGTCCGAGAACAGCATCCCGACCGCCGAGAACACGCCTGGCGCGGGCGGAATGATGACCCTGCGCATGCCCAATTCGCGCGCTACCGCGACGGCATGGAGCGGTCCCGCGCCGCCATAGGCGACGAGCGCGAAATCGCCGACATCGAGCCCGCGCTCGGTCGTGACGCCCTTCACGGCGTATGACATGGCGGTTGCCGCGACCCGGAGGATGCCGTCGGCGGCGGCGACCGGATCCATGCCCAGCGGCGCCGCCACATGCGCCTCGAGCGCGCGCCGCGCCGCATCGGTGTCGAGCGGCATTTCGCCGCCGAGGAAGCGGTCGGCCGACAACCGTCCCAGGACCACGTTCGCGTCGGTGACCGTGGGCTCGGTGCCGCCCAATGCATAGCAGGCCGGACCCGGCGCGGCGCCCGCGCTTTGCGGACCGACGCGCAGCATGTCGTCCTCGACCCGCGCGATCGACCCGCCGCCGGTCCCGACCTCGAAAATGTCCATCATCGCGATCTGAATCGGCAGCGCCTTCTCATAGCCGCCAAGAAGCGCCGAGCCGGTCGTCAGCGGCTCGCCCTTGTAGATGACACCCGCCTTCGCCGTCGTGCCGCCCATGTCGAAGGCGATCGCGTTCTCGAGACCCAGATTGTGGCACAGCATGCGCGTGCCGATGACGCCGGCCGCCGGCCCTGATTCCAGCATGCGGATACAAAAGCTCCGCGCCTGGTCGACGTCGTAAAGCCCGCCCGTCGACTGCACCACGAGGAAAGAGCCGTTGAAGCCGGCCTGCCGCAGATGCCGTTCAATGCCGCCGATATAGGTCCTGACCTTGGGGCCGATATAGGCGTTGGCAGCGACGGTCGAGCAGCGCTCGAACTCGCGATATTCCTGCGACAGCTCGTGCGAGGCCGAGACGAACATGCCGGGATGGCGCCGCTCGAGGATCGCCTTGGCGCGCGCCTCGTGGTCAGGATTGCGATAGCAATGCAGGAACAGGATCGCCGCCGCCTCGCAGCCGAGCCCCGCGATCTTGTCGCCGAGCTGCGCGATCTCCTCCTCGTCGAGCGCGCGCTCGACCTCGCCGTCGGCCAGCACGCGCTCCTTCACCTCGAAGCGCAGCGCCCGCTCGATCAACGGCACATGCTTCTGGAAGAACAGATTGTACGAGTCCGGCCGGTTGATGCGGCCGATCTCATAAATGTCACGGAACCCTTCGGTGATCAAAAGCGCGGTCTTCGCGCCGGTCCGCTCCAGGATCGTGTTGATCGCGATCGTCGAGCCGTGCAGGAACAAGCCGACCTTTGCGTAGTCGGTCTCGGCCTTGGCGACGCCCGCATTGATGCCGGCCACGAGATCGTCGGGCGTCGAGAGCGCCTTGCCGAAGGTCAGCCGGCCGGTGGTTTCGTCAAAAACCGCGATGTCCGTGAATGTGCCGCCGATATCGGCGGCAAGCCTAAGTCCGGATGTTTCGTCCAACGGCACGAGCGCGCTCCCTCTCGCCTTAAATCGGCGCGCTCAATATCCCGGCGCGATATCCAATTCAAGGGAGAGGGAGACGCGGATCGCGTGCGGCGTCCGGCTCAATCGCCGGTGAGGTCATGTCCGATGACCGCGCCGCCGATCACGCCGCCGACGGTCGCCGCCGTTTTGCCCGATCCATGCCCGAATTGACTACCGGCCAAGCCGCCGGCGCCCGCGCCTACGGCCGTGCCGCATCCGGCGAGCATGAGGAGAAGAGCTATCGTCGCAAGGACCTTCATCGTCGCCTCGTCCATCGTTGACCATGAGCCAGTAACGAAGTCGGCGACGAAAGGCTCCCGATGCCCCTAACGGGTCACAGGCCGGAAATCCGCTCAGCGCCGCATGGCAAGGCAGTGCTCTGCCGGCAAATGGACGCGCACCTCGTTGCCGCGGACGAGCCCCGACGAGGGGTGAAGCTGCAGCCGCAGCTTCTCGCTGCCGACCGCGACGACGCAATCGAGCAGATTGCCGACATAGACGACCGTCTCGACGGTTGCGGCGAAGTGGTTGGCGCCCGCCCCGCCATTCGCGGTGACGGCCACGTTCTCGGGCCGCACCGCCACCGTGATCTCGTCGCCGGCGTGAGTCCCTTCCTCGATCGTGCAGAACAGGTTGCCGATCGGGGTCTCGACGGTCGCAAGCGCGGTGCCGCCCACCACTTGCGCGACGCGTCCCTTGAGGAAATTGGTGCGACCGATGAAATCCGCCACGAACGCTTCGCCGGGATGAGTGTAGATCTCGGCCGGCGGCCCTTCCTGCACGATGACGCCGTCTTTCATCACCGCCATCACATCGGACATGGTGAGCGCTTCGATCTGCTCGTGGGTCACGAACAGCGTGGTGACGCCCAGTCGGTCCACCACCTGGCGGATCTCGAACCGCATCTCCTCGCGCAGCTTGGCGTCGAGATTCGACAGCGGCTCGTCGAGCAGCAGCACCCGCGGCTCCGATACCAGCGCGCGCGCCAAGGCGAGGCGCTGCTGCTGTCCGCCCGACAGGTAAGGCGCCGGCCGCTGTTCCAGCCCGTCGAGATGCACAAGCGCCAGCGCCTTCAAGACCCGCTCGCGGATCTCCGCGCGGGCGACGCGCGGACGCTTGTGCCGAAGCGGGAAGGCCACATTCTCGAACACCGTCATATGCGGCCAGATCGCGTAGGATTGGAACACCATGCCGATGTTCCGGTTGTGCGGCGGGATCCAGGTCCCGCGCGTCGAGGAGAACACGACCTCGCCGCCGATCAGGATTTCGCCGGCATCGGGATGCTCGAGCCCGGCGACGCAGCGCAGGATCGAGGTCTTGCCGCAGCCTGAAGGTCCCAGCAGCGTATAGAATTGCCCGGGCTTGATCTCGAGGGAAACGCCGCGCACCGCTTGCGTCTCGCCCTGGGCGGTGCGGTAGGTCATCGCTAGGTCGCGGATCGAGATCATGGCGGTTCCGGATGGTGGGAGCGGCGCGGATCATGCCGCTCCGACACGCGATGATCCAGCAAAGAAACGGCGAGAGAGCCCGTCGAGACGCGCGGGCGCGTGCGGGAAGCGATCTCGCCTAAGGGGCGCGGCGCGCGAACACGCGCAGGCCGCGCTCGTCCGCGCCGATCGAAAGCTGAGGCTCGGATGGGGCGTCGACATCCAGCTCGGCCTCATTCTTCGAGACGCAAGCGCGAGTGCGGTCCATGGCCGCCTTCCAGCTTAGTCCCGCCTCGACGTCCTGAAGCACACAGCGGTCGAACACGGTGTATTCTTGCTGCGCGTTGCATCCGAAGGAGGGACGATCCGGGCGCGCCGCAGTCAGGATCACCCGGTTGGGCGCGGTCAATGGCGCTTCCGCGAAGATGCCGGAATAGCACCCGGACGCGACCACGACCGTCGGGTGATTGCCGCATCCTTCGACCAGCATCTGGTCGAGATCGGCCGGCGACAGGAACATGAGCGCGCTCACGATGACAAGGCCGCGCCCCTTCGCGCCGTGCGAGGTCACATAGACAAAGCATCCCTCGCCGCGTCCGGGATCGAGATGGGTCAGCGCCGTCCGCACATTCGCCCTCGATGCAGCGTCGGGGCCAATCGCCGAAGCCTTCAAGACGGTCATGTTCGCGCGCGGCACACCATATGAAGCAAGTTTGTCGGCCATGGCGTTCACCGCGTCGTCGAAGGCGCGCTCTTGAAGATCGCCCGCGATCAGCACCGCCTTCCATCCGGAAGGCTGAGGCGCAGGATCATCGGCTGCGGCGTTCTGCGTGCTCGCATTCTGCGCACCCGCACAGGCGGCAAGCGAGAGGCACAGCGCCGCCGCCTGAACCAGCCGGCGCCAGTGATTGCGCGGATTTGTCACGATGACGCTTTTCTCCTCTCGCGCTCCTCTAATACCGGCGCGGCGATGCTACAACAAGCCGAGCACCGTTGTGTTTCGCGTGACCTCCA
>Ga0335073_10000794_pt1 | contig 41386 bp, 43 predicted proteins | sample Lox_Sample_22_FD_207093 | JGI IMG/M metagenome (GOLD analysis project Ga0335073, IMG submission 207093) | Soil microbial communities from Loxahatchee National Wildlife Refuge, Florida, United States - Lox_Sample_2.2 | ecosystem: Environmental > Terrestrial > Soil > Wetlands | place: USA...
GGGCGCGACCGGGCGGCGCCGCTCGTCGATGCCGCTGATCGAGGTGGCCAGGGCGGCCACCCGGGCCGAGGCGATGGCGGGCCTGGACCGGTGGAAGCAGCGCCATCCGGAGGCCTGGGCCAGGCTGGATCCGGCCGACGTGCTGGTGGACTCGATGCGCGGCCGCTCGTCGACCTGGACCAGGATCCGGCTGAACCTGCACAACGTGGCCGAGGCCGAGCGTCCGCCGCAGGAACCGCTCGAGGTGGACTACAACCCGTGGGCGAGAGGCGGCTGATCCGCCCGGCTCCTAGACCCGGGGCAGCACCTCAGCGGCGATCAGTTCCAGGTGGCCGAGGTCCTGCAGGTCGAGCACCTGCAGGTAGACGTGCTCGGCGCCGAGCTCCGCGAACTTCCCGATCTTCTCGGTCACCTGGTCCGGCGTGCCCGCGATGCCGTTGGCGATGAGCTCGTCGGACTTCCGGCCGATCGCCGCGGCCCGGCGGTCCAGCTCGGCCTGGTCGCGGCCGCAGCACACCACCTGGGCGGCCGAGTAGATCATCGATGTCTCGTGCCGGCCCGCGGCGGCGCACGCCTCCCGGACCCGGCCGAACGCGGCCGCGGTGTCGTCCAGGCTGCCGAAGGGCACGTTGTACTCGTCCGCGAACCTGGCCGCCAGGCTCGGCGTGCGGCGCGCCCCGACGCCGCCGATGATCACCGGCGGCCTCGGCCGCTGGGCCGGCTTCGGCAGCGCGGGCGAGTCGATCACCGTGAAGTACCTGCCCTTGAACGAGAAGGTGGCGCCCTCCGGAATGTCCCAGAGGCCCGTGATCACCTCGAGCTGCTCCTCGTACCGGTCGAAGCGCTCGCGCAGCGGGGGGAACGGGATGCCGTAGGCGGCGTGCTCGGCGGTGTACCAGCCGGCCCCGATGCCCAGCTCGACCCGGCCGCCGCTCATCTGGTCGACCTGGGCCACGGTAATCGCCAGCGGGCCGGGAAGGCGGAACGTCGCCGCGCTCACCAGGGTGCCGAGGCGGACCCGTGATGTCTCGCGGGCCAGGCCGGCCAGCGTGGTCCAGGCGTCGGTCGGGCCGGGCAGGCCGCTGACATCGCCCATCTTCAGGTAGTGATCGGACCGGAAGAAGGCATCGAACCCGAGGTCCTCGGCGGCCCTGGCCACCCGGAGCAGGGTGGCGTAGTCCGCGCCCTGCTGTGGCTCGGTGAAGATTCTCAGTTGCATAGCACCCATCGTGGCCTATGTCGCCCCGCGGCGGGCGCGAGGTTCCCATCCTCCGGGCCAGTCCGGGGTCCGGGCGTCGTAGGCGGCGCGGGCGGCGTCGACCTCATCCAGGTGCGCGTCGGCCCACGTCATCAGGGCGCCGACCGCGTCCAGCAGGGTCCGGCCCAGCGGGGTCAGCTCGTAGTCCACGCGCGGCGGCATGACCGGGTACATGGTCCGGCTGACGATGCCGTCCCGCTCCAGGCCGCGCAGGGTCACGGTCAGCATCCGCTGGCTGATCCCGTCGACGGAGCGCTTCAGGGCGGTGAACCGCTTGGGCCCGTCGCCGAGGCACGAGATCACGAACAGGGACCACTTGTCGCCGACCCGCTCCAGGATCTCCCGGACCCGGCACCTGGTGAGCGTGATGCCGGGCGCCCTGTTGCCGGGCGTCCCGTTGCCGGACGTCCCGTTGCCGGGCGCCTCGTTGCCGCTCGCGCCGCTGGCCGCCGTCCCTGGCTGCATGGTTACCTCCAGGTGCCTCAGTTAAGTCGATGTTCCGTCTTGTCCTGTCTTGCGGGCTCCGGTCAGGATGATGAACCGGGGGTTCCGGATGCGTACTACGTGTCCGTTGGTAACCGTCATATCCCTGATAACTAGGAGACATCTTGACAGCCGAAACAGTCGAGATCCCCGGCTACATCGCTGGCACCTGGAACATCGACCCGGTCCACTCCCACATCGGCTTCATGGCCAGGCACCTGATGGTCAGCAAGGTGCGCGGGAACTTCACGAAGTTCGAGGGCCAGATCATCACCGCGGCCGACCCGCTGCAGTCGTCGGCGACCGCGACCATCGACACGACCTCGTTCGACACCAGCAACGAGCAGCGCAACAGTGACGTCATGGGCGAGAACTTCCTCGACGTGGCCAACCACCCGACGATGACCTACCGGTCCACCGGGGTCCGCCGGGAGGGCGGCGAGATCATCGTGGACGGCGACCTCACCATCAGGGGCATCACCCACCCGGTGGCGCTGACCGTGGAGGTCAACGGGTTCGGCCCCGATCCGTACGGCGGCACCCGGGCCGGGTTCTCCGCGGCCGGCGAGATCAACCGGAACGACTACGGCATCACGACGAACATGGTGCTGCCCACGGGCGGCGTGATGGTCAGCGAGAAGATCCAGCTCACGATCGAGGTCGAGGCCACCCTGGCCCAGGAGTAGCCGCCGGTCTCACGGGTCGCGCGCGAGCGTGGCCAGGCACTCGACGTGGTGCGTCATCGGGAACGCATCGAAGGCGCGCAACGCCTCCAGCGTCCACCCGGAGGCGCCGAACGCCCCGATGTCGCGGGCCAGGGTCGCCGGGTCGCAGGACACGTAGGCGATCCGGCCGGCCCGGCCGGGTTCCGAGAGAAGGTCGACGACCTTGCGGGCGAGCCCGGCCCGGGGCGGGTCGACCACGACCAGCGAGGCCCGGGAGAGATCGTCGCGCTCCAGCAGCGCTGCCGCGTCGCCGCGGTACACCCGGGCCCACGACGTGGCGCGCAGGTTGTGCCGCGCATCCCGCACCGCGCCGGCGTCCGCCTCGATCGCGATGACCTCGCCCGACGGGCCGACCGCGCCGGCCAGGACGCCGGCGAACAGGCCGGCCCCGCAGTACAGGTCCAGCGCCACGTCGCCGGGCCGGGGGCGCAGCGCATCGAGCACGGCGGCGGCCAGCGTGTCCGCCGCCGCCGGGTGCACCTGCCAGAAGCCCGTGGCGCTGACCCTCCAGTCCCGCCCGGCGGCCCGCTGGCGCAGGTGAGCCGGATCACGCCGCGCCGCCCGGCGTCCTGACACGATCACCGCCCGCTGGCCGGAACCGGGCGCGACGGCGACCTCGACCGAGGCCGCCCCCGGCCAGCGCCGCCCGGTTACCGCCGGCGTTTCGATCAGCGGGTGCGCGATCAGGCAGTCGCCGATCTGCGTCACCTCATGCGAGCGGTGCCGGCGCAGGCCCGCCACGCCGCCCCGGCCGGCCGCGAACTTCACCCGGGTGCGCCAGCCGAGGCCGGTCTCGTCGCCCGGCATCGGCTCGACGGTGACCTCGCGCTCGATCCCGGCGATGCGGCGCAGCTGCTGGCCGACGACCGCGGCCTTCAGCGCGCGCTGGGCCGGCAGCCCGGCGTGCTGCCAGTCGCAGCCCCCGCAGCCGCCCGGGCGCGCATACGGGCAGGGCGGCGGCACCCGGTCGGGCGAGGGGTCAAGGATCTGTGCGGCATCGGCCCGGGCGAACCTGGACGTGGTCTGGGTGATGACCGCGCGGACGCGCTCGCCGGGCAACGCGTGCCGTACGAAAACCACCGGGCCGGAGTCCGTCCGGGCCACGCACCAGCCGCCGTGCGCGACCTCGCCCACGGTGAACTCAACCACGTCGCCGGGCTCGGGCAGCTGCGGCACGGAGGTCGTCACGTCCCCATGTTCCCGTGCCGCTATTGTCCCTGCATGACCGGGGGCGCCGACCGGGTTAGTACCTGGCTAGCACCACGACGGTGCCGGGTAATACCGTGAGCGGGCACATTTCTCGCGGGAAGGAAAGCCGTGCACATCGTGATCATGGGATGCGGGCGGGTCGGCTCAACGATCGCCCACATTCTCGAGGACCATGGACACTCGGTCGCGGTGATCGACCAGGATCCCGACGCGTTCCGCAAGCTGTCGGCGGGATTCAAGGGCACCAAGATCACGGGAATCGGCTTCGACCGCGACGTACTCATCGAGGCTGGCATCGAGCGGGCCGACGCTTTCGCGGCGGTGAGCAGCGGCGACAACTCAAACGTGATCGCAGCCCGGGTGGTCAGGGAGTCGTTCGGCGTCGGCCGGGTCGTGGCCAGGATCTACGATCCGCGCCGGGCTGAGGTGTACCAGCGGCTCGGCATTCCGACCGTGGCCACCGTGCGCTGGACCGCCGACCAGATGCTGCGCGCGCTGCTGCCCGAGGGCGCGCAGCCGCTCTGGCGCGACCCGACCGGAGCGATCGTGCTCGCCGAGGTGGCCTACTCCGAGCGCTGGCTCGGGGAGAAGGTCACCGCGCTCGAGGACGCGGCCCGGAGCAGGGTCGCGTTCATCTCCCGGCTCGGGGAGGCCATGATGCCCGGTCCGGGGACCGTCCTGCAGGAGGGCGACGTGCTCCACGTCGTCGCCAACGACCGCGACCTGGACCGGATCGCCGCCGCGTTCGCCAAGCCGGCCGGGCCGGGCAAGGGGGGTCACTGATGCGCGTCGCCATCGCCGGAGCTGGCTCGGTCGGGCGGTCCATCGCCACGGAGCTCCTGGGCAACGGCCATGAGGTGCTGCTCATCGACAAGGACCCGAGGAAGATCAAGGTCTACAACGTGCCGAGCGCGGAGTGGCTGCTCGCCGACGCGTGCGAGATCACCTCGCTGGAGGACGCGTCGCTGGAGCGCTGCAACGTCGTGATCGCCGCAACCGGGGACGACAAGGTCAACCTGGTGGTCTCGTTGCTGGCCAAGACCGAGTACGGGGTGCCCCGGGTGGTGGCGCGGATAAATCACCCGAACAACGAGTGGTTGTTCAACGAGTCCTGGGGAGTCGACGTGGCCGTGTCCACGCCGCGCCTGCTCTCGGCCCTGGTCGAGGAGGCGGTCAGCGTCGGCGACCTCGTCCGGCTGATGACGTTCCGGCAGAGCGAGGCCAGCCTGGTCGAGCTGACCATGCCCGCGGACGCGCCGCTGGCCGGCCAGCGGATCGGGGCGATCGAGTGGCCCGCCGACACCGCGCTGGTCGCGATCCTGCGCGACGGCCGGGTCATCGTGCCCAACAGCGACGATCCCCTGGAGGCCGGCGACGAGCTGCTGTTCGTCACCAGCGAGGACGTCGAGGAGGAACTGGGCCGGCTGCTCGCGGGCGGCGGCTGAGCGGGGCGGGCGCCGGCTGAGCCGGCGGGCTGGCGGCTGCGCGGGCCGGGCGCCGGGCGCGGCGCGGGCCGGGCGCCGGGCCGCTACCGCGTCTCCGTGATCTCCGGGCCACGCTCGAACGGGTTCGGCAGGCCCTGGCCGGCCGTCTCCTGGGCGAACTGGTCGGCCAGCGCCTGGCGCATGTCCTCGGGCAGCCGTATCTCCAGCAGGTCCGCCGGCGGCGCCGGGTGGTCGCCGCGCACCACCACGACGTCGGCGAACAGCTCCTCGAACGGCCGGGCCAGGTCGGGGCGGCGGGCGGCAGGACCGCGGATCATGCCTCGCAGGAACCAGCGGGGACCGTCGACGCCCAGGAAGCGGATGGGCTCCAGCTGGCCGCGGCCGTGCTCTTCGCCCACGGGAACCACCCGGGCGTGCAGCTCGATGCCGAACGGGCCGTCCGCTTCCTGGCTGTCGCCGCCCGCATTGGTCACCTCCGCGGCGAACTCCTGGCGTACCTCGTCCCACAGCCCGCTGGTCTTGGGCGCGGCGAACGCCATGAGCTGGAGCACGCTGTCGTCGCGCAGGATCGTGACGCAGACGCCCATGCCGTCGGCCACCTCGACCTCGACCCTGATGCCCTCGTAGGCCGGGACGAGCAGGCTGCCGAAATCGATTCGCTCACGATCTGGGTAGCTCTCCGCCCCATCCCATGGCCCGGACCCCTGGCTCGCGCCCCGGCCGGCCGGCACGGGCGCCTCGTCGTCCGGCTCGTAGCCGGACTCGTCCTCGTCCGCCTTGTCGAAGTCGCCGTACAGATCTTCGTTGTCCTGGGCCGTGCCGGAGTCAGATCCGGGCCGGTGCGCTCCCTCGTGGCGGCGCCGCCTGAACACCCCGCACGCTCCTAACTTCCTTGCGGAAACTCGTCCTAGCCGACGGGCTGGCCCGCCGCAGCGTGACCCCCGGTCGACCCGAAGCCGTCTGCCCCCCTGGCCGAACCGGGCAGCCTCTCGACCTCGTGGAACACCGGGAGCTCCACTCGCTGCACCACGAGCTGGGCAATCCGGTCCCCGCGGCGGAAGGCCACAGGGTGGTCGGCATCGGTATTGAGCAGGGTCACCCTGATCTCGCCACGGTACCCGGCGTCGACAGTGCCCGGCGCATTCACGATCGTGACGCCGTGCCGCGCCGCCAGCCCGGACCTGGGGTGCACGAACGCGGCATACCCGTCGGGCAGGGCGATTGCCACCCCGGTGGCCACGACGGCGCGCTGCCCGGGCCCGAGCGCGACGTCTTCCGCGGCGAACAGGTCCACGCCCGCGTCGCCCGGGTGAGACCGTTGCGGCAGCGGCAGGCCCGGATCCAGCCGCTGGATGAGCACCTCGACGCCGTCGCAGTTCATGCCGGGCATCGGTTAACCGCCCCTCCGGTCGTCAGTGGCCAGCCTGCGTTCACGCAGGTGACCTTACCGCCGCCGGGCCGCATGTTCGCGCATGCCGGCCAGGAGCGCGCCCGGGCGGTTAGGGCCCGTCATCGGGCGGCCCGCGCTCGCCGCGCAGGTGCGGCCAGGCATAGGTGATCGCGGCGGCGGCCGGGACGGCCACGATCGCGCCCGCGATTCCCCCGATCACGCCTCCGGCCGCCAGGACCAGGATGATCGCCAGCGGGTGCAGCCGCACGACCCGGCCGATGAGCAGCGGCTGCAGCAGGTGCCCCTCGATCTGCCCCTCGAGGATGAACACGCCGATCATGATCGCGGCCGCGATCCAGCCCTTGGTACCGAGCGTGACCAGGATCACCACCGTGCCCGCCACGAAGATGCCGACCAAGGGCAGGTACGCGGCGATGAACACCAAGATGATCAACGGCACGAGCAGCGGGACGCCGAGCACCGCCAGGGCCACGCCGATGAACAGGGCGTGGATCGCGGCGACGGCCGTGGTGCCCCGCATGTAGTTGACCAGTACCGACCAAGCCGCCGTGCCCGCATCGTCGGCCCGCCGCTTGGCCTCGGGCGGCAGGCCCTTCGTGATCCAGCCCCAGATCCGCTCGCCGTCCTTGAGCAGGAAGAACATGACGAAGATCGTCAGGATGATGCCGGTCAGCAGCTCCAGGACGATCCTTCCGCCGGTGACCACGGTGCCCGCGACCACGCTCTTGTGCTGCGAGAAGAAGTTCACGACGTCGTCGGTGTACTGCGCGAGCCGGGCGCTGCTGATGTGGAACGGCGGCCCGGCCAGCGAGTGCTGCACGTCGTGGGCCGTGTGCCTGACTTCGCGCTGCAGCCGCGGATAGTCGGAGGTCACCTGATTGACCGCCAGGATCGTCAGGCCCGCCAGGACCAGGATGCCGAACAGGACCGTGCACCACGTCGCGGTCAGCGAGCCGACGCCCCGGTGCCGCAGCAGCGCGGCCAGCGGATGCAGCAGGGCGGTCAGCAGCAGGGCCGCGATGCAGGGCAGGATGACCAGCTGCAGCGCGGTGGCCACCCGGAATACCACGTAGATCAGCAGGCCGACCAGGAGCAGGCGCCAGGACCAGGCCGCCGCGCGGGCGAGCCAGAACGGCACCGGCGGCTCTCTGGCCGGCTGCGGCGGGGCCTGGGTGCGGACGCTGGCCGAGCTGCCGGCGCCAGCGGCCGCGCCGCCGGCGTCGGCATCGGCGGCGGCCGTGGCCCGCTCTTGCGGCGTCGCGTCGTCGCTTCCCGGCGCCCCGGCATCCGCCCGGTCGCCCCGGTTGCCGCGCCACGCCCACCGGCCAGTCATGTATTCCATGTAACCAACTACCGTGGTGCAATGCGCAGCTACACCGAACAGCTCCGCGCGCCGGCCGGCGTGTGGATCCTCGGCATGTTCTCCGCGTTCATCTTCGCCAGCATGGCCTGGGCCGGATTCGACGTGCTCGCCGCGATCGCGGCCTATGTCGTGATCTGCGGGGGGTGTGCCGCCGTGCTGCTGGCCTGGGGCCACGCCACGGTCGAGGTGTCCGACGGCGAGCTGCGGGCCGGGGCCGCCACGCTGCCGCTGGCCATGGCGGGCGAGGTGGCGGCGCTCGACGAGGCCGGGACCCGGGTCATGCGCGGCCCGCAAGCGGACCCGCAGGCCTACATGCTGACCAGGCCGTACCTGAGGCAGGCCGTGTATGTCGAGGTCATCGGGGAACATCAGAACCGGCCGTACTGGTTGATCGGCACCCGGCGGCCGGCGGAACTCGCCGCCGCGATCGAGCGTTCGCGCCCGCAGGCACGCACCGGCGGCACCGCCGTGGGATGATCAGCGGAATGCCCGAAGGAAGGATCTCGGATGTCAGGTAAGCGGGGCAACGGCGGCAACAAGGCGCTCACCGCCGTGGTGGGCTTTGCCGCTGCTTTCGCCGCCCGGAAGATGCTCCATTTTGCCTGGAAGAAGGTCACCGGCAAGGAGCCGCCCGAGCACCCCGAGGATCCGCAGGTCGCGCTCGGCGAGGCGGTCACCTGGGCCCTGGTGCTCGGGGTCGGCGTCGGCATGGCCCGCATGCTGGCCACCCGCGCCGCCACCAAGCGCGTCGCCGAGCCCTCCGAGCTGGAGTGACGCCTGGCCCGTGACCGCCAAGGATCGCTCCAGGCTGGTCTTCAAGATCAGGTATGCGGCCCGGCACCCCGGCCGCGTCCTGCCGTACGCGCGACGCCGCGGCCGTGACGCCTGGCTCCGGCTCCGAGCCCGGGATCATCTCAGCTACTACCGCGCCGTGATGGCCGCGGACACGGCGCGGAGCCGCGAGGGAGCGGTGGGCAGCCAGACACGCGAGTCCTGGCTGAAGATCGGCCAGATGCAGTTCGACTACCTGATCGAGCACGGCCTGAAGCCCGGCGACCGGATGCTCGAGATCGGCTGCGGCAACCTGCGCGCCGGGCGGCTGTTCATCGATTACCTCGACGCAGGCAACTACTACGGCGTCGACATCTCACCCGACATCCTGCTGGCCGCGGCCGACACCGTCGCGGAGTTCGGCCTGCAGGCCAAGCTCCCGCACCTGGCCCTGGTCCGGGACACGCGCCTCGGGTTCCTCCCCGACGGCGGGTTCACCGTGGTGCACGCGCACAGCGTGTTCTCCCATTCGCCCGTCGAGGTCATCGATGAATGCCTGGGATCCGTCGCGCGGGTCCTGGCGCCCGGCGGGTTCTTCGATTTCACCTTCGACCGGACCGAGGGCGCCGAGCACCACGTGCTCCGCGAGGACTTCTACTACCGAACAGAGACCCTCGTCGCGCTGGCCGCGCGGCACGGGCTGCGGGCCCGCTTCATGGACGACTGGGAGCTCCTGCCGCACGAGCAGTCCAAGATCCGCGTCACCCACGGTTACTGACCGGCTTCTCGTTCTCCAGCCGGACACCCGAACTTCGGTCGCCCGAATGCCGCCAGCCATGGCCCTTTCCGCTTCCGGCGGCAAGAATGGGCCGGCAGGAGGTGGCGCATGAACGGGCAGCGGGTGCTCGGGATCGTCCTGGCCGGCGGGGCGGGAAAGCGCCTGGCGCCGCTTACAGCGGACCGGGCCAAGCCGGCCGTGCCGTTCGGCGGGCTGTACCGGCTGGTGGACTTCGCCCTGTCCAACCTGGTCAACTCCGGGATCCGGCGGATCGCCGTGCTGACCCAGTACAAGAGCCACAGCCTGGACCGGCACATCACGACGACCTGGCGGCTGAGCAGCCTGCTCGGGAACTTCGTGACGCCGGTACCGGCGCAGCAGCGGCTCGGGCCGCACTGGTACACCGGATCCGCCGACGCGATCTACCAGTCACTCAACCTGATCTTCGATGACCAGCCGGACTACATCATCGTGTTTGGTGCCGATCACGTCTTCCGCATGGACCCGCTCCAGATGGTCGACCAGCACGTCGTGTCCGGCACCGGGGTCACCGTGGCCGCCCTGCCGGTGCCGCGCGGGGACGCGAAGGCGTTCGGTGTCATCCAGACCGGCCCGGACGGGCGCACCATCGAGGCCTTCCTGGAAAAGCCGGACGACCCGCCCGCCCGGCCCGGGCACGAGGACGAGGCGTTCGCCTCGATGGGCAACTACGTCTTCACTACCGACGTCCTGGTCCAGGCGCTGCGCCAGGACGCCGTCGACAGCACCAGCCGCCACGACATGGGCCGCGACATCATCCCGCGGCTGGTCCGCGAGGGGCGGGCCGAGGTCTACGACTTCCTGGACAACAAGGTGCCGGGGGCGGAACCGCGTGACATCGGGTACTGGCGCGACGTCGGGACGCTCGACTCATACTTCGACGCGCACATGGACCTGTGCGCGGTGCATCCCATCTTCAACCTGTACAACGACGAGTGGCCGATCCTCACCCACGTGCCCTCCCAGCCGCCCGCCAAGTTCGTGCACGACAGCGGCGACCGGGTCGGCCGCGCCATCAACAGCATCGTCAGCAACGGCGTGGTGGTCTCCGGCGGCCTGGTCCGCAGCGCGGTGCTCTCCCCCGGCGTCCGGGTCAACAGCTGGTCCCGGGTGGAGCGAGCCGTGCTGCTGCACAACACGCACATCGGCCGCCACGCGGTGGTCGAGAACGCGATCCTGGACAAGAACGTCGTCGTTCCCGAGGGCGCCACGGTCGGCGTGGACAAGGAGCACGACCGGGCGCGCGGGTTCACCGTCTCACCGGGCGGCATCACCGTCGTCGGCAAGGGCCAACTGGTGCCGACGTGACGCCCGCCCGCGCGGTGCCCGCCGGCGCGGCGGGCCGGCTCCGCGTGGCGTTGCTGACCCGGGAGTACCCGCCGGAGGTCTATGGCGGGGCCGGCGTACATGTGGAATACCTGGCCCGGGAGCTGGCCGGCCTGGTCGACCTCACCGTCCACTGCCAGGGCGCGGACCGGCCCGGCGCGGTGGCGCACCGGGCCTGGGACCACCTGGCCGGGGCGAACCAGGCCCTGCGGACGATCTCCGCCGACCTCTCGATGACGGCCGCGGTGGCCGCCGCCGACCTGGTCCACTCGCACACCTGGTACGCGAACCTGGCCGGGTTCCTGGCCGCGCAGCTCTACGGGATCCCGCATGTGATGACCGCGCACTCGCTTGAGCCGCTGCGGCCATGGAAGGCCGAGCAGCTCGGCGGGGGCTACGCGCTGTCCTCCTGGTGCGAGCGGACCGCCGTGGAGGCCGCGGCCGCCGTCATCGCCGTGTCCGACGGCATGCGAGACGACGTGCTCGCGGCCTACCCGGCCGTGCCCGCCTCGCGGGTGCGGGTCATTCGCAACGGCATCGACACCGTCGAGTACTCACCCGACCCCGGGACCGACGTCCTGGACCGCTTCGGCGTCGACCCCGGGCGGCCGTCGGTGGTGTTCGTCGGCCGGGTGACCAGGCAGAAGGGCCTGCCGGTGCTGCTGCGCGCGGCCGCCGGGCTGGACCGGGCGGCGCAGCTGGTGATCTGCGCCGGCCAGGCGGACACGCCCGAGCTCGAGGCCGAGGTGAGCGAGCTGGCCCGGGAGCTGCGGGCGAGCCGGGACGGCGTGATCTGGATCTCCGGGATGCTGGCCAAGCACCAGGTCATCCAGCTGCTGACGCACGCGACGCTTTTCGCCTGCCCGTCGCTCTACGAGCCGCTCGGCATCGTGAACCTGGAGGCGATGGCGTGCGGCACCGCGGTCGTCGGGTCCCGGGTCGGCGGCATACCGGAGGTGGTGGCGGACGGGGAGACGGGCCTGCTGGTCCCGCCCGGTGACCCGGCCGCGCTGGCCGACGCCTTGAACGTGCTCGTGGCCGACGGGCGCACGGCCGCCGAGATGGGGCGGCGCGGGCGGGCGCGAGCCGAGTCGGAGTTCGGCTGGGCGGGCATCGCCGCGCAGACCGCGGCGCTCTACGCCGAGCTCGCCGGGCCAGGCTTCCCCGGATAGCCCCGACCGGTTAAGATATATCGCAATTATGACCCGGCCGTGACGCATGCGCACGCGCGAAGGCGGAGGAGGATCCCGTTGAGCCCGCAGGAGGCATCGAAGACGCCGGACGGCGCGGACGCACTGGACGGCGCGGACGCGCCGGGCGACCCGCCGGCCGTCCGCGCGTCCGATCAGGACCGGGATGCCGTCGCGCAGCGGCTGCAGCAGGCTTTTGCCGAGCGCCGGCTCGATGACGATGAGTTCGACGAGCGCATGCGCGCCGCGCTCACCGCCCGGACCGGCGCCGACCTGGAGCTTCTCACTCGGGACCTGCCCGCTCCCGCGCCGGGCGGCGCCGCGCCGACCGCCACGGGCCCGGCCCCGGGCCGGTGGGCGGTGGCCTACAAGAACTCGATCCGCCGGGGCGGGCGCTGGCGCGTTCCCGAGCGGTTCAGCTCGGTGGTGTACAAGGGCAGCGGCTGGCTCGACCTGCGGGCCGCCGAGCTGACCGCGCCGGTCACCACGGTCGTGGCGGTCGCCTACAAGTCGCGCATCGACATCCTGGTCCCGCCCGGCGTCCGGGTCGAGATGGACGGGTTCGGGGTCAGCAAGGGCTGGTCGGCGGAGGAGGAGATGGAGGCCCGGCTGCCGCACGACGCGCCCACGGTGCACGTCCGCGGGATCGCCTACAAGGGCACGATCGAGACCCGCACCAAGCCCGCGGAGCGCTGAGCGGCCCGCCGGCCCGGCGCGCCGGTCATCCGCGCGCCGGTCATCCGCGCGCCGGTCATCCGCGCGCCGGTCATCCGCGCGCCGGTCAGGTGACCGAGCCCGCCGCGGCGCCGGTGACGCGGTCCCCCCAGCGGGCCAGTTCGCCCTCCAGGTCGAGCGGCGCGATCATGTCGCCGCTGCTCGTCTCCTGCTCCCAGCTCTCCGCCGGGACCCGCCACATCACCTCGAACTCGATGCCGCTCGGGTCCCTGGCGTACAGGGACTTGGACACCCGGTGGTCGCTCGCGCCCACGAGCGCGCCGCGCTCGGCGAGCCTGACCCGGATGTCGGCCAGGTCCTTGAGCGTGCCCACCTCCCAGGCCAGGTGGTAGAGGCCCACGTAGGGGTTGTGCGGCAGCGGCGCGTTCCCCACCTCGAACAGCCCAAGGTCGTGGTCGTTGGCGGACTCCGGTGACCGCAGGAACGCGGCCTGGCCCGGGATCTCCATGCGCACCTCGAAGCCGAGCGCGTAGCGGTAGAACTCAACGACCCGGGCGAGGTCGCGAACATACAGGACGGCATGATTCAGGCGGCGTACGGCCATGGCTGGTCTCCCGATTCGGCGTGCTGCCAGAGAAAAGCGAGCGGGGACCGATCTGATTCCCGCGGCGGCGCGGGCCCGCGCGGAGCCAGGGCCGCCGCCCGGCCGGCGTCAGAGCGCCGCGATGCCGGCCTCGAGGAAACGCACCGCCGCGGCGATCGCCTCGTCCCGGTCGCTGCCCGGGAAGCCGTCATAGACCTCGGCCAGCACGCCCGCGGCCGCCGCGGCCGCGATCCGGGGCCCGATGGCGCCGGGCGGGTTCCCGGTCTCGCGGGCGATCGCCGCGGCGCCATCCTTGATGGCCTCGGCCATCCTGGCCGTCCGCAGCGCCCGCAGTTCCGGGTTGGCGTCGAGCATGCGCCGGGCCAGCTCCTTGAGCTCCGTCTCCTCCGGCCCTCCCGGCCTGGCCCGCAGCCACTTCCCCGCGACCTCGGCCACCGACTCGCCCGGGGCCCGGCGGCGCATCGCCTCGGTCAGCCCGGCCATCGCCTCGTCCAGCCGGGACAGCGCGATGTCGCGCTTGGACGGGAAGTACATCGCGACGGTGCGCGGCGCGACCTCGGCCGCGGCCGCGATGTCCGCGACGGTCGTCGCGTCGTAACCGCGCTCGGCGAACAGCTCGTAGGCGGCGCGGATGATGGCCTGCCTGCGCCGCGCCTTGCCGCGCTCCCTGAGTCCTGTGCCGTCCATGCACCCATAATACATGAGACTGCAAACTTGCATATAGCTGCAAATTTGCAGTACGCTGCAGGAGCGATCTGGGCCAGCGGATGCGGCGCGAGCCGGGGCGTGATTCAGGCCCGGAGTTCAGGCAGGGAGGCAGTGGCGAAATGAGCAGCGCGACCCGAGAGATCACCGCCGCGGCGGACACGTCGACAAAGAACCCGCCCGGGGCGCCGGATCCGAGGCGATGGCTGATCCTGGCCGTGGTGGCCCTGGCCCAGCTCATGGTGGTCCTCGACGCGACGATCGTGAACATCGCGCTGCCGTCGGCGCAGCGCGCGCTCGGCTTCTCCAACGTGGACCGGCAGTGGGTGGTCACCGCCTACGCGCTGGCCTTCGGCAGCCTGCTGCTGCTCGGCGGCCGGCTCTCGGACGTGCTCGGCCGGAAGACGACGTTCCTGATGGGCCTGGGCGGCTTCGCCGCCGCCTCCGCCGCGGGCGGGGCCGCGACCAGCTTCGGGATGCTGGTGGCCGCGCGCGCTTGCCAGGGTGCGTTCGGCGCGCTGCTGGCGCCCTCGGCGCTGGCCCTGCTGACCGTGACGTTCAGCGGTTCACGGGACCGGGGCAAGGCGTTCGGCGTGTTCGGCGCGATCGCCGGGGCCGGCGGCGCGGTCGGGCTGCTGCTCGGCGGGCTGCTGACCGAGTACCTGACCTGGCGCTGGTGCCTGTACGTCAACCTGATCTTCGCCGCCGCCGCGGGCGCGGGCGCCGCGATGCTGCTGCGGCGCGAGCCGGCCCGGCGGCGGGCGAACCTGGACCTGCCGGGCTTCCTGGCCGAGGCGGCCGGGATGTTCTGCGTCGTCTACGGCTTCTCCAACGCGGCGAGCGACGGCTGGCACGCGCCGGCCACCTGGGGGTTCCTGGCCGCTGGCGGCGCCGCGCTGGCCGGGTTCGCCTGGTGGGAGACGCGCGCGGCGCAGCCGCTGCTGCCGCTGCGCGTCGTGCTCGACCGCAACCGCGCGGCCGCTTACCTGTCGGTCCTCATCGCGGGCGGCGGCATGTTCGGGATTTTCCTGTTTCTCACCTACTACCTGCAGGAGACCCTCGGGTACTCCCCCGTCAGCACCGGCGTCGCCTTCCTGCCGATGGTGGTCTGCATCATGCTGGCCGCCAACCTGTCCAACATCGTGCTGCTGCCGCGCATCGGCCCGAGGTTCCTGGTCGCCGCCGGCATGCTGGCCGCGGCCTGCGGCCTGGCCTGGCTGACCAGGATCGGCGTGCACTCCAGCTACCTCGCCGACGTGCTGCCGCCGCTGCTGGTGTCCGCCGCGGGCATTGGCCTGATCATGTCGCCCTCGATGAACACCGGGACCTCCGGCGTCGCGACCTCGGACGCCGGCGTGGCCTCCGCCCTGGTCAACACCGGCCAGCAGGTCGGCGGCTCGATCGGCACCTCGCTGCTCAACACCATGGCCGCGAGCGCGACCGCCGCCTACGTGACCACCCGCCTGGCCTCGGGCGGGCCGGCCGCGGGACGCCAGGCCGCCGCGCTCGCCGCGCTGGCCCAGGTGCACGGCTACACGACCGCCTTCTGGTGGGCGGCGGGCATCTTCGCCTGCGGCGCCGTCGTGGCCGGGCTGCTGTTCCGCCGCGGCCCGGCTAGGTGACCGCCGGCTAGGTGACCGCCGGGCGGCCGGTGTAGACGCCACGGGGCCGGATGGGGGTGGCGCGCGCGTACTCTTCCAGCGCGTGCGCCAGCCACCCGGCCGTCCTGGCCACCGCGAACACGACCTCGCCCGCGCCGGGGATCATCTCGGCCACGGCGGACAACGCCGCCAGCGCGAACTCGATGTTGGGCGCGGGCAGCGCCCGCCTCGACGCCTCGGCCAGCACGGCCTCGGCGACGGCCAGGCGGCCGGAGTCCGGGGCCGCCTGCCTGATCAGGTCCAGGAGCAGCACCGCCCGCGGGTCGCCGGCCTGGTACACGAAGTGCCCCAGCCCGGGGATGCGCTCGCCGCGGCGCAGCAACTCGCCGACCACGCGCGGCGCGTCGGCCGGGTGGGCGGCGGACAGCAGCAGCACCTCGGCCCCCAGCGACGCGCCGCCGTGCAGGGCGCCGCTCATCGCGCCGAGGCCGGTGGCGACCACCGCGTAGGGGTCGGCCCGCACCGACGCGGCCACCCGCGCGGCCAGCGTCGACGCGGCCAGCTCGTGGTCGGCCAGCAGCACCAGCGCCGCCCGCAGCGCCGCGATCAGGCCCGCCGACGGCGGGCGCCGGCCGAGCTTCGGGGCCAGGCGCCCGGCGATGCTGTCCTCGGCGGGCGCAACTCCCGGCGCGGCCGGGGGCAGGCAGTCGACCATCGCGGCGATCAGGGACCGCGCCGCGGCGATGACCGCGGGCCGGTCCAGGTGCAGCCGGAGCCGGTCGGTCGCGGCGACGGCCGGGACGATCACCTGCAGCCGCTCCAGCGGGTAGGTGTCGGCCGGGAGCGCGGCCTGGGCCGCCGTGCCCGCCGCGATCGCCTCGCCGGTCGCCCGCCACGGGCCCTCAGCCGCGGCATCCCCGAGGGCGCCGGTCCACAGCAGGCCCGCCACCTCCTCAAAGCTCCGGCTGGTGGCCATGGCGATCACATCATGGCCGCGGAATCGCAGCCGGTCGCCGGAGATCTCGGTCAGCTCAGACTCGATCACCAGCTCCGCGCTGCCGCGCGGCCGGCGCGGACGGCCGCGGCGGGCCAGCGCGGCGACCTGCGCGTCGTCGAACAGGCTGGCTCGCCCGTCCGGGCCGCGTCGCGGGGTGAGCACCCCCCGGCTGACGTAGGAGTACAGGCTGGCCGGCTTGATCCCGAGCCGTTCGGCCGCCTCGGCGGCCCCGATCCAATCCGTCACCCGCGTCCCTCCCGCCCGCCTCGCCCGGCCCGAGCCGGCAGCCAACCCCGCCGCCGCGGCCGCAGCCGGAGTCCACGTCCGACATTGATTTTAATCAATATTGACTCATGTGGACATAATGATTGAGGCTATCGGTATCGAACGGCGCCACGCCACGGATCTGGGCATGCCAGTCGTGACGCCTGACTCACGGGGCACCAGACGCACGGGCACCAGGGAGACCTAGGGAGAGCAGATGTCAGAAACCACGCAGATCAGCGCAAACGGCAACGGGGCCGAGGCGCCGGCCGGGCTCGAGGGCGTGGTGGTCGCGCACACCCGGATCGGTGACGTCCGGGGCCTGGAGGGCTTCTACCACTACCGGCAGTACGACGCCATCGAGCTGAACCGGCGCCGGACCCTCGAGGACGTGTGGCACCTGCTGTTCCGCGGGCACCTGCCCGACCGAGCGGAACGGGACAGCTTCCGGCGCGAGATCGCCGAGCACCGGGTGCTGCCGGCGGATCTGGTCCCTTTCCTGCGCACGCTCACCGAGACCGAACCCTACGACCCGCTGACCGCGCTGCGCACCGCGATCTCGTTCGTGGCCCAGCGGTCGGGCTTTCGCTCCTGGCTCGACATCACGCCGGAGCAGCTCTACGACAACGCGATGCAGCTCTGCGCGCAGACCCCGGTGCTGCTGACCGCCCTGCACCGGCTGCGGGCCGGCCAGCCGCCGGTCCCGCCGGACCCGGAGCTGTCCGCCGCGGCGAACTACCTCTACATGCTCACCGGAGAACGCCCCGACGAGCAGCACGCCTGGGCGCTCGAGCGGTATCTGGTCTCCACCATCGACCACGGCTTCAACTCGTCCACGTTCACCGCGCGGGTGATCGCCTCCACCGGCGCCGACCTGGGCGCGGCCGTGACCGGCGCGATCGGCGCGCTGTCCGGCCCGCTGCACGGCGGGGCCCCGGCCCGCGTGCTCGAGATGCTCGACGACATCGGCACCCCGGAGCGGGCCGAGGCCTGGGTCAGGGCGGCGGTCGGCCGGGGCGACCGGATCATGGGCTTCGGCCACCGGGTGTACAAGGGCAAGGACCCCCGCTCGGCGCTGCTCCGCGAGGTCGCGACCACGGTGGGCGGCAGCACCGCCGACTTCGCGATCGCCGTCGAGGACACGATCGTCCGGGTGCTGGACGAGGAAAAGCCGGGACGCGCCCTGAACGCCAACGTCGAGTTCTACGCCGGCGTGGTGATGGACGCCTGCGGCATTCCGCGGCAGGAGTTCACGCCGACCTTCGCGTCCAGCCGGGTCATCGGCTGGTGCACCCACGTGCTCGAGCAGGTGTCGGGCAACCGGCTGATCCGCCCCGCGGCCCGCTACGACGGGCAGGCGCCGCCGCAGCCGGTGCCGGCCGCCGACTGACGCGGACTAACGCCCGAGCTGACCTCGGCTGCGCATGTTTCGGATCCGGCGCCGCTGCGAGGGGTCAAGCGTCCGCCAGGCGATGACGGGGATCGCGATCGCGGCCGCGATGATCAGGACCGGCACCCACCAGGGCAGCACGGCGAACAGGATCAGCCCGATGATGACTCCGCCGATGCCGAACATCAGGTGACGCGACATGTCTATCTCTCCTTAGGCGGGATGCAGAGATCCCACTTTCTGAAACGCCAGGCTATCCCCATATAGTTCCTGTGCCGACTGCCCGGCCCACCACCCTGCCGGGATGATGGCAGTCTGACCAGGAGGGGACCGATGACGCTCTCGCTGCCGATCGAGGACGGGGCCAACGAGCTGCTGTCCCGCAGCCCGCTCGCCCTGCTCACCGCGATGCTGCTGGACCAGCAGGTGCCGCTGGAGAAGGCGTTCAGCTCGCCGTATCAGCTCGCGCAGCGGCTCGGGCACGAACCGACCGCCGCCGAGCTCGCCGGCTACGACCCGGGCGCGCTGGCCGCGGTGTTCAGCGAGCGCCCCGCCCTGCACCGGTTCCCCAAGGCGATGGCCGCGCGGGTTCAGGAGCTGGCCCGGATCATCGTGGACCGCTACGACGGCGACGCGGCCCGGGTCTGGGCCACCGCCGCGACCGGCCCCGAACTGGCCGCCCGGCTCACCGAATTGCCCGGTTTCGGGGAGTACAAGGCGCAGATCACCCTGGCCCTGCTGGGCAAGCAGCTCGGCATCCGGCCCGAGGGCTGGCGCGAGGCGGCGGGCCACTTCGGCGAGGAGGGCTCGCACTACTCGGTGGCCGACATCACCGACCCGGGCTCGCTGGCCGCGGTCCGCGACTACAAGAAGCAGCTCAAGGCCGCCGCCAAGGCCCGCGCCTAGCCGACCGCGGAGAAGCCGGATGCGCCCCGGGCCGGGGCGTTAAAAATCCCGGAATTTGGGGGTTTTTAGACCGCGTCTCCCTTGAGCGAGAACTCCGACAGCCGCCGGGTGGCCAGGACCAGCGCGGCGATGGTGACGATCACGCCCATGATCAGCGCGGTGGACAGCGTCAGATGGGCGTTCAGGGCGGAGTAGTGCGCGATCGCGTTGGCCACGCCGAGCGAGTACTGCTCGACCGAGAGCAGCCGGACCCCGCCGACGAAGTTGCCCAGCACGACCTCCCAGATCAGCACGTACAACAGGCCGACCGCGATGGCCCGGGTGGTGAGCACCGACAGCATGACGAACACCGCGTTGTAGATCACCGATCCGGCCAGCGCGCCGATGAACAACCCGACCGCCAGCTTGGTGACGCCCCCGGTCGCGATCAGCCCGGCGATCAGCTCCGGCACGGCCACGAACGCCATGGTCAGCACGGCTGCGACGACGAACTTGGTCACGATCACCGACGAGCGCCGCACCGGCGTCGCCAGCAGGTGCACGATGCTGCCCTCGTCGATCTCGGCCCCCAGCACGCTGGTGCCGATGATCAGCGCCGTGAGCGGCAGGATCACCGAGAAGCCGAAATCGCCCAGGATCCGGCCCGGCCAGGGCGCGCCGTCGGGTCGCGCGGCCTTGAGGATCAGTGTGATCGCGATCAGGATCACCGGCGGAATCGCGAAGATCAGCGCCCGCTTGCGCCCGAAGACCGCGCGCAGCGTGATCGACGCGACAATTTTATTGAACGCCCCGTCCACGGGTGAATCGCCTTTCGTTTCAGGATTCGACGAGGTAGGCAAAGACGCTCTCGAGCGACTCGTCCTCGGGAAGCAGCTCTCGCAGCCGGATGCCGTGCTCCCGGGCCAGCCCGGCCAGCTCGCGGCTGAAGGCGCCGAAGTCGCCGGCCCGGACCTGCAGGCCGCCGCCGGTCAGCTCGACGCCGGTCACGGCCGGGCGGCCGATCAGCGCGGAGCCGAGCCGCCGGTCGTCGGAGCTTCGGACCAGGAACACGTGCGGCCGGCTGGTCATCAGCCGCCGGATCGCGCGGAAGTCGCCCGAGGCGGCCAGGCGGCCGGACACGATGACCTGGATCGTGTCGGCGAGCTGCTCCACCTCCTCCAGGATGTGCGAGCTGAGCAGGATCGTGCGGCCCTCCGCGCCGAGCTTGGTCAGCAGGTCCATCATGTGCAGCCGCTGCCGCGGGTCCATGCCGTTGAACGGTTCGTCGAGCAGCAGCACGTCGGGGTCGTGCACCAGCGCGGCCGCGACCTTGATCCGCTGCCGCATCCCCTTCGAGTAGGTCGAAATCCGCCGGTTCTGGGCGTCGGCCATGTCGACGATCGCGATGGCCCGGCGCGTCGCGCCGCCTACGTCGGCCAGCCGGTGCAGCCCGGCCGTGGCCCGGACGAACTCCTCTCCGGTGAGGAACGCGTAAACCGAGTCGCGCTCGGGCACCAGGCCGACCTTGCGGTAGATCTCCGGGTTCCGCCAGCTGGGCCGGCCGCCGACGGTCACCCGGCCGCGCGAGGGCGCCAGGAAGCCCGCGATCAGGTGCAGCAGCGTGGACTTGCCCGCGCCGTTCGGCCCGAGCAGGCCGGTCACGCCCGGGCCGATGGTCATCGTGATGTCGTTGACCGCGACCACGTTCCCGTACCAGCGGGATACGTTGGCCAGCTCGATGGCGGTCGCGGCGTGGCTCCCGGTCACCGGCGCCCTGGTGATGTGGTCCGCGGTCATAGCCCGCCCGCCTTCCGGTATCTGGCCGCCAGCCCGGCCAGGCACACCGCCAGCAGGACCAGGAACATCGCGCCGTACAGGGCCCCGTAGCCGCCCACGCCCGGCAGCGGGCCCGGCGAGGTGCCGCCCAGCCACTGCCGCACGCCGTCCAGGGTGGTAAACGGGCTGACCAGGCCGGACAGGTGAGCCGCGGTGGTCGGCACCTGGGTAACCTCGCGGGCAATGAACGTCCCGGGCGGTCCGCCCGGCGGGGCGCCAGGCGGAGGGCCCACGCCCTTGGGCGGGTGGACCACCACCGCGCGGACCACGTTGCGCTGGGTGACCGTGATCAGGATGCCGGCCAGGATCCAGGTCAGGAAGAAGTAGATCGCGATGGCCCCGGTCGCGTAGGCGCGGCGGCCGCTCAGCGAGGCCAGGGCGAGCCCGATCGCGGCCAGCAGCACCGCCCACATCAGCCCGACCAGCAGGCCGGGGATGAGCGCCTTGGTCTGGCCCCAGATCGCGCTGCCCCCGTGCAGCTGGGCGACCGTGCCCACGTACAGCAGCAGCAGCGGGATCTCGATGATCAGCAGGCACGCGGTCATGAACGCGGCCAGCTTGGCCGCCGGGTAGTCCAGGCGGCGCATTGGCCGGCAGAAGTACAGCGGCAGCACGTGGCTGCGCAGGTCGCGCGAGACGAGCTCGGGCGCCTGGGCCGCCACGAAGATGATCATGACGACCACGCGCAGCTGGAACGTGTAGGTGTCGTAGGGGACGATCCGCGCGTTGCCGTTGGCCACCGCGACCGCGTTCGCGATCGCGGGCAGGCACATGACCACGAACGCGATCACCGGGACGATCTTGGCCTTGGCCCCGCGGCCCAGGCCGAACGCCGAGCGCAGGCTGTGCCCGTACAGCGCGCGGAGGATCTGGGCCCGGCCGAGGCGCCGCCCGGTGTACCGGCGGTAGCCGATGTCGTGGATGACCCCCGCTTCAGCCGACACCCGACGCCTCCGGTACCTCGTCGCGGAACAGTTCCTCCACCCGGCGGCGGCGCTGCTCCAGCCGGTTGAGCGGCAGGCCGAGATCGGCCACGGCGTCCCGGACCGCGTCGTAGGTCTCGTCGCCGTCCAGCCCGACGAGCACCGCCCGCTCGTAGGGCCGCGCCTGCAGGCCGCGCCGGGCCAGCTCGGCCAGCAGCTGATCCGCGCCCTCGTCCACCTCGATCAGCAGCACCTGGCTGGCCCGGGTCATGCTGGTGATCGTGTCGGCGCGCAGCAGCCGGCCCGCCTCGATCGCGACCAGGTGGTCGCAGATCCGCTCGATCTCGCCGAGCAGGTGCGACGCGACCACGATGGACATCCCGAACTCGGCGCCGACCCTGGCGATCAGCTCCAGCATCGCGTTGCGGCCCGCCGGGTCGAGCCCGACGGTCGGCTCGTCGAGCAGCAGCAGCCGGGGGTCGCCGACCAGCGCCTGGGCCAGCTTGACCCGCTGCTTCATGCCGGTCGAGTAGGTGCCGATCTGCCGGTAGCGCTCCTCGTAGAGCCCGACGTGCCGCAGCGACTCCGCGGCCCGCTCCTTGGCCGCGGTCGGCGGCAGCCCGGACATCCGGCCGAGGTGCGTGACGAACTCGGTGGCGGTCACGTCCGGCGGCAGGCAGTCATGCTCGGGCATGTATCCGGTCAGCGACCGGATCCGCTCGCCGTCGCGCGCGCAGTCCGCGCCCAGCACCATGGCCCGCCCGCCGGTGGGCTGGAGCAGGCCGAGCAGGATCTTGATTAAAGTCGACTTGCCCGCGCCGTTCGCGCCGACCAGGCCGGTGATGCCGGGCGCGACGGTCACCGTGAGCTCGTCGAGCGCGGTGACCGGGCCCGGGTAACGCTTGGTCAGCGCGGTGGTCTCGATGACCGCCGCCCCCCGCCGTTCGGGTTCCCGGAGCGGGGCGGCCGTCAGCGACGATGGTTGGCCGCTCACGTGGCTACGCCTCACAATCGATGAGATGCCGCCCGGCTCCCGGCGGACGGCGCGGTCCTAGGGTGACTGCTGACCCGCCCCGCTGTCGTCACCCGCAAGGCTGATGTTTGCGTCATACCGCAGCGCTATGGCCACGGGAAACCGCGCGGTTGCGGGGGGTGAGTATGGTTTGCGTCAGATGCGAATAATCGGGCCCAGCTTGGTCGCGCGGGAGTAGCGGGAGACGGGACGGCATGTCGCAACAGGGCCAGCGGGCCGGAGCCGCGGCGGGCCGTCCCCGCGCGCGCAGCGACGCCGGGTGGCGGCAGGGCCGCGTCGCCCTGACCGCGGTCCTGGTCGTGCTGGTCGCGGTCGCACTGCGCGGGAAGCTGCCCGCGCCCGCGCTCGACGGACCGTTCCGCCGCGACGGCCTGGCCATCGGCGTCGTCCTGGAAGGCGTGCTCGCCTGCCTGCTGGTCGCGCTGATCGTCCGGCACCGACGGGCGCCGCGCGACGCGCTCATCGCCGCCCGGCTGCGCGCCCTGCTGACCTACCTGGTCGGCGCCGGGCTGATCGCGATCCCGGCCGCGTACCTGCTCGGCCGGGCCGAGCACGCGCACCTGCGGCCTCGGCGGCCGCCGCAGCCGACGCCGTCGGGCTCGCCGCGCCCGCTCGGCCCCGAGCACAACACCGGCTCTGTCGCCGGGCTGATCGTGGTCATCGTCCTGGTCGCGCTGCTGACGGCGGTGCTGATCTACGTCATCGTCCGGTTCATCCGCTCGCACCGCTGGATCTGGGCCAGCTGGCGCCGGCGGGCGGCCAGCGTGGCGATCGAGGCCTCCATCGGCGACGATGAGGAGGCCGGCCTGCTCGAGGCGGTGGAGTCGGGGCAGAGCGCGTTGCGCCAGCTCGACGACGCCCGGGCCGCGATCATCGCCTGCTACGTGGCCATGGAGCAGAGCCTGGCCGAGGCCGGCACCGCCCGTGACGCCGCGGACACGCCCTACGCGCTGCTGATCCGGGCGGCGGACCGGGGCCTGATCCGCACCGCCGCCGCGGCCCGGCTGACCGAGCTGTTCTACGAGGCGCGGTTCTCCAGCCATCCGATGCCCGCGGACCGGCGGGACGACGCGCAGCAGGCCCTGGCCGAGGTGGCCGCCAGCCTGGCCGAAGCGGAAGCCGAGGCCGCGGCCGGAGCGCCCGGATGACCGGGTCCGCGGCGGAACCGCCGCAGGACGGCTGGCGGGCGGCGGCTCCCGAGATCGCCATCGCCGCCGTCGTGGTCGCGGTCGCGGCGGTCGCCGGTTACGCCGCCGGCGGGCTGCCCGGCCTGACCGTGGTCGCGCTGGTCGCGGCCGTGGCCGCGCTGCTGGTGCTGCGCGTGCTCTCGCCGCCCGCGGCCGCGCCGCAGGCCCGCCGCCCGGCCGACGCGGAGGCGCTCCCGGCCACGTTCACCGGATACTGGCGCAAGCGTGCCGGGCTGGTCGACGGCACCCATTCGATGACCGCCTACGACGCCGAGCTGCGGGCTACCCTGCAGCACCTGCTGGCCGCGCGGCTTGCCGAGCGGCACGGCATCAGCCTGCGGGACGACCCCGACGCCGCCCGGCGGCTGCTGTGTCCCGGCCCGCGCGACGACGCCCTCTGGTACTGGGTCGACCCCGCACGCGGGCCCGTCACCAAGGAACGCCGGGCCGGCATCCCGCCGCGGACCCTGGCCCGGCTCATCGACCGACTGGAGCGACTTTGACCGATCTCAGCACCACCCCCGGCCAGACCGCGCAGCGCTGCGCGGCGGTCCTCGACGAGATCGAGCGCGCGGTGATCGGGAACCGCCGCGCCCTGGAGCTGGTCATGATCGGCATCCTCGCGGGCGGTCACGTCCTGCTCGAGGATCTGCCCGGGCTGGGCAAGACGCTCATCGCCCGGTCCTTCGCCCGGACCCTGGGCCTGGACTTCGCGCGGATCCAGTTCACGCCCGACTTGCTCCCGTCGGACGTGGTCGGCGCGCCGCTCTACGACCAGCGGACGGGGCAGATGGTGTTCCGGCCCGGCCCGGTGTTCACCCAGCTGCTGCTGGCCGACGAGATCAACCGGACGCCGCCCAAGACTCAGGCCGCATTGCTCGAGGCCATGGGCGAGGGGCAGGTGAGCATGGACGGCGAGACCCGGCCGCTGCCACAGCCGTTCGTCGTGCTGGCCACCGACAACCCGATCGAGTACGAGGGCACCTACGAGCTGCCCGAGGCACAGCTCGACCGGTTCCTGATGCGGCTGCGGCTCGGTTACCTGCAGGCCGCCGACGAGGTGGCGATGCTGCAGCGGCGGCTGGACCGGGCGACCGAGCGCGCCGAGCTGAGCCAGGTCACCGACGCGGCCGAGCTGACCCGCATGCGCCGGTCGCTGGAGCAGGTCGAGGTCGCGCCGGACCTGCTGGAGTACGTGGTCGCGATCATCGGGGCCACCCGGCAGCACTCGCAGATCCAGGTGGGCGCCAGCCCGCGCGGCGGGCTGGCCCTCGTCCAGCTGGCCCGGGGCCAGGCCGTGCTGCGGCGGCGCGACTACGTGATTCCGGACGACATCAAGAGCGTCGCGGTCCCGGCGCTGGCTCACCGGATCACGCTGCACCCGGAGCTCTGGGTGCGCCAGGTCAGCTCGGACGACGTGGTGGCCCGGCTGCTGGGCACCGTGCCCACCCCGCGGACCGACCCCGCCGTCCGGTCCGGGGGCTGACCGCCGTGTCCGCGCAGGGCGAACCCGTGGTGACCACGCAGCGAGGTCAGCCACCGGCCGCGGCAAAGGAAACCCGGCCCGGCCATGTGCACCGGGTCCGGCTGGCCTGGGCCCCCTCCGCGCACGCCCAGCGGCTGGTCACCCTGGCGCTGACCGCTCTGATCATCGCGGTCGCGACCCGGCGGCCCGAGTTCGCGGGGGTCGCCGCCCCGGCCGTGCTGCTGCTCGCGGCCCGGCGTCGCGGGCGGCCCGGCCAGGTCGGCGTGGGCGTGCGCACCAGCTCGGCCCGGCTGACCGAGGGCCAGGACGCCGAGCTCGACGTGACGGTGACCGGACCGGACGAGCATTCCGTGGACTTGATCATGCATCCGCGGCACGCGGTCGTGCCGGGCGCCGACGGCGCGGGGCCGGCCGCCCCGGCCCGGCCCGGCGGCAAGACCAGCGTGCCGTTCCAGGTGACCCGCTCCGGGCGGCGGAGCCTCGGCGTGCTGGGCATCACGCTCAGGGACCGGCTGCGGCTGACCGAGGGCCAGGCCAGGATCGAGCTGCCCGCCGTGGACTGCTACCCCCGGCCCGCCGCCCAGCGCAGCCGGGTCGTGCTCAGCCGGCTGCCGAGCCGTCTCGGCGAGCACCCGTCCCGCTCGGCGGGCGAGGGCCTCGAGTTCACCGGGGTGCGTGAGTTCGTGCCCGGCGACCGGCAGCGGCGGATCAACTGGCCCGCCACCACCCGGCTCGGCCGGCTGCAGCTGAACACGTTCGCCGCCGAGCGCACCCAGAACGTCGTCCTCGTCGCCGACGCCAGCTCCGAGGTCGGCGACCCCGGATCGACGCCGTCCGACCTGGCCCTGCGCGGGTGCGCCGCGACCGCCCGCGCCTACCTCGCGGTCCGGGACCGGGTCGGCCTCGTGGTCTACCAGAACGGCGTGCGCTGGGTCAGCCCGGGCGCAGGGAACCGCCAGTACGACCGGATCCTGGACCTGATGGTCACGGGCCGGCCGGGCGGTCCGCTGGCCCGGGCGGATGCGCTCGCCCGGCTGCCGCGGGCGGCGTTGCCACCCGGCTCGCTGATCCTGGTGTTCACCCCGCTGCTCGACCGCAGGCTGGTCGAGACCCTTCGCGACCTGCGTGAGCGGGGCTTCCCCGTGCTCATCGTCGACGTGCTGAACGCCGAGCCGCAGGGCAGCTCGGACAGCCTCAGCGGGCTCGCCCGCCGGATCTGGCGGATGGAACAGGACGCGATCAGGTTCTCGCTCCGCCAGCTCGGCATCCCGCTGGTGCGCTGGGACGGCGAGCAGAGCCTCGACGAACCGCTCGCCCCGTACACCAGGAGGGTCATGGTGAGCCACCGGTGACGCTCACCCGGTCCGCGAGGACCGCGCGTCCGGGCCGCACCGCCGCGGCCGCGGGCCTGCTCGCCGCGGCCTGCGTGAGTTGGGCCGCGGTCCCGGTGCCCGGCCCCGGCGCCGCGGGCGACCTGCTCCTCGCCGCCGCCGCGGCGTGCGCGGTCTTCGGCACCGCCCGGCTGGCGGTCGGCCCCGAGTCGGATGAATCGCGGACCTTCCTCGACCCGGTGGCCCGCGCCGCCCGGACCATTGCCGACCTCATCCGCGCGGTGCCGTGGGCCGAGGGCCTGGTCGTGGCCGTGCTGGTGCTCGAGGCCCTGGGCGGATCCCGGCCCTGGCCCACCGGGCTGCTCGGGGCGGCGCTGATCGCCTACCTGTTCGCCGTGCACCTGGCCGAGTCACGGGCCGCTCTGGCCGTGCTCCGGCCGCAGGCACCGCTGATCGCCGCCGGGCTCGGGCTGCTGGCCCTGGCGGTGGGCGCGGCCTACCTGCCGGCCGCCACCGGCTCCACGGCGGACCTGATGGCGGTGCTGGCCGCGCTGGCCGCCGCGGTCGTCGGCGGCCTGGCCCTGCCCATATGAGCCCGGCTTCATCACGCCGTCTCACGCGCCGGGCTACCGGCCGACGGCGTAGCCCTGCATGCCGCGCGGGTTCGCCCCCGCGCACAGGAAGCCCCGGTCCCGGGAGACCGCGCTGATCCGGCCGAGCGACCAGGGCGGCATGACGGTCACGTCATGCCCGCGGCGCCGCAGTTCCTCGATCACCGGCTGGCCGACCCGCTCCTCGACCGACAGCGACCGCGGCCTCGACCCGCGCGGGTAGAACGACGAGGGGAAATGGTCGTTCGAGAACGCGGGCGCGTCGATGGCCTCCTGCAGGTTCATGCCGAACAGCACGTGGTTGAGGAAGAACCCGAGCGTCCACTGGTCCTGCTGGTCGCCGCCGGGCGTCCCGAACGCCAGGTACGGTTCGCCGTCGCGCAGCGCCAGGCTGGGCGACAGCGTGGTCCGCGGCCGCCGGCCCGGCGCCAGGCTGCTGGCGAACCCCGGGGTGAGCGAGAACATCTGGCCGCGCGTGCTCAGCGGGAACCCCAGTCCGGGGATGACCGGCGAGCTCTGCAGCCAGCCGCCGCTCGGCGTCGCCGTTACCATGTTGCCGAACGAGTCCGCCACGTCCAGGTGGCAGGTGTCCCCCGGCCCCAGCTCCGGAGCGGAGACGGCCAGCGTGGGCTCCCCCACGCCGGGCCCGCGCTGCCCGCCGTCGGCCGGGAAGACGGGCCCGCCGTCGGCCCGGCCGAACGCCGCCAGCGCATATCCGGGCAGCCGGGGTTCCAGGCCCCCGGGCGCTCCCGGGATCAGGTCCGCGGACGCTACCTCGCCGACCAGCTTCCTGCGCTGCGCCGCGTACTCGGGCGACAACAGCTCGGCCAGCGGAACGTCGCTCTGGCGCGGGTCCCCGTACCAGGCCTCGCGGTCGGCGAAGGCGAGCTTCGCGCACTCGGTGACGGTGTGGATGAACTCGGCGCTGCCCGGCCCCATCGCCCGCAGGTCGAAGCCGTCCAGCAGCGCGAGCTGCTGCAGGAACACCGGGCCCTGCCCCCACGGCCCGGTCTTGCACACGGTCAGGCCCTGATAGTCCAGCGTCACCGGGGCCTCGAACGACGCCTGCCAGCCGGCCAGGTCCGCCGCGGTCAGCAGGCCCCGGTTGCGCCGGCCGGTGACGTCCATCACCTCGTGATGCTCGACGAACCCGACGATGGCCTCGGCCACGAACCCCTCGTAGAACGCGGCCCGCGCCGCCTCGATCTGCGCCACGCGGTCCGGCGCCGCCCGCTCGGCCTGGTGCAGGATCCGGCTGTAGGTGGCGGCCAGGTCCGGGTTGCTGAACCGCTCGCCGGGCGCCGGGCCGGCGCCGCCGCGCAGGTAGACCTCGGCCGAGCTGGGCCAGTCCTCCCGGAACGTGCCGGCCACGGCCGCGATCCCGGCGCTCGCCGAGGCCAGCATCGGGTACCCGCCGGCGGCGTAGCCAATCGCGTACTGCATCACGTCCCGCAGCCGCATCCGGCCGTGCCGGGCGAGCAGCAGCATCCAGGCCCCGAACGCGCCGGGCACGACCGCCGCGAGCAGCCCGGTGCCGGGCACCAGGTCCAGGCCGAGCGCGACGTAGCCGTCCAGGGTCGCGGCGGCGGGCGCGACGCCCTGCCCGTCCACGACGAAGACCTCGCCTCGCGCCGCGTCGTAGCCGATCACCGGGACCTCGCCGCCGGGCCCGTTCAGGTGCGGCTCCACCACCTGCAGCACCAGCCCGGTCGCCACCGCGGCGTCGAACGCGTTGCCCCCCTTCTCCAGCACCGCCATGCCGGCCGCCGAGGCGAGCCAGTGCGTCGATGCCACCATGCCGAACGTTCCTGCCAGTTGCGGCCTGGTAGTGAACGAAGAAGTGCCGGGCACAAATGCCTCCTGGGGGACGGGAGTAGGGCGTATCTCTACTGTTGATATGCGCGAAGCCGGGTTGGTGGCAACCACGGCGCCGGAAGTGACGTCATATCTGTCGTCATAAGCCGGCGCCACCCGGGGAGGGAACCTTGATCAGCTCATCCGCCACCGCCTCGGCCCGGGTACTCGCCGCGGCCGCGGTCCTCGCCTGCTCGGCGGCGCTGGTCGCGGCGTGCGGGTCGTCGACCGGCACGACGGCCTCCCCCGGCGCCTCGGCCACCGCGACCACCCAGCCATCGGTCAACCCGGGCGGGACGCCGGTCAGCGTCAGCCCGCCGACGGCCACCGCGACGTCCTCGGGCCCGGCGCCGTGCGCGACCTCGGCGCTGAAGGTGACGGTGACGACCAGCGCCGGCGGCGCCGCGGCCGGCAGCACCTATTACCCGATCCAGTTCGTCAACACCTCCGCCGCCTCGTGCACGCTGTACGGCTACCCGGGGGTCTCGTTCGTCACCGCGCAGGGCGGCAGCCAGATCGGCCCGGCGGCGACGAGGAACCCCGCCATGCCCAAGGCGCTGGTGACGCTGGCTCCCGGCCAGACCGTACACGCCGAGCTGCAGGTCGCGGACGCCGAGAACTACCCGCCGGCCGACTGCGGGCTGGTCACCGCGCACTGGCTGAAGATCTACCCGCCGAACCAGACCGCGCCGGTGTACGTCAGCTTCTCGGCGCAAACGTGCTCGAAGGCCAAGCAGATCCTGACCGTGCAGACCGTGCAGACCGGAGCCTCGGGCGCGTAGCAGTCATTACGCCCCGGCGCCCGCCACCCTGGCCGCGAGACCGGTGTGCCTGGCGGGGCGGTAGCGTGTGCGGGCATGGACGATCTCACCCCCCGGTTGCGCAGCGTCTGTGACCTCTCGGTCGCCGACGTCCGCGAGTTCAGCGGACGGCACGAGTACGACGGCATGATCCAGGATCTGTCCCGGGACGGCGTACGGGCCGGGCTGGCCCGGATGGCGCAGACCGCGGCCGACGGCGAGCGGCTCGAGGACGCGCACGACGAGGCGCATCTGGCCGCGTTCGAGGACGCGACCCGCGTCTGGCTCGGGGACGAGCAGATGCACCGGCGTAACCCGATCCTGCATCTGGCCGGCCTCGAGCTGGCCTGCTACGACCGTGAGTACGCCCCGCAGCCGCAGCGGGACGCGGCCCGGGCCGCCCACCTCGCCAAGTGGCCGGAGGCGATCGACAACGCGATCGACAGCCTCGACCGGCTCAGCGCGCCGGTCGCGGACGCCCTGACCGGCGGGATCGCGGGCCTGGCCGCCGGGATCCCGGCCGATGCCGACGAGGGCGTGCGCGCGGCCGCGCTCGGAGCCCACGCCCGGCTGATGGAGCACATCCACCGGGCCGCCGCGCACGGCGATCCCGACGCCGCGCTCGGCCCGGCGGCGCTGGCCAAGATCATGGGCAGCTCCGAGGCCGTGCCGGTCGACCTGGGCCGCCTGGCGGAGCGGGCCGACGCCGAGCGGGATCGCCTCTCCGCGCTGCTCGCCGACAGCTGCGCCCGCGTGGATCCGGACCGCGCGCCGCTGGAGGTGGCCAGGGAACTCGTCCGTGACCACCCGGACGCCGACGGGGTGATCGAGGCCGCCCGGCGCTGGACCGAGCTGGCCATCACGTTCACCAACGACCGCGACCTGGTCCCCTACCACGACGGCGAGTGCCGCGTGGGCCTGGCCCCGGAGTCGCGGCGCTGGTCGATGGCGATGATGTCCCCGGCCGCCCCGGGCGAGCCGGACGGCCCGTCCTGGTACCACATCACGCCGCCCGACCCGTCCTGGCCGGAGCACGCCGCGGAGGAATGGCTCGAGGTGTTCAGCGAGACGACGCTGCCCGGCATCACCGTGCACGAGGTCGCGCCCGGTCACTTCTCGCATGGACGGGCCATTCGCCGCGCCCCCACCGAGCTGCGCCGCACGCTGCACTCGGCCGCGTTCATCGAGGGCTGGGCGCACTACGCGGAGGAGTTGTGCGTCGAGGAGGGGTTCTGCGCCGACGATCCCCGGTTCGCCATCGGCATCTGGCTCGAGGCGCTGGTCCGGGTCACCCGGCTGGCCTGCGCGATCGGCGTGCACACGGCCGGCATGACGGTGGCCGAGGGCGCCCGCCGGTTCGAGGCGGACACGCACCTGTCCGGCTCGGCGGCGCTGTCGGAGGCACGCCGGGCCACGTTCGACCCGACCTACGGCCGCTACACCTGGGGCAAGCTGGAGATCATGAACCTGCGCGAGCGGGCCAGGAAGGAGTGGGGCGCCAGCTTCTCGCTCCGGCGTTTCCACGCCGCCCTGCTCGAGCTGGGCTCCCCGGTGCTCGGCCTCCTCGGCACCGCCGTAGACCGCGGCTGAGCGCCGCCACCGGTCCGCACCCACCCCAGCCCAGCCCCCACCCCAGCCCAGCCCGCTACCCCAAACGCACGCCACCACCCGACCCGGGCCACCACCCGACCCGGGCCACCACACCGACTGCGGCCACCACCCGACCCCGGCCACCACCGACCCCGGCACCTCTCCACCCCGCGGCCTACCCGCCTGCTCCCCCGCGGGACGGAGCCGCGGTCACCGCCCGGCGCCCTGGTTCCCGCCGGCAGCGGAGCCGCGAAATCCCCTTGCCGCCCGATGCGCCCCGGCCCCGCGCTTGCGCATGCTGATGCCCATGGACATCGCCGCCCAGCCGCCATCCCGCCCAGCCCTCACCCCCGGCCCCGCGCAACCCAATCCCCCCGCCGCCATCCGCGCCCCCGCGGGTCACAACCGCGCGGCCGCCAACCCCGCCGCCCGCGCGCCTTGGATCGCCGTCGCGCTGATCGCGGCCTGCGCGTTCGGCCTCGAGATGGCGGTCAGCGCGCGCTACGGCTACGTCCGGGACGAGCTGTACTTTCTCGCCGCCGGACAGCACCCGGCCTTCGGCTACGTCGACCAGCCGCCGATCACCCCGCTGCTGGCCCGGCTGTCCGCGATCGCGGGCGGCGACACTCTGGCCGCCTTCCGGGTCATCCCCGCGCTCGGCCTGGCCGCGCTGGTCATCCTCACCTCCGCGATGAGCCGCCTGCTCGGCGCCGGGCGCACCGGCCAGGTCCTGGCCGCACTGGCCGCGGCGACCTGCGGCGAGTACCTCGCGGCCATGCACGAGCTGACGACGACCACGCCGGACTTCGTGTTCGGGGCGGTCACCCTGCTGCTGGTCATGCGCCTGCTGGCCAGCCGGGACCCGCGCTGGTGGATCGCGATCGGGACCTGCGTCGGGGTCGCCAGCGAGGCCAAGTGGAACATCGCCTTCCTGGCCGCCGCGCTGGCCGCGGGCTTCGCCGTCACCGACGCCCGGCCGCTGCTGCGCAGCCGGTACCTGGTGATCGGTTGCGTGATCGCCGCCGCGCTGGCCGCCCCCGACGTCATCTGGCAGGCGGCGCATGGCTGGCCCACGCTGGACGTCTTCCGCACGCTGCGGACCGCGTCCGGGCACAACCGTGCGGTCTACTGGGTCGCCCAGGTCCTGTACACCGGCCCGGTGCTGACGCCGGTCTGGGGCGCCGGGCTGATCTGGTCGCTGCGCAGCGAGACGGCCCGGCGCTTCCGCCCGGTGGCGGTCGGCTGCGTCATCGTGATCGCGCTCCAGTTCGTCCTGGGCGGCAAGCCCTACTACCCGGGCGCGGCGTTCACGTTCCTGCTCGCGGCGGGCTGCGTCCCGCTGGCGCGCTGGCTGGCGCGGCGGCGGGCCGGTTCCAGAATCGCGCCCGCGGCCTGGATGAGCCTGGCCATGGTGGCAGGCGGGCTGGTGTCCCTGCCGATCGCGCTGCCGGTGCTCCCGGCGCGGGCCCTGCATGCCGCGCCCGTGCAGAAGATCAACTACGATCTCGGCGAGGAGATCGCCTGGCCGAGGCTGGTGGCGCTGGTCGCCCGCGCGTACGACGCGCTGCCCGCCGGGCAGCGGCGGCAGACCACCGTGCTGGCCGGGAACTACGGCGAGGCCGGCGCGATCGAGCGCTACGGGCCGGGCCTCGGACTGCCGCCGGTCTTCAGCGGCCACAACAACTTCTGGCTCTGGGGCCCGCCGCCCGCCGCCGACACCGGCGCGATCGCGGTGGGGCTGGACCCGGCCCTGCTGCGCCGCGAGTTCGCCCACGTCCGGCTGGTGGCCAGGTTCTGGAACGGCCTCGGCGTCAGCGACGACGAGCAGGGCGCTCCGGTGTATCTGGCCACCGGGCTCAAGACCGGCTGGGCCCGGTCCTGGCCCGCGTTCCGCGACTACTCGTGAGCCGGTCCGCCGGGCACGCGGCCGGACGCCAGCCGGCCGTAGCCCGGCCGTCCGGCGGGCATAGCATGGCAGCGCCAGAACGGACGCGAGGGCAGGGATGATGCGCGAACAACAGGGCCGGCCGACCGCCATCGGACGGCGGACGCCGACCCGCAGGCGGTGGGCGGCGGTCCGGGCGGCCGCGGCCGCGTGCGTGCTCGTGGTCGGCGGCGGCGCCCTGGCCGGCTGCGCCCAGAAGGCGGCCGCCGCGGCCACCATCCAACTCGGGACGGCCTACGTCGAGGTGCCGAGTTCTGGCGCCACGACCGCCGCCTACCTGGTGATCCGCAACCGAGGGCCGGCCGACCGTCTGGTGGCCGCGCGGACGAGCGTCGGCGGCCGGGTGACCTTCCGGGAGCCGGTCCACCCCGGCGACGCGACGATGAAGACGGTTCCGGACATCGGCGTCCCGGGCAACTCCTTGCTCCGTCTGTCCCCCGACGGCTCGCATCTGCTGATCACCGGCGCCGGCCCGATGAAGGGCGGCACCCAGATCACGCTCACGCTGGTCTTCGCCAAGGGCGGCACCATGTCGGTCCCGGCCGAGGTCACCAACCCGGAAAGCGGCGGCTCCAGCTATTTCCTCAACTAAGCGCCCAACAAACCTCCCCCGCCACGGCCCGACGACTTGCCGTCGGACCCTTCGAGATATATCGTCTTGCTAACGCAGACGGAGGATCAGATGGCGACAGGATCAGACCTTCGCATCGGGGATGCCGAGCGCGAGGCCGCGGCGACGGAACTGCGCGAGCACTACGCCCAGGGCAGGCTGACCCTGGAGGAGTTCAATCAGCGCCTCGACGCGGTATTCAAGGCGACGACTCGGCGCGATCTGAACCTGCTCACCGACGACCTCCCGCATGCCACCGCGCCCTCCACGCCACTGCCGGTGGCCCGCGCGTCCGGCTACGACCACGCAGGGCAGGGCGGTGCGCGGGGATCGGGCCGCCGGGTCCGGCTGGGCCTGTTCCCGGTCATCATCGCCGCGTTCGCCACCTGGCTTATTCTGCTCGACCTGCACCTGCGGATGTTCCCGTGGCCGGGCAAGCTGGCCATCTTCCTGGCCATCCTGGCCGCGATCCGCGGCCTGCTGCGGCGGGTCTTCGGCCTGGCCCGTGGAGGACCCGGCGGCCCGCGCCGGGTCCGCGTCCGTCGGCGCTAAGACTCGGTCCGCTCGGCTCCCTTCAGCGGGCCGGGAGGCCTAGGCAGTCCCGCAGCACGTTCTCCAGGGCGTCGACCCGGTCGTGGTTTCCGGCGCTCCCGGTCACGAACCCGACCGTGTAGCCCTCCGCCGGGCAGGCTCCCCCGTAGCTCCCGCCCAGTCCGCCCATCCCGTAACCGTCGTCATCGACCCCGAAGCCGAGTCCCCACGAGTTTGGCTGCCCGAACACCCGGTCCACGCCAGTGCTCTGCGCGGTGATGGCCTCGGCCAGCATGCCGGGGGCCAGGACGTCGCCCGCCATCAGGGCCTGGTAGAAACCGGCCACCGCCCGGGCCGTTCCGTGACCGTTGATGGCCGGGATCTCGGCCGCGCGCCAGGCGGCGCCGTTGACCACGCCGCCGTCTTGCGCGCCCGGCGGATTGCCGATCGCCCGTTTGTACAGCGCCGGGCGGCCGGCCGCATTGTCGGCGCGAAACGCGGCGTCGAGGCCGGTCAGGTCGACGGCCCGGGCCTGCTCCGATGGGCTCAGCCCGAAGAAAAACTCCAGCCCGAGCGGCCCGCACACCTCCTCACGCAGGAACCGGCCGACGCCGCGCCCGTCAATGCGCCGCACCAGCTCGCCCACCAGATGCCCGTAGAACAACGCGGACTCACCGTGCGCCGTTCCCGGCTCCCAGCACGGCTGCTGGCCGGCCAGCAGCACGCACAGCCGGTCCCAGTCGTAGAAGACCCCGGTCGGCTCCGGCCGGTCCAGCGCGACCACCCCGGCCTGGTGCGCCAGCACATGCCGCACCGTGGCCGGAGCCCGGAACTCGGGCCAGTACCGCTGCACCGGCGCATCCAGGTCGAGCCGTCCCGCCTCGGCCAGGCGCAGGGCGCACACCGCCGCGAAGGGCTTGCTCACCGAGTACGGCTGAACCAGGCTGCCCGCCTCCCACGGCCGGGCCGGTCCCGGGCCGGCCGAGCCGCCCCACAGGTCCACGACGAGGCGGCCGTCGTACCACGCGGCGAACGCCGCGCCGGCGCCGCGCTGGCCCTCGAGCACGCCTGAAAAGCAGTCACGCACCGCGGCGAACCGCGGCTCGGCCAACCCCCGCACGTCCATCCGGTCACCCTCGATGGGCGGCGGGCGTCGCCGGCCGCCGGACAACGAACCCGGTTGCGGTCACCCGCGGGCCGGGACCCTGAGCGGGACGACAAGGTAGCGGAACGCGGGCGCCGGGTGCGCCGGGTCCGGTCCCTCGTCGCCGACCCATGTGATCAGCGCGGGCTTGGCCGGCGTGCTGAACTCCAGCCTGATCTGCCCGGGATCGGCCGGCGGCGCGTCCTCGTCGTCGTGCTCGCGCGGTGCGAGCACCGGGTCGGCCGCGGCCGCCGTGGCCGCCGCCAGACCGTCCAGCAGGTAGTGCGGGCTGAACGAGATGACTCGCTCGTCCCCCTCGAACTCGGCGGGCACCGTTTCGGTCGCCCGGGCGCGCCCGTCGGTGTGCGCCTCGATGACAACCTTCCCCGAGTCGAAGGCCAGCCGCACCGGCGTGGCCCGCTCGGCGACCAGAGACACCCGCCGGACCGCCTCGGTGAACGGGCCGGCGGGCAGCAACGCGTGCGAGCCAAACTCGGCCGGGAACCTCGACCGGTACTTGATGAACTCGCCGCCGATCAGCCGGGCGGTCAGCCTGCGGTCGCCGCCCTCGAAGCTGATCACCCCGTCCGCGGGCCGCGGATCCCGCCCCGGTTGCCCGTTCCTGGGCGCGGCCGCCTGCCCCTCGCCCGCGCCGAACGCCACCGTAACCGGCGTCCCGGCCGCCATCGTCCGCGCCGCGTCGGCCAGAGTCTTGGCCGGGACCATGGCGACGGCCCGCAGCCCAGGCGCCGCCGGGTCCCAGCGGACATCCCTGACCGCCATCCGGTACCGGTCCGTGGCGGCGAGCGTCATCGTCTCGCCGTCGATGTCCAGGCAAACGCCGGTCAGCATCGGCAGCGTGTCATCCCGGCTGGCCGCCGGGACCACCTGCGCGGCCGCCACGGCCAGGACCCCTCCGTCAACCGTGCCGGCGATCGGGGGCAGCTCCGGCAGCACCGGGTACTCCTCCACCGGCAGCGATACCAACCCGAACTCGGCACGACCGCAGGTCAGTCCGACCAGGTCGGCGTCGCTGGCCACCTCGACGTCGAGGGCGGGCAGGCTGCGGATGATGTCCGCGAGCAGGCGGCCGGGGACCAGAGCGGTCCCCGGCTCCTTGACGTCCGCCTCGATCCGCACCCGGGCCGAGATCTCGTAGTCGAAGCAGGACAACGTCAGCCCGTCGTCGTCCGCCTGCAGCAGCAGCCCGGTCAGCACCGGCACCACGGGCCTCGACGACAGCGCACGCGCCACCCAGGCGACCGCCTCGCCCAGAACCTCGCGCCCGACCCGGAATCTCATGGCCACCACCTCGTCCCGCCTGCCTGGACCGATCCTGGCACGCGCTGCCGACAATTCGCCGGGGGCGCCGGCACCCGGTCCGGGCTCAGACCAAGCCGGGCGGCGCCGACTCCAGGGTCACCTCGATCGCCCGGGCCAGGGCCCGGGCCGACTCGGCGGTCAACTCCACCGCCACCCGGGCCGACGGCCCGTTCGCCGGGTTGAGGAAGTCGATGTTGAGCGTGTGGTCGGCCGGAGCGTGCACCGGGTGATCCAGGTACACGGTCGCGTCGGTGACCGTGAACCAGCCCGCCGCGCCCTTGCCGCTGCCCGCCACCGTGATCTTCTCGGTCAGGTACGTGCACATGTCAGTCTCCTCAGCCGGCCAGGAGCCGGCCGTAGAAGTCCCAGATCTTCTGCCAGCCGTCGTTGGCCGCTTCCACCCGGTACGCGGGCCGGTCCACCGAGAAGAACGCGTGCCCGGCGCCCTCGTAGCTGTGGAACTCGTGCTCCTTGCCCGCCTCGGTGAGGATCTTGTCCAGCTCGTCGACCTGCTCCGGGGACGGGTACTGATCCTCGGCGCCGAACAGGCCGAGCAGCGGACAGGACAGGCTCGGGGCGAGGTGACCGATCGGGCCGACCTTCAGCGGGAAGCCGTCCGGTACATTCCCGACCACGAAGGCGCCGTAGCAGTCGACGGCCGCATCGAGCTGCATGCTGCACGCCGCGAGGAACGACTGGCGACCGCCCGAGCAGTACCCGATGACGCCTACCTTGCCGTTGCTGCCCTCCATCCCCCGCAGGTGAGCGGCGGCCGCGGCGACGTCGCCGATAAGACGCTCGTCCGGCACTCCGCCCTTGGCCCGCGCGGTTGCGGCCGCGTCGTCCGGGTCGGCGCCCGGAGCGTCCCGGTGATAGAGGTTCGGCATCAGGGCGGCGTAGCCGTGCGCGGCGAACTTCCTGGCGATCTCCTTGGTCCCGCCGTCGTAGCCGGGCATGTGGTGGATCACCACGACCCCTCCGAACGATTCCTGCCCGAGCGGCCGCGCGAGGTAGGCCTCGATCTCGTCGCCCTCGTGCCCGGTGATCGTGATGGTCTCTGCGATCAGCGCGTCTTTCATGCGCTCTCTCTCCCTGGGGGTTGCGGGTTGCCGGTCGGTTCGACGACCGCATCAATCCTGCCAGCCCGCTGGTCGCCGCATGCCCCGTCCCCCGCACCAATAGTTTCGGCGCGGCCGTACCGGCTATGGCCGGACGGCCAGAACGGCGTTTCTGCTGGTACACCTATCGGCATTGGGGCATCATCAGGGAGGCGGGCGGCCGGGGAGGGGCACGGTCAATGGGTTCAGCAGCCTTGGGAATTGCTGTGCTGGTGCTTGTCGTGGGCTGCATCCTGGGCTGGCACGCCAATCGCGCCCATACCGCTCATAGCGACATCAAGACCACGCATGGCCGGATCGCCGGCTACCGGAAGACGCGGCTGCGCAGCGGGCTCATCGCGATCGGTTTCATCCTGGCCGCGCTGCTCATCGTCAGCGTCATGATCCGCGGGTAGCGGTCACTCCCGGGCGGGTCGTCGCCGGAGCCGCCCGGGCTGTCACCGTCGCCACCTCGCGCTGCCTGCGTAAAGGCTTTTCAGGGCTACAGCGCACATGTTAGCAGCCTTGCAAGTATGTACCGGGAAATGCCGTTTCGTCCGTGGGTTTTCTGTGGGAGCCGCCACCACTGGCACGGACTTGTGGGATTTCTGTGAGCGATGCTATCGGTCCAAGGGACACGGCCCAAGCCAGCGGGCGCTCAGCCTGGCGTCCACGCCGCCGTGGCGATCTCTAGAGCACATGCTCGTCAGTGGCGGATGAACGCCCGCCAGACGAGAAGGACCGTGGGCGCAGCCACAGCCAATCGGATCACCACGTACCGCGCGGTTAATCCCCACGATTGCCACGGATTGGGGACCTGCGCATTCTCGTGACTATTCCGATGCACAGGCCGCCCTGCGTTAGGGCAGGCCGACGCCGTCAGGCAGGCGGGACCGGGGAGGCCGACGCGGTCAGGGGAGGCTGATCGGGAGCGCGGCAGAGTGACATTTGGCATCCAGGAGCCGGCCTGGTGCGTGCAGCGATCAGCCGTGCTGGGCGATCTGCTTGCCGCATGCGAGGGCCAGCGCCTCGGCGCCGTCGGGCGCGCTTGGGTAGCAGCCGATTGTCCGGCCCGTCGCTCGGCGCACTGCGACCCACGTCTCGCCACTCGCCGATGAGCTGTCTCGCCGGACGTGGCCGAGGTGCTCGCCGTCGTAGGTGACCAGTTGGATGACGTCGGAGCGAGGCTCCAGGGGGGCACGGCGCAGCCCGCAGCTACCGGCCAGGCCCGCCAGCGCGGCCCACTCCGCGAAGAGCCAGCTCGCCCGGTAGATGATGCGTTCAGCCTGGCATATGACCGCCGTGGCGTCGTCGGTCATGCCGGATCCCCCGCTCTCCGAATGAGCTTGCGGTAGGTGACCCGGTGCGGGCGTGCCGCCTCAGGACCGAGCCGCTCGAGCTTGTTCTTCTCGTACGCGTCGAAGTTGCCCTCGAACCAGAACCAGTTCGACCCGCCCTCCCAGGCCAGGATGTGGGTCGCGATCCGGTCCAGGAACCAGCGGTCGTGGCTGGTGATCACCGCGCAGCCGGGGAACTCGAGCAACGCGTTCTCCAGCGACGACAGCGTCTCCACGTCAAGGTCGTTCGCGGGCTCGTCGAGCAGCAGCAGGTTGCCGCCCTGCTTCAGCGTGAGCGCCAGGTTGACCCGGCCGCGCTCGCCTCCGGACATCAGGCCGGCCGGCTTCTGCTGGTCAGGACCCTTGAACCCGAACGCGGCCACGTAGGCGCGGCTGGGTATCTCGACGTGACCGGCCCGGATGTAGCTCTCGCCGTCGGAGATGGCCTCAAAGACGGTCTTGTTCGGGTCGATCCCGGAGCGGAGCTGATCGACGTACGAGGTGCGGACCGTGTCGCCGATCCGGATCGTGCCGCTGTCCGGCTGCTCCTCTCCGACGATCATCTTGAACAACGTGGTCTTGCCGACCCCGTTGGGCCCGATGACGCCGACGAGCCCGTTCGGCGGCAGGCTGAAGCTGAGATCCTCGATCAGCTCCCGGTCGCCGAAGCCCTTGGACAGGTGACTGACCTCAACGACCTGGCTGCCCAGGCGCGGGCCCGGCGGGATCTGGATCTCCTCGAAGTCCAGTTTGCGGTTCTTGTCGGCCTCGGCGGCCATCTCCTCGTACCGCGCCAGCCGGGCGCGGCTCTTGGCCTGGCGCGCGCGCGGGCTTGAGCGCACCCATTCCAGCTCATCTTCCAGCCGCTTGCGCCGCTTGACGTCCTTCTGACCCTCCACCTTGATCCGGGAGGCCTTGGTCTCCAGGTAGGTCGAGTAGTTGCCCTCGTACGGGTAGGCCCGGCCCCGGTCCAGCTCGAGGATCCAGCCGGCCACGTTGTCCAGGAAATAGCGGTCATGGGTCACCGCCACCACGGTGCCCGGGTACTTCTCCAGGTGCTGCTCGAGCCACTGCACGCTCTCGGCGTCCAGGTGGTTGGTGGGCTCGTCGAGCAGCAGCAGGTCGGGCTGGGCCAGCAGCAGCTTGCACAGCGCCACCCTGCGGCGCTCGCCGCCGGACAGAACGCTCACATCGGCATCCGGCGGCGGGCAGCGCAGGGCGTCCATCGCCTGCTCGAGCTGGCTGTCCAGGTCCCACGCCTCGCGATGGTCCAGCTGCTCCTGCAGCTGGCCCATCTCCTCGAGCAGCTCGTCGGAGTAATCCGTGGCCATCTGCTCGGCGATCTCGTTGAATCGCTGGAGCAGCGCCTTGGTCTCGGCGACGCCGTCCTCGACGTTGCCGAGCACCGTCTTGGTCTCGTCCAGCTCCGGTTCCTGGTCCAGCAGCCCCACCGTGAATCCCGGCATCAGCCGGGCCTCGCCGTTGGACGGCTGCTCCGTGCCCGCCATCATCCGAAGCAGGCTCGATTTGCCGGTGCCGTTCGGCCCGACGACGCCGATCTTCGCGCCAGGCAGGAAGGCGAGGGTCACGTTGTCGAGCACGACCTTGTCGCCGTACGACTTCCGGACA
>Ga0335073_10000795_pt1 | contig 41381 bp, 24 predicted proteins | sample Lox_Sample_22_FD_207093 | JGI IMG/M metagenome (GOLD analysis project Ga0335073, IMG submission 207093) | Soil microbial communities from Loxahatchee National Wildlife Refuge, Florida, United States - Lox_Sample_2.2 | ecosystem: Environmental > Terrestrial > Soil > Wetlands | place: USA...
CGTAGAAGTAGTGATCGCCCGCCTGCGACCAGTAAGGACGCGGTCCCCAGTATCGGCCTACGTGCCCGCGCGGCAGGTGATAGACCGGGTACAGGTACATTGCCACGACCAGGCCAGGGATCCCGATGGCGCAGGCAGCCTGAACCAGACGCGTCTTCGCATCGCCTTCGGCCGAGGCCATTTCGTTGTTAAAAAATCGATCGAGAAAATGCCGAACCAGGATTCGAAACTGCCCCCATTGTGCTTCCGGCCCTGACGATTCGCGGCGCGCCAGCACCTCGAGCGAGAGTACCTCGTCGCGCGACAACTTCGGTTTGCGGGCGAGGCTAGCCACGACCGATCCGCATCACTTCCACCATTTCGCGCGCGGCGGATTGCGTGTCCTGCTGGCGAACGAGCTGCGCGAAAACTCGCTCGAGGCTGGGCAGTTCCATCAGCCGCGTCAGCTCCGATGGAGGCGCGTCAGCCACCACCTTGCCCTGCGCGATCACGATGACGCGGTCGCAGATCTGCTCGACAATCTCGAGGACGTGGGAGATATAAAGCACCGCCTTGCCTGCGCGAGCCAGTTCATGCAGCAGGTCGCGAAACAGGCGCGATGAAATGACGTCAAGCCCGGACAGCGGCTCGTCGAAGATCAGCATTTTCGGATCATGCATGATCGCCGCGGCCATCAGCACACGCTGGCGCATGCCTTTGGAGTATGCCGTCATCGGCGAATAGCGCCACGATTCGAGGCCCAGCAACGCAAGCATCGCAGTGGCTTTCTCTTCGATCAGCCGCTCGCTCATGCCACGCAGGCGACCTACCAGTTGCAGATATTCCATGGCGGACATCCAGGCGTAGAGATGTGCCTCTTCCGGGATATAGCCGAAGGTGGCGCGCCAGGCGACGAGGTTGTCGTGAATGTCCCTGCCCTCGAAGAGCACACGTCCGTCATTCGGCCGCAGCAAGCCGGTGATGATCTTTACGGTGGTCGACTTCCCTGCCCCGTTCGGTCCCAGAAATCCAACAATCTCGCCGGACCGGACCTGGAAGCTGACATCCTGGATGGCGGGAATGCCGCGGTAGCTTCGGGAGAGGCGCTGGAGATCAAGCATGGTGAAATTCAACTCTCACCCCTATGTAGCATACTGCTCTTCAGGCGTCAACAGAATGCTACATAGGCTATAATCCCGCCATGCCGGCCGATGCCAGGCTCTCCCACACCGCCGCGATGATCCTGCAGGCGATTCACGCCGGCCACATCTATGGCTTCAGCGTGATGCAGATGACCGGCCTGCCCAGCGGCACAGTCTATCCCGCAATGCGCCGGCTGGAGCGCGACGGCCTGATCGTCTCAAAATGGGAGCAGCAGTCCATTGCCAACGCCGAGCAGCGACCGCCGCGCAAATACTATCGCGTGACTCGGGCCGGAAAAACTACGCTTGAAGCCGCCTGGGAGCGGTATCCCCTGCTCGAGAAAATGATCCCAACGCCCGAGGTCGAACGGGCATGAAGCGCGACAGACTCGCGGAGGTTCTCGCATACGCAAATGTGCGCGCTGCCTCGCTGCTGGTTCCTTACGCGAACCGCGGCGGATGGCGCGCCGAATGGAACGCCGAGATTTATCACCTGTGCCACGACGCCGGGACAGAGTTCTGCGAATCACCGGCTCCCGGTCCACTTGAATTCAGTCGCGGCGCTTTCCCGGATGCCTTTTTGCTGCGCCGCGATGACGTGCGCACACACGGGCTGCCTGGTGTTCAGCCCGGTTCGGCAGGCCGCTGCGCACTGATGCTCGCGAGCCTTGCGGCCGCGGCGGTTGTGCTTTGTTTCATTCTGCCGGGAGCACGCCACGCACTGCTGCCTCTCCATCTCACCAGCATCACCGATCTGGTCAGCATTGAGCCTGCCGGCAACGCCGGCGCCGAGTCGCCCGGCATCTCGTTGCAGGAGTATCTGGAATGGCGAACCGACACAGAGAAGCTCTTTTCGGAACTGGCCTGGTACCATCCCGCGGTGAAGAATGTGGTGTTGGCTCGCGGACGCAGCACCCGTCTGTCAATCGGGATCGCCAGTGCAAATTTTTTGCGACTGATGCGCGTGCCGATCGCCGACGATGCTGCGCCTCTCGCGGAGCCGGTGCTGGTGCTGACGCGGCCGGTCTGGCAAAGCCTGAACCACAGCAAAGAGCGAATGGCAGACCGCTTCGCCGATATTGACGGACAATCGGTCCGCATCGTGCTCCTGCCCGACGATGAGGATCAGCTGCCCAACAATATGCAGGCCTGGCTGCTTGTGGACCAGGCCACGCTGCAGGCGCTGCCGGCGCATGCGCGAGGATTTGCCTTCGCGCGTATTCGCAGTTCTGCGTTCCCCGCGCCCCGAGCCGGCGTGCGCATCATGTTCGAAACTCATTACGGCGTTACGCATGTCTTCGACTGCGTCTCGGTCTCGTGGCTGGAGTGGCAGCCCGCTTCGAACTTCCTTTTCGCTCTGCTGTTGGCCTGCCTGGCGCTGCCGGCGACAACAGCTCTGCCTCTGGGTGAGTATCCGCGCTACCGCGGCCGCATGGTCTTCAGCATTACAGCGCGGCGCTGGGCCTTTCTCGTTATCAAACTGCTGCTTCTGATTGCCGTGGTTTACCTCGCAACCGGCTCGCTCGCCTGGGGTCCCGCGTGGGGCGGATCGACTTCGGTTTTTCTGCAGGTGATCGCCGCTTTCCCCTTGCTGCTTTTCGGGTTCCGCTGGTGCCTCCAGGATCAGCGCCGCCGCTGTCCCGAGTGCCTGCGGCGCTTGTCCAGTCCGGCGCGCGTCGGGCAGGCATCGTGCAACTTCCTTTCGTGGAACGGTACAGAATTGTTCTGCGTGCGGGGTCACGGTCTGCTGCACATCCCGGAACTGCCGACGAGCTGGTTCAGCACACAGCGCTGGCTTTGCCTCGATTCTTCGTGGCGCTGTTTGTTTCCTGACGGCTGTGCCCCGTCTCCCGAAATGGTCTGAGGACGTTCGGAGATCAGGGCGGGCGCGTCCCTGCAATAAACTGGTGCCGAACTGTCTCCACGAATCCCCCACAAGGACCACGGCCGTTTGAAGCCTTCCCGATTCACCGCCAGCCTTCTGCTCACAGCTGTTGCCGGCTCGGCGCAGTTGACGCAGACGGAACATTACACCTGGAAGAATGTGCAGATTGTCGGCGGCGGCTTTGTCGATGGCATCATCTTTCATCCAACGGCAGCCGGCGTCCGCTATGCGCGCACCGACATCGGCGGGGCCTATCGCTGGGATGAGGCAAGCCATCGCTGGCAACCGCTGCTGGACTGGATCGGGGAGCGCGACCGCAACCTGATGGGAGTCGAATCCATCGCGGTCGATCCATCGGATCCGGACCGTCTCTACCTCGCGTGCGGCACCTATAGCAACGAGAGTGCGCCGGATGGAGCGATTCTGCGTTCCGCGGACAGCGGCAGGACATTCCAGCGAACCAATGTCCCCATCAAATTCGGGGCCAATGAAGATGGCCGCGGAAACGGCGAGCGGCTTGCTGTCGATCCCCAGGATGGGCACATCCTCTATTTAGGTACGCGCCATGACGGGTTGTGGCGCTCACGCGATCGCGGCGCGTCGTGGTCGCGGGTCGCGAGCTTTCCCAGCGTGACCGACGCAGCCCCTGCGGGCGGAAGCGGCATTGTCTTCGTCCAATTCGTTCGCGCTTCCGGACAAGCACGCACGGCAACACAGACGATTTACGCTGGCGTGTCACTCATGAATCGCCCGAACCTGTTTATGTCGAAAGACGGGGGAGCCACATGGCAGGCGGTGCCCGGGGCTCCTGCACAATATCGACCCACACGCGCCGCGCTCTCCACTGATGGATCGCTCTACGTTGCTTATGGGACGGCACCGGGTCCTTCGCGCATGACCGACGGCGCAGTTTGGAAACTCAACACTCAAAGCAATGTGTGGACTGACGTCACGCCGGAGCATCCTGTACGCAACAGCAAGGAGTTTGGTTACGCTGCCGTTGCGGTCGACGCGCATCATCCGCAGGATATCCTCGCCAGCACCTTTGGCCGCCCGGGATTCGATGGTGGCGAGACAATCTTCCGCTCCACCGATGCTGGCGCAACCTGGAAACCGCTGTTCGGCAACGTGCAAAGCGGAGTCTTTGACTATTCGCTTGCGCCCTACGTGAAGCCGACGCCGATCCACTGGATGTTCGATGTCGAGATTGATCCTGCCAACTCCGACCACGCCGTCTTCACCACCGGCTACGGCGGATGGGAGACGTTTGACCTGAGCGCCATCGATCGCGGTCAGCCAACGCACTGGAGCATTCTCGTTTCTGGAATCGAAGAAACTGTGGCCCTGGGAATCGACAGCCCCAACGATGGCGCTCACCTCATCAGCGCGATCGGCGACTACGGCGGATTTGTGCACTGGGATCTGGATCGCCCAGCACCGGAGGGCTCGTCGTCGCCGCCTCGCTTCGGGAACACGACAGATGTCGCGTCGGCCAGCCTTCGTTCGAGTGTCATCGTCCGAGTCGGCATCAGCGCCGAGCACAAGCTTGGCGCGAACATCAGCTTCTCGCTCGACTCGGGACACACCTGGAAGCCCACACCCGCCAGTCCCACGCCCAATAGCCATTCGGGTTCGATTGCGGTTTCAGCCGACGGCGCCACCTGGGTCTGGACGCCCGAACACGAAACGCCTTCGGCCACGCGCGATCAGGGATCAACGTGGAGACCTGCACAAGGCCTGCCGCCCGGCACGCGAGTGATCGCCGATCCCGAGAATCCGCGCAATTTCTACGCGGCGTCGCTTCAGGACCACGTGCTGTATCGCAGTACAGACGGCGCCGCGACGTTCGCCGCGCTTCATTTCAAACTCCAGAATGCTCCTGCTGCGTCTCCTGCTCCACGCGGTGACCCGCGTGGGGGCCAGGATCGTCTCTACGCGACACCGGGCCGGGTCGGCGATCTGTGGTTCGCCGCGTTCCATGGCCTCTATCACGCTGCGGCGTTGACTAACCCTGGCAGCAACCAGGACATCTCCTTCAAGCGCATGCCTGGGGTGACTGAGATTGAAGCGTTTGGCTTTGGCAAGCAAGCGGCCGGGCGCACCGATCCGGCACTCTATCTCGCTGGAACCATTCAGGGCCAGCCTGGTATCTTTCGCTCCACCGACCAAGCCAGCACCTGGACGCGGATCAACGACAACCAGCATCAGTGGGGACTTATTTTGCAGATCACCGGCGATCCTCGCATCTATGGACGCGTCTATGTTGGAACCCACGGTCGCGGCATTCTCTACGGCGATTCCGCAGGGCGCGCAACAACCCATCCGGGGAGAACGAGACGATGAGCCAGGAACTCTTCAGTCTAAGCGGCGAGCACGTTCGTCTTGAACCACTCGAACTGCATCACGCCGCAGCGCTGGCCGCTGCGGCTGCCAACAGCGGCGATCTTTATCGCTGGACCGTCGTTCCAATTGGGATCGACGCAATGACCCAGTATGTGAAGACGGCGCTCAGTTGGCGGGAGGCGGGCATCGCTGTTCCCTTCGTCACCGTTCGACAGGTCGATGGTAAGGTGATCGGCTCGACGCGTTTCTTCGACATCGAGTACTTTCCGTGGCCCGATAGTCACGAGCGCCATGGGCGGGCACATCCCGACGTTTGCGAGATCGGCTACACGTGGCTCGAGCCCTCATCGATTCGCACGGCGGCGAACACCGAGGCAAAGCTGCTGATGCTGACTCATGCATTTGAGGTTTGGGGCATGCTACGCGTCTGCCTTCACACCGATGAGCGCAACGAGCGCTCTCGGGCAGCCATCGAACGCATCGGAGCCCGGTTCGAGGGCATCCTGCGTGCGCATCGAATGGCCTCCGACTGCATCGCACGCAATTCTGCCCGGTACTCGATCCTGTTGCCGGAATGGCCCGAGGCGAAGCAGCGGCTTGTTGCTCGACTTAACAACCGCTAAGTGCCGCGCTTCGCCATCCTTCGATCACTGACCCGTCGCCCCGCCGTTTGCCTTTGCAACCTCGGCCGCAAAGACATAGGTCGGGCCGAACATGTTCGATCGGAAGATGACCCATTTCTGGTCCGGAGTAAAACTCACATTCGGTTCCAGCCGATAGTTATGCTTCGACATGTTCACCAGGCGCTCGGCATGGAAGACACCCGGCTGCCAGAAGCCAGGTTCGTTGATCCCCTCGCCTTTGACCATCTCGGGATGAAACAACTCAAGCCACTCGCCGTCGGACGCGTGCGCTACCTGACCTGGATCGCCGCCATCGCCGCAGAACAGCGAACCGTCGCGCGTCACATTGAAGTGGATAGACCACTCGTTGCGCTGCATGTGGTACGCCGTCCGTTTTCCAGTATCAACGTCGTAGCCTGCCAGCCAGAAATCCTCACCCTTCGGCGTTTGCCAGTCATACCAGATGGTCTTGCCATCGGGGGCCCAGAACTCGTGGCCGAAGATTTCCATGAACATCGTGCGTTTGTGGATCAGTGTGTTGTGCGTGCCGTCCGTATGAATGGTCCAGATCCGATCCACCTTCTGCCATGGCCCTTCGTGGCAGTACATCAGCAGATTTGGATCGGTTGGCGAGAACAACAGATGATTGATCCAATCAGTACTGTGCAGCAGTGACCGCAGCTCGCCGGTGCGAAGGTCAATCACAAACAGCACCAGAGGCAGCCGCGCAGCAAGCCGCTGCTCCATCATTTGTCCCTTGTTCAGTGGCTGCAGCATGTTCTGCGCCTGCTGTGATCCACCGCGCTGATCCCGCGTATGCGCATCGCCTGGCGGAGGCTGATTGTAGTCCTGTCCGCCATTGCCCTCGATATAGGTTCCGGCCGCCAGGGTCTCATCTGCATTCACGGTCGCAACAGAGCCGCGCGGAGGCATCGTGGCCAGCTTCCGCGTCTCGCCGCTGTCGACGTTCGTGACGTACAATCCGCGGTCATCGGGCTTAACGTAAAACACGCTGGGCGTCTTGTGGCCAACCACAATCGTCCGCACGTGTCCCTGCACAACGGACCGCGTCTTCCATGTCGTCAGATCGATGACGGAAATGCCATCCGGCGTTGTGTACACCATCTCCTTTCCGTCGGGCGTGTAGGCATTCACGTTGAAGTAGAAGCTGGCTGAATCCGGTTCGCGCGTGAGTCGCACCACTCGATGGCCGGTCGAAGGATCAATCCACGACGTGGGTGGCTCCTGACCCGGCTGCCAGGAGGGGTCGGACCCAACCGCGTTCGGCTTCACAGTCGAGGCGGGTCTCTGCGCATAGAGCATCGGCATCAGGAACGCGAGGAGAAGTACGTACAGGATGCCCTTGTTTTGCTGAACAGTTTCCATCTTCGAAGCTCCTGGGATAGGCGTTGAATCACGCGCACCGCTGTTCGTGGCGCTGCCGTGCTCCGCCGGAGGACGACCTCTCATCCTCGTGCGCGGCAGGAAGGTCGGTCCGGTTTTTCTACATTGAAACACATCCTCTATTGACAAACGTTGTTTTCGTCCATTAATGTCCGGGCGTTGAAGGAATCGCTTCCCGTTCCCCACCCCTGTTGTCCTTTGGAGGCTTTATGAAGATGCGTACCCACCGGCCCCGGCGGGAGTGTCTGAGTCGCGCTGTGTTTGCCATAGGCGCTGCCCTCGCGCTTTTCCTTGCGCCCGCGTTGCTGGCACAAACCGCCGGCGACGGGTCGATTCAGGGCACCGTTACCGATACAACCGGAGCAGTTGTCGCCAGTGCCAATGTAAGCGCGACCAATACAGCTACAGGCATCGCCACGGCGCGCGTATCGTCCTCCGCGGGTTTCTTCAGCATCTCACCTCTCCCCCCTGGGAATTACTCCCTCCACGTCACAGCATCGGGATTCCAGACGCTGGTCCAGGATAACGTCGTCGTGGACGCATTGCAGATTCGGTCGTTCAACCCGGTGCTCCAGGTGGGTGCGGCAAATCAGACGGTCACAGTCACGGCAGCTCCCCCCGTGCTGGATACGGCTGATGCAACACTGGGCCTGACCATCGAGAATCAGACCTATTCCAACCTGCCTTTGCAGATGAACAATGCACAGCGCGACCCAACTGCGTTTGGCGTACTAACTCCCGGAACTCAGGGCGGCGCGCGCCTGCCCGTCATTGGCGGTACGGGAAACTATCTTGGTCAGCTCTACCTGGATGGAATGCCTGCCGAAACCGTCAGTCAACAGGGCGACAATCGGCTCGTTTCCCAGGACGTGGATCTTGATGCGGTCGATCAGTTCCAGGTTCTCACCAGCACGCCTCCCGCTGAATATATGGGCGCTGGCGCCGAGAACTTCACTCTGAAATCCGGCGGTCTCCAGTATCACGGACAGGTTTCGGACTTCTTCCGCAACACCGTCTTCGACGCCTGGTCGTTCACCGCCAAGGCAGCCACGACAAAGAATGCCCAGGGACAGACCATTCCCGCTCCCAAGCCCGTAGAGCATCAGAACGAGCTTTCGGCGACTGTTGGAGGGAAAGTTCCCTACACGGGGAACAAGTTGTTCTTCTTCGTTGCCTATGACAAGTACGACGAGCGCAAGGGCGCGAACTACCAGTTGTTCACGATTCCGACCCAATTAATGCGCACCGGCGACTTCACCGAAATCTCGGGTACGGGAAATCCACCGATTATCTACGACCCCACGACCAACTCGTGCGCGGGCAGTACCTGCACGCGCTCTCCCTTCCAGGGAATTAAAAACGGGGTTCCCACAAACAACGTCATCCCATCCAGCGAACTCTCTCCCATAACACAGAAGATGCAGTCCTTCCTGCCTGCGCCCACCGACAGCAGCGTGACGGTGAATAACTATCTGGGCGGCGTTCCGAGCGGCTATGACAACCATGTTGTGAACTGGCGCGTCGATTACGACCTGAATGCAAAGAATCGCCTCTCCAGTGTCGGAGCCATGGGGTCGGTGAATTACCTGAACAATTTTTCTACTCCTTACCTGCCCCTCCCCTACACCGGGGGTGACCTGGCGAATATTTTTCCCAAGGACTACGTCGCCGGAGACACATATACCATCACCCCGAACCTCATCAACCAGATCAAGTTTTCCTTCACCCGTTTTTACCAGGACATTCACAACTCGACGCAGGGCGTGCAAACCTGGGCAGCCGGCACGATGGGCATCACCAACCTGCCCCCCAATGGCGCTCAGGCCGCAGAGGAATTTCCGGAAGAGCAATTCGGAACGACCACGAAGTTCGGCAACGTCCAGAGCAACTGGACCAGCTACGGCAACTCAGTCGCGACACAGGTCACCACGCCCAACAACTACGCGCTCACGGACAATGTTCAGTGGGTAAAAGGCAAACATTCGATGACCTTCGGTCTCACCTACCAGTGGGAAGAGATCAATAATGCAAACCCGGCGACCTACACCGGCGTGCTGCAACTACCCTTCAACGCGAATTCCACCGCTACGTTCTCAGGTAATAGCCTGAATACGGCAACAACCGGATATTCGTACGCCAGCTTCCTTCTCGGCGCGGTCGGCGGCACGCCTTCAATCGGCCTCCAACCCGTGAGCGAACTGGGTGGTCGCTATCATGCCATCTCTCCTTACTTCGAGGACAGCTATCGCGTCACCAAAAAGCTGACCCTCGATCTTGGCCTGCGCTGGGATTACCTGCCCCCCTATCATGAAGTGAAGAATCGCTGGACGTTCCTGAACCCAAACCTCACCAACGCGGCCACTGGAACGCCCGGGGAATTGCAGTTTGCCGGCGGCTATGGGGGCTCCGGTGTCAGCTGCGGCTGCACCACGCCTGTCCAAACCTGGTGGAAGAACTGGGGCCCGCGCGTGGGACTTGCCTACTCCATCAACGACAACACGGTCGTACGCGCCGGATACGCACTGGTCTTCACCCAGGCGGGAGGCGTTGGCGGACGTGGCGGAGCGTTCAACGGCACGGGCCAAACCGGGTTCAACGTCAGCGCCATTGGTCCCACCGAAGTAACGACCGGTCCAACGGCGGGACCTTCCTTCTACCTGAACAACAGTACGTACTTTGCTTCCGTCGGGCTTGCGAACACATCGTTATTCGGGCCGGGATTCACTTACCCTTCCGCACCGACACCGAGCGCGGCGGCACAAACCCTTAACACAGGGTTCTACGTGAGTCCAACCACGGGCAAATTCGTCAGCGCCAGCAGCGTCTCCTACGCCGACCCCTACTTTTCCGGTCGCGCTCCGGAGCTCAGCATGTATAACTTCGGCATCGAACGTGGAATCACGCACAACATGACACTTGCAGTCAACTATGTCGGCAACGAGAGTCATTTTATGGTGGACGCCGGCGCGCTTCCTTCCGGCGCGAATGCCAACGCCCGTGGCTACTGGACGAACGAGCTGAACCCGGCGTATCTCGCGGCCCTGGCACCAGTGGCCGACAGCACGGGAAAGAGTCCGCTGCTCTCAGCCAAAGCCACACCCGATAATGTGGCTATTCTGCAGTCAAAGATCCCGGGAGCTTCTGCGCCGGCGTTCTTTGTGGCCGCCGCTCAGGCCAACAGCGCAGCAACGATACAGCAGATGCTCGTTCATTTTCCTCAGTACAGCGGCGTGAGTGATACCTGGGGGAACGTAGGCAACTTTACATATAACTCGCTACAGATCACGTTGCAGCAGCGACTAAGCCAGGGTCTCACCTTCAATGTGAATTACACCTATTCTAAGAATATTGGAGACGACGGCACGTTCCGCAGCGGTTTTGCGATTCCGGCCGCCGCGCTTTCGGGTGGTGGAGGGTCCTGGAAGACGGATCGGATCGACCGCTCGTGGACCGTCATCTCCATCCCACAATCTCTGCATGCCTTTGGCGTCTACGAGCTTCCCTTCGGCAAGGGTCACATCGGGAACGATTCACGTCTGGTGCGCTGGCTCGCCGGCGGTTGGCAGCTATCCGGGATTTACACCTACGGGGCGGGCACACCGATGGCAGTTATCGGATCGGGGTGTAACGGAGCCGTCGGCCAGTGCATGCCCGACCTGAACACGTCGTCGTCGGCCTTTGCCCACCACAACGCCCGAATCAACGACAGCTTCGGCAGAGGGGCGAATGGCTACCAGGCTGCCAACCTGGGGCACGTGCAGTATATCGATCCAACCGCCTTCGCAAACCCCCAGAATGTCTCATCGGTCAGCACACCCCAGTACCTGATCGGCAACGCTCCGAGGACGGCGGCGCTCAATCTCAGAAATCCAGGCACGTGGGACATTGACAGCGGGGTGCGCCGTACGTTCCCGATTTATGAACGTCTGAATTTTGTTTTTGAGGCAGATTGTCTGAACACAACCAATCACGTCTCGTTCGCGGGACCGAATGTTAGCTGGTCGCAGGGATCGACTTCCTTTGGTACGGTCGGTGGCATTGCAAACTCACCGCGAGACTTCCAGTTCGCCGGTCACATCAACTTCTAGCGCACCGAGGCCTCCGCCAATTCCGGGGCTGTCGCGACCGCAACCAAAGAGTCGGCGCAGCCGTAGTAAAGAAACCACTGACTGTGAAAATAGACCAATCCCTCGGCGAAGGTCGTTCCGGCGGAATACTGCCCCGTCCGCTCGTAGGGCAAAGTTGGCTGCAGCACCGGATCGTCGGTTCGTGCGAGTAACTTCGCCGGATTCTTTGCATCGAACAGCGCTTCTCCTGCGGCGTAGGTATTTGCAGCCAGTTTTGGATCGCCTCCGGATGGTGCGTTCTTGCCGTTATAGATCACGACGATTCCGCTTGCCGTAAGTACCGGCGGCGGACCAGTCTCCGGAAATGAGCTGTCAAATCGCCCTGTCCGGGGCCTCAGCACTTCAAGGGGCTCGCCGTCCGTACTTTCAACCGGCGTCCAGTGAATAAGATCGGTCGACGTGGCCAGATGGATCGCACCTTCGCCCCAAAACATCCAGTACTTGCCATCGATCCGAACAGCAATCAGTCTTCCGTTCTGCTGCGTCGTCACGATTCCCGCCGATTTGTATTTCAGATCAGCGTACTTTCCGTCCGCAGCTTCGAAGAAGGCCGGCCCATGCTTGGTCCAGTGCTCCAGGTCAGTCGACGTCGCGATTCCAACTGAGTAAGTAACACGGTTCCACTGGGTGTAAGTCATCACATAGGTACCATCCTCGCCTTCCACGATCCGCGGATCCTCTACTCCGCCGGGCCATTCCCTGGCCCTCTGGCTGTCTGGTGACGGATAGAAAACGGGTACCTGCCCTCGCGTGAAATGAATACCATCAGAGCTCCGGGCCAGCCCTAAACGTGAAGTGTGCATGCCGATCTGCATCGCGCCCGTTTCGTCTTCAGCACGATAGAGCACATTAACCACGCCGTTCCGCACGATCGCTGCGGGATTGAATGTGTGCAATGCTTCCCAGTGCACCGGGGCGTTGCGTATCGGATCGGCAAAGAGCGCGGCCCCATTCGGCGCAATTATGGGATTGCCAACAGCGGGACGCGTGAAGGGACCGATCTGCCAGGATTGGTTGTGATCGGATGAGCCGGTGCCTGCGACCATACCGGAGCAGACCGCCGCCATGATCAGCGCGACCACGCAGTATTTTCGTCCCACGTCACACCTTCCTCATAGCGGGCAGCAGAAAGGCGTTTGGCTGCTTCGCACCTTCTTCCACCACGTACAACCGATCGACCGGCAGATCCCTGTACGTATCCACGTGTCCGGACGGCCACCGTACCTCAAGAACATCGACTAACTTCGCCTGATCGAGCCCAAAGTGCAGCCGCAGGTCGCTTTGCGAAAAATAGCTGCCGCCGCTCCGCACCTCATCGATCAAAACCATGGGCTTTCCCGGCTCTACCTGCGCCGTCACCTGCACACGCCCACCGATTCCCGAGCGGTTCGATTTCATTCCAACCAGCTTCACTTTGATCCAGTGGCGTTGCCAGGTCGAATCGCAGCGCAGCAACTGCGGCATACTGTTCACACAATTCACTACGACATCCACGTCACCATCATTGTCGTAGTCGCCAAATGCACATCCTCGCGCGGGCACTGCTGCCGTAATGCCGTCCCCACCAAGCGCACTCGCGTCTTCAAAGCGCCCGTTACGCAAATTCCGATAAAGATACTTATGCTCGGCATATGGGGCCTCGGTTCTGACGGTGCTGACTTCAGGATAGACATGGCCGTTTGCGACAAACAAGTCCAGCCACCCGTCGTTGTCCATGTCGATGAATCCGATTCCCCATCCCAGATATCTGGTATTGACACCCAAACCGGCCTGATAAGTGCGATCCTCGAAGTTACCGCCGCCAAGCCCCGCATAGAGCGAATCGGTGTCGCCGGCAAAATTTGTCTTGGCGATGTCAAGCCATCCATCGCGATTGTAGTCGCCCACCGTAACGCCCATGCCTGCCTGCGGTCTTCCGTCCGGAGAGAATGCGACACCATCCTCAATTGCGACGTCGCGAAAAGTTCCGTCCTTCTGGTTCTGATACAGCGTCGCCGCGGTTGAATCGTTCGCAACATAGATATCTGGCCAGCCATCGTTGTCGAAGTCCGCGACCGCAGCGCTCAGCGCGTAATTGCCGAGCGTGTTCCACATGCCGGCCCTTTCTGACACATCACTGAAAGTGCCGTCTCCGTTATTGTGGTAGAGAATGTTCCTGCCCGGCGCCAAACCCGGAGGACCACAGGCAACGAGGATGCCCTTGTAGAGACAGGGCCCTGATTCCGGAAGAGGTGCGGTCTTCAGATCAAAATCGATATAGTTCCCGACAAACAAGTCAAGGTTCCCGTCGCGGTCGTAGTCAAGAAAGGCGCACCCTGAATTCCACCGTGACTTAGACTGCAGCAGTCCTGCCTTGGCGGTGACATCCGTAAAAGTTCCATTGCCGTTATTGCGGAAAAGCACGTTCTGTCCGTAATAAGTAACAAACAGATCGTCCCAGCCATCGTTGTTATAGTCGCCGACACAGCAGGCCTGACCCCATCCACTATGACCAACGCCTGCCTTTGCCGTCATGTCGGTGAAAGTTCCGTCACGGTTGTTTCTGAATAGGTGACAGGTCGGCTCAGATCCTTTGGAAAAACTTCCCAGCCTCCAGCCATTCACCAGAAAAATGTCCAGCCAGCCGTCCTGATCGTAATCGTAAAAGGCTACACCGCAGCCTGTGGTTTCCAGCAGGTACTTATTCTTTCCCTCACCACCAAAAATTGTCTTTGCATGCAGGCCGCTCTGCGTTGCGACGTCCACGAACTGCACACCCAGGGGCGTTCCTGCAATCGGAGACGCCGGTCCCGGCGGCGGAGGCATTGGTTTTGCATCGTAAGATTGCTGCGCCCCAGGCCTGGAAGCCGGCGTCTGTTGCGCGCCAACGACCACATCTCGTCTCCACGGCGGCATGGCGAGTCGCAACACGTCAGAAAATGGAAGCACCAGCGCACTGCGACTAAGCGAAGTCAGAAATTGGCGTCGATTCATCCGAAGAAAACCACCACCGCCATCCTACGGGTTCTTTGCTGCCAGAGCGTCGGCTTTCTGCCGCTCCGTCGCCGCTTCGGTTACACGCCCCTGCTGCAGAAGCGCTGCAGCGAACTGGCGATGCGCCTCTGCGTAGTTTGGATCGCTGGTGATGGCTTCCTGATAGTGCGCGATCGCATCCGCGATCGCGCCCTTGCCGAGTAGCGCGTTGCCCGCATTCGTGGCGAACATCGCCCGCTGACGGTTTACAGCTACGCGGGTCAGGTCGGCCGCTTTCTTCCGCTCCGCCATCGCCTCGTCCTGTTTGCCCTCCTCCTGCAGAACACTTGCCAGCGTGATGTGAGGCCCGGGCTGTTTCGGGACTAACTCAATAGCTTTTTTCAAAGCAGCAGATGCCTCATCGTACTTACCCTGTTGCCGGTAGATACTGCCCAGAATCGACCATCCATCGCCGTTTTGCGGGCGAAGTTCCAGTGCTGCTCGAAGATTTCGCACAGCGTCGTCGAAATGTCCGCTCTGCATATAGAGTATGCCCAGCGTATAGGGAGCGTCTGGCGATTGAGGATCCAGCTGCAGAGCTCTCTCCAACTCAGCGATCGCGTGGGGCAAATCATCTTTGAGCTTGAATGCCAGCCCCAGATCATAGTGGAGGTGCGGATCCTGTGGAGCAAGCCTCAGGCCAGTGTTCAGCTCGCGAATCGCGTCATCAATGTTGTTTTCCTGCAGGTAAGCGGCCCCGAGATCCTCATAAATTGTCGCGTTTTGCGGGGCGATTGCCGCAGCGCGGCGATACAGAGGAATCGCCTCTTTCGCATGACCTGTTTGCACCATCGCCAGTCCGAGATTCGTGAGCGGCTCAGCCTGCTGCGGGCGAGCGTTAACGACTCTCTGAAAAAGCGGGATGGCTTCCTCTTCCTTTCCCGCACGCTGCAGTGCCAGCCCCAGCTGATATTCCGCGTCGAGCTGATCCGGATCCAGAGCGACCGCCTGACGGAAATGCGAAATGGCCTGTTCATCTTCGCTGGCGGTGACGAGGGCATTCCCCCACTCCAGTTGCACGGTCGCACTCCTGGGATCGAGTTGCGCGGCTGTCGCGAATTCCGTCTCTGCACGGCCGGTTTGCTGCTCATGGCTCAGTACCACAGCAAGGTGTATGTGCGCCGAAGCCAACCCGGCATCGATGGCGATCGCCTGGCGGAACGCCGTCTCCGCCTCCGGCCATCGACCGGCCTGAGCATCGAGCGATCCGAGCTGATCGTCCAGTTCTGAATTGTGTGGATCTGTCGCAACGGCTCGGCTCATCACATCGATGGCGGCGGCCGTGTTTGGGACCGCGGCCAGATCGCGCGCCCACATCGCGAGCAGCTCCGCGCTAAGCGGCATTTCGCGATCCATACTATGAAACAGCGCAACGGCCTTGTCCACTGCTCCGGTCTGGCTATAGGCCTGCGCCAGGTTCTCTTCCGCGTTGCGATCTCCGGGATTCAGCTTGAGCGCGGTCTTTAGCTCTGCGATCGCCTGGGGATACTTACCCTGTGCACACAGCACTACTCCGAGCGCGCTGTGTCCCTCCTCGATCGCGGGCGCCAGTTGCACCGCCCGACTGAACTGCCTGTCTGCTTCTGCCAGGTCGCCTTTCGCATATGCGTCGGTTCCTGCACGAAACGCCTGGCTGGCCCGCTCCAGCGAAGGCCCCTGCTTCTGGGACAACAATAGGCCTTGGGACAAAAAACCAAGCAGCGCCAAAAAGCACACGGGCATTCGTCGCATTTACTGCCGCTCCTGCGGAGTCCCGGACGCAGCCGTTGCCTGTCGATTCCGTAGAAAGTCGAATTCGCGATTCGCATCCTCCTTACGTCCGGAGGCCGTATAAGCGCGCCCCAGGAGCATGTGAATCATGGAATTTGACGGATCAATTTTTTCCGCACGCTCCAGATACATCGCTGCAGTTACAGGATCATGCTCTTCCAGCAGCGCCTTGCCCAGCAAGATATAAGGTCCGCTGGCGTTTGGCTCCAGCAGCACCGCGCGATCCAGAACCTGCTGCGCGCGCGAATACTGGCCGCTGCGAATATACGCATCACCCATGCGGTCGTACGTCTCTCCGTCCAGTGGATTGACATTTAGTTCCTGCTGTAGTTCCACCAGCGCGTCGGAAGTATCGCCGTTCGCCAGGTTAATCTCCCCAAGTAACCTATGGGCGAGCGGGATGCGCGCATCCAACTGGACCGCTTTCTCCGCCGCAGACTTAGCCGGAGCCGTCAGCTCCTGGCGAAACAGCATGCGTGCTGTTACCAGCCATGCCGGCGCCGAGTCCGGTGGGAAATCATATTGCGCCGCGAATGCGTGGCGAGCATCGTCATACCGATTCGCCGCGACGTAGCAGAGGCCGAGCACATAGTTTGGATCTGCATTCGCGACGGATCCCGCAGCATGCGCTTTTTCGAGCAGAGGAATCGCCTCGGCCGGCTTACCCATGCGGTAGAGTGTTACTCCCCGCACCTGCATGGCCTCGAGGTCACCGGGGTCCTGTGCGAGCGCGAGAGCCAGCGAAGCCTCCGCTTCTGCAAGGCGATTGTTCTCGTACTCAACAATGCCGCGCAGTCGCTCCACTCCCGCCGGCTCCGGTTGCAGGCGGGCCAGCGCATCCAGCTCAACACCTGCATCCTGCAGCTTGCCCTCAGCCATCAACGCACGCACCTCGGCGACCGACGGCGCAGTTGCCGGTGGATCGCTTTGGGCAGGTACGCTCGTCGTCAAAGCCACGGATACAAGCGCACACAACAGAGGAGCCCGAAACATGATGCGGGAAGTTTACTCCTCGACAGCCTCTGGAGGGGAGTGTTCACTCCCCTCCAGGACCGGGGACACCATCAGCTAGAACTGCACACGCAGCGAGAACTGCATCTGCCGCGGGTTGGTGTAAATGCCCAGTGCGGGTTCACTGGTGATATTGCCCGCCGAACCCGTGTTGGTCGACCCTGGGTTCGCCGGATTGATGTGGTTGAATGCATTGAACGCATCCACGCGGAACTGCGCAAGGATGCTTTCACGAATCGGGAAGTTTTTCTGCAGGGACATATCGGTGTTGAAGTAGCCCGGCCCGGTAAAGACATTTCTGCCCACCGTTCCGATCTGATCGAGCCCCGCCTGCTTAAAGTTGGCGGTGTCCGCCGCCGTGAAGAAGGTACGCGAATGGGATACAGGGTTGAAACTCGTCAAGTTTGTGTGCAGGCTCCCTTTGTCGCCGACGGGATAACACGGAGCGCTGCCTGGGACTGAATTGCCGCAGCCACCGCCTACATTAAGGCTGAAGGGCAAACCGTTCGACCAGTTCAGCACTGGGCTGAACTCCCAGCCACCGATTACCTCATCTTCCCATCGCGGCACGCCGCTCGCATACATCTTACCCTTGCCGAAGGGCAGGTCGTAAACACCGTAAATTACCAGTTGCTGAGTCCGCAGCCAGTCGTCCGGACCCCTGGCGATGGACTTATTCCACGTCGCGTATTGCGAGTTGAAATTAGTAGAGTGCTGCCACGCATACTGGATATTGAACTGCAAGCCGTGCGTGTATTGCTTGGCCGCGGTGATATCGAGGGCGTTGAATTCCGTGTCCTGATCGTCACCGTAGTAAGAAAGGCCCTGCGTCCAGCCGCACATGCCCTGTGTGATGAAGGGCTCGTTCTGAGCAGCCAGCTGGGCCTCGTAAGCCGGAGTGGTACAGGCCGCCAGGCCTGCACCGTAGAAACGGGACAGGAAGTTAGTGGTGGACGTGCCACCATCGGCGGCAATCTTGCCGCCCGCAACGCTGGGATCATAGTGCAGCGGCGAACCCGTGACGCTGTATACCGCAGGCAAAAAGATGCCTGCTTCGTTGGGGTTGGTATTGTTACCGTCACCGGAACTTAGCGTATGTGTTCCTTTATTCCCTACATACGCCGCCGTCACTGAGAAGGTGGGCGTGATGGCACGCTGCACGCTGGCATTCCATGCGTCCAGTGTCGGAAGCCGCAGGCTGTTGGGCCGGAACTTCGGGCTCACGTTATAGCCCGGTGCCGCCAGCAGTCCGTTGGCCGGAACCGTCGGGAACTGGAATGCGGCTGGGCCCTGGGCAAGCGTGAAGGCGCTTCCGGTGGTCGTGGATGCACTCAACGACTGATTAGCCAGCACCGGCAGGTTCTGTGTTACCACATGCCCGAAGATCGATCCAAACACTCCCAGATCGAAGCTTCGCCCATAACCAGCCCGAATCACCGTCTTCGAACCGAGGGACCACGCTGCACCAATGCGAGGATTCCACCCGTTGGTTGCAGGATTCCATCCCATGTTGGTGGGTACGTTGCCATAGCCCGCCACCCTCAGATAGCCATCCGTCAGATAGCCGCCTGCGCCGCCATTGAGTTCGGCCAGGGCGCCATTTCCCTTACCGTTGACCGACTCCGGGAAGTACAGCTCATAACGCATCCCGAAGTTGATCGTCAGCGACGGCCTTGGCCGCCACGTATCCTGAACGTAGAAGAAATCGCGCTTCTGAAACTCCTTCGCGTTGATCGAGGAACTTACATATCGGCCGAAATTGCTCACGTCACCGAGCACAAAGCTGGCCATTCCAAGACCGGTATTCGAAGCACCGCCGTTGGAAGTGGGTCCGGGGTTAAAGGTCATCAGCCCCGCGCGATCCGTATCGCTCGGTACACGCAGATTGCGCGCATAGCGAAGGTCCACTCCGAATTTGTAATTGTGATTACCGGAAATTTTCGACCAGTTCGTGACGAGCTGCATCTGGTCTTCCTTTTCCGTGAGCGGGCAGTTGCAGCGAGTGATGTTCAGGCCGGAACCATACTGCGGCCCGGAGCCCTGCCCATTGTTCGCACCTTGATTGCCCGACCGATCCGCATCGGCAATGTTGAACCCCGGTGCGCCATCGGTGAACGCGTTGCCCGGGATATTCAGGCCCGGGATGCCGAGCTGTGTTCCGAAGGCCGTCGTCCCGTCGTACTTCGAATCCACGACGTTGTAACGGTAGTAGCCGATGCGCCAGTCAGCCAGCAGTTTGGGGCTGATCGCGATATCCATTCCCGCTGCCAGACTGTCATCGGCGCCATTGGAAACTCCCCCGTATCCTCCTATGCCGAACCCGGCGCCGCCTGCCTGACCGAACATTGTCGTTCCCGACAGCACATCAGTGAACCGGCTGAACCGTGTGAACGCGTGCATCGTGGCCGATACCTGATCATCGACGCGCACGTCCCACTGGTTGTTATTAAATAATCCGGTGCCGCCGGCGGAATAGTTGTTCTTCAAACCGTTAACTGAGCCGCCGCTGTTCGGCTTGTAGGGTTGCAGCAGCTTCAGTAGGTTCAAGGCTTGCTGTGAAAGCTGCGCCGCGGGAATGACGTTGCCAGTATACGGAGTGGAGGTGCCGTTCTGGTAGATCAGCGGAGCCGTCGCGCTCCCGAGGATTCCTGCAGCATACTCGCTGAAATCGCAACCCGCGATCCCGTTGCTGGCTGTAGCCTGACCGAGGCACGTCGAGATTAAATGCGCCGTTGGTACCGTTGCCTGCGCCGACGTTCCCACCTTCTGTCTCACGCCCTGATAATCGCCAAATCCGAAGATATGATCTTTCCAGATAGGTCCGCCTACAGAACCCCCAAACTGATTCCACAGGCCAGGAGGAAAGGTCGTACCAGGAAACTGCGTGTAGGGATCCGTCCCGAGGTTCGCAGTGCTCTTGCGATAATCGAACGCGCTGCCGTGAATGCTGTTCGAGCCGGACTTCGTTTGTGCCGCGACAAATGAAGAGACAGCCTTGCCAAACTCCGCGTCGAAGTTCTGCGTTGTGATCTTGGTTTCCGATAGTGCGTCCAGCGGCGGGTTGATGACGATAATGCCCAGGATCGGATCCTGGTTATCCGTGCCGTCCAGCTGATACGCCACACCACCGAACGCCTGCCCATCCACCTGAATCTGCTTGCTGGCCTGCGGGTTTTCGTCCGCAGCATGGTTCCAGTTCAGAGATTGAGCGCCCGGAAGCAGTAGCTGCAGGTTCGAGAAATTGCGATCGGGAATCGGCAGGTTTTCCACCTCGCTGGTGGTGAACTCCGTAGCCACATCGGCGCGATCCGTTTTCAGTTCCGGAATGCTCTCCGCGCTCACGTTGACCGTCTGGGAGGCGGCACCGACCTGCAGCGCGGCATCAATTCTCGGCGAGGTATCTGCCTGCACCAGAACACCTGTTGCATTAAAGGTCTGGAAGCCCTGGGCCTCAACCTTTACATCGTATGTATCGGGGATCAGATGCTCAACCAGGTATTCGCCCGAGGCGTTCGATTGAACCGTGACAGAAGTTCCCTTCGAAACGTCGGTTACCGTGACCTTTGCGTTCGGAACAACCGCGCCGGTGTTATCGGTGACCGTGCCGTTAATCGAGCCGTAAACTGCCTGTCCATGCAACGAAACGGACCAGCACAGCACGAAGAGGGCGGCACTGACTGCTAAGAGCCTTGCAAATTTCATAATTGCCTCCGAAGAACTTCCCAAAAACCTGGGTGTTGCTGTGATCTTTTTAAGATTCTTTTGTCAAAAGCCAAATGCGGCCTCTCGATTCAGGAGATCGCCGCGTTTCAGTTCCTGCTTTGGGTAAATCGTGGTTAAACGTGCGCTGGCGTTAAGTTCACGGGCGAGGACACCGTCCATCCACGCGCAAACTGGGGAACTTCGCACGACTTGCGATAGCTTTGGACTGCGGCAGTGACTTTAGGCAATTGTAGTAATCATTGTCAAGTCTCCCAGCGCGCCCAACCTCGATGCTCTCTCTTTCAAAGGTCCGACCTCTGCTATGTGTGTTTAAGCTCAAATGCGCAGTGACGAAAAGGACCCGCCCCTGCATCTCGCAGCCAACGGTGCCGCCGTGCCCCAACCGGCAAACCGGCGCAAATTGTTCGAACAGCGCCGAGTCTGGGAATTCAGGAGCCTGACATGGTAGCATTCGTCACTGGATCGCCGTCTCCCTCTCCCTGTACGGGGATGAAGACTTTCTCTCGGTGATCGGAGTTACGTCGGATGATGACCACGTTTCGTGGATTCTGCCTGTTCCTTGTGGTTGTGGCTTTGAGCCTCTCCGCCCTCGGTCAGCCGGACTCAAATTCCTTTCAAACCAGTCCCAACTGGTGGAAGAACGCGGTAATCTACGAGATCTACCCGCGCAGCTTTCAGGACTCCAATGCTGACGGAATCGGCGATCTCAATGGCATCACATCCCGACTCGACTACCTGCAGGCTCTGGGCGTCAACGCCATCTGGCTCACTCCGATTTATCCATCGCCGCAGGTCGACTTTGGGTACGACATCTCCGACTACACGGCCATTGATCCCGCGTACGGCAACCTGGCCGATTTCGATCGCCTTGTTGCCGAAGCTGGCAAGCGCGACATCGGCGTCATCATGGATCTGGTCCTCAATCACACTTCCGACAAGCATCCCTGGTTCACCGAGTCGGCCAGTTCACGCACCAATTCCAGAGCGGACTGGTATGTGTGGCGCGATGCAAAGATGGTGAACGGCCATCGCGAACCGCCCAACAACTGGCTCTCCGTCTTTGGCCACTCCGCCTGGCAGTGGGATCCTGCGCGAAAACAGTACTACTATCATCGCTTCTACATTCAGCAGCCCGACCTCAACTGGAACAATCCCGCCGTCCGCAAGGCCATGTACGACGTCGAGCGCTTCTGGATCAAACGCGGAGTCGCAGGTTTCCGCCTCGACGCCATTACTTCCCTCTTCGAGGATCCATCCTTCAGCGATGAAGATTACGAACTGGGACCGGATGGCAAGCCACTCATCAACGCCTACGGCGACAAAGAAGTAAAAACCGATAAGACCGACAATCTGCCGAAAGTCAATGAAGTGCTGCGCGAGCTCCGCCAGGTTGAAGATGAGACACATGAACGGAAGGTGATTCTTATCGGAGAGACTTACCTGAACTCCATCGACGACCTCCGCAGAATGTATGGCGCACCCAATGACGAACTCGACTTGCCCATGGATATGCAGGTTGGGTTTATCAATCATTTCGACGTCAACCTCTTCCGTAGCCGCATCAATGAAGCCGAAACAGAAATTGGCGGAAACCAGCCGCTATTCGTGTTCGATAATCACGACAATCCCCGCTGGGATCGCTACATCACCGCAGACCACAAAGACGACGTTGGTCGCGTAATTGCGACGCTGCTCTTTGCCTCCCACGACACGGCCATGATGTATTACGGCGATGAGATCGGAATGGTAACTACGCCACCCACACGAAAAGAAGACGTCAGGGATCCCATTGGTATCACCGGCTGGCCCAAAGAGAAGGGCCGCGACGGCGAGCGAACACCAATGCAATGGAGCGACGGCCCCAACGCCGGCTTTTCACCTTCGGGAGTAAAAACCTGGCTGCCCATTCCTCCGAGTTACGAACAAATCAATGTCACCAGCGAGGGGCACGAACCCGACTCGATGCTGCACTGGTATCAGCAGGTCATCGCGCTAAAGAAAACGGACCGGGCGCTGCATGACGGCGCGGAAACGATGCTCAATACCAGCAATGAGCATGTGCTTTCCTGGCTGCGCAGAGCAGATGACGGCGAAGCAGTGGTCGTTGCCTGCAACTTATCTGATCAGCCACAAACCGTGAGCTTCGATCTCTCGAGTCAAGGTATCCGCAGTACGAGCCTGACGACCCTGTTAAAAACGCCCGGGGCAGCCGATCCGGCTTCACTCCAGTCAGTGCACCTTGGACCTTATGGAGTCTATGTTGGACGCGTTCAGTAAGCGTTGCTGAAAACAGAAAGATATTCGGCCGGGGAGACTCGGAAAACGACCTTCCCTCGCGGAGAACCTGCGAGGTCAAGTTACGGTCTTTAATGCGATGAGCAAACTCAATGAGCTTTTTCGGCGCTTCACGATCGCAAATCTCCTTACCATGCTGGCGTTGCTTGCAATGGTCGCCCAGGGGCCGAACCTAGCCAATTCACAGGCTATATCACCCGCGCAAGCCGGCCAATCTTCGCTCTCCCCACACGCTGCGCCGAACATCCCTATCGACTCTTACATCAGAGATGCATGGAATACCCTTCGCCGTTCCATGCTCGACTGCACAACGCTGGTGGACACCAAGGTCACGACAAGACCAGTACTTTATTTACCCAATGACTTCCCCGAACCACCCGAAGTCGCCGCACTTAAACAGAAATGCGGCATTGACGTTGAACGGCTGCCCACAAAAATCGACCACCTCGGCCAGAATCCGGTTCTGCCTTCGCAGGGATTGCTCTATCTGCCCCATCCATATGTCGTACCCGGAGGACGTTTCAACGAAATGTATGGATGGGACAGTTACTTCATTATTCTTGGGCTGCTCGACAGCAACCACCTGGACCTGGCCCGCGACATGGTGAAAAACTTCTTCTTCGAGATAGAACACTACGGTGGTCTCCTCAACGCCAATCGAACTTATTACCTGACGCGCTCACAGCCGCCGTTCCTTTCTTCGGAAATTCGGGATGTTTGGCAGGCGGACGTTAACGCCGGAAAGAAAAAGGTCGCGGACGCATGGCTGGAGCAAAGTTACGCGTTTGCTGTCCGCGATCACGATTTGTGGACGAGCACAGCACATCGTGCCGGCGATACCGGTCTGGCCCGCTACTTCGACTACGGCGACGGCCCAGTCGCCGAAATGGCCGACGACGATGCCTACTACCAGAACGTCATCTCGTGGCTGCTCGCTCATCCCGGCATTAAGACCGATTACCTGGTCGACGGTCCTGCGAATGCCGGTCCGTCCGATCGCCAGAATCTCGCCAGCATCAGTTGTGACCCCGCAGCATCGGAAGTCTGCGCACGCGCTCACGTCGGCACCCACTGGCTCAGCAAAGATTTTTACAAAGGTGACCGCGCCATGCGTGAGTCGGGATTCGATCCCGCCTTCCGCTGGGGTGTCTTCGACGGATCGACGCATCATTACGCGCCAGTCTGCCTCAATTCCCTTCTCTACAGATATGAACGCGACCTCGCATGGATGGCGGAGCAACTCGGCAAACCTGACGATGCAAAGAAGTGGAACGCCGCTGCCGACACCCGCCGCGCCGCCATCGATCGCTATCTTTGGAACCAGGAAAAGGGACGCTACTTCGACTACGACTTCATGGCGGGAAAGCAGTCCACCTACGAATACGTGACCACGTTCTATCCGCTCTGGGCCGGGGCAGCGTCACAGCAGCAGGCACATGATGTCGAACGCCATCTGAATCTGTTCGAGAAACCTGGTGGTCTTGCAATGAGCACCACCGACACCGGCGTACAGTGGGATCTTCCCTACGGCTGGGCTCCCGCCACGTGGATCGCAATAGCCGGCCTCGAACAGCAGGGCGATATTCAGGACGCAGTGCGCGTGTCGCGGGAATTCATGGCGACGATTCGCAACAACTACGTCCACGACCGTACCATCCACGAAAAATACAACGTCGTCACCGGATCGTCCGACGTCCAGGTAGCGACCGGTTACCGCCAGAATGTCGTCGGTTTCGGCTGGACCAACGCCGCCTACCTGAAAATGCAGGAACTATTGCGTAATTCGGCGTCGACTTCCTCGAAAGATGCAAAGGCAGAAGGCTCTCCCCAGCACCCCTGATCCTGGCGGAGGTGCGTTCAAAAACCGGTCCTCCTGAATAGCGGCTATACTCGATGGAAGTTTTCCCCCGGCAGTCGTACCGAGGATCGGGTATGAACCTTCGTTGTGCTGCCGTTCCTGCTCTTTTGTCCTGCCTCGCTTGCGTTCCTCAAGGAATAGCGCAGACCAAACACGCCCTGCTCATCGGCATTAACACCTATGAACCCGCAGGAACCAGCGCAGTTCATCCGTCCGGATGCACCTATGGCCGCTGCGAACTCGGCCACTTCGAAAATCTCGACGGCGCCGTCAACGATGCACAGTCCATGGCCGATCTGCTCACCAGCCCGAAGTTCGGATTTCCGGCGAACCAGGTCGTCCTGCTCGCCAACCCCAACCCGTCGCATCCCGCGCCGGGCCTTGTAGTGCTGCCTGCAGAGCAAACCACGCGCGACGGCACCCTTGCCGCCATGCAGAAGTATCTGGTTGACGTGCCGCAGCGCGGCGACACAGTTGTTTTCTACGCGGCCAGTCACGGTTCGCTGCGGGTTAACAGCAGGGGAACGAAACTCACGGTGCTCGTGAATGGCCAGCTTGTTCATGCCGACAGCACTCTCGTTCCTTCCGACGCGTACAAAGGCGGCTACGACGTGCGCGATCGAGAGATGACCCGAATCTTCAATGCAGCACTGGACAAGGGCGTCCACCTCACGATCATTTTTGATAACTGCCATAGTGGCGGCGTAACGCGCGGCATCCGGGCAAAGTACCGTGAGCGCGATCTGCCCTTCGACCCACGCGACATCGCCGAGGCTCCCGAAACTCTTCCCGGTGGCCAGCCTCGTCCCGGTCCCACCCAGCGCACCGACAATCCTGCACTCGTTTTTTCGGCTGTACAGCAGGATCAGACCTCGAAGGAAATGCCAGACACAGTGCCACCGACAGAGTCGCATGGCGCCTTCACTGCAGCTTTGGTTGAAGCGCTGCAGGTGCTGCCCGCCGACGCCCCCGCAGAGGCCGTCTACCAGCGCGTGCGCGCCGTGCTTGGCAATGAAAACGTCCCGGACGAGGATCCCGATCTCGACGCCGGCTCCGAGCGCCGCGGACAGCCACTGTTCGGCGGTGCGGCCGTGGACTCGGATAAGATTCGAGCCGCTGTGCTCGCGACCGCCAGCAATGGCAACATCTGGCTCGACGTGGGTCGCGTCACCGGCATCGGCGTCGGCAGCGAATTCAATTCTGAACCCGGCTCCGGCCAAAGCGTCCAGGTGCGTGTAATCTCATCCGACGGTCTCGCGCGTTCCGTCGCGACCATCATCAGTCCCTCCGGTGCCACCGTGAAAACCGGCGACATCTTCGAACTCGCAAAATGGGCGCCGGCCCAGTCGCCGCCACTCAGCGTGTGGCACTGGCCCGCCACTTTGTCCGAAACCGACATCCTTGCCGCTGTCGCACAGATCCGCGCCGCCGGCATCGCGACCGTCGCCGACCCCGCCGAAGAACAGTGGACTCACATGCTGAGCTGGGATGGCAGGAACTGGACGGTACAACAGGCCGGAACCAACTCGCTCGTCCCGATCGGCGCCACGATCAGCACCACCACACTAAAGCAGAAGCTTCCCGCTTCCGCCAGGCTCTGGGTGAATCTTCCGCCACCGCGTGAGCTGGCTGCGCAACTGCTGCCTTCCGATCCCACCAGCGTTGTGCAGTCCGCGCCCGATCTGGCCGCAGCACACTACGCACTAACAGGCGTCCTCACTTCGGCCGGTCCGGCCTGGGCGTGGTTTCACAAAAATGAACTCGTCGCTGGACCGCCTTCCGCGAACACAGCCCCGCACACGCCCGGGTGCTCGCCCACCTCTCAATATCCTGTCCGCAGCGACTGGGTTCCGGTTTCCGATGCGGACTCAATCCAGCAAGCCGCCGCTACGCTCAACCGCTATGCATCGCTGCTGGCGAAGGTGCACGGCTGGCTTCAGCTCGCCGACAGCCTCGCCGACGCATCGACCGCAAATTATTATTCCCTCGCGCTCCTCCCTGCCGCGGGCGGTTCTCCCATCGCCGCCGACACGCTCCTTCGTCAGAACGATGTCCTGAAGATCGGCCTGCAGGCCAACGGCCGCGTGAGAGACAAACGCTGGGTCTACATTCTCGATATCAATTGTCAGGGTCAGGGCACCGTCGTCTACCCTGCGGGCAACTCCGACAATCGTTTCCCGAACGAGTCCGATACAGGAAGGCAGTTCGTTTTGCCCGGCGCACCGCAACTTGGCATCAGTCCCCCGTACGGAGTCGACACATTCGTGCTGCTGAGTACGGCTCAGCCTCTTTCCGATCCATATGTCTTAAACTTCGAAGGAGTCGCCCGTACGCGCGGAGCGCAATCGCCGCTCGAACAATTGCTGAGCAATACCAGCGCCGGAACGCGCGGCGATCCAGGACAGGTCCCCACAAACTGGAGCATCGGACTCACCACCATTCGCAGCGTTCCCCTCTCCAATCAGTCCAACCAATAACCGGGACCAAAAAGAATTGTCGATTCATTGTTGTACTTCAGGAGATTTGCATGCTTCTGCTTTCTGCGTTTCTCGTTGGTATAGTCGCCGGTCTCCGCTCCATGCTCGCCCCGGCCATCGTCAGCTGGTTCGCTCGTGAGGGCCTTCTCAAAATCGGAGATACCTACCTCGCGCTGATGAGCTACGCCATTACTGCGGTCGGCTTCAGCCTTCTCGCCATCTGCGAACTCATCGTCGACAAGCTGCCGAAGACGCCGAGTCGCAAACAACCTCTGTCTTTCACCATTCGCATCCTCACCGGGTCGCTGGTGGGCGCAACCGTGGGCGCAACCGGAAACAAAATCATCCTCGGCAGCGTATGCGGTGCGATCGGTGCGGTTGTGGGAACCCTGGGCGGCGCTGCGGCACGGGCCAGACTCGCTGTGGTCTTCGGGCGCGACTATCGTGCTGCGCTTCTCGAAGACATCGTTGGAATCGGAATCGCCCTGTTTGCCATCCTAAAGATTGCATGAATCACTCTTTTGATGCGATCGTCGTTGGCGCCGGCCAGGCAGGTCCTTCCCTGGCCACTCGCCTTGCCGGTGCTGGATGGAAAGTCGCTATGGTTGAGCGCCATCTCTTTGGCGGAACGTGCGTCAACAATGGCTGCACGCCCACCAAGGCCATGGTCGCCAGCGCACACGCCGCTCACCTGGCGAGACGGGGCGCAGACTTCGGCGTGACCGCAGGCCCTGTCTCCGTGGACCTGCACGCGGTCAAAGCCCGCAAAGACAAAATCGTCGCCAATTCGCACAACAGCGTCGAGAAATGGGTCCGCACTACAAAGAACTGCACTGTCTTCACCGGAACCGCTGCCTTCGAGTCGCCCACAGCAATGCGCGTTGGAGATGACCGCCTCGAAGCGCCGAAAATCTTTCTCAACGTCGGCGCGCGCCCTACCACTCCCAAAATGCCCGGCGTCGATTCGGTTCCCTTCGTTACCAGCACCACCATCCTCGATCTGGAAGAACTGCCCGAGCACCTCATCGTCATCGGCGCCGGCTACGTCGGCCTTGAATTCGCGCAGATGTTCCACCGCTTTGGCTCCCAGGTCACCGTCGTCGACAAGAGCGATCGCCTCGCTCCGCACGAGGATGAAGACGCCTCCAAAGTTATCCGCGAAGTTTTCGACTCCGAAGGCATCGCGGTGCGTATCAACGCCAACTGCATCCATCTCGAACGCGGAGGTTCAAACGTAGCCGTGGGACTGGAGTGCAGCGAAGGGGCTCCGCGCATTGCCGGCACCCATATTCTCCTTGCTGTAGGCCGAACGCCCAACACGGGCGACCTCAATCTCCCCGCCGCGGGCATCGCTCCCGACTCGCACGGCTTCATCCCGGTCGACGACCAGCTTCAGACCAGAGTCCCCGGCATCTTCGCCATCGGCGACTGCAACGGCCGCGGCGCCTTCACCCACACTTCCTACAATGACTACGAGATCGTCGCCGACAATCTGCTCGACCGCGCCTCCCGCCGCGTCAGTGACCGCATTCCCGCGCACGCCCTCTACATCGATCCCCCGCTCGCGCGCATCGGCATGTCCGAGACTGAAGTCCGCACTGCCGGCAAGCCTGCCCTCGTTGGCTTCCGTGCCATGACCCGCGTCAGCCGCGCCATCGAAAAGGGCGAAACCTTCGGCTACATCAAGGTTCTGGTCGACAAGGAATCGCAGCAAATTCTCGGCGCCACCGTCTTCGGCACCGGGGGCGATGAGGCCATCCACTGTATTCTCACTGCTATGTACGCACGCCAGCCGGCATCGCTGCTCACCCACTCGGTCCACATCCATCCCACCGTCGCCGAACTCATTCCCACAACCTTCGAAGATCTGAAACCCCTCCAGTAATGCTCCGCGTTCCCTTCGACAAAGTCGCATCCACGCTCAGCGCCATCCTGGTCCGCGCCGGCTTCGAGCCTCACCGCGCTGAGCTCAGCGCCCGCCTCTTTGCCGAGACCACGCGCGACGGTGTCTACTCCCACGGCCTGGAGCGCTTCCCGCGCCTGCTTGCGATGATCCGAAACGGCTCCGTCGACGTGCACGCAACCCCGCAGCGCCTTCTGCAACTAGGCGCAATCGAGCGCTGGGATGGGAGTCGCGGCCCGGGCAACCTCAACGCCTGGGGATCGATGGCTCGCGCCATCGAACTCAGCCATCAGCACGGCGTCGGCTGCGTCGCGCTTGCCCACACGAACCACTGGATGCGCGGCGGCACCTATGGCTGGCAGGCCGCCGATGCCGGAGTCATCGGCATCTGCTGGACGAACACCCTGGCCAATCTTCCGCCGTGGGGCGCATCCGTCGCCGCAGTCGGCAACAATCCTCTCATCCTTGCTGTGCCGCGCCCCACCGGCCACGTCATCCTCGACATGGCCATGTCCCAGTTCTCCTATGGCGCGCTCACAAGCTATCAGCTGAAAGGCCAGTTGCTTCCCGTCGATGGTGGCTTCGACTCCAGCGGCAACCTCACGCGCGATCCGGCTGCTATCGAAGCTTCGCAGCGCCCGCTCCCCATCGGCTACTGGAAAGGGGCCGGCCTCGCCATGATGCTCGACTTGATCGCGGCGCTGCTCTCAGGCGGCCTCGCCACCCATCAGATCCCACGCGATCCCCTCCGCGAATCCGGCCTCTCCCAGGTCTTTCTTGCAATCAACCTCGCCCGTCTGCAACCGGCCGAAGACTCCGCCCGCACCGCCAACGCCATCGTCGACTCAGTGCTCGCCAGCAACCCAGGCGCCGTGCGCTATCCCGGCGAACAGATTCTGAAAACACGCGCCGAAAATCTCGCGCTCGGCCTGCCCGTTCGCGACGAGCTTTGGGCTGAACTCCGCGCACTCTGATTCGAAGCTCGCTCAGCGCTAATCTAAACAGTCATGCGCGCCGCCGTTCTGCACCGTCCTGCTCCCATCGCTTCGCGTCCCCTGAGCATCGAAGATCTTCCCATCCCCGATCCCGGCCCTGGCCAGGTTCTGCTCAAAGTCGAAGCCTGCGGCGTCTGCCGCACCGACCTCCACATCACCGCCGGTGAGCTCAAACCTTTGCGCGATGCTGTCACTCCCGGCCACCAGATCGTGGCGCGCGTCGAGAAGCTCGGCCCCGGCGTCGACTCGACTCGCGTCGGCGATCGTGTCGGCATCTCCTGGCTCGGCGGCGTCGACCTCACCTGCCCGCTCTGCCGCAAAGATCGCGAAAACCTCTGCGACCATCCCACCTACACCGGCTACTCCGTCAACGGCGGCTACGCCGAATACGCCGTGGCTCGCGCCGACTTCCTCATTCCTCTTCCCGAAGACAAGGCAGCCACCGACCTCGCCCCACTGCTCTGCGCCGGCATCATCGGCTTTCGCAGTCTCCGCGTCGCCCAAGTCGCTCCCGGCGATCGCGTGGGACTCTTCGGCTTCGGCGCCTCCGCACATCTCGCCATCGACGTCCTCAAATCCTGGAATTGCGAAGTCTATGTCTCCACCCGCGGAGCCTCGCATCAAAAGCTCGCCCGCGAGTTGGGCGCCACCTGGGTTGGCGACGCTACTGAGCGCCCACCCGTCGCGCTCGACTCCGCCGTCACCTTCGCGCCCAGCGGCGATGTCGTGCTCGCGGCACTGGCTTCCCTGCGCAAAGGCGGCATCGTCGCTATCAACGCCATCCACCTCGACCGCATTCCGCAGTTCGATTACGATTCGCTTCTCTGGGGCGAACGCCAGATGCGCAGCGTCGCCAACATGACTCGCCAGGATGGCCGCGACTTCGTCGCTCTCGCCGCGAAAATCGGCATCCGCCCGCGCACCACCGTCTTTCGTCTCGACCAGGTTAACGAAGCATTGGCGGCCGTCGCGAACGATGCTATCGACGGCGCCGCCGTCGTGATCCCTTAACGAAGCACGACCGCCAAAGTGAAACCATCGTAGCCCTTGCTGCCGACGGTCTGGATCGTGGTCGCGCTCACTCGCTTCTCTCTCGCCAGGGCTTCGTTGAACCGCCGTATTCCCTGCACCCGAGGATCGCTGGTCGCCTCATTGGCAACCTCACCGTCGCGAATCACGTTGTCCACCACAATCACCGATCCGGACCGCGACAGCCGCAGAGCCCACTCGAAATACTCTGCCGTGTTCTCCTTATCGGCGTCGATGAACACAAAATCGAATGCCCCTTTTCGTTCTGCGCCCATCTGCGACAGCGTCTTCAACGCAGGCCCCAGGCGCACTTCAACCTTGCCGCTGAGACCGGCGCGAGCGATATTCCTTCGCGCAACCTCTGCGTGCTTCTTTTCCACCTCAAGCGTCACCAGCCGCCCGCGCGACGGCAACGCCCGCGCCAGCCAGATGGTGCTGTATCCGCCCAGCGTCCCAACTTCCAGGATTCTCCTGGCGCCCTGCATCTTCGCCAGCAGATGCAGCAGCCTTCCCTGGCTCGGCGACACCGCAATCTCGGGCAGCCCTGCTTTAGCGCTCTCTGCCAGCGCCGCCTCGAGCGCAGCATCGGGCGGGATCAGCAATCCGTCCAGATACTTCTCGACAGCCACCCATGTCAATTCGGGTTTTTGCTTCGTGTTGCCGGGATGCTTCAATCTGCTTGTCTCGTTACGCAGCCACCAGTTCCGAGAAATCTGCAATTCGCGAAAACGCCTCGAGCACTTCGCCGATCAGCGCCAGCCGATTGCCACGAACGCCAGGATCATCCACCATCACCATCACCTTGTCGAAGAACAAGTCGACATGCGGCCGCAGCGTCGCGATCTTCTCCATCGCCTGACGATACTCACCACGCCGGCCGAGGTCCTCCACGACTGGCGCAAGCTTCGTCGCCTCCTCGCGCAGCGCTCGTTCAGCGGGATCCGTCAGCAGCTCGGCCTTCACCGCACCCGTCCACTGGCCCGCTTGTACGATGCCCTTCTCTGCGGCCTGGCGAAGGATATTCTTGATCCGCTTGAACGCCGACGCAATCGCCGCCAGGTCTTCCGACCCACGCACTGCTGTCAGCGCCTCGGCGCGCGCGATTGCATCGCGCATGTTGTCGGAGTGTACCGCCACCACTGCATTCACCACGTCGTAGGCAAAGCCGCGCATCTCGCGCAGCCAAAACACAAATCGCTCTTCGAAAAACGCCGCCAGTTTCTTCTGCGTTTCTCCGCTCACTTCAGCCGGCACCGCCCGGAATAAATCCGCACGCACCAGCGGCAACCCCGTTTCGGCCAGGATCTTCACGATCGCATTCGCCGCACGACGCAGCGCATACGGATCCTTCGAGCCCGTCGGCTCCAGACCAATCGAGAACATCGCCACAATCGTCTGCACGCGATCCGCAATGCCCAGCACCTGTCCTTCCACCGTGGGCGGAATCGGATCCTCCACCCCGGCCGGTGAATATTGCCAGTAGATCGCCTGCGCAACCGTCTCGCCAAGCTTCTGCGCGCGAGCATACAGGCCGCCGACAATGCCCTGCAGTTCGGTGAACTCCTTCACCAGCTCGGTCGTCAGGTCGGTCTTGGCCAGTTCCACAGCTTTCAGCAGAGCGCTTTCGTCGATTCCGATCCCGCGCTCCTGCAGCAGCCCGGCCAGATTCTTCGCGATGCGCAGATTCGCCTGCGTCTTGTCCCAATAGCTGCCCAGTTCCTTGTGGAACGTGACCGCCTTCAGCATTTCGACGCGGTCTTCCAGCGGTGTCTTCTGATCCATCGACCAGAAGAACTGCGCATCCTTGAAACGCGCGCGCAGCACCCGTTCATGCCCATGCCGAATCGTCTCGATCCCGTTCTCTTCCGGATGCGTGTTCAGCACCGCAAGAAAATACGGCAGCAGCCGCCCTTCCCCGTTCTCCACCGCGAAGTATTTTTGGTGATCGCGCATTACCGTCACCAGCACTTCTTCCGGCAACTGCAGATATTCGCGATCGAAATTCCCCAGCACCACCGAAGGCCATTCCGTCAGATGCGTCACCGTCTCCAGCAGCGGAGCATCCTCGCGCCAGCGCGCACCCGGCACCGCCCGCGTCTCCAGGTCCAGCGCCTTGCGAATCCGATGCTGCCGCAGCTTCACATCCGCCGTAACGTACGCTGCCTCCAGCACTCCCACATAATCGTCGGGATGATCGATCGTCACCGGTGCATCGCCATGCAGGATGCGATGACCCCACGTCTGCTTCGCAGCGTGCACGCCGGCAAATTCCACCGGCAGGATCGCATGATCCAGCAGCGCAACAATCCACCGCACCGGTCGAACGAATGTCTCCACCTTCAGCGGCCGCCAGTACATGTTCTTCGGCCAGTACACCGCCGCCAGCTCTCCGGCCAGCAAATCCGGCAGCACCTCGGCCGCCGCCCGGCCCTTGTCCTTCACCATCGCCGCCAGGTACTCGCCCTTGGCGCTCGTCACTTTAAAGAGCCGTGTGTCGTTGCTGCTCTGCCCATCGAGCTTCTCCTGCATCTCGGCTCGATGCAGCAACTCCGAATTCAGATCCGTCCCGCGCAGGTGCTCCTGTTCGAAAGTCGCCTTGCGCAACTGCTCCTCACTCATGCCCGCCTTGCGCGCAAAGGCCAGCGCAGCCGCCGTCGGCTCGCCGTTTTTGAACGCGACCCCCCACGACGGTCCGGTCATCTCGCGTGTTGCATCCTTCTGCCGCACCCGAACGCCGTTCACCTCCACCGCCAGCCGCCGTGGACTCGAGTAGCTGTGAATCTCATGCTCGTCCTCCAGCAGCCGCTCGCGCCGCAACAACTCCACCACGCGCTCGGTCAGCTCCGCCTGCGCCGCCGCGATCATCCGCGCCGGTATCTCCTCCATTCCCGCTTCGAACAAAAGATCCGGCATCCCTATCGCGCCCCCGCTCTCTGTCGCTGCATCGCGTAAGCTTTCGCCACGCCCACCACCATGTTGCGAATCCGCGCCATCACCGCTACCCGCTCCGTCACTGAAATCGCGCCACGCGCGTCCAGCAGGTTGAACAGGTGCGAGCACTTCAGGCACAGCTCGTAAGCACCCAGCACCGGGAAGCGCCGCATTGCGGCCTTCATATCCTCATCCGCCGGTGCAGCGCCGTCATGCAACAGCCGCTCGTGACTCTTCTCCCTGCGCTCGGCTGCTTTCTCGACTTTGAACTGCTCATGAAATGCATCGAGCAGCGCCTGGCATTCCGCCTCGTAGAGCCGCAGATGCTCCCACAGCTTGCTCACATCCGCCGCCTCGAAGTTGTAAACCGACAGCTGGAGTTCCTCCGCGAGGCGAATATCCCCGTAGGTGATCTGCCTCCCCGTCTTAGGATCGACAGCCCACACCACGTCATACAGCGAATTTACGTCCTGAAGAAATGCCGCAATGCGCTCGAGGCCGTAGGTGATCTCCCCCGAGATCGGGTCCAGATCCATTCCCCCGCATTGCTGGAAATAGGTGAACTGCGTGATCTCCAGCCCATCCAGCATCACCTGCCAGCCCACTCCCCACGCGCCGCCCACCGGCCATTCCCAGTTGTCTTCCTCAAACTTGATATCGTGTTCGCGCAGGCGAATGCCAATCGCCTCCAGCGACTGGAGGTAAATTTCCTGGATGTCCGCCGGCGGAGGCTTCAGGATCACCTGCAGCTGCGTGTGCTTGTACAGCCGGTTAGGATTCTCTCCGTACCGCCCGTCAGCCGGCCGCCGCGACGGCTGCGTATAGGCGATCGCCACCGGGTCCGGCCCCAGCACCCGCAAGAAGGTGTCCGGCGACATTGTTCCCGCCCCCACCTCCACGTCATACGGCTGCGCGATCACACAGCCGCGCTCGGCCCAGAATGTCTGCAGCCGCAGCAGAAGTTCCTGAAATGTCAGCGCCTTCAGCGCTGCAGGGGAAGTCGTTGTGGGTGTCAACATGGCCACCTGAAGGGTTCGAGGGTTTGCTCTAACGATTCTATCGGCAGCGCGCTTCCAGCGCATCATCGGAACGCTGTGCGGAGTCCGTACAACACGCTCTTTCCTGAGATACCTGGCGCCGAAGGCGCGTATGCCTGGACGGCTGGTCCCGCGCCCGCGTGGACGGCTAGTCCCCGGCGGCAATCTTCTCCGTCTGCCGCGACATCCGCGCCGTCCGCTCGATCTTCTCCCAGTTGAACGGCCGCCCCTCCACCGCCCGCTTCAGCGTCCGGAACAGCACAATCGAGAACAGCTGCCGATAGGCGAACCGCTGCAGCCATACGTGGAACAACAGCCAGCCATCCCCCTTGTTCGCCGGATGCCGCGGCTCCAGTGAAAACGCCAGCAGCGATGTAACAAAGTCGATCAGCATGAAGGCCAGAAAATACGCCAGCAGCTTGTCCACCGTATCGGCGCTTGCCGTCTCCGGATGAAAGTGCAGGTCCACCAGGTACTGCACGATGCCCCATGCAAACATGATGTCGATAAACGGCGACACCAGCGGCAGCAGGATCTGAAAAACGAGAATATTCGGCAGCGCAAAGAATCCCATCGCCCGATTCGTCCTCGCCGCTGCGCGATGCTTGAATACCGCCTGCAGTATTCCAAACGACCAGCGAAACCGCTGCCGCATCAGACTGCGCGCATTCGCAGGCGCCTCGGTGAAAGCCAGCGCCCGGTCGTCATAGATCACCCTGTAGCGCGCCTCCAGCAGGCTCATCGTCAGGTCTGCATCCTCGGCCACTGTGTTCACCGGATACCGGCCGGCCGTCTTCACCGCATCCGTCCGCCACGCTCCAATTGCGCCTGGAACCACCGTCACCACATTGAACAAATCCATCGCCCGACGTTCGAAGTTCTGGCTCGTGATGTACTCCAGCGCCTGCCACCGCGTCCACGTGTTGATGCGGTTCCCCACCTTCGCATTTCCCGCCACGGCCCCAACCCGCTCATCGGCAAACCATCGCACCAGCTTCGAAACAGCATCCGTCGCGATCACCGTGTCCGCGTCGATCCCGACGTAAAGCTCCTCCTCCACATAGTCGAGCCCGTAGTTCAGCGCCTCGGCCTTTCCGCCATTCGGCTTGGTCAGCACCAGCAGCCGCCCATCCTCAATCTCTTTCGGATACGCCTCGCGCGCCACGTCGAACGTCCGATCCTTCGATCCGTCATCAATCACGATCGCGCGCAGATTCCGGTAATCGGACTTCAGCACCGACCGGATCGTCCGCACAATGACCTTCTCCTCGTTGTAGGCCGGAATCAGCACTGCCACCCGCGGTTCATACACCCCGCCCGGTATCTTCCTCCTGCGCACCCGCTCGATCACCGCAAAGATGCCGATCAGGATCAGCCGCGCGCTCATCAGCACGTCGCCGACAAAGAAAATGTCCACCACAAAATTCGCGAAGAAAGAGAAAAAGAAAAATGCTACCCAGTCGATGCGTGCCTGCCAGCGCATCTGCGGCCCGATCGGCGGCATCACCTGCGCCGTCGTCTTGCCCATCAGCTCCGAGACCGGCACCAGCTCGTAGCCCTTCGCCCGCAGCGTCGTGATGAGTACCGGCAGCGCGGCCACCGTCGGCGCCCGGTTGCCACCACCATCGTGCAGCAGAACAACACTGCCCCGCATCCACGGGTGCGTCTTCATCTCCTCGATCTGCTGCAGAACGCTGTCTGTGATCTCCTGCGGCGACTTCCGCGGATGTTCTGCCCAGTCATCGGTGTCGATTTTGTCGCCGATGATCGTGTAGCCCATCTGCTGGATGCGATACGCAGGCGCCGCCTCGTCGTTCGTGTCCGGCTCCTGGTCAATCGAGTACGGCGGCCGGAAATACAGCGGCTGAATCCCTGTCTCCGCCGCAAATAACCGCTCGGTCCAGTTCAGCTCCAGCTCCAGCTGGCGAGGCGAGATTTCGCTGATGTCCGGATGCGTGAAGGTGTGATTGCCGATCTCGTGCCCCTCACGCACGTAGCGCTGCAGCAGACCGATATTCTTCTGCGCTTCGTCCCCGATCACGAAAAATGTTCCCCGGACGTGGTACTGCTTCAGGATGTCCAGAATCTTCGGCGTCCACACCGGATCGGGCCCGTCGTCAAAGCTCAGCGCCAGCTTGTGCGGATCGTATCCATATTGTTCGACGGTGTAGGACTGCGGCAGCCGCGTCATCTCCTCGTCGATCACGGTGAACTTATCTGCATCCATCAGGATCGTGCGCTCACCGGTCTGCGGCTTGTCCGCAACTCGCAGGATGTCGCCCTCGCCCTCCGGATTCACGTTCGCGCCAGGCGGTACCGTCTTCAAAAGATCGGGAGCGCCGGGCGCGCTCGGATGATCCCACACCTGCCACAGCGATGGATCCTCCTTGCCCAGCACCCACAGCGCGAATGTCCGCAATCCCATCTGCCGGCCCGCGCGCAGCTCGTTCAGCGCCGTCACCCCGTCCAGAAACCACACCTGGTGCCGCAGATGCGCATCTTCATCGTCGTAAGCAAAGTGCGCGTTCAGCTCGTCGCCTTCCAGATGCACGTCGGCGCCGGCATCCTCCGCCTCCTGCCATGCGTCCTGCACCGAGAGATCGGTGACGTCCACCACCTTCGTCGACGCCTTCTTCCCCTTCTCCGGCAGCGGCTGCGCCCAGTCAAAACCGTAATTGCCGATACCGCAGATGATCTTCTCCTTCGGCACCAGTTTCAGCACACGCTGCAGATTCGCCTCGAACCACGGCTCGCTCGCCACCGGACCCGGATCGCTGGTCTCCTCGTGCTCGTCGTAGTTCATCAGGATGATGCCGTCGCTCGCCTGCGCCAGATGGCGAATGGTGGCGTCATCGGCGCTCACCTGCACGTTCACATAAATGCGCAGATTTTTAGCGCGGAAATCGTTGTGCAGTTCCGCAATCCACTCCGCATAGAGCTTCTGGTCCTCGTCCGGGATCAGTTCGAAGTCGAGACAAATCCCCCGATACGACGGATTCGCAAACAAAAACTTGTCCAGCTGGATGTGCAGCTGATTCCGCGCTGCCGGGCTCTCCAGCATCTTCCCGATCACATCGCCATTCCAGTCCTGGGTCAGCGTGTTGTAATCGTTCAGCATGGGTACGACATCGATCTCGTCCTTTGCCGCGTCGATCGTCGTCTTCACCCGGTTCTCCGGGTCCACTCCGTGCACGCCTGCCCCGTCTACCACGTTATAAAAATGAACCGGAAACAGCGGCGTTGCAGCGACCAGCTTCCCGTCCTGCGACACCACATGCAGCCAGTCCGGAAACAGAATGTCGACCTGATGGATGTGGGCCTTCAGCGCTGAATAGCTGGCCTCGTCGTTCTCATAGAACGCGGCCCGCAGCCCTTCATCCTGGTTGGGCACGATGTCGGTCGGATGCTTCAGGGTCCTGCGCCGCGCAGGCCGCGCCGCCACGCGTCTGGCCAGTTCCGGCTGACGCTCTTTCAGCGCTTTCACGTTGCGCCTCTGCGCCGGCAGCAGCAACTCGGGGAGCGTTTGCTTCGACAGCACACTGAAGACAAAAACCGCAGCCACGATCGTCAGCAGAACGATCGATAAGTCACTCAGCCGCCGCAGAACCTTCCGCCGCCACTGCTTCGGATCGTAAAAAACCTGCTTCATCAAAGGCCTGTTTCAATCCTAAGCTAAAGACCGGTCGGTTAAAGTGCGGTCAGCTGTGAACCGGTCAGCTAAAGTCCGGTCAGCAGAAAATGGTCGGCTACGACGGAACCTCGCGTCCATTCGCGCCCGAACCCGAGGCCATCGGCCGACCGCTAACCGCTTCTCAGCTGACCGGACCTTAGCTGACCGCTTTATCAGCTGGTCCTCGCTACCGCCTACCGCCTACCGCCTGTTCTAATGTCCCCAATGCCCGTCACGGCCCTCCGCAGATGGTGGCTCGTCGCGCTCGCCCTCGCCGCCGGAGCCGCCCTGCGCCTCTGGTTCATCCACGCGTACCCCGAAGTCGAGGGCGACCCACTCGTCTACGGCGACATCGCCAAAAACTGGATGCTCCACGGCATCTACGGCCGAACCATAGCCGGGCACATCGTTCCCACCCTCATCCGCCTGCCCGGCTATCCTCTTTTCCTCATCCTCTGCTTCCGCCTCTTCGGCCTCGAGCACTACAACGCCGTCATGTACGCTCAGGTCGCGATCGATCTCGGCACCTGCCTGCTCATCTCCGCCCTCGCCCGCCGCATCTGGAGCCCTCGCGCCGCCTCCTGGGCTCTTTGGCTCGCCGTCCTCTGTCCCTTCACCGCCAACTACACCGCGACGCCTCTCACCGAGACCCTCGAACTCTTCTCGATCGCGCTCGCCTTCTGCGCCTTCGATCGCTTTCTCGCCGCGCCCCGCTGGCCCTGGGCGATCACCCTCGCCCTTGCGTGGAGCTACGCCGCCATCCTTCGCCCCGACGGCGCCTTGCTTGCTGTCGCCCTCTGCCCCGCTCTCGTTTTCTACGGATCAAAGCGATGGGGCACGCCGCGCATGTTCCGCTGGGCTTTTGTTTGCGCCTTGCTGTCGATCCTGCCCTTCCTTCCCTGGACCCTCCGCAACGCGCGCACCTTTCGCGTCTTCGAGCCCCTCGCCCCGCGCTACGCCGTCGACCCCGGCGAAGACATCGATCCCGGCTTCCAGCGCTGGACCAGAACCATCTGCGTCGACTTCGCCTGCACCTCGGACGTCTACTGGAATGCCGACAACGACGTCATCAATATTGCCGATCTCCCCACCCGCTCCTACGACTCCCACCAGCAGCACATCGAGACGCGCGCCCTGATCGACGATTACAACCGACACACCACGATTACGCCTGAGATCGATGCCCGCTTCGCCGCCTTCGCCGCGCAGCGCATCCACGACCACCCATTCCGCTATTACGTGGAGCTTCCCATCGCGCGCCTCGCCGATATGATCCTCCGCCCGCGCACTGAGATGCTCTGGATCGAGTTGCGCTGGTGGCAATACCGCCGTCATCCCGCCGAAACCGTATTTGCCTTTGCGTATGCGGCCCTGAACCTGGCCTATTTCACCACCGCGCTCATCGGATTCCTGAAGCGCCCGCCCCTCCGCGGTGTGATTCTCGCCTTCGTGCTGCTGCGCTGCGCGTTGCTGTTGACTCTCGAGGCGCCCGAGCAACGCTACACCCTGGAATTCTTCCCGCCTCTGATCGTGCTCGCCAGCGTAGCCCTCAGCCCGAAATCGCCCCTGTCATCCTGAGCGAAGCGCGACTCGCAAGGCGAGTCGTGCACAGTCGAATGGACCTCCCGAGCGTCAGTAATTCCGGCGAGCATCCGCCGGAATTCGCGAGCGGAGATGCGTAGCGCGCGATCCGCGCGCTACGCGTCTCCCTCATCCAGCCTCAATTCCGTCACCTGAATGCGCCCCATGCAAATCCGCAGAGGCTGATTGATCGAAAATGCGCGCCGCGTCCCCGGAGCCGTCACCAGAATCCGCGATACCCGCGAGCATTCCGGACCCGTCGTCCACACCACCTGGAACGCTGCCACCGCGTGCGGCATGAGCGTAACGCTCGCCACAGGCCCGCTCGCAGACGCCGGCTTTGTACTCGACAGCTCCGCCATCACTTCCGTTGAGCTCACTTTCTCCATCGCGATGCTGCCAATGTTTTCACCCTGCGTGTCTACCAGCGCCACAGCAGGATAGCCGCCAAGCCTGCACGGCAGCGCGCCACGATTCATGAAGGCCAGCTTCACCGAGCGGAAGATCCCATTGGCATCCCCCGCGATCTCTTCCACTGAAAGCACGTCCGGATCGCACGCCGCGGCATTCTGCGCATCGGCCACGG
>Ga0335073_10000796_pt1 | contig 41352 bp, 33 predicted proteins | sample Lox_Sample_22_FD_207093 | JGI IMG/M metagenome (GOLD analysis project Ga0335073, IMG submission 207093) | Soil microbial communities from Loxahatchee National Wildlife Refuge, Florida, United States - Lox_Sample_2.2 | ecosystem: Environmental > Terrestrial > Soil > Wetlands | place: USA...
GTTTGATTCGAGAAAGTTGGCCAGCATCAGTGGCAGATATTTGCGCTGAAGAGCTCGCGCCGCCGGCCAGTCGTTGTTGAGTGCGGCCCGGCTAAGCGTTGCCATTTCCTGCGGAATTTCATTGGAGACGACAGAAATGATCCCCACTCCGCCAAGCGCGAGCACGGGAAGCGTGACGGCATCGTCCCCGGAAAAGACAAGGAAAGTCTCGGGTACCGAGTGGACGGCTTCGGCAATCTGGGTCATATTGCCGCTGGCTTCTTTGACCCCGATGATGTTGGGAATTTCAGCCAGCCGGGCGAGGGTCGAGGGTTCGATATTTGCGCCAGTGCGTCCAGGGACGTTGTACAGAATAATCGGCTTCTCGCCCACGGCATCGGCAATGGCTTTGAAGTGACGATACTGTCCTTCCTGCGTAGGTTTGTTGTAATAGGGCGAGGCAGTCAGGATGGCGCTAACGCCGGGGCGCACGGCCAGTTCTCTGGCCTTCTCGGCTGCTTCGTGAGTGGAATTGGACGTTGCACCGGCGACCACCGGAACCCTGCCCGCGGCCACCTCAATCGTCACGTCAACCACGTAGAGCCATTCGTCGTGCGTAAGCGTAGGAGTCTCGCCGGTGGTGCCGCAGGGCACGAGGAAATCGATACCCGACTCGATCTGCCACGCTACCAGGTTGCGCAGGGCGGTGTCGTCGATCGAGCCATCCGCATGAAAGGGGGTTACGAGCGCAGTACCACAGCCACGGAGCTGCATAAGAATAAGATAGCGCGAATGGGGGCGGAGGGAAAATCTCGTGCCAGGCGACACGGGACTCTCTCTACAACTCAGGCCACACATCCTTGAAATCGTAGAAGCCTTTTTTGCCAACCAGCCATTCGGCCGCACGAACCGCGCCCTCAGCAAAGCCGCGGCGCGACTTGGCATCGTGGCACAGATAGATGGAGTCGGCTTCGGATTCCAGCACAACCTCGTGCAGGCCGACGACCTCGCCCTCGCGAAAAGAAATGATCTCTAATTCGTCATTCCGGCCACTGCTGTCACAGAGCACGCGCCGAAGCGCCAGGGCCGTGCCGGAAGGCGCGTCTTTCTTGTGCAGGTGATGGCGTTCAAAAATCTGGCAAGAGTAGTTGTAGCGCAGGGCGGGAGCGGCAGCCCGCACGATCTCGAACAACAGGTTCACGCCAATGGAAAAATTTGCGGCGTAAAGGAAGCCGGTGCCGTGCTTCTCTACGAGATCGCGGATGCTCTCGATTCCACCGTGCCAGCCGGTTGTCCCCACGACCATGTTCTTGCCGGCACGAACTGTCGCTTCGATATGGGCCACGACACAATGTGGCGCAGTGAAGTCGATGACCATGTCGACGTCACGCAGCTTCTCGGCTGCGAGCAGAGCGCCGTTAGGATTTTCCGCCGCTCCGGCAACGCGCAGGCCGTGCCCGCGTTGGCGAGCAACCTCCGCGACGAGGGAACCGGTCTTGCCGCGACCGAGGAGAAGTATATTCATGGGAACCCAGATGATTTAACCACAGAGTCACAGAGGCTGCAGCGGATGAATGCAGTCAGGCAAATACTTCGGGGTCAGGTTCGGCAAAAAATGTCCTGTGCAGGCGCTCGATCACCTCCGGCACTTCATCCTCTTCGATCACAAAGGTCAGATTGATCTCTGAAGCGCCCTGCGAAATCATGCGAATCTTTTTGTCCGCCAGCTCGCGAAACACCAGCGCTGCGACGCCGGGCTTATCGCGCAGGCTTTCACCCACAAGGCATACGATTGCCTTTCGCCCCTCATATTTCACGTCGGCCAGCTTAGCCAGGTCGGCGGCCAGCGCAGGGATGGCGTGATTGGAATCCACAGTCAGCGATACGCTCACTTCGGAGGTGGAAACCACATCGACAGATACCCTGTGCCGGTCGAACGCCTCAAAAATGGCGCGCAGGAAACCATGCGCCAGCAGCATTCGCGGGGCGGCAACATCGACGATCGTGATGCGCTTCTTGGCGGCAATCGCTTTGAACAGATTATTGCCCTGTGGAGCGCGAGTGGTGATTTTCGTCCCTTCGCAGGAGGGATTGCGGGAGTTGAGCACAAAGACGGGAATATTCTTCTGAATGGCGGGCAGAACCGTGGCCGGATGCAGCACTTTAGCGCCAAAGTAGGCCAGTTCCGCCGCTTCATCGAAGCTGATCACTTTGATCCGGCGCGCTTGAGGACAGATTCTGGGATCGGTGGTGAGAATGCCGTCCACATCGGTCCAGATCTCGATTCTCTCGGCGCCCAGCCCCGCGCCGATGATGGCAGCGGAGAAATCCGATCCACCGCGACCGATGGTTGTGGTGATGCCCGCGCGATTCGCGCCGATGAATCCGCCCATCACCGGCACCTGGCCGGCGTCGATCAGCGGTTTTACTTTCGATTGCAGGCGTTCGCCGGTTTCTTCGGTTTGAGGCGCGGCCTGCATGAAATTGCTGTCGGTCACCAGCACCTCGCGCGAGTCCACGTGAGCGCCGTGCAAGCCGCGTGCGGCGAAGGCCGCCGCGACAATTTTGCTGGAAAGCATTTCACCAAAGGCGGCCACGTGATCGGTAGTGCGGGGAGTCAACTCGCCTACCGCTGAAATGCCCCGCAGCAGTTCGTCAAGCGCCTCGAAATCGGTGCCCAGCTCGGAATGAAACTCCGTGAAAAGTGCGGTGCCCAGCAGTTCGCTGGCGGTGTTGTAGTGCCTTTCCTGAAGCGAGCGGCAAAGTTTGAGCGCCGCTTTGCGCTCGCCCGCGCCGGCGGCTCGCGCCATGGTTAGCAGAGTATCGGTGACTTTGGCCATGGCGCTGACCACCACCACCGGCTTCTGCCCCAAGCGCCCCTGAACGATGGAGGCCACGCGCTCGATGGCCTTGGCGTCTTCCACCGAAGTGCCACCGAATTTCATCACGATCATCGGCGTGGCTTCCTGGCGAGCGGATTCTGGAGGTCAGGGTCGGCCATGGCTTAGCCTGCGGGAAGGTATCCCTTGGCTTGGAGAAGTTCGGCGTTGAGCACGGCTGCGCCGGCGGCCCCGCGAATGGTGTTGTGCGAGAGCACCGTGAATTTCCAATCCAGCACCCCACAGGGACGCAGGCGGCCGACGGCGGCGGTCATGCCCGCGCCAAGGTCGACATCGAAGCGCGGCTGCGGACGGTCACTGGCTCCGAGATACACCACCGGACGCTCCGGCGCGCTGGGCAGCTTTAGTTCCTGCGGTTCGCTGCGATAGCTGTTCCAGGCGTCGATGATCTCTTCGGGCCTGGCTTTTGTCTTCAGACGAACCGAGACGGACTCGGTGTGACCATCCTCGACAGCCACCCGGTTGCACTGCGCGCTCATGGCAAAGCTCGCGGGGATAATTTTCGTCCCGTTCATTTGGCCCAGGAGCTTGCGCGTCTCCTCTTCCATTTTTTCTTCTTCTTTGGCGATATAGGGAATCACGTTACCCAGAATATCGAGAGAGGCCACGCCCGGATAACCGGCCCCGCTCACGGCCTGCATCGTTACCGCCATCACGGTTTCCAAACCGAAGCGCTGGCTGATGGGCCCGAGCGCCATCACCAGTCCGATCGCCGAGCAGTTGGGATTGGTTACTACAAAGCCGCCGGATTTCTTTCGCCACGCCTGCCCGTCGATCAGACGGATGTGCTCGGCATTTACCTCGGGAATCACTAATGGCACATCGGATTGCATGCGCAATGCGCTCGAGTTCGAAACCACTGCACAACCTGCCTCAGCAAACCGTGGCTCCAGTTCGGCGGCAATCGAGGCGTCGAGCGCGGCAAAGATGATCCTGGGTGCGCCCTCGGGGGTTGCTGGAAAGACCTTCATTCCGGCAACCTTCGCCGGAATCGGCGTCTTCAGGCGCCAGCGCGCCGCTTCGCCGTAGGTTTTGCCTTCCGAGCGGTCGGAGGCGGCCAGCCACGCGACTTCAAACCAGGGATGGCGCTCCAGCATCTGGATGAATCTCTGCCCCACGACACCGGTAGCACCCAGGACTCCAATGGGAATTCTGCTTTGCATAAAAGTGTACTGAGATTTTACAACACGGGTTTGGCGGTTCACCCGGTGGGCGGGTACCCGAAAGTTACTGGGGATTTGGCACGCTTTTGCCGATGAACCCTGAGGAGACACCCATGTCAGAGCTGCGGCAAAACTTCCTCACAAAGGAATGGGTCATTATCGCCACGGAACGGGCCAAACGGCCGGAGGAGCTGGCCACGCACCGTCCTGCTCAACTGCCGCCGTCTTTTTTGGAAACTTGTGTGTTTTGTCGCGGCAACGAACAGAAGACCCCACCCGAAGTAATGCGATTTCCCGCCAACGTCACTGAACCGTGGACGGTACGGGTCGTGCCCAACAAATTCGGAGCACTTTCTCCCGATGCCACGCCCTCGCGCAGCCTGAACCACTTGCGCCGCCGCATCGAAGGTTTCGGCTTTCACGAGGTGATCATCGATACTCCCGATCATGCGCGAAGCATGGCTCTGCTGAACGATGCCGATGTGGCCAACATTCTGCGTATGTATAAGCTCCGTTACAACACCCTCAGCCTCGACCAGCGCGTTGCCCATGTCACGATCTTCAAGAACCATGGAGCTGATGCAGGCGCCAGCCTGCAACATCCTCACTCCCAACTGATCGCCACGCCGGTGATTCCCAGCCAGGTCCGCTACCGCATGCATGAAGCTCTGCGCCACTACGACGATGTGGGCGAGTGCATGTTTTGCCATCTCCTCGAACGTGAAATTGAGGAGCAGACCCGCGTGGTGATTAAGAGTGAGCACTTTGTTGCCACCGAAGTCTTTGCCTCGCCAACTCCCTTTGCCACGCACATTTTCCCGCTACGGCATATGGCCAGTTTCGGCGACATCAGCGCCCCGGAGATCGCCGACTTGGGGCGCGTTCTGCGGACCGTCCTGGCCAAACTATACGTCGGCCTCGACAACCCGGATTACAACTTCACGATCCGCAGCGGGCCGGCAGAATATGCTGGCGCCCGTCATTTTCACTGGTATGTCAGCGTCATTCCGCGCCTGACTAGGGTTGCGGGCTTCGAACTGGGGTCGGGCATGTTCATCAACACGGTGCTGCCCGAGGCTGCGGCGGAGTTCCTCAGGAAGGTTAACATCGAGAAGGGAATCGGCGCCGGAGCTGGAGGATAGTCCGGGGCCCGAGACAGACCAGTAATCTTGGTATTCGGGAACACAACGTGCCGTTTCGGCTTCGAATAAGTCGAAAGCAGGGATGCCTTACTTCCGACGGCTGCCGTGAGGATCGAGAACGTACTCGTTCAATGGACCGAATTTTCTTTTTTCCGCGTAGAGGCGCCAGCGCCGGAACACGATGCGCAGACTGGCCATGACGGGAATGGAGAGATAAATGCCCAGAATGCCAGCGACCTCGCCCCCGGCCATCACCCCGAAAATCGCTGCCAGCGGATGCAGTTCCACGCTTTGTCCCATGATGCGAGGCGAGGAAACGTAGTCCTGCACCATCCTCCAGGCGACAAGAAGAATGAGAAGAACGATCCAGTGTTTGTAACTGAGGAGCAGGGCCACGCTCATGATGGCCGCTGCCGCAACCAGCGGTCCGATCACCGGAATGAATTCCAGCAAGCCACCGACCGTGCCCAGTACAAGCGCATACTGCACCTGAAGCAGTCCAAGAAACGCCGAGTACGCCGCCATAGAGAGCGCAGCCAGAATCAACTGGGCGCGGATGAAGTGCGCCAGCATTTGATTCAGATCGTTGAGCACGCCCTCCAGCAACTCGCGCTGGGGCCGCGATGGCACCAGGGAAACCAGGACGTCGTTGAAAGCCCGTCCGTCCCGCAGAAAGAAAACGGAGAGGATGGGGACGACGACCAGCAACCAGGCCTCTTTCGCCACGTCGGCGATTTTCAAGCCAATCCGTTGCGCCAGTTGCGCCAGTTCCTGATTATGACTGGCAAGAAACGACCTCACCAACTCAGTTGTTCTCTCGCTCCAGCCGTGCTCTGAGCCGATTTGCTCGGCCAACTGACCGCTGCTGAGCTTCATGAGAAGGCCGGGAATAGCTTGCCCCAGCCGCCCGCCTTCCCGCGTAACCTTAGGACCAATCAGGGCGACGAACACCACGACCAGAGCGATCAGAAGAACATAAATGACCGCAATCGCCCGGCCGCGTCCGCGTAAGATCTTTTCGAGATGTAAAACCAGCGGGCTGATCAGATAGGCGAAGAAAATGGCGAAGAGAAAAGCGATCAGAGTTTGGCGTGCGAGATAAAGGAAACCGAGGCCCAGGGCAAACAGCAGCGCCGTGATGATGACCCGCGCGGTGCGTGCATCGGTGAGGAGCAAGTGTTCCGGATCCTTCCCTGACGGCGGTTGCCGGAATGACGTCTAATCGCGCACGACCTCGGTATTGTCGTCTGGAATGACAACCCGCATGAGCTTGAAATGATCCTGCTCATTTACCCACAGGGCCCAGGAAAACCCATCGCCACTCAGATTGAGACGCAGAAGTTGATGCTCGGCACCGTGGAGAGTTACTGCTTCCCGTCCCACAAGTTCCATGCGCACCCGCACCGAGGTGTGATCCTGCGGCACCAGGGCGCCAAACTCGACCGGGCCCTTCTGGCAGCGTAACTCGTTGTTCTCGTTGTGGCAATTCGTCGCCAGGTAGCGCCAGGCCAGTACTTCGCGTTGCACGAAGAAGTTGTTGTCGAGAATGACAGAGGTCACCGGCATCAGGAAGGGTTGCTCGGCGGGCTTGGCGCTGGAGGACGTTGTGATCTTTTCGATCAGAAAATCATTGTTAGGCAGGACCTCCAGGGAGCTTCGGGCCGGACTCGTCTCCGACCACTCATACCTGATCAGCTCGCCGCTGGAGGTGATTTGAAGTTCGGATTTCTGGCTGGCCGGGTCCCCGCTGCCTGTCTCCTTCAATTCAGAGTTAACGATGCTGGTGCTGTTTTCCTGCTCCACCTTGAAGGTCTCGGTCAGCACGCGCTGGCCCTTTACAAAAATGCCAAACGAACCTGAGTCAACCAAGTCCGTGCCGGATTTCGGCTTCTCCTTGCTTCTGGCGCCTGCCGGCGCGGTCAGCCCGCAGAGGGTCAGTAGCCCTGCGAGAACTATCATCAGGCCCGGGATAAATCCTCTTTTCATTGCAATTCCTCAGCTGGTTCGCCGAAACCCAGGGCGGCGACAATCTCCGCGACGATTGCGGCTATGTCCTTTCCGCTGGTTTTCTGACGCAATCGTGCTTTCAGGTATCTGGGACGTCGTATGCGATAAAGCCGGCAAAAGTCATCCCAATCCTTCGACAGCGGGCGCTGATCGCCCCGGTTGCGTGTCTGCTCATTGCATCGCCGCCACAACTCCTCTACCGGCGCATCGAGAAAAATCGTCGGGATGCCCGCCGCCCGAATCAATCGCGTATTAGCCGCTTGCGCGAACGCTCCGCCCCCCAGTGCGACCACTTTCTTCGAACCTCGGCCGAGTTCATCAAGCAATTCTCCCAATGCAGCCCGCTCCATACGGCGAAACTCAAGTTCCCCGGCGTCGCGAAAGATCTCCGGCACGCTGCGCCCGGCCTGTCGCTCGATCCTGTCATCCAGGTCCTCGAACGCACAACCCAGACGCGCCGCCAGGGCGCTACCCACGGTGCTCTTGCCCGCTCCCATGAAGCCCACCAGCATCACCGACGTCGCCGGCGATACGCGAATGCCGGAGGACGTTCCGCTTTTGGAAGCACGCTTATGCTTGCCCACCGCGGCCACGGCCCCGGCGCGTTGGTTGCGGCGATCCGGGTTGCGCTTCGCTTTCCTGATTGTGATGTTTATTTGTCTGAGCGTTTTCTGAGGTGGATTTTACCACTGAAGGTCCGCAGTACCACGGTGGAGGATGTCGCAAGTCGACCCATCGTACCTGCAAAGGCACGTCCCTTGTCGATGGGGAACCAGTTGTGGGTCTTGGGCTGGAGGGGGATGTCATCACTAACTTGGCCGCGCACGGAACGGGCGCTTACGTCGGCGGAGGTCCACTCGGGAATAGTTGCTTCGATGTCACCGCTATGACTGGTGAGGCGGTATTCGCCGCTGTTGCCGAAATCGCCCGAGTAATTGATACTGCCGCTCGTCGATACCACCTGCACAAATGGTCCGTTTACTTGATTGAGCGTCACCTCCCCGCTTAGAGAGTCGATTTCCACATGCCCATCCTTTATGTTGTCGAGAGTGACCGGGCCGTTCACCGTCTTTACGTGAACATGGGCATCGGAAATATCACGCACATCAACCGTGGCGCCCGCCCCTTCGAGCGTCACATCCCCATGAAGCCTTTCGGCCCGTAGAGGCCCGGTGGTGGAATGCAATGTGACGCTGGCATCGGGGGGGACCAGGAGCTCGTAGTCGACGCGGCCGCTTTCTGCGTCAGCGCCGGGCAGCAGGTGGGATTCGATATCCACGCGGTTTCCGCTTTGATTGTTATCAACCTCGACTTTGTCGGAGTGCAGAATGGCGTTTACCACCACGGTATTGTTCGAGGAGGGCTTAACCGAAATCGAGCCGTAGGGATTCAACACCGAAACTCCAGCTTTCGGTCCCACCGTAAAGTGGTATTCCTTTTTGCTTTCGGCCACCAGCGTGCCCACCACGATCACGCCGATGGCAACGAGTTTCGCTGTACGCATGTTCACCATACGAACCCCCAAGCAACTGCCACAAGTCCGGAAATTCCCTCAGTCGCCGTCGCCCGGCCGCGAAGCCCAATATTACGGCAGAGAACGGTCCATCGCCATCTCAAAAAGCAGGGATTTCTGTTCGTACGCGTCGAGCAAGGCACGCCGCGCATCTTCGTCGTTCGGGTTCTGATCTACCATGGCCTGAGCGTCGCGAATGTAGGCGTTCGCATTGCGCAGATCGTTCTCCCATTCCGCCTTCATTACCGGCGCGGTGTCGGAAACCTCTTGCAGCAGGTCCTCATCGTTGAGTCCCGCCAGCGCCTGCGCCGAGCTTCCCAGCGCGACGCGCTGCGGCGAAATCACCGCCGACTGCACGGGCATCTGGGGGCGCGGGCGTATGGAAATTCCCAACACAACCAGAAATATGGCCGCCACCGGAACCAGCCAGCGGGCGTGCCCCCAGCGCGAAGCGAACGATGGTACCCGCCGGCTCTCCGCCCGCGGCGGATGAATCAGCCCCTCCCGCCGCAGCGCGCTTTCAATGGAGTTCCATACGCGCGGGCTGGGTTCCTCCGCCGCTTGCAGTAGCGAAGCCGAATGAGCGATCAAATTCAATTCCGCCACCAGCGCCGTGCACGCTGGGCACGTTTTGAGGTGTGCCCGCTGCTCCGCCCTACTGGCATCTGCGGTCTCAACCAAGCTGTTCTGCAGTTCAACGCAATCCATAACCTCTCCCCAAGTCTCAAGAAGTCTACTGCGGCTCCTCAGTACCGCAGCTTCTTGCGCCTCTGCCAAGGTTACTGACGTTTCATGACCGTATCTTACCGGTCCTATTCCCTCTGCTCAGGACTTTCCGGCCTTTTCGGCTCTTTCCATCTTGAGCAGGTCGCGCAACTTCATTCTTGCCTTGTGCAATTGTGACTTGCTGTTTCCGATCGAACATCCCACCATGGTAGCGATCTCGTTGTGTTCGTAGCCTTCCACATCATGGAGGACAAAAATCGTGCGGTAACCGGGAGGGAGACTTTCCACTGCCTTCTGCAACTGCAGCCGGTCAATGGATCCGGCCAACGCCACATCGTCGGCCCCAAAATCTCTTCTGGGGCTGTCTTCCTCGCCACCCTGCGTAGTCTCTTCGAGAGAAACCACGGGAAGACCTTTCTTTCGCAGGTGCATCAAAACCACGTTCACCGACAGCCGATGCAGCCAGGTCGAGAACGCCGACTCACCGCGGAAGGTGGCGATCTTGCGAAATAGCTGCAGGAACGCTTCCTGGGCCAGATCCTCGGCTTCGGCCGTATTGGCCGTCATGCGCAGACAGAGCGAATACACCCGGCGTTTGTGCATCTCGTAGAGCGCCTGGAACGCTTCCGCGTCGCCTTGCTTGGCACGATCGATCGCATCGGCTTCGCTGAGGGGGCTGCCCTTACTCTGTCCTGGGTCGGTCAAGTTGCCTTTCCCGGCCGCACATTGTCAGATGCGGCTTAAGTAGTTTCTGTTGTATCGTTTGCGGGTTGTAAGTAAGATCGCCCAACCCCTATTCTGGCTCCAGAATATCAGAACCTTCTACCGATCTTGGGAGGCCGAACCCGCGCCGCGCCTGCCTCGCCGCGTTATGCAGAAATCTTTTGGCGATAGGAGCTTGCGGACCACCAAGCACGCAATCGTTCAAACCCGAGAATGGAAAGCAAGTCGCAGTCTCCAGAATTCGGTACGCTCGCTGACAAAAAGTGGCGCTCCCGGAAGCTGGTTTTCAGTTCCATAAGTCCCATTTTCAGCTCCGTGTCCCGAGTCGGAACGCTGCCATCTAAGCGGCTTTTGTTGTCGTGATCGTCTCGAGACCATGCCCATGGGGTCCGATTTCGCGCTGCCGCAGGAGGAAGGCAAACAAAAGGCCCAGGATTCCCAAAATCGAGAAAATCCACATTCCCAGGTTGTAACCCGCCGGATTGGAGGCGCTGGCGTGGCTATGAGTGTTCGCCCAGCCAACCAGCAGATTGAACCCACCGAATCCTATATTCTGGATCATGGTCATGAGCCCGTAGGCGGTGCCGAGCCTGGGCTGATCCACAAGATAAGCCACGGACGGCCACATCACGGCGGGAATCAGGGAAAACGCCACTCCCATCATGGCCATGGGAACGTACAAGCTGACGCGCGTATAAGCCATCATCAGATAAACGGGAATCAGCAGCGCCGACCCGCACATCATCAGGAGGGCACGCTTTCCGATTCGATCCACCCACAAGCCGAAAATCGGCGTGGCGATCATGGCAAACAGCGTCAGCATACTGGACAGGAATCCGCCGAACTCGCGCGATGTGCCGTGCGCTTCGATGAAGAACTTCACCGCAAAGGTCTGGAAGGGGAAGATGGCCGAGTAAAAAACAACACACAGAGAGACGATAAGCCAATAGCTGACGCCAAACTTCCACAGATCGGCGAAAACAACTTTATCAGTCGAAACATCTCCCAGGTGGTAGTTCTTTTCGGCCCAAACCTCCATGATCCAGTAAATGATCGCTCCCACGAGGCACAACGACGTGAAGCCAAATGCAATGAGGAATGGAGTCCGCCAATAGGCGTATGCCGACCGTGCCCAAGTCGGGGAATTAAGCGCCGCGAATGTTCCCAGGCGCGAGGCGGTCAGATTCAAGCCAAAGGCCAGGCTCAACTCCTTTCCGCGAAACCACCGCGCCAATGCGGTAGTAACCGCTACGTTGAGCGATTCCGCTCCCATTCCGAAAATCAGCCGTCCCGTCGCCATGATGGGTAGGTGTCCGGTTGCCGCCGTTATTCCCGGACCAACGAAAGAAAGCACGGCAAAGATCATTAGTGCCTTCCGCAGTCCCATCCGGTCGATGATGATGCCGCCAATCACGACCGTGAAGATGTTGGGGAAGCTGTACATGAACTGCAGGAAACCGATGTTTTCATCCGAAAACCCCAGTTGGTGCTTGAGCACATCGGCGAGCGGGCTGAGAGCGTCGTAGGCATAGTAGCTGCCAAACATAGCCAGGCTGACAAAGATCAGCACCAGCCAGCGGTAGAGCCGGCTGGGTTCAGGACGGACCGTTTCGGCCATCAATACTCTTTCAGAAACCAGATTCGACGCCAGTGGTTACGAGCAGAGAAGATTAGCAGATCGCGCAAGAATTCCGCATGCCGAATGGATGTCGCGACAAACTACGCAGAAAAGAAAGCTGAAATTGAACGGGTCTCTTCCGGTTTCTCAGTGTCCGTCGTGGTTAGGTTCTATAACTTCAATACTTCACAATCGCCGCGAATGAATTGGGATCGAGCGAGGCGCCGCCTACCAGCGCACCGTCGATTTCTTCCTGCGCCATGAGAGTTGAGGCGTTGTCAGGTTTTACCGAGCCGCCGTAAAGTATGCGCAACTGGGAAGCGAAGTCTTCGCCGAATACTTCCGTGGCCTCGCGGCGAATCACCGCATGCGCCTGCGCGGCAAGTTCCGGGGTTGCCGTCTTGCCGGTACCGATGGCCCACACGGGCTCATAGGCGACCACCAGCTTGGCGGCCTTCTTGGCGGAGATGGCATGGAACGCGCGCACACACTGGCGGCGAAGCACATCGTCGGTCAGTCCCGCTTCCCGCTCCTGGAGAACTTCTCCCACGCAGCAGATGGGCGTCAGCCCGCTTTCCAGAGCGGCTTTCAGGCGCAGGTTTACCGTGTCGTCAGTCTCGCCGAAGTATTGGCGGCGCTCGGAGTGGCCGACGATGACGTGGGTGACGCCCAGGCACAGCAGCATGGGAGCGGAGATTTCGCCGGTATAGGCGCCATCCATCTTCCAGTGCACGTTTTGCACCCCAATGGCGACGTTGGAACCTTTGGCCGCTTCGATGGCCGCAGCCGCGTCGGTGTAAGGCGGGCAGACCACGATTTCGTCGCGGTCGTGGCCCGCAACAATGGGCAAAAAAGCGCGAAAATAATCTGTGGTTTCGGCCGGGTTCTTATACATCTTCCAGTTGGCGGCAATCATTTTTTTTCTCATGACTCGGCTTTCTCGATTCTGAGACGGGCAGCAGGGTTGGATGCCATTTCTTCCGCGGCGCCGATGAAGGAGTTTAGGCTCGCGAGATCAAAGAGGACGAAACGGACATTCGCCACGTGAGCGGCTGCCAGCAACGCTTCTACGGTCGAGGAAACGGCGACGGGTGCTGCTTCCTCAAGCGGATAGCCGTAGGCGCCGGTAGAAATTGCGGGAAAAGCGATCGAACGAAACCCACGTTCGTCGGCGAGGCGAATCGACTCGTGGTGACAGCTGGCCAGAACCTCCGATTCACGGCGATTACCATCGCGGTAGACCGGCCCTACAGTATGGATGACGTGCCTGGCCGGCAGCTTTCCTCCCGTTGTGATCACCGCATTGCCTGCCGCCAGCCTTCCGATCCGGCCCACAATCTGCCGGCACTCGGCCAATACGGCCGGTCCTCCGGCGCGATGAATCGCGCCATCGACCCCTCCTCCGCCCAAAAGGGATGAGTTGGCCGCGTTCACGATCGCGTCTGTGGTTTCTTTCGTGATATCGGCCGGACCATGGAACTCAATGGCCTTGCCCCCGTCCAGAACGAGGCGAATTGTAAAATCCTTCACGGTCGTGCCCGGAGGAGTCACTTTTTATCCGTCAAGGCTTCGACGCCGGGGAGCGTCTTGCCTTCCAGAAATTCCAGCGAGGCGCCGCCCCCAGTGGAAATATGCGTGATTTTATCGGCAACGCCGGCGGCATGAATCGCGGCCACTGAATCACCGCCGCCGACAATAGAAGTTGCGCCGGCATTTTCCGCCACTGCCTGCGCGATCTTGAATGTTCCCCTTGAAAACCCCGGAACTTCAAAGACTCCCATCGGGCCGTTCCACACGATGGTCCGCGCCTGAGAGATTTCTTCCGAGAAAATCTCGATGGTCTTCGGCCCGATGTCGAGCGCCATTCGATCGGCGGGTATGGGCTCGCCCTGGCCAATCTGCTGGATGATGGCGTTTGCTTCCGGTTTGATCGCCACGACGTGATCCACCGGCAACAGGAATTTCACATTCCGTTTTTTCGCCTCGGCCAGGAGCTGCCGAGCCATCTCCAGCTTGTCGGCTTCGAGCAGCGACTTGCCAATTTCCTGGCCTTGCGCTTTGAGGAAGGTATATGCCATGCCGCCGCCGACAATGAGCGAGTTGACCTTGGTCAGCAAATTCTGGATTACACCGATCTTGTCGCTGACTTTCGCCCCGCCAAGAATGGCAACGAAGGGAGCCTCAGGATGCTCCAGCGCCTTGCCCAGATACTGGAGTTCTTTTTCCATGAGGAGGCCGGCCGCCGACTTCGGAACGAATTTGGTGATGCCCGCAGTCGAGGCATGAGCCCGATGCGCCGATCCGAATGCGTCGTTCACATAGAAGTCGCAGAGATTTGCCAGTTGCTTGGCAAATTTCTCGTCATTCGCTTCTTCTTCGGCATGGAAGCGCAAGTTCTCCAGCAACAGCGTCTGACCCTTCTCTAACTGGTTCGAAACTTCCTCGGCTTCCGGGCCGACGCAGTCGGGCGAAAAGCCGACATTCTCGCCCCGCGCCAGTTCTCTGTCGAGCAGCATGCGCAGGCGTTCGGCCACAGGCTTGAGGCTCATCTTCGGGTTGGGTTTGCCCTTGGGCCGGCCCAGGTGCGAGGCGAGGATCAACCGGGCCCCGTGGCGCAGCGCGTATTCGATCGAAGGCAGGGTCTCGCGGATGCGCGTGTCATCCATCACGCGTCCGTCTTCCAGGGGAACATTGAAGTCCACGCGCATGAAGATGCGGTGGCCGTTCAGCGGGAGATCGCGAATAGAAAGTTTGGACATGATGCAGGTCCTTCGGAGGTAGCGCCGCCGTCCCGGCGGCTTTCAATCTGCTTGCCGCGCCTGTCGCCCGCGCGGGCGCCATGCCCGCGCAGCAAGCGGCATCAGTGAATTGTCGACTACAGGCCCTTGCCCGCGATGTAGTGGATCAAATCCCGCACGCGGCAGGAGTATCCCCATTCGTTGTCATACCAGGAGATCACCTTGACGCAATTGCCGCCCACCACCATGGTGCAAGGCGCGTCCACGATCGAAGAGCGCGAGTCGCCGCGGTAATCCATCGATACCAACTCCTGCTCTTCGTAGCCCAGATAGCCCTTGAGCGGCCCGCTCTCGGAGGCTTTTTTCAGCGCCGCGTTGACTTCTTCCTTGGTGGTCTTTTTCTCAACCCAACAAACCAGGTCGACGACCGAAACGTTCGGCGTCGGCACTCGCATGGAGAAACCATCGAGCTTGCCGCCGAGTTCGGGAATGACCAGCTTGAGCGCTTTTGCCGCCCCAGTGGTGGTCGGAATCATCGACAAAGCTGCCGCGCGGGCGCGGCGCAAGTCCTTGTGCGGAAAGTCGAGGATCACCTGATCATTGGTATAGGAATGGATCGTGGTCATGGTGCCGCTGACGATCTTGAATTCGTCATTGATCACCTTGGCGACTGGCGCAAGACAGTTCGTGGTGCACGATGCGTTGGAAATAATGTGATGCCTGGCTGCGTCGTATTTTTCGTGGTTCACACCCAGCACGAGCGTTACGTCTTCGTTCTTCGCCGGAGCCGAAATAACGACCTTCTTCACCGGCCCGCGCAGGTGCTTTTTGGCTTCATTGGCATCAGTGAAGCGCCCGGTAGACTCGATCACCACCTGCGCCCCCACAGATTCCCAGGCCAGCGCCGCTGGATCCTTTTCTTTGAAAACCTTAATTGTTTTTCCGTCGACGGTAATGCTGTCCGCCCCGGCGCTGATTTTGTTGGGCAGATTCCCTAGGATCGAGTCGTATTTCAGCAGGTGCGCGAGCGTTTTTGGTTCCGTGAGGTCGTTCACTGCCACGAACTCAAGCTCTGGGTCTTTAATCGCAGTGCGAAATACGTTGCGGCCGATACGTCCGAAACCGTTAATACCTACTTTGACTGCCATGCTTCCTCCCTATCTATGAAGACGAATTCAGAAATCTTCCGCGCTCGATACGCAAACATTTGATGTTAGCAGGGGAAGGGAAGCGCCGTAAATGATTGGCCGCAGATTACGAAAGGCTCTGATTCCCATCACGAAACCATGTATTCTCGATCACTGACAGATGGCAGAACGCTTGAACCGGTGTGCGTGTACCTCTGTGAAGGCGGGTCAGGAAAAGCTCAACTCAAGATATGTATCGGTCCGCAGCCAGATCAGTGGCATTCGGGCCAGCCAATACTTGCGATTGATCGTCTGCCGGGCATGGGCGTGCTCCTTTGCCGGCAAAATGCGAACGGTAGCAGGAAATTCCGGACCGGTCACCCGTCCCCGAATCGTGCAGGGAGCCACGCGCACCTGAGGATTGTTACGAATCCGCTTGGTCTTGCCCATGTCACTGCGGGTCATGACGTAAAGCTTTTCCCCGTCCTGACCGAACCACACCGGCGTTGCAACGGCCGCGCCGCTTTTGCGAAATGTGGTCAGCGAAATATACTTTTGGCCCCGAATCGGGGAAGGAATTGGTATCGGCTGAGGAGTATTGTCGTGATTTCCTGCGAGACCAGAGTTTGCCCTGTTTTCCATTCTTTACGCTCCTGCTGGCTGTGGTTCATCCGGAATGTGCGGTGATTGCTCATGCATTGCCTTCTGTGTTACAAGCCAAACATGCGTAAATGGATGCGCGAGCGCTTACAGCGCCGCAAGAAAAATGCTCCAGGGCAGGCTGCCGAAGCCGCACCCCCGCCACTGCAGCCGGCGTATTTTGACGAGGGGTCAAATTCGGCTCCCGTGGCCGAGCCGGCCCCCTCCGAAGCAACGACGCGGCCTGTAACGGAAACTCAGTCGTCCGCCGACGGAGATTCAGAGGGTCCCCCATCCTCCAGTGCGCCGCGCGAATCGGCGCGGAACCCAGCCGCTCAGAAGCCCAGTCCGCGCGCGCGGGCGCGCCGTCGCCGCGGAGGTCGTGGACGAAGCGGCCGGGGCCGCGAGCAGGCGGTGGCCCAGGCTTTTTCTCACGCCGCCACGAAGGGTTCAGCTCCGGTGGTGGCCGAGGAGGAACAGGTGCCGGAGGCGTTGCAGGCCGAGGTTGAAGCCTCGGCCACCCCGGCGCGCGTGGAGACTCCGAAATTACCTTCAGCCCCTGCCGCCGCCCCCCGGCCTTCCAAAGGCGCGGTGGTGCTGGCAATCGGTCTTCCCGGCTCGGGCAAGAGTTCGTGGTTCAAGCGACATAACGTCGTACCCCTATCCAGCGATGCGCTGCGCGCGTTGCTGTTCGACGACGTGCGGGAGCAGCGTTATCAGGACATCGTCTTTTCCAACCTGCGCTCTCTACTCAAGGCCCGATTGATCGCGCGGCGACCCATGAACTATGTGGACGCCACCAATCTTACGCCGCAGGAGCGCCAACATTGGATCAAGCTGGCTAAGGATTACAACTACGAAGTGCATGCGGTGTTTTTCGATGTGCCTCTGGAAGTGTGCATCGAGCGCCACCAGCGCCGCGATCGGGTTGTGCCCGAGGAAATGATGAGGCGCATGGCGGCGAAACTCAAGCCGCCCTCGTTTGACGAAGGTTTCGCCAAGATCACGGTGGTGCGGGTGAAGAAAAAGGCCTAACGATCCGCTATCTGGCCGCTGCCCCTCTGGCCCGGAGAGGCGATGATCCCTTCGCCACCCCTCCATCTGCCATTCGATGGTCCCCAGCCGGAGCGGAGGAATCCAGCCGGAACTGCCCTACCAGGCGCTGCAGGTTCGTGGCCAGGCGCCTGAGCTCCTCCGCGCCTTGCTGCGACTTGTGCGCGCCATGAGCCGCCACCTCGGTGCTGCGGGCAATCTCGCTGACGCTTTCGCTGATTGCCTTGGAACTCACCGCCTCCTCGCTGGAGGCCGTGGCAATGCGCGAAATCATGTCTTCGACCTCCTGCGCGGTCTTGAGCATTTGCTGCAGAGAGGTGCCCGCCCGTTCCGTGGCCTGCACTCCGCGTTCGAATTGCTGGGTTCCCCCCTGCATGGCAGAGACGGCGTCGCGGATTTCGTCCTGGATGCCGTGGATCATCTCGGCAATTTCCTTGGTGGACGAGGCCGTGCGCTCGGCCAGCTTGCCCACCTCGTCCGCGACCACGGCAAAGCCGCGTCCCAAATTGCCCGCCCGTGCCGCCTCGATCGCGGCGTTGAGCGCGAGCAGATTAGTCTGATCGGCGATGTCAGTGATCGTTTCTACGATCTTGCCGATCTGATCGGAGCGTTTCCCCAAGTCTTCGACCATGCGGGAAGCGTCACCCAGGGTCGTGCAGGCGGAGCGGACCTGTTCCTGTGTTTCTCTTAGAATATCCCCTCCCGTGTGAGCGATCTCCGCAGCCTTGTGGGCGGCGGCGGCGGCATCCGAGGAATTCCGCGAGACCTGCTCAACTGCTTCATCCATCTCTCGCATGGCGGTTGCGACGTGCTGCGTCTGATCTCGCTGATTCTGGCTCTCGCGCGCCTGTTCCGCGGCTGCATGAGACATCGCCTCGCTGGCGTCCGCAAGCTGCCGGGTATTTCCCGAGACTGCGGCAATCGTGCCGTGCAGCTTGTCCAGAAAAGTATTAAAGGAGCAGGCCAATTCTCCCAGTTCGTCCTGATATTTCGCATACACTCTCTTGGTGAGATCGCCTTCACCTTCGGCGATATCGTGGACACGCTCCAGCATGAGGCCAAGCGAGGCCAAGATGAATCGCGACACGCTGTAGGTAAATGAGAGCAGCACGACCAGGCATACAACTGTAATGAGTGCAGCCGCTGTGGCATCTTTCCGCCATGCGGCGGTAACGTCATCGATGTAGATGCCCGTGCCGAGTACCCATCCCCAGGGTGCAAAGCCCTTTACAAATGAGAGCTTGGGCTGTGGGGCGTCGCTCGCCTTGCCGGGCTTGGGCCACATGTAACGCACAAATCCTGAACCATTGCGGCGCACCACGTCGGCCATTTCCACGAAGACCGCGTGGCCCGTTGGATCTTTGTAGTCGGTGAGGTCTTGGCCGTCCAGAGCGGGTTTCATTGGATGCATCACCATCGTCGGATGCATGTCGTTTATCCAAAAATAATTGCTCCCTTCGTAACGCATGGCAGCGATGATCGCGAGGGCGTTTTGTTGAGCCTGCTCGCGACTCAGTTTGCCCGCTGTCTCCAGTTGTTGTTGCTGCACTAAGACGGAATAGGGCACCTCAACGAGCTGCTGCACCCTTTCTTCCCGGTCACGAAGAATGCGGGAATACTCCCCCTGTACCCAGAAGGCCGCAAGAGTCAGCAGCCCGGCTGCAGCCACGGCCTCCATCATCCGAAACTTGGTTTTGAGCGACATTTCGAGAACCCAGGGAACTCTCCCTGGTTTTATCGGCATTTACCGGCAGAACATGAATAGAAGGCGAGAAAAAGGGAGGGTGCGAGGGAGCAACACGGGGGGTCGCCGGCAGTTCAGAGAGTTGCATGGGAAAGCCTCAGCCCTTCAGGTAGGGCAGCAGCTCTTTGAAGGCGGGCGATCCCGAAGAGCGCATCAGGTCGTAAATCATCATCTCGGTCGAAGAAATCACCGCGCCGGCGTCGCGCATGCGCTCCAAGCCGATCTTCCAATTCCATTCCGTTCGCGAACTGACCGCGTCCGAGGCCACATGGACGACGTAGCCTTCGCGCAGGGCCGCCAGCGCCGTTTGGGCCACGCAGATGTGGCTCTCCATCCCGCACAGCAAAACCGTGTTGCGGTTGCCGGGCAGGCGCTTCAGCAAGTTACAGAAGATATCGCTTCCGAAGCAGGAAAACAGTTGCTTGTCGATGGGCTCGCTCTCCGGCATAAGGGAAGCGATTTCCGGGACCGTGCCGCCAAGTCCTTTGGCGTACTGCGTGGTCACGAGGGCCGGGATCTTGAGAATGCCCGCCGCGCGGATCAGGAGCTGGGTGTTGCGCACCAGTTCCACCCTCTGAAAAATGGGCGGGAGCAGCTTCTGCTGGATATCGATGACGATCAGTGCGCAGTGTTCGGGCTCGAGCGGCTGGCGGGCGATTTCAGCGTAGTCGGCCGCACTGGATGAGGGTGCGAATCTGGTGATCATAGGGGTTCCAGATGAAAGAACTTGCGCCGATTCTACCGCGTTCCCAAGCCAGGGAGGAATCGGTATGGTCGAGATGCCAAGCAGAAATTCGCTTGCAGACGAATTCTTCAGCGACACCCCAGGTGGCATTGCCCTTGACGGTTGGCATCACGCTCGATGTTGACCGCATTTCATCCTCCCCATAGAATCAATTTTCAGGCTGGTGAAAGCCAACTCCAGTCCTGATTGCTGCCCCCTCGTTCAACGGCAGGACAGCTGACTCTGGATCAGCATATCGGGGTTCGAATCCCTGGGGGGCAGCCAACAAATCTCCAGCACCTACACAGCTTCCGAAGTTTTCTCGTCTAAGTTCCTATCGATAGTTATTCTGTGTTCGTACTCCCCGTACTCGCTGGAACTCTGGCATTTCTGGGTCCAGCAGACGACTTTCACCCGCGGACCTTTGCCATCGAACTCTCGATGGAAGTCGTTGGCCACCAGAGAAAGGGCAGTTTGCCGCTTCAGCTGGAGAATTCATGATCCCGGTGTGTTTGCTTCCTCTTCGCTTTCGTTCTATCCAGAACTCGCGCTAGCTGAAAACCATGTGGCAGGAAGCTTCGACATCGACGGCGACATGGAAGCCATTTTCCCCGTCGTCGACTGCCTGATCCAAAGAAAATGGGCGCATTGGCGCAGCTGCAACCGGTGCGCGGCTCAAATCTGCCCGCGAGAGCCGGCGGCCCATTTCCCCTTCAGGCTCATCCGCTTGTGCGCGTGGCTCAACGCCGACTGGATCGTCATTCGCGCTGGTAATCAGGAAGCGCAATTCTGTCCATCAACCCGCGTCCGAAAGCCAGATCCGCGAACCACGGTATTCTCATCAGCTTGATGATCTGGTTCCGCAGGAATAAGGATAACTGGGAGTGTGGAGCGAAAGACCCCGCCAATCGCAGCGCAGCCTTTTGCTTCTGGACAATGAATGGCGCAAACAGCTGCTGATATCGAGCAAAGGCTTGGGCGTATTCTCCTTTACAGCGATGAAGTTCGCCAGCAAGAATGTATGCCGCAACCATGGCAAGAGCCGAGCCCTGCCCGGCGAGCAGCGACACGCAAAAGGCTGCATCTCCGACTAAGGTAACGCGACCTCTCGTCCAAAGACCTTGCCCGGAATCCATTCGTATCTGGCTGACACGATCGAAGTAAAGTTCCCGAGTTCGGTCCAGTGCCTTCAAGATGCGCGGGCACTCCCAGCCACTTTGTCCAAAGCGCTCACGAAGAATGGCCTTGTGCGTGTCGATATCACCGTGCTGCCTTGGGTCAAACGAAGGATCTTCGAAGGTCAACAGGAACATCGTGCTGTTTCCACGCAGAGCGAAACGGCCGACCTGTCGGCCGACTTGCGTGTACATGACATACGTCAATTCGTCACGCGGTTCATAACCCTCTATTTCGAAGGCGGCGACCCCGTAGCCCAGATACTTCTCGAACTGTTCTTGCGGGCCAAAGACCAACTTGCGGACCCGAGAGTGAAGCCCATCCGCCCCCACGACCAGATCGAAATTGCCTTCTTTGCCACTCTCGAACGTCACACGAACACTCCTGCCTGATTGATCGATTGAATGGATGCTGTCGTTGAAAATCGTGTCGACGCGCTTTTCGACTTTTCTGAATATTGCGGATCCTAATTCGCCTCGCGGAAGGCTGGTAAAGCGCCCTTGGGTGGCTCGCGCGAAAGTCGACGCGGGAAAACCCGCAACCCGCTCTCCTCTTCTATTAACGATCCGTACCTCTTGCACCTGATATCCGCGACTCCGGATCTCCTCGGACAACCCCATGCGATCAGCAATCTCAAAGCCGGCACCCCAGAAATCGATGACGTACCCTCCAGTTCGCAAGGTCGGCGCCTGCTCCACAATTGTCGGATTCATTCCGTACTGGAGAAGCCAGTAAGCGAGGGTGGGGCCGGCAATTCCCGCCCCAGAAATTAGAATGTTCACAACGAAAAGTTTACGACAGAAGACGTGTCCGCCTTGCAGCGCGCGGAGAATTGAGTCTCTGGTTTATTCGCATGCTGCTTCGGTGGTGTTCGCTGGATGCGCAACTCGTTGGCCGGCAATTGGCTTCCGGAGTCGGTTGCACAACCCGGCAGTCGTGGATGGGCGTCCGATCGCAACGATTTGTCTGCTACAGCCAAAACAAGGGAACCAGGCCGAGCGCGGCCAGAGCGCCCAGCAGGCCGAGGCTCTGGATTCCAGTCTTGCGATCAGCCAGGCTGAACGAGTAGATGCCTTTAATCAGATTATTACTCGCGGCCGCGATGAGAACCGCGTCGGCCGCAACCTTCAACGGAGTGAGACTTCCCGCTGCCTGGGTCATTCCCAGGATGAAGGGGTCAACGTCGGTAACGCCCATGATTGCCGCCAGCGTGTCTACCCCAGCCTGGCCGAGATATTTGGTTGCTAACTGGGTCGCAATCAGCATCGCCAGAAACAACAACGCAAAAAGAAATGCGGTCAGAAGTTCCAGAGGATTCTTCGGCTCGAACTCGCGCTTTATCTGCGAACTCCGCTCATCCCGGCGGCTGGACCAAAGCCAGCCAACTGCGATAGCTAGGCCGGCGAGAACAAGAAATGCCGGGGCCAGGATCGCCGCCAATTGACGATTGAAAAGAGCCAGGAGCACGACCAGGCGTAGATACATCACACCGGAAGCGATCAAGATCGCTCCGGAAAAAAGATGAGGACGATCCTCGCGCGCGGCCCGGCGCGCCATGACTACCGTTGCCACCGTGGAGGAATAGGCTCCGCCCAGAAATCCCGAAAGGACCACCCCACCGCGCTGCCTGGTCCACTTCTGTAATAGGTAGCTGCCGTAAGAAATCGCGCTCACCGCCACCACTACCAGCCAGGTTTTGAAAGGATTGATGTGGAAAGCGCCAAATTCCTGCTTGGGCAGGATCGGCAAAATGACCACGGTGAGCAGCAGAAACTTCGCGAAGGTAAGAATCTCATCCGGAGCAGTGCGACCTGCGAGATTCTCCAGAACGCTCTTGAGCTCGAGCAATAAAAGGCTGGCCACGGTGAGCGCGGTCGCAATCCACAGATGGTCGTAGTGAACGAGCGCGCCGACCAGATAGGTGGCCAGGCCCGACATCTCCGATGTAACGCCGGCGGTTTCGGTCTGGGAAACCTTGTGCCAGTAGGAGAGCAGCAGGAATCCGCCCACCACCAGGAAGCCGAGCGTTACCGGAAGCAACTGTGGGCCGGAGAGCAGAGCGATGGAATAGCCGATCAGGCCGATGAGTGGAAACGTCCGCACCCCGCCGAACGAGTAAAATCCTGCCGCAGTTTTGCGCTCCTCCCGCTCCACGCCGATGAGGAACGACAGAAAGAGGACGAGAACAATCTTGACCGCGTCGGGCGGCAGCCACTGGTACAGCGGCACGTGCGTTTTGTCTCCTGGTGAACCTTCGCATTATAGGCAGGTGCCGCGGTTTTGCCAGAGTTTTGTTGAGCTTAAGAGTCCTGGAGGAGCGATTCCGCCTGAACTTCTCGTCAGATTTTCGAGAGAAACTGCAGCCGTCACGGACAACTCGAGACCCACGGTTAGCTACTAAATAATTAGTTGACCTTTTTAGAGCTGCCACGTCTTAGTTGACAGAGGCGCAAAAGAACAGGAGGACGGATTGCCCCGAACCCGGTCTGCAACTCTGACGGAAGCTGAGCTGCGCATCATGAACGTGCTCTGGCAGAAGGGCTCGGCGACCGTTCACGAGGTCCTGGAGGCCCTCCCCGCAAAGCCCGCGCTGGCATACAACTCGATTCTGACGATTATTCGGATCCTTGAGAAAAAGGGATACGTGAAACACCTCAAGGACAGGCGCGCTCATGTTTATATCCCTCTGGTCGACCGCAAAGCGGCCACGCGTTTCGAGGTGAGGCACCTGGTCAGCCGCTTCTTTGGCGACTCGCACGATTTGCTTGTTCTCAACATTCTCGAAGATAAGGGCATCGATGCCGAGGAACTGAAACATCTGCGCCAGCTTCTGGAAGGGAGCAAGCAATGATGATGGCAGCCACGGATTGGAATGTCATCGGCCAGGTATCCGCTGCCCGCATCGTGGACTGCCTTGTTCGGGGCACGGCCATTGCTCTGTGCGCCGGGGTAATCTCGAAATTCGCCCGCCGTACGCCCTCTGGAACGCGCTTTGCCGTATGGTTTGCCGCTCTGATGACGATTGCCTCGCTGCCTTTGCTGAGTGGAATCGGGCGGTCTTCGGCGGTGGGGATTTCTGCCGCTAACGTTGCGAGTCGGGCTCCAATCGTCGTGCCGGAGGTATGGGGTTTCTACTTGTTCGTCGCGTGGGCGGCCATTGCGGGGTTCGCCCTGTTGCGGGTAGGAATAAGCCTGATGCATTTGCGGGCTCTGCGGGCGAGCTGTGTACCGGTTGATCCCAACTCACTCGATGCCAGCGTCGGGGAAACTCTTTCCCGTAACCGGGGCAAGAGAGCAGTCGCGTTGTATCTTTCCGACCTCGTGCACGTTCCGACCGCGGTGGGTTTCGGCAATCCGGCGATTATCATTCCGCGCTGGCTTATGACGGAACTCTCCCCCGCGGAGCTGAACCAGATTCTGCTCCACGAGCTCGCCCATCTCCGGCGCCGGGACGACTGGACGAATTTGCTCCAGAAGATTGTCAAGGCGATTTTCTTCTTTCATCCTGCGGTCTGGTGGATCGAAAAGCGAGTCTCGCTGGAGCGGGAAATGGCATGCGACGATGCGGTTGTTGCGGAGACGGCCAGCCCTCGGGCTTATGCGGAATGCCTGGCCCGTCTGGCGGAAAAGAGCTTTCTGCGCCGCAGCCTGGCCCTCGCGCAAGCCGCTATCGGCCGAATCCGGCAAACTTCGTTGCGAGTGGCCCGGATTCTGGATGGAAACCGGCCGTCCGCCAGCCGCGCTGACTGGAAGCCCGCTGTCTTACTGGTGGGGGTGTTTACAGCCCTGTGCGGAGTGGGGTTCTTTGAAACTCCGCAGCTTGTTGCTTTCCAGGATGCTTCCGAGCCGGCTGCCAAACCAGCGATTGTGCTGGCCTCGAATAGATTGCCGGTGCAGGGAAGCAGTGTAGCCCCAGGTCTGCCCGCTGCAGGGGCGCATCCGGTCGCGTGGAGATCTCCAATTGTTGCCAAGTCGGTTCGTACGCGGCGGTCGCGCGGCAAGGCAATAACCCCCGCCCAGAGGCCGTCACGCCCTGAGAGCTTCGAGAGCGCATTGGTTTTCGAGACGCCGAATCCGCAGGCGGCGAGCGGAGATATGGTTCACGCCGCCGGCTTGCGGACGGATTCTACTGCTCCTGCGCAGGCAGTGTTTGTGGTTGTGGAAAGTCAATGTAGCGCCTTGAGCGCAGCGACGTGCCAGATCAGCGTTTGGCGCGTCACCCTGCAATACCCCGTGAGCGCGCCGGTCAACAAGACGATTCCCCGGAAAACCTAAAGAATTTGGAGCAGGGAGCTGGGGCCGACGCGCTGAAGAGTGAACTAAGGAATTAGTTGTTACAAACTTCAGACAAAGGATGAGAGTCATGAATGTAAAAATGTGGTTCCAAAAATACAGCACGATGAAATGGACGCGGAGGCTGGTAGTTCCGGCGCTGGCAGTGGTGCTGGCCGCCTCGTTCGCAACCTACGAATGCCTGAGGCCAACGGCAGCCGACGCGGCGGCCGCGGCTTTACCAGCCCCGGCGGCTGCTCCCCTGAATAACGAAAGCGTCGAACCGCTGCTTGCCTTGAATCGCGCAATGGAAACTCTCGCCGCCCACGTTACTCCGGCCATAGTGAACGTTACGGTTACCTCGCGAACCAAGCCGGATCAGGCGCAGGATCAACTTCCGCGCGACTTCCAGCGATTTTTTGGCCAGGGTCCGTTCGGCCAATTCTTCGGGCAGAATATGCAGCCCCAGCCCCGGGTTGAGCACGGCCTGGGAAGCGGCGTGATTATTTCGCCGGATGGATACATCGTGACCAACAATCACGTTGTTGAGGGGGCAACGGACATTCGCGTCACGACCAGCGACCGTCGGATTCTGAAAGCCAAGCTGATCGGCACCGATCCGTTGACCGACCTGGCGGTGCTGAAGATAGACGCTACCGGCCTGGCCAGCGTTCCCTGGGGCAATTCGACCGACGTGCGTCCTGGCGAAACCGTTTTGGCCTTCGGCAATCCTTACGGGTTTCGATTCACTGTCACCCGCGGCATCGTCAGCGCGGTGAATCGTCCCAATCCCGAAGGCGATCCGCGCAAGCCGGGTGAGTTCATCCAGACGGATGCGGCCATCAATCCGGGCAATTCCGGCGGACCGCTGGTGGATGCCCGCGGCGAAGTCATCGGCATCAATACCTTTCTGATTTCGCCATCTGGGTCGTTTTCTGGCATGGGGTTTGCCATTCCCTCTCAGATTGCCCAGCCCACTGTGGATGCGTTGATCCGCTACGGAAAAGTCACGCGCGGCCACATCGGAATCGAAATCACCGACGTGACTCCCGAGAACGCGCGCTTCTTCGATGTCTCGAAAGCCACGGGCGCTGTGGTCACGCAAGTGGTGCCGGACTCGCCGGGAGCTAAGGCCGGTCTGAAAATCGGCGACGTAATCACCGAACTCGATGGCCAGCCGGTCAGCAATGCTGGGGAGCTTCAAGTGACGGTTGGACAGAAACAGCCGGGAACGAGGATCACGCTGGGGATTCTGCGCAACGGCCAAAGCGTGAGCATTCCGGTCACTCTGACGGAAGTGGGCAGCGGAACCGGCGAGAGCAGCGGCGCTTCCAGCACTGGCCAGGGCAAGGCTCGCTGGGGCATCGGACTGGAAGATCTCACGCCCAGTCTGCGTCAGCAAATCCAGGCGCCCGCTGATCTTCAAGGAGCAGTTGTGGAGAATGTTCAGCCGGGCAGCCCCGCCGACAATGCCGGGCTGCAGCAGGGCGATGTGATCCTCGAAGTCGACCGCCACAAGGTGAACAATACGGACGACGCTCGGCAGGTGTTGGAGAACATCCCGAACGGCCAAGACGCGTTATTGCTCGTCTGGTCCAATGGTGGAAACACCTTCCGCGTGTTACATCCGGCGGGAAGCGAGTAAGCCGCTCAAGATGGTGGAATAGCAAAGAAGGCAGTCGCAAGTCGGCGTCATCCCGAAGCCCCGCGCTTGTACCGGCGGGGCGAGGGATCTCGCGGGGGTTTCCGTTCAGGCAGGTCTGGATGTCGCTCTCTTCAAGAATTCTCCCTGCCCCGCGCGCCCCAGAAACTTGTCCCCCTCCACGATCACGCGCCCGCGGCTCAAGACCACATCCGGCATGCCCGTGACTTCGATGCCTTCGAACATCGAGTAGTCCACGCGCATGTGATGTGTTTTCGCGCTGATGGTGTGCTTGCGCTTGGGATCGAAAATCACCAAGTCTGCATCGCTGCCGACGGCAATCGTCCCTTTGCGCGGATACAAACCGAACAGCCTTGCGGGCGTCGTCGACACGAGTTCCACGAAGCGGTTTGCGCTGAACCGCCCCCCGGCCACTCCGCCGGAATAAATCAAGCTCATACGATGTTCCACCCCCGGGCCGCCGTTGGGAATCTTCGTGAAATCGTCGCGCCCAAGTTCCTTCTGTTCTTTGAAGCAAAACGGACAATGATCCGTGGAAACCACCTGAAGATGATCGCGTTTCAACCCGTTCCAAAGTTTTTCCTGATGCCATTTTTCCCGCAGCGGCGGCGTGAAAACATACTTCGCCCCCTCGAACCCCGGCGCGTCGAAGTTCTCGATCGAGAGATACAAGTACTGCGGGCAGGTTTCTGCATAAACCGGCAATCCCCGGTCGCGGGCTTCGCGAACTTTTTCGAGAGCATCGTTGCAGCTCAAGTGAACGATGTAAATGGGCGCGCCCGCCATCTCCGCCAGAGCGATGGCCCGCGCCGTGGCTTCCGCTTCCGCCGTCGTTGGCCGGGTGAGCGCGTGATATTTCGGCGCCTTCTTTCCTTCTGCCAGCGCCTGCTGCACGATCACGTCAATCGCGCTGCCATTCTCGGCGTGCATGCAGATCATCGCGCCATTCTTCGAGGTAGTTTGCAGCGCCTTGAAAATGCTGGCGTCATCGAGCATGAACACGCCGGGATAGGCCATGAACAGCTTGAAACTGGTCACGCCTTCATTGACCAGAGCATCCATTTCCCGCAACTGCCCGCCGCTGACATCGGTGACGATGCAGTGAAAGGCGTAGTCTGAGACCGCCCTCTTCGCAGCCTTTTCCATCCATGTGTCGAAGGCCTTGCGCAGCGGCTGCCCTTTATATTGAATGGCAAAGTCGATCAGCGTGGTAGTTCCGCCAAAAGCCGCGGCGCGCGTGCCGGTTTCAAAATCGTCGGCGCTCGTGGTGCCGCCAAACGGCATGTCGAGATGCGTGTGCACGTCGATGCCTCCGGGCAAAACCAGCGTGCCGGATGCGTCGAGAACTTTCGTGGCATTCTCTCGCGGCAGATCTTTTCCGATCGCCGCGACCTTTCCGCCGCTGATCGCGACATCGGCCCCATAAGTGTCCGTGGCGGTTACCACGCTGCCGTTAGTGATGATCGTGTCGAATCCCATGGAGATCTCCGATCCCGGCCGGAAATGAAAACGAAATTTTATGCTAAACTGCGACACCTGTCGTGGCTTCTGACCTTTTCATCCTGAGCGAAGCGAAGGACCAATGTTTTTGGCTGGGGCGCCGAGATTCTCGCGTCGAAGGATGGTATGAAATTCGGAATTACCCTTAAACCCGATATTTCCGTCGAACGCATCGTGGGACTCACGCGGCAGGCCGAGGCCGCCGGCTTCGCCTATGGATGGATTTTCGATTCCCATGTTCTGTGGAAGGAACCATACCCGCTGCTGACTCTGATGGCTGCGAATACCAAGCGCATGCGTCTGGGCACATGTGTGACCAATCCCGCCACGCGCGATCTTACCGTCACGGCCAGCCTTTTCGCCACACTGAATCTGATTTCCGGCGGTCGGATGCAGCTCGGCATTGGCCGGGGCGACAGTTCCCGCCGGGTGCTGGGGAAGAAACCGGTGAGCTGGTCGCAATTGGAGCAGGCGGTGAAGGATTTCCGCGATCTCACCGCCGGCCGCGAAATTCAACATGATGGACAGCCCGCTCGTCTCAGCTGGGCCACAGGCTCTCCGTCAGTGTGGATTGCAGGCTACGGCCCCAAGGTTTTGCACATGGCAGGACGTGTGGCTGATGGCATCATTCTTCAATTCGCGGACCCGGACTTGATCGCGTGGTGTTTGGGTTTCGTGAAAGAGGGCGCAAAGGCCGCCGGGCGCGATTTCAAGTCAATTGAAGTGATGTCGGCTGCGCCGGTGTGGGTTTCGAATGATGTAAATGCGGCGCGTGAGCGCGTGCGCTGGTTTCCCGCGCTGGTCTCCAATCACGTGGTGGATCTCATTCGCCAATACAAGCCGGAAGAGTTGCCGCCGGCGCTTACTTCATACGTGCAGGACCGCGGAGGCTACGACTATCAGCACCATTGCAAGGTGGGCAGCGAGAACGCGGATTTTGTTTCCGACGAGGTAATCGACCGCTTCTGCCTGCTCGGCCCAGCCAAAGCGCATCAGGAGAAGTTACGCAAGCTTGCCGAGGTCGGCGTAACCCAGTTCAACATTTACCTGATGTGCGACGACGAAGAAGAAAACCTTCGCGACTATGAACGCGAAGTGCTGCCCGGTTTCTTGAACTAGCAGGTTTTGCTTTGCCGTTTCAGGCGCCTCGATCTTGTCGCTCCAAGCGCCTCTACCTTGTCATTCCGAGCGCAGCGAGGAATCTGGGTGATGGCGCACATGGTAGGTCAAGAAAAACCCAGATCCCTCGCTTCGCTCGGGAAGACCAAAGATCCCAAAGTCCTTTACCGTTCTTCCGCCACCGCAACTGACGCCTGCAGCGGAAGCATCAACACGTAATAGCTGACAAACGAAAGCGCGAACCCAACAAACCACGAATAGTCGTATAGCACGCGCATAGATGGAACGGCCAGCCCGGCCAGAGCCGTCCCCGCGCCCAGCGCCAACGCAATCACCGCCCGCCAGTTGAATCCCTTGGAGTATTCGTAAGCGCCATTACGCAGATACAGATCGTTGATTTGCAGGGTCCGCCGTCGCACCACGAAGTAGTCGCAGATCATAATGCCGGCAACCGGCCCGAGAAACGCCGCGTACCCTCCGAGCCATCCCAGGATGAACGTCTTATAGTCGGCCAGTAGCTTCCAGGGCATGAGGGCGATGCCCATGAAACAGGTGATTATGCCTCCTGTGCGAAAGCTGATACGCCGCGGCCACAGATTGGAGAAGTCGTTCGCCGGAGAAACCACATTCGCGCCGATATTCACATTCAACGTGGCCAGCAGGATCGCCACCAGGGAGATGACGACGGCCACCGGAGAATGAAACCGGCTGAGCAGCTGGACCGGGTCCCAAATGGCCGTTCCGTAAATCACCACGGTCGCAGAAGTCACCACGATGCCGACGAAGGCATACAACGTCATGGTCGTCGGCAGAGCCAGTGCCTGGCCGACCATCTGGTCGCGCTGATTACGTGCAAATCGGGTGAAGTCAGGGATGTTCAGTGAGACCGTCGCCCAGAATCCAACCGTGCCGTTAAGCGCGGGAATCAGGAATTTCAGCAACTCCGGAAAAGTCGTGAACCGCGACGGCACCCGGAGCATGGGCCCGAATCCGCCAGCCTCGTGATACGCCCAGCCTAGCAGCAACAGGCCCACTCCCAAAAGCACGGGCGCGCTGATGCCTTGCAGAATCCGGATGTATTCGATTCCTTTGAGAATTACCGCCAGGTTGATCAACCAGAAAAGCAGAAAACAAATCGCAGTGCCGTGAGGAACTTTATTCCAGCCCGGAATGAGCGTTGCCAGCAGCGTGCTGACTGCCTCGCCGCCGATCCAGGTCTGGATACCGAACCATCCGCACGCCACCAGCGCGCGCAGAACCGCAGCGATGTTCGCACCCAACACTCCGAACGATGCCCGCGCCAGCACCGGGAAGGGAATTCCATACTTTGCGCCAGGATGCGAATTCAGCAGCATCGGCGCCAGCACGATCACGTTGCCGATAAAGATGGTTGCAAGCGCCTGCTTCCAGTTCATTCCGCCCTGAATCAGGCTGGCGGCCAGCATGTAGGTCAGGATGTTGACTGACATCGAGATCCACAACGCCGCAAAGTTATAGGTGCCCCAATGCCGTCGTTCGGCGCTCGCGGGCGCGAGGTCGGGGTTGTAGAGAGGGCTGGCTTCGATGCGGGATTGCAGACGCGGTGTCGATGGCGAGGTCATCGAAGGGACGGTTTATGCGCGCGTCAGTCCGCCGCCGCTTCTCCGGTCTGCGCAGTCAGCGGGCCGTAGCTATCGGGCCGGCGGTCGCGGAAGAACTGCCAGACGCGCCGCACCTCCGTGATCATGTCCAGATCCAGATCGGCCACCACCACTTCGTCCTTATCCCGGCTGGCCTGGGCGATGATCTTGCCTCTGGGATTGCAGAAGTAGCTCTTCCCGTAGAACTCTCCGATACTCCAGGGTTTTTCCATGCCCACGCGGTTGATTGCCGCGACGAAGTATCCATTAGCCACGGCGTGCGCGGGCTGCTCGAGTTCCCACAAATACTCAGATAGGCCTGCAACCGTAGCGGAAGGATTGAACACGATCTCGGCTCCGTTGAGTCCCAGGATGCGCGCACCCTCCGGAAAATGCCGGTCGTAGCAGATGTAAACCCCCACCCGCGCATACTTCGTCTCAAATACCGGATATCCCAGATCGCCAGGAGTGAAGTAAAACTTCTCCCAAAACCCGGGATGGCAGTGCGGAATGTGGTGCTTGCGGTATTTCCCCAGATAGCGACCGTCGGCATCGATTACCGCAGCGGTGTTGAAATAGACCCCCGGCATCTGCTCCTCGTACACAGGAACCACAATCGCCATGCGATGTTTGGCGGCAATCTTCTGCATCAATCTGGTTGTGGGGCCGTCGGGTACTCGCTCCGTGAGCTCGTACCAGCGCGCGTTCTGCTCGGCGCAGAAATAAGGCCCGTAGAATAATTCCTGCAGGCAGAGAATTTGCGCCTTCTTTTTGGCCGCCTGTTCGATGAGCTTCAAATGCTTGTCGATCATCGCCTTTCTGATCTGGGCAAGCGGACGCTCGGTGCTAAGCGAGTTGCTGGCTTGGATCAGGGCACAGCGGACAATGCGGGGCATGGGACCTCCGAGGAAGAGAAATATAGCAGAAAGCGCCGCATCAACTCCCGACGTACCGGGCATAAAGACTGCGAGCAATGGCCGTATCAGTGGTGCCCTTGATGATGGCTCGTCCGTCCGGGAATAACGTCATCTCGTAAGGATCGCGGCTGAACTTCAACACAAACTCGTTGTGCCGCACCCTCCCTAGCGATGCCAGGCGCCGCTGCAAGTCCTCGAAATCAATGGGCCTGTGCCTTTCGTGAATCTGCACCGAATTTCGGCCGCATAGCGTGATATGAGGGCGGCCTTCACCCGCGAGATGAATGAAGTTTCGTTCGCCGCAGGCTCGGCATCCTGGATGTGGGCGCTCCGCCGCGATCTCGCTGCGCTCGTTACGCCAGAGATCAAACGACAAGAGCGATTTCCGCAGCTGGGCCGTCTGCTGCCCGCCAATCAGCATTTTCATCGCTTCGGTAGCGGCAATCGAGGCTGCGAGATTGACGGCAGAATTTAGGATGCCCGCTGTCTCGCACGTCTCCACCACGCCGCGCGGCGAATCGGGAAAGATGCAGGCCAGGCAAGCTGTGCTTCCCGGAACCACATTCAGCGTCACAGCATAACTTCCCACGGCCGCCGTGTAGATCCAAGGCCGCTCGTTCTTCACGGCATAATCGTTGATCAGATAACGTGTCTCGAAATTGTCTGTTCCGTCCAGAATTACTTCCATTTCTTCAAGTAAATCTTCACTGTTGTCTGGAATGAGATCCTGCACTTGCGCTTCGACCGTGATTTCTGAGTTAAATGACGCGATTTTGCGTGCCGCGGCGATCGCCTTCGGCAGGGATTCGGCGGCGTCCTTTTCATCGAACAGAGACTGCCGCTGCAAGTTGCTGGCCTCGACATAATCGCGATCGATAATGCGCAGTGTTCCCACGCCGGCGCGGGCCAGCAACAATGCCAGCGCCGAGCCCGTAGCGCCGCAGCCGACGATTGCGATTTTCCCGGCCGCCAGCCGCCGCTGACCCTCGACTCCGATCCCAGGGAAAAGAATCTGCCGCGAGTAGCGTTCTTCGATTGTTTTTGTTTCTTCCCGTCTCAAGGAGATCACCAGTGTTCCATGGCAAAACCTTTATTATAAGGGGCTGGACTTGAAGCAAGATTTCGCTCCCGGGCAGATTCCAGGGATTCATTCGTGCGGAGCCCACAGGGGGCGTCTGCTCTTCGTCGGAATCGAAGCGCTGAACCCAAGGACACCGATTGCTGAGACGTTTCGCGTCATCGCTTCTCTTTATTATGGTGCTTCCCGGCCCGGCCGCCGAGGCCCGATCGGCGCTGGCCTCTCCGCCTCAGGACCAAGAGCGGCAGTCGGTTGCATCCTCCGCGCTCGCCACCATGAACGCGTACGCCGGACTGACGGTCGAGTCCATCGATCTCCCAGGCGTACCTTTGCGCGATCGCCAGCAACTTTTGCAACTTCTGCCGCAAAAAGAGGATCAGCCACTAAACCGCGAGCAGATTCGCGAAAGCATCCATACTCTTTTCGGCACAGGGCGGTTCTCCGATATTGAGGCAGAGGCCGCGCCCTCCGGGTCCGGCGTGAAACTTAGCTTCGTGACTTCCCCCAACTATTTCGTGGGTGCCGTGGACGTGGAAGGCGCGCCCAACCATCCCAGTGCGGACCAGATCGCGAATGCCTCCAAGTTTCAACTGGGTGAGCATTACACGCTCGACAAGCTCGACCGTGCTCTGCGGAACATTCGACAGGTGATGCAGGAAAATGGTTATTATCGCGCTCAAGTGACGGCAGAAACCACCTCTTACCCGGCCACCCAGCAGGTGAACATTCTGTTTCACGTCAAGCCGGGAGGGCCGGCGCACGTAGGCGAGGTAAAAGTAACGGGCACGTCAAGCCTCAGCTCTGCCCAGCTTCAGAACCTCGCCAAGATGCACGCCGGCGACGTGATCACCGCCGCGCGCATTACTAATTCTCTGCAACGCCTCCGCAAACGCTTCCAGAAGCAGCGGCGCGTGCTGGCGCAAGTCTCGATCGCAGACCAGGTATACGAGCCGGTGGCCAACTCCGTGGACTATACCTTCGAGATCGAGCCCGGCCCCGTGGTTCTTATTCGCACACAGGGCTTCAGAATCAAGAACAGCCTGTTGAAGAAGGAAATTCCCGTCTACGAAGAGAATGCAGCCGACGAGGATTTACTGAACGAGGGCAAGCGCAATCTGTTGGATTACCTGCAGACTCGCGGTTACTTCGACGCCAAGGTGGATATTCAGCGGGAATCCACGCCCCAGACTCTGCGCATCGTTTATCAGATCGATCCGGGACCGGTGCACAAGCTGGTTCTGATCCGGATTAGCGGCAACAAGTATTTTCCAACATCTATGCTGCGCGCACGCCTGCAAATGCAGCCCGCCGGCAGGTTTCTCTCCCATGGACGATATAGCGAGGCCCTACTCAAGAGCGATGTCAGCAATTTGCAGGCTCTGTACGTTTCCAACGGATTTCGCGGGGCTCAAATCGAGAGCAAGGTAGACGACAACTACCATGGCTCGGAAAACCAGCTCGCCGTGTTCCTGGACGTCAAGGAAGGGCCGCAGACTCTTGTCGGCAAATTTCTCATCGAGGGTAACAAGAAAGCTCCTACCAGTTCTTTCCCGGAGCTTGACACGCAGGAAGGTCAGCCTTATTCCGAGCAAAATCTAGCCAATGATCGGGACAAGATCCTCAACTATTACTTTAACCACGGCTTCCCCAACGCGACTCTCGAGATCGCCACAGCCCCGTCTTCTACCCAGCGCGGCCGGGAAGACGTCACCTACGACATTCAGGAGGGAGAGCAGTTCTTCGTGGATCAGGTCATGATTGGCGGGCTCGATCACACCCGAAAATATGTTGTGCAACGCGAAATCCAAACCCAATCCGGCCAGCCTCTCAGCCAGCAGGATTTGTTGGACACGCAGACCAAGCTTTACGATCTGGGAATTTTCAGCCAGGTCGATACCGCAGTGCAGAACCCCGGGGGCAGCGATCCGCAAAAAAATGTTCTGGTGCAGGTACAGGAAGCCAAGCGCTATACCTTCACTTACGGCGTGGGTCTGGAGTTTCAAACGGGTCAGCCGGCTGGAACAACCGCGCCGGCCGGAGCCACCGGCGTGAGCCCGCGTGTAGGCTTTAATGTCACACGCCTTAACGTGGGCGGCCGCGACCAGACCCTCATCTTTCAGTCGCACGTAGGCCGTTTGCAGCAACGTGGGCTAATCAGTTATGAAATGCCTAAGCTGTTTAACAACGACCGGCTCAAACTGACCTATACGGTCTTTTACGACAACAGCCTGGATGTCTCCACATTCACCTCGCAGCGACTGGAGGGCAGGATTGACCTGCGCCAACAGTTGGGACGGCAGCTGCCGAACCGGTCCAGCTCGCTGACCTACCGTTTTGAATATCGCCGAGTAAAGGCCAGCAATTTCATCACCGACTTTTCTCCGGGTCTGTTTCCCTTGCTTTCCTCGCCGGCGCGCGTTGGCGGACCCGGTTTTACCTATATCCGCGACAAACGCGACAACCCTTTGGAAAGTACAAAAGGGAGCTACTTGACCGTAGACGGATTCGCGGCCTCCGGTTACTTCGGTTCGCAAGCCGACTTTGCCCGCTTGGTGGTTCAGAACTCCACCTATTATCCTTTTGGACACTGGAACCATCATCCATTTGTCTTTGCGCGTTCCACCACCGTCGGCCTGGAGCAGGTGTATCGCGGAACTCGTGTGCTGCCACCCGGTTCGTGCCCAATCAATCCGCACACCGGAGAACCTACCTGTTCAACTCTTACTCCCATACCGTTCCCCGAACTGCTTTTCGCGGGCGGGGGCAACTCGATTCGTGGTTTCGGGTTAAATCAAGCAGGTCCTCGCGATCCCGACTCCGGCGGTCCGGTGGGTGGAACGGCGCTGTTCGTCAATAATCTCGAGTTGCGCCTTCCCACTTTCAGCTTGCCGTACCTGGGGCAGGGTTTCGGCATCGCCATTTTTGAAGACATGGGCAATGTTTTCACCGCCGGTCATGACCTATTGAAAGGAATGCTGCGCTGGCACCAGCCCGATCCGGCGCAGTGCCTCGTGCCTCCGAATGGCACGCCCATCTCGGAATGCATGAAGGCTTTCAACGACGGCGGCTACGATTACACCTCTCACGCCGTGGGTGTCGGATTGCGCTATAAAACACCAATCGGTCCGCTGCGCTTCGACTTCGGTTACAATCTGAATCCGACCCGGTATTTTGTAGAAACAGTGAACTCGTCGGTCACCCCGCCGGTGCCGACGGGCGACTTTGTCACCCAGCGTCTGCGCCGCTTTAATGTATTCTTCAGCATAGGCCAGCCATTCTGATGAACATTCGTCCGCGAATCCGCCTGTCGATCATGGCCGCCATGCTGTTGGTCGCAACGCTCGGTAGTGTGCGAGCCGGGTCTGCCCAGGTCATCGACCGCATCGTAGCCACGGTCAACGGCAGCATCATTCTTCAATCCGATTGGGACCAGGCGCTTTGTTACGAGGCGCTCCTGAGTCATCGTCCGCTTTCGCAATTTAGCGCCGATGACCGCCGCGCGGTTCTCGACCGGCTCATCGATCAGGAATTACTGCGAGAGCAAATGAAGTCGGCAGACTTTCGCCATGCCACAGAAGCGGAAGCCTCCACCCGCGTCGCCGAGGCGCAGAAGGAATACGCTCAAGGGAGCGGCACCGAAACCTGGCAGTCACGGCTGGCTCAATATCACCTCACCGAGCAGGACGTTCTACAGCACGTAAGACAACAGATCGACCTGATGCGCCTGGTGGATGCCCGGCTTCGTCCCACCGTGCAGATCGATGCGAAGTCCATCGAGGAATACTACCGGGAGAAATTTGTTCCGCACTTGAAGCAAACCGGCGCCGGTGCCGTCCCGCTGGAGACAGTGTCCGGTAAGATTCGGGAACTGCTAACTGAACAAAAAGTAAACCAGCTGCTTGTCTCCTGGCTGCAGACCTTGCGCTCCGAGAGCCAGGTTCGGCTCCCCGGAATTACCCCGCCCAACGAGCCGGGAGCGCAGACTCCGTGAATGAACCTTCCGCCACTCCTGTTCGCCGCCGGTGGTGGAAATATCTGCTTCTTTTTCCTGTGGGTATAGTGCTGCTTGCGCTCGGATTTTTGTGGTACATCAATACCGACTCCTTTCAGTCGCTGGTCCGCCGCCGTCTGGTCGAGGAAGTGGAGCGGATTACCGGCGGTCGCGCAGAGATCGGAAGCTTCCACACTGTTCCGTTCCAGATGCAGGTGGATATCCGCAACATCACGGTTCACGGCCGCGAGTCCGCGAACGAAACTCCCCTGGCCCATGCTGACCGGATTGTTGCGCGCCTGAAGATAAGTTCTCTTCTTCGAAGCGAGCCCGGTTTTCATGAACTGGTTGTGGACCGGCCCGTGATTCACATTCAGGTTTACCCCGACGGCACAACCAACGTCCCGCAGTTGGCCGTCCGCGAGACTTCTAGCCGGACCGCTATTCAGAAGCTCTTTGCTCTCTCCATCAACCGCCTCGAGGTTCGGCACGGAGAGATGCTTTGGGGCAACCAAACCGTCCCTCTCGATTTCGACGTCCGCGACACCGAACTCGACATGAACTATTCGTTTCTGCGCCGCCGGTACCTCGGACGGATGCTGCTCGGAAAAGTCGAGACCAAGTTCGATGATTGCCGTCCCTTTTCGTGGATGATCACAGCCGAGTTCGCCCTTGCACCCAGTTCCATCGATCTGACGTCTGTTGCCTGGAATTCAGGTCACTCGCATCTTAACGCCCAGGGACGCGTGAGCGACTTCCGGGATCCCCGCGTGCGCGCCGCCTATGACGCACACATCGACCTGACGGAAATTGCGGCCATCGCCCGTCGACATGACCTTCGAGGGGGCACGCTCGACCTCAAGGGGCAAGGAGACTGGTCGATGGAGCACTTTACGGCCAGCGGTCGGGAGGTCGCGGGCGATCTGGTCTGGCAGGACAAGCAGATCGCGTTCTCGAAGGGATCGTTAGCCTCAGACTACTCTGTGACGCAGGATCAGATTCAGCTGTCGAAGCTGCAAGGGCGAATTTTCGGCGGGAGCTTGGCGGGCGACGCGGAAATCGATCACTGGCTTTCCCCACCGCAGCATCTCCCGGCGGGGAACACGGCAGTTATCTCTGCCGGCCGGGCAGAAGTCCGATCGGGTGGGACCGCGAACCGGACCCGCAAGACGGAAATCCAGAGCGGGCGGGTTTTCCTGCGCTTGCGCGACCTCTCAGCGCAGGCGGTGGCCGCTGGACTGGTTGCTCCCACTCACCCCTTGGGCCGGTTCAATCCCGCAGCATTGGTCTCCGGGTCTCTCGACGCCCGCTGGGAAGGAACGCCGTGGGACGCCGATGTTGCTTTTTCCCTCGACGCCAACCCTCCAGCCAATCGGTTCTCCGGGCTGCCGCTTACCATACACGCGAACGGCGTCTACCACCCCAGGACCGATTCGCTGGATCTTTCGCGATTTACGCTTTCCGCTCCGGGTACCAACGTTCAAGCGTCGGGCAGCCTGTCTTCCAAGTCGGCCTTGCATCTTTCCGCTTCCGCCTCGAATCTTGATGAATGGCGGCCGCTCATCGCGGCGTTCGGCGGTCCTACCTCGTTGCCATTTACCCTCAACGGAAGTGCCGTGTTCAATGGCAACGCGAGCGGATCATTTTCTTCGCCGATTCTCTCCGGGTCGCTATCGGTCGACGATTTCGATGTATTCGTGCCTGCCACGGAGCATACGCCTCGACAGACAGTTCATTGGGATTCGTTCTCCACCACGCTGCATGCTTCTGCTTTCAACATCGCCCTGCACAACTCGCTGCTGCGCCGCGATGACACCACGGCGGAGTTCGACGCCTCAGCTACGCTGGAAGGTGGTCACTTCACCCGTGAAAGTCCCTTCAGTCTGCGGGCCAATCTGCACGACTTTGATATCGCCGCGCTTCAGGCTTTCGCCGGATCGAATTATCCGATAAGGGGCAGAGTCGATCTGTTTGTGGAGGCTTCGGGCACAACGCTTGCGCCTCAGGGCCAAGGGCAAGTCCATCTCACCGATGCCTCAGCTTATGGGCAGCCGATTCGACAACTCGATGCCGGCTTGCGCTTTGCCGGAGGCGAAGTGGGGTTGGAGAACATCCATCTCTTCCAAAACGACTCGGTGGTGACCGGCAGCGCCGCTTACAATTTCACGTCCGCCGTCTTCCGCCTCGATCTCAACGGCACAAATTTCGACCTGGCCAGAATCGAGCAGATTCAAACCAATCGTGTGGCACTCAGCGGCCGTGCGAATTTCACCCTTCAGGGTTCCGGAACCGCGGCCGCTCCCGCGATCAATACGGACGTTCAGATTCGCAACCTTACCCTCAATCACGAAGCTATAGGCGACGTTGAATTGCACGCGGCCACTCAAAACCATGAGATACACATCATCGGCAACTCGGAATTTCAGCACGGCTCCGTAGCGCTGCAAGGCAGCGTTCAATTGCACGACGATTATCCCGTCGACCTGTCGTTTCGCATGAATCAGCTCGATCTGGACGGTTTGTGGAGTTCATATCTTCGTGGTCAGATTACGGGGCATTCTTCGGTTGCGGGTTTTCTGGTCATGCACGGGCCTTTACGCCATCCCCGTCTCTGGAGCTTCGAGGCCAATCTCATCAATCTTTCCCTTGACGTCGACAACGTGAAAGTGCAGAACCAGGATCCGATTCGCCTTGCCTTCGCGAATGACGTGCTCCACGTCGAGCAGTTGCACATGTTGGGGCAGGGAACTGATTTCACGGCGCACGGCTCCATACATACCACGGGCCCCCGGGCCATCGACTTGGCTGCCGATGGTCATCTCGATCTCAAACTTCTTTCCACCGTCGACCCAGACTTCAGCGCCTCCGGGTCAGTCACAATGAACATGACTGTGGGCGGCACGCTCGCTGAACCGCTTCCTCAGGGACGCCTGCAGGTGGCCAACGCCACCATGGCTTACGCCGGCCTGCCGAGTGGGCTGAGCGATCTCAACGGATCTTTGGCTTTTACTCGCGATCGCCTCCGCATCGAAAGTCTTCAGGCGCGCACCGGCGGCGGCACCCTCGACTTGAAGGGCGACGCCACTTACTACAACCAGCAGTTCAACTTCAATCTCACGGCGATCGGAAAGGATGTTCGTCTGCGCTATCCTCCTGGGGTCAGTTCTACGGCGAACGCCGAACTCCACTGGATAGGATCGCGGAGTTCTTCCACCATTTCAGGCAATATTATGGTGACAAGAATTGCGGTCACACCCGGTTTCGACTTCAGTTCCTATTTGGAGCGCAGCCGGCGGGTCACGACCGTCACTCCTGCAAACTCGCCCCTTTACAAGGTGAAGCTTGACATTCGGGTGCAGACGGCGCCCGAATTGCAGATGAGAACCGCCATCGCGCGCCTTTCGGGCGACGCCGACTTGCGGCTGCGCGGTTCCATCGCGCGTCCCGCCGTCCTTGGGCGTGCGGATATTCTCGAAGGTCAGGCTACGTTTCACGGCACCAAGTTCACTTTGGAGCGCGGCGACATCACGTTCGCTAATCCCGTCGCCATCGAACCACAATTCAACCTCCAGGCCTCGACCCACGTACGCAGCTACGATTTGAATATCACGGTAACTGGTACGCCTGACCGCGGACTCAATATCAATTACCGTTCTGAACCGCCTCTGCCGAAATCGGACATCATCGCGCTGCTTGCCCTTGGCCGTACCAACCAGGAGTCGGAACAACTGCAGGAGCAATCCGGCCAGAATGTTTTCAGCGACCAAGCCACAGCCCTGATTCTGAATCAGGCTCTTAACGCCACCGTGAGCAGCCGGCTGCAGCGCCTGTTCGGAGTGAGCAACATCAGGATTGATCCCCAGGGTCTTAGCACCGAGACCAATCCCATTGCCCGCGGCCCGCAGGTCACGATTGAGCAGGAATTTTCCAACAATCTCACCTTAAGCTACAGCACCAACGTGTCCCAAAGTTCGCAGCAGATCATCCAGGGCGAGTACTATTTCAATCGGAATCTTTCACTGGTGGGTACTCGCGACCAGAATGGCGTAGTCAGCTTCGATATTCGCATCCGCCGCCGCAAGAAATAATCGCAAAGGATTTCGAGGGGGCGCAGTGCACATCGCAGCGCGCCGGGTTCCGGCTGCGAGCGCACCTGTTTTTCTGCACATGCTCAATCCTGCCGCAGCCCGTCTCCGCATGGTGGAACTGCAACTCAGGTCT
>Ga0335073_10000799_pt1 | contig 41287 bp, 44 predicted proteins | sample Lox_Sample_22_FD_207093 | JGI IMG/M metagenome (GOLD analysis project Ga0335073, IMG submission 207093) | Soil microbial communities from Loxahatchee National Wildlife Refuge, Florida, United States - Lox_Sample_2.2 | ecosystem: Environmental > Terrestrial > Soil > Wetlands | place: USA...
CTGGCCTTCCTCCGCCTCGCCTCCATCCGCCTCATGCTGCGAAAGCTATGCAATCCTGCATGATGTTTCCGGACAGACTCTTAGCGCTTCTTTCAAATACGTTCAATATCCTCGATCTGGTCTTTCAGACGGATTTGGCGACTTTTTCCGGATCTTCATTCTATACAGGTATGGTTTTGACTTCAGGGGGAAACTTCAGCTCTGCCCTGTACAACGGGATTAGTCCGTACTTGACTCCAAACGCCGCCTTCACCAGCGGCGCCGCGACGAGCGTCGATCTCGTGAAGACCTACGATTTTTCCGGAACGCTGGCCATGTCCCGCGGCGGCGATCAGTCGGTGAGCGGCGTCTTCACCCTCGACCCCCTGAATGGGACCATCGGCAACTATTCGCTATCGACGCCGCTTGGTCTTTTCGACAATGCAGATTCGTCAGCTGCTGTATATCAATTCACGCCGGCATTGGACCCGAATGAAGATTTTGTTGAATTGAGCTTCGTCTCAAACTCCATGAATATCCTCACCCTGGTCTTTCAAACAGATTTGCTGGCGTTCTCCGGGGCCTCGTTTTACACGGGCTTGGTTAGTATACCGAACGGAGATTTCGCCTCTGCCCTCTACAATGGCATTAGTCCGGCTCTGACCCCAAACGCGTCATTCACCAGCGGCGCCGCCACGCCCGTCCCCGAGCCCTCGACTTGGGCGATGCTGATCGTCGGCTTCGGCGGAATCGGCTTCATGATGCGCCGGCGCGGCGCTCCGGGGGCGCAAGCGGCCAAAAAGGGGGCCGCATTTTTCCGGCCTCGGCCGGCCGGTCCGGGTCGCCATCACGGCAAAGTGAACGGCGCGGGGCACGGGCTCGACCGCGCTGCACAAAAACTTTTCCCCACCCCCTTGCCGGCGCGGGCCGAAAGCGCTATGCAGCCCGGTCGGGGTTGACCGCGCGATGCGACCCCGAATGATCAAACATGGCTACCGCCCTGCGAAGATCAAACCGGTGACGGATGATTCAAGTGGGAGCGGCGGATAGGCCGGAGGACGGAAGGGTTTACCTTTGCGTCCGTTCCGGCCATGTCCTGTCCGAGACTGCCGGCGCGTAACCCCTTCGGGGGACACACTTAATTCCCATCGCCTAATCGGCGGCGGGAGCCGGCATAGACGGGGAAGACCGAGTTTTTATTAAATCCGCCCGGCGCGCCCGGGCGGCCGACGCGGTTCGAACCTTCTGTCCGGCGCCGGGCTTGTCCAGCCCGCCTCCGGGGACAGGCGCAAGTGGTCGCGGCGCTCGATTCGCTCCTGAATCGCCCGGCGCGGCATGTGCAACAGGCGGGGCATTCATGAGTTTGAACCCCGCCGACCGGAGATGAGCAGCGTGGACAGAACGGAAAAGAAGGAAGCGGTCGCCGCCCTGCACGACGTCTTTTCAAAGACGTCGGTTGTGGTCGTCGCCCACTATTCCGGCCTGACGGTGGCCCAGATGCAGCGCCTGCGCAGGCAGATGCGGCAGGCGGGCGCGCAAGTCAAAGTGGCCAAGAACCGCCTCGCCCAGATTGCTCTTAAAGGCACGGACGTCGCCTCGATCGGTCCCCTGCTCAAGGGGCCGACCCTGATCGCTCACTCGAGCGATCCGGTGGCGGCGGCCAAGGCCGCCGTGGCTTTCGCCAAGGATCACGAGAAATTCGTGCTTCTAGGCGGCGCCATGGGCAAGACGGCCCTCGACGTCGACGGGGTCAAGGCGCTCGCGACCTTGCCGTCCCTCGACGAGCTGCGCGCGAAGCTGCTCGGGCTCCTCACGGCCCCGGCGACCAAGCTCGCCCAGCTCGCCAACGCGCCCGCCGCCAAGCTCGCGCGCGTGGTCGGGGCCTACGCCGCCAAAGACGCAGCCTGACGCAGGCTCTTCACAAACATTCGGTTCGAACTACATATGGGAAACCCTTCAATGGCCAATCTGGAAAAAATCGTCGACGAACTCTCGAGCCTCACGGTCCTGGAGGCGGCGGAACTCGCCAAACTGCTTGAAGCCAAATGGGGCGTCTCCGCCGCCGCGGCAGTGGCGGTCGCCGCCGCTCCGGCTGGCGCAGGCGCCGCGGCCGCCGCTCCGGCCGAGGAGCAGACCGAGTTCACGGTCGTCCTCTCGGCGATCGGCGACAAGAAGATCGAAGTGATCAAGGAAGTGCGCGCCATCACCGCGCTCGGCCTCAAGGAAGCCAAGGACCTGGTCGAGGCCGCGCCGAAGCCGATCAAGGAAGGCGTCGGCAAGGAAGAGGCCGAGAAGATCAAGGCCGCTCTGGAAAAGGTGGGGGCGAAGGTCGAGCTCAAGTAATGGCCGACCAGCCCTCTGGGGCCCGGCAGACAAAAAAGGGACGGTCCCGGCCATCGGCCCGGGGCCGTCGCCGCGTTTTCAAAGAGGGTTGCGGGGCGAAAGTCGTCAACCGGCGGCCTAGAGCGTTCGACAGGACCGTTTGAGGCCGGGGCCGACAACGGAAGTAACAAGGGGCGCTGACGCGCTCCCGGAGGGCCTGCCCGACGATTCGCCGCACCGGGTCGCGCGTAAGGATCCTGAACGGCGGGCAGCCGAGCTAATTGAGGAGCGACATGGCGCAGACATTCACTGGCCGCAAGCGCGTTCGCAAGGTTTTCGGACACGTGAGGGAAGTCGGCGAGATGCCGAACCTGATCGAAGTCCAGAAGGCTTCGTATGACCAGTTTCTGCTGATGGACCCGCCGAAGGGCGGGCGGCCGAACGAGGGCCTGCAGGCGGTGTTCAAGTCGGTGTTCCCGATCAAGGACTTCGCCGACACCGCCCACCTCGAGTTCGTCAAATACGAGTACGAAGCGCCGAAATACGACGTCGATGAGTGCCGCCAGCGCGGCATGACCTACGCCGCCCCGCTCAAGGTGACGCTGCGCCTCATCGTGTTCGACGTCGATCCCGAGACCCAGGCCAAGTCGGTCAAGGACATCAAGGAGCAGGACGTCTACATGGGCGACATGCCGCTCATGACCGCGAACGGCACCTTCATCGTCAACGGCACCGAACGGGTCATCGTCTCACAGATGCACCGCAGCCCGGGCGTGTTCTTCGATCACGACAAGGGCAAGAGCCATTCGTCGGGCAAGCTCTTGTTTGCCGCCCGCATTATCCCTTATCGCGGCTCGTGGCTCGACATCGAGTTCGACGCCAAGGACATCGTCTATGCGCGCATCGACCGGCGGCGCAAGATTCCCGTGACCTCGCTCCTCTATGCGCTCGGTCTCGACGGTGAGGAGATCCTGTCGACTTTCTATCGCCAGATTGTCTACACGCGCCTCAAGAGCGGCGGCTGGCGCGTGCCCTACGACGCCGAGCGGATGAAGGGGGTCAAGGCCGCGGCCGACATTGTCGACGCCGACACCGGCCACGTCGCGATCGAGGCCGGCAGGAAGTTGACCGTGCGCGCGGCGCGTCAGCTTGCCGAGAAGGGCCTCAAGGCGACGCGCGCCTCCGACGCCGACCTTTACGGCCAATATATCGCCGAGGACCTCTACAATCCGGAGACCGGCGAGATCTACGCCGAGGCGGGCGACGAGATCACCGAAAAGTCGCTCGCCCAGCTGCTGGAGGCCGGCTTCAAAGAATTGCCCGTGCTTGACATCGACCATGTCAATGTCGGCGGCTATATCCGCAACACCCTCAAGGTCGACAAGAATTCCTCGCGCGAGGACGCCCTGTTCGACATCTATCGGGTGATGCGCCCGGGCGAGCCGCCGACGATCGAGAGCGCCGAGGCGATGTTCCAGTCGCTGTTCTTCGATTCCGAGCGCTACGACCTCTCGGCGGTCGGCCGGGTGAAGATGAACATGCGCCTCGACCTCGACGCGCCCGACACCCAGCGCACGCTGCGCAGGGAGGACATCCTCGCGGTGGTCAAGGCGCTGGTGAACCTGCGCGACGGCCGCGGCGAGATCGACGACATCGACCATCTCGGCAACCGGCGCGTGCGCTCGGTCGGCGAACTGATGGAGAACCAGTATCGCATCGGCCTCCTCAGGATGGAGCGGGCGATCAAGGAGCGCATGAGCTCGGTCGAGATCGACACCATCATGCCGCAGGACCTGATCAACGCGAAGCCGGCCGCGGCGGCGGTGCGCGAGTTCTTCGGCTCCTCGCAGCTCTCGCAGTTCATGGACCAGACCAATCCCTTGTCCGAGATCACCCACAAGCGCCGGCTTTCGGCGCTCGGTCCAGGCGGATTGACGCGCGAGCGGGCCGGCTTCGAGGTGCGCGACGTGCACCCGACGCACTACGGCCGCATCTGCCCGATCGAGACCCCCGAAGGGCCGAACATCGGGCTCATCAATTCGCTCGCCACCTTCGCCCGCGTCAACAAGTACGGCTTCATCGAATCGCCTTATCGCAAGGTGCGCGACGGCAAGGTGACCGAGGAGGTCGCCTATCTCTCGGCGATGGAGGAGCAGAAATATTCGGTCGCCCAGGCCGACACCCCGATCGACGCCGGCGGCAAGCTGGTGGGCGATCTCATCGTCTGCCGTCACGCCGGAGACGTGGTGTTCCTGCCCGGCGACCGCGTCGACTATATGGACGTCTCGCCGAAGCAGCTCGTGTCGGTGGCGGCGGCGCTGATCCCGTTCCTCGAGAACGACGACGCCAACCGGGCGCTGATGGGCTCGAACATGCAGCGTCAGGCGGTGCCGCTGGTGCGCTCGGACGCGCCGCTGGTCGGCACCGGCATGGAGGCGATCGTGGCCCGCGACTCGGGCGCGGCGATCGCGGCCAGGCGCGCGGGAATCGTCGACCAGATCGACGCGACCCGCATCGTCGTGCGCGCGACCGGGGAGACCGACGCGGCCAAGCCCGGCGTCGACATCTATCGCCTGATGAAGTTCCAGCGGTCGAACCAGTCGACCTGCATCAACCAGAAGCCGCTGGTGAAGGTCGGCGACCGGGTCGAGAAGGGCGACATCATCGCCGACGGGCCGTCGACTGATCTCGGCGATCTGGCGCTCGGCCGCAACGTGCTCGTCGCCTTCATGCCGTGGAACGGCTACAACTTCGAGGATTCGATCCTGCTCTCCGAGCGCATCGTCAAGGACGACGTCTTCACCTCGATCCATATCGAGGAATTCGAGGCGATGGCCCGCGACACCAAGCTCGGCCCCGAGGAGATCACCCGCGACATTCCGAACGTCTCGGAAGAGGCGCTGAAGAACCTCGACGAAGCGGGCATCGTCTACATTGGCGCCGAGGTCGTGGCCGGCGACATCCTGGTCGGCAAGATCACGCCCAAGGGCGAGAGCCCGATGACGCCGGAGGAGAAGTTGCTCCGCGCCATCTTCGGCGAGAAGGCGTCCGACGTGCGCGACACGAGCTTGCGCGTCCCCCCGGGCGTGCAGGGCACGATCGTCGAAGTCAGGGTGTTCAACCGCCACGGCGTCGACAAGGACGAGCGCGCCCAGGCGATCGAGCGCGAGGAGATCGAGCGCCTGGCCAAGGACCGCGACGACGAGCAGGCGATCCTCGACCGCAACGTCTACGCCCGCCTCGCCGAGACGCTCGAGGGCAAGCGGGCCCTCTCCGGCCCCAAGGGCTTCAAGAAGGATCAGGTGCTGACCAAGGCGCTGCTCGAGGAGCAGCCGCGCTCGCAATGGTGGAGCTTCGCGCTCGAGTCCGACCGGACGATGTCGGAGATCGAGGCGATGCGCAAGCAGTACGACGAATCGAAGAAGTCGCTCGAAAGCCGCTTCCTCGACAAGGTCGAGAAGCTGCAGCGCGGCGACGAGCTTCCGCCCGGCGTGATGAAGATGGCCAAGGTGTTCATCGCGGTGAAGCGCAAGATCCAGCCCGGCGACAAGATGGCGGGCCGCCACGGCAACAAGGGCGTGGTGTCGCGGATTGTGCCGCAGGAGGACATGCCGTTCCTCGAGGATGGAACGCCGGTCGACATCGTGCTCAACCCGCTCGGCGTGCCGAGCCGGATGAACGTCGGTCAGATTCTCGAGACCCATCTCGGCTGGGCCTGCGCCGGCCTCGGCAGACAGGTCGGCGAGGCGGTCGACGCCTATCTGCGCTCGAACGACGCCAAGCCCCTGCGCGGCAAGCTCAAGCAGCTCTACGGCGAGGACGAGACGATCAAGGCTCTGGACGACAAGAGCCTGGCCGAGCTCGGCGAGAACCTCCGCCGCGGAGTGCCGATCTCAACGCCGGTCTTCGACGGCGCGCGCGAGAAGGACATTGTCGAGATGCTCAAGCTCGCGAACTACGACGCATCCGGGCAAGTGACGCTCTATGACGGGCGGACCGGCGACTCCTTCGACCGAAAGGTGACGGTCGGCTACATCTATATGCTGAAGCTCCACCACCTGGTCGACGACAAGATCCACGCCCGCTCGATCGGCCCCTACAGCCTCGTCACCCAGCAGCCCTTGGGCGGCAAGGCGCAGTTCGGCGGCCAGCGGTTCGGCGAGATGGAAGTGTGGGCGCTCGAAGCCTATGGCGCGGCTTACACGTTGCAGGAGATGCTGACCGTCAAATCGGACGACGTCGCCGGCCGCACCAAGGTCTACGAGGCGATCGTGCGCGGCGACGACACTTTCGAATCGGGCATTCCGGAGAGCTTCAACGTCCTGGTCAAGGAGATGCGCTCGCTCGGGCTCAACGTCGAACTGGCGTCGCTCAAGCGCCCGCTCGATGAACTGCCGCCCGCCGAGGCGGCCGAATGATCGTTAGTGCCGCGCCCGGCCAATTCTTGGGCGCGAGCAGTTTTGGCGTTCGCGAGCCTTCGGCCGTCCGGCTGCGGGCCGCGGTTCCAACAAGGCGGGTCCGGAGGCGGTTTTTCTCCGGACTTCGCGGGAGACCTCAATGAATCAGGAAATCACCAATCCGTTCGCGCCTGTCGCCCCCCCGCAGGCGTTCGACCAGATCCAGATCGCGATCGCGAGCCCGGAGAAGATTCTGTCGTGGTCGTTCGGGGAGATCAAGAAGCCTGAGACGATCAACTACCGCACGTTCAAGCCCGAGCGCGACGGCCTGTTCTGCGCCCGCATCTTCGGCCCGATCAAGGACTACGAGTGCCTGTGCGGTAAGTACAAGCGCATGAAGTACAAAGGCGTCATCTGTGAGAAGTGCGGCGTCGAGGTGACGCTGTCACGCGTCCGGCGCGAGCGCATGGGCCATATCTCGCTCGCCGCGCCGGTGGCGCACATCTGGTTTTTGAAGTCGCTGCCCTCGCGCATCGGGCTTCTGCTCGACATGACGCTGAAGGACCTCGAGCGCATCCTCTATTTCGAATCCTATATCGTGCTCGATCCGGGCCTGACTCCGCTCAAGGACCGCCAGCTCCTCTCCGAGGACGACTATCTGCGCGCGCTCGACGAATACGGCCAGGACAGCTTCACCGCGATGATCGGGGCCGAGGCGATCCGCGAGATCCTGAAGGGCATGAACCTGCAGAAGATCGCCGAGGATCTCAAGGTCGAGATCGCCGAATCGAAGAGCGAGCTCAAGCCCAAGCGGCTCGCTAAGCGGCTCAAGATCATCGAGGCCTTCATCCACTCCGGCAACAAGCCCGAATGGATGATCCTGACCGAGGTGCCGGTCATTCCGCCGGACTTGCGGCCGCTGGTCCCGCTCGACGGCGGGCGCTTCGCGACCTCCGACCTCAATGACCTCTACCGGCGCGTCATCAACCGCAACAATCGCCTGAAGCGTCTGATGGAGTTGCGCGCGCCAGACATCATCATCCGCAACGAGAAGCGGATGTTGCAGGAGTCGGTCGACGCGCTGTTCGACAACGGCCGGCGCGGGCGCGTCATCACCGGCGCCAACAAGCGGCCGCTGAAGTCGCTCGCCGACATGCTCAAGGGCAAGCAGGGCCGGTTCCGCCAGAACCTGCTCGGCAAGCGGGTCGACTATTCCGGCCGCTCGGTGATCGTCGTCGGCCCCGAGCTCAAGCTGCACCAGTGCGGGCTGCCGAAGAAGATGGCGCTCGAATTGTTCAAGCCGTTCATCTATTCGCGCCTCGACGCCAAGGGCCTCTCGGCGACGGTCAAGCAGGCCAAGAAGCTGGTCGAGAAGGAGAAGCCGGAAGTCTGGGACATCCTCGACGAGGTGATCCGCGAGCATCCGGTCATGCTCAATCGCGCCCCGACCCTGCATCGCCTAGGGATCCAGGCGTTCGAGCCAGTCCTGATCGAGGGCAAGGCGATCCAGCTGCACCCGCTCGTCTGCTCGGCGTTCAACGCCGACTTCGACGGCGACCAGATGGCGGTGCACGTGCCGCTGTCGCTCGAGGCGCAGCTCGAGGCGCGCGTCCTTATGATGTCGACCAACAACATCCTCCATCCCGCCAACGGCCAGCCGATCATCGTGCCGAGCCAGGACATCGTGCTCGGCCTCTACTACGTATCGCTGATGCGCGACGGCGAGCCCGGCCAGTACGCGGAAGATCCGAAGACCAAGCGTCCGATTCGCGGTTTCTATAGCGACATCGGCGAGATCGAGCATGCGCTCGCTCACGGCGCGATCACGCTGCACACTCGTATCAAGGGCCGCGCCTGGACCTTCAACGAGAAGGGCGAGCGGGTGGCTAAGATCTTCGACACAACGCCCGGGCGCCTGTTCCTCGGCCAGCTCCTGCCCGAGCACGTGAAGATTCCCTTCGACGTCGTCAACAAGCTGATGACGAAAAAGGAAATCTCCAACATGATCGACATCGTCTACCGCAACTGCGGTCAGAAGGAGACAGTCATCTTCTGCGACCGGATCATGGCGCTCGGCTTCCGCGAGGCGTTCAAGGCCGGCATCTCGTTCGGCAAGGACGACATGGTGGTGCCGGAGTCGAAGAAGAAGTTCATCGCCGAAACGTCGGCGCTGGCGAAGGAGTACGAGCAGCAATACAACGACGGTCTCATCACCCAGGGCGAGAAATACAACAAGGTCGTCGACGCCTGGGCGAAATGCTCCGACCGGCTGGCCGAGGAAATGATGGCCGGCATCTCGGCGGTGCGCAAGGACGAGCACGGCCGCGACAAGCCGATCAACTCGATCTACATGATGTCGCATTCGGGAGCGCGCGGCTCGCCGACCCAGATGCGCCAGCTCGCCGCCATGCGGGGGCTCATGGCCAAGCCCTCGGGCGAGATCATCGAGAGCCCGATCATCTCCAACTTCAAGGAGGGCCTGTCGGTTCTTGAGTACTTCAATTCGACCCACGGCGCCCGCAAGGGCCTCGCGGACACCGCGCTCAAGACCGCCAACTCCGGCTATCTCACCCGCCGCCTCGTCGACGTGGCGCAGGATTCGATCATCACCACGCCCGATTGCGGCTCGAAGGGCGGCATCAGCATGCGCGCGATCATCGACGCCGGCACGGTGGTCGCGTCCCTCGCGTCGCGCATCCTCGGCCGCACCTCGGCCGACGCGCTGCGCGACGCCGACGGCAAGGTGATCGTCGAAGCGGGCCGGATGATCGTCGAAGAGGACATGCCGGCGATCATCGCCGCCGGCATCCAGGAGGTGAAGATCCGCTCGGTGCTCACCTGCGAAGCGAAGAACGGCGTCTGCGGCGCCTGCTACGGCCGCGACCTCGCGCGGGGCACGCCGGTCAACATGGGCGAGGCGGTCGGCGTCATCGCCGCCCAGTCGATCGGCGAGCCGGGCACCCAGCTCACGATGCGCACTTTCCACATCGGCGGCGCGGCCCAGCTCGCGGATCAGTCGTTCATCGAGTCGAACTTCGACGGCGAGGTGAAGATCCGCAACCGCAACGTTGCGCGCAACTCGAACGGCGATCTGATGGCGATGGCGCGCAATGTCGCGGTCGTCATCACCGATCGCAGCGGAGTCGAGCGCGCGGTCCACCGGGTGCAATACGGCGCGCGGCTCAAGGTCGACGAGGGCGACAAGATCAAGCGCGGGCAGAGGATCGCCGAGTGGGATCCGTTCACCCGACCGATCCTGACCGAGGTCGACGGGGTGATCGGGTTCGAGGATCTGGTCGAGGGCGTGTCGATGTCGGAGCAGGTGGACGAGGCGACCGGCATCGCCAAGCGCATCGTCACCGATTGGCGCTCGACCCCCCGCACCGCGAGCCTCAAGCCCGCGCTGGTGATCAAGGGCAAGGACGGCAAGATCGCCAAGCTGCCTCGCGGCGGCGAGGCGCGCTATGCGCTCTCGGTCGAATCGATCATTTCGTTCGAGCCCGGCGCAGCGGTGAAGGCGGGCGACGTGATCGCCCGCATCTCGATCAACAGCGCCAAGACTCGCGACATCACCGGCGGTCTGCCGCGGGTGGCGGAGCTGTTCGAAGCGCGCAGGCCGAAGGACCATGCAATCATCGCCGAGATCTCGGGCACGGTCAGGTTCGGGCGCGACTTCAAGAACAAGCAGCGCCTGACGATCGAGCCGAGCGAGGAGGGCGTCGAGCCGGTCGAGTACCTGATCCCGAAGTCGAAGCACATTCACCTTCAGGACGGCGACGTGATCGAGAAGGGCGAGTATATCGTCGACGGCAATCCCGCCCCGCACGACATTCTCGCCATCAAGGGCGTCGAGGAGCTGGCCGCCTATCTCGTCAACGAGATCCAGGAGGTCTATCGCCTCCAGGGCGTCAGCATCAACGACAAGCACATCGAGGTGATCGTGCGTCAGATGCTGCAGAAGGTCGACATCGTCGACGCCGGCGACACCGACTTCCTGGTCGGCGAGCAGGTCGACGCGTCCGATCTCGAGGCGGCGAACGAAGCGGTGACGGCCGAAGGCAAGAAGCCTGCTGTCGGAACGCCGGTGTTGCTCGGCATCACCAAGGCGAGCCTGCAGACGCGCTCGTTCATCTCGGCGGCGTCGTTCCAGGAGACGACGCGCGTTTTGACCGAGGCCGCGGTCAACGGCAAGGTCGATACGCTTGAGGGCCTCAAGGAGAACGTGATCGTCGGCCGGCTCATCCCGGCCGGGACCGGCGCGGCGGTGGCGAAGCTGCGCCAGATTGCGGCGATGCGCGACACTTTGATCCTGGCGCAGAAGGCCGAGGCGGCCGCTCAAGCGCCCGCCCTGCCGCTCGCCGCGCCCCAGCCCGAGCCTCCGACGCCGCCCGCGCCGCGCAGCAAGGCGCGCGCCTCGGCGGGTTGAGGCGCAGGGCGTTCTCCCTCTCCCGCTTGCGGGAGAGGGCAGGGGTGAGCGGGCTTTCCCTCATCCGGCTGCTTCGCGGCCCACCTTCTCCCGATGGAGAAGGGGTTAGGCGCCCGCCAGCACCTCGACGGCGCGGTCGAGCTGCGGATCGGCGCCGGCGGCGTAGCGCGAATCGAACTTGACTTCGATGGTCGGCTCGACGCCGACCCCTTCCAGGCGCTTTCCGTCGACCAGCACGTCCTCGACCGCGAGTAGGAGCAGTCCGTCGTCGCCGATGAGGAAGGCGGTTGCGGCGAGCACCGCGCCCTCGGTGCGCTGGCCGACGAGGGGGCCAAGCCCATATTCCTTGAACCCGTAAGCGAGCACCTCCTTGCCGCTGCGGGTGCCCTGATTGATCAGCATCGCCACGGGCTTGCGCCATTTGACGTCGACGAGGCCAGTCTCGCCGTCGCGGTCCTTGACCTGCATCGTTGGCGCGCGCGGATTGAAGAGATCGAGATATTGCGGCTGCGCGCCGCCCCATCCACCGCGTAAATCCCAGATGAGCGCGTCGGCGTCCTTGAGCGTTCCCTCGCCGATGAGCTCCTCGAGCGCGGACTGATACCGGCGGTTCGCATAGGACCAGACGCGCACATAGCCGATGCGGGCCTTGCCGCCGGCGTCGATGACCCGGGCGCTAGCCTTGAGGCCGCGCAGGAACATCTCATCGGGGCGAAGATCGGCCGGGGTTACGCTCATTGCGATCGGCGCCGCGCCGGCTGTGCGGCGGACCTGAAGCGAGACAGGCGCCCCGACCTTGCCGCGGAAGGACTCGACCGGGCGGAACGGACGGTCGTCCGCCGACAGGATCTCGTCGCCGACCAGAATGCCGGCTTGATGCGCAGGCGCGCCCTCGATCGCGCCGGTCACGAAGGTGCGGCCCTCGCTGTCCATCTCTGTGAACGCCCCGATCCCCGGATAGGAGACATCGCCCTTCGGGAACACCCGCTCGAGGCCGCGATGCTCGAGCGCGCCGGAGAAAATGTCGGCGAGTTGGTAATAGGCCGGGTCCTCCGGCGTGTAGTAGCGGGTGTGAGAGGCGCCGAGCTCCGAGAGCATCGCGTTGATCGCGACCGCCGCCTCCTCGCGCGAGCCCGCGGCGATCGCCTGCGCGCGGTAGCGCGTCCGCGCCGCGTCCCAGTCGAGGCCGTTGAGCTTGGGATCGTAGAAGCGGTCGCGGACGAGTTCCCACACCTGCTGGAAGTCCGCGCCATTCGCCGACTCGCGCAGCCCGGACTCGCTTGAGGACTGAGCGCGCGCCGGCCAGGCGCCGAAGGCGGCGGCGCGCGCGACAAGAGCAACAACTTCCCTGCGTGTCGCTTGCATTGAATTCAGGGACCTCCGGCCGGCGGCCGAGCGACGCCGACGGCGGACCGGGAATGGCCGGTTTTGCTGTGGCGCGCGCTGGTCGCTAGGCTCGAATCGAGGCCCCCATGTGACTGCCTTGAGGCAAATTGCCGAACGGAAAGCTCGCGCCGCCGGCGGGAACGAATCGGCCCCGTCCCCGGAACTGCAAATTTTCGCCTGGGGCGCGATTATGTCAGGCCAAAGGGGTTGACGCGCTCTGACCACTTGAATATGTTCCGCGCGCTTTCGGCAGGCCGTAGAGCTTCGCTGTGTCGGACGACGCGTCCGACACCCAACGGCTCTAAACGCTGACGATCCTATCGAAGACGAGCCATGCCGGCCCTTGAGGGGCCGGTTCTGTTTCGCATGATCGCGGGCCTTGCGCCCCGTGATCCTCTGCTTTCGGCGGCGCCCGAAGCCCGATGGCGGGTTTCATGGGCGCTGTCTGTTTCGCGCGTAAGCCGCGCGGGCGGAGCTTCGAAGGAGGACGGAAGTGGATATCGAGTTCGGCCTCATCCGCCGGACGTGAAGAAAAAAGAGAAGTTCAGGGCCGACATGCCGACGATTAGCCAGTTGATCCGCAAGCCGCGGCAACCGAAGACCTACCGCGAGAAGGCCCGCCATCTCCAGGCGAGCCCGCAGAAACGCGGGGTTTGCACGCGCGTCTACACGACGACGCCGAAGAAGCCGAACTCGGCGCTGCGCAAGGTCGCCAAGGTGCGGTTGACCAACGGCTTCGAGGTCATCGGTTACATACCGGGCGAAGGCCACAACCTGCAGGAGCATTCGGTCGTCATGATCCGCGGCGGCCGCGTCAAGGACCTGCCGGGCGTGCGCTACCACATCCTGCGCGGCGTGCTCGACACGCAGGGCGTGAAGGATCGCAAGCAGCGCCGGTCGAAATACGGGGCCAAGCGGCCGAAGTGACGCGAAGCGCGGCGTAGCGTCATCCTCGGGCGAGCGAGAGCGAGACCCGGGGATCGGCCGGAGGGTTTGAATGGATGGCCGGGTAGCTCGGCCATGACGGAGAGAGCGAGTTAACGGATGTCACGCCGACATAGTGCCGAGAAACGCGACATCATCCCGGACGCCAAATACGGCGACGTGGTGGTGGCGAAGTTCATGAACACGATCATGTACGAAGGCAAGAAGTCGGTCGCCGAGGCGATCGTCTATGGCGCGCTGGACAGCGTCGAGTCGAAGGCCAAGAGCGATCCGCTCGCGGTGTTCAAGCAGGCGCTCGAGAATGTCGCGCCTTCGGTCGAGGTCCGCTCGCGCCGGGTCGGCGGCGCGACCTATCAGGTGCCGAGCGAAGTGCGCGCCGATCGCCGTCAGGCGCTGGCGATCCGCTGGATCATCACCGCCGCCCGCGGCCGCAACGACAAGACGATGGTGGACCGCCTCGCGGCGGAACTGCTCGACGCCTCGAACAATCGCGGCGCCGCGGTCAAGAAACGCGAGGACACCCACAAGATGGCGGAAGCCAACCGCGCCTTCGCGCACTACCGCTGGTAAGCGGCCCGCGTCAAGGAACAGGATCATGGCGCGCAGCCACGCTATCGAGGACTATCGGAATTTCGGCATCATGGCCCACATCGATGCCGGCAAGACGACCACGACCGAGCGCATCCTGTATTATTCCGGCAAGTCGCATAAGATCGGCGAGGTGCACGACGGCGCTGCGACCATGGACTGGATGGAGCAGGAGCAGGAGCGCGGCATCACCATCACCTCGGCCGCGACCACCACATTCTGGCATGACAAGCGCCTCAACATCATCGATACGCCCGGCCATGTCGACTTCACCATCGAAGTCGAGCGCAGTTTAAGAGTGCTCGACGGCGCTGTCTGCGTGCTCGACGGCAACCAGGGCGTCGAACCGCAGACCGAGACGGTCTGGCGCCAGGCTGACAAATACGGCGTTCCGCGCATCGTGTTCGTCAACAAGATGGACAAGATCGGGGCCGATTTCTTCCGCTGCGTCGAAGAGATCAAGACCAAGGTCGGCGGCCGTCCGGTCTGTCTCCAGCTGCCCGTGGGGTCGGAATCGAGCTTCAAGGGCGTGGTCGACCTTCTGCGCATGAAGGCGGTCGTCTGGGAGGACGAGGGCCTCGGCGCCAAGTATCACGACGAGGACATTCCCGCCGACCTCAAGGCGAAGGCGGAGGAATTCCGCCACACGCTCATCGAAACGGCGGTCGAGCTCGACGATGAAGTGATGGCCGCCTATCTCGACGGCCAAGAGCCCGACGTCGAGACGCTCAAGCGCCTCATCCGCAAGGCGGTCAAGCAGATCGCGTTCGTGCCGGTGCTGTGCGGCTCGGCGTTCAAGAACAAGGGCGTGCAGCCGCTCTTGGACGCGGTCGTCGACTATCTGCCCTCGCCGGTCGATCGCGGCGGCATCAAGGGCGTCGATGTCCATACCGGCAAGGAAGTCGTGCGGATGCCGAGCGACTCCGAGCCGTTCTCGATGCTCGCCTTCAAGATCATGGACGACCCGTTCGTCGGCACGATCACCTTCTGCCGCGTCTATTCGGGCAAGATCGAATCCGGCTCGACCGTCTTGAACTCGACCAAGGACAAGCGAGATCGGGTCGGCCGCATGCTGCTCATGCACGCCAACAACCGCGAGGACATCAAGGAAGCCTTCGCCGGCGACATTGTCGCCCTCGCCGGCCTCAAGGATACGCGCACCGGCGACACGCTGTGCGACATGCACAAGCCGGTGATCCTGGAAAAGATGGAGTTCCCGGATCCGGTGATCGAGATCGCGATCGAGCCGAAATCGAAGGCCGACCAGGAGAAGCTCGGCGTCGCGCTGTCGAAGCTCGCTGCCGAGGACCCGTCGTTCCGGGTCTCGACCGATCCTGAATCCGGGCAGACCATCCTTAAGGGGATGGGCGAACTGCATCTCGACATCAAGGTCGACATCCTCAAGCGCACCTACAAGGTCGACGCCAATATCGGCGCGCCCCAGGTCGCCTATCGCGAGACCCTGAGCAGGAAGAGCGAGATCAACTACACCCACAAGAAACAGTCGGGCGGCTCGGGGCAGTTCGCTCGCGTGGTGATGACGTTCGAGCCGGCCGGCCCAGGCGCGGGCTCGTCGTTCGAATCGAAGATCGTCGGCGGGGCGGTGCCGAAGGAATACATTCCCGGCGTCGAAAAGGGCGTCAATAGCGTGCTGACGTCCGGCGTGCTCGCGGGCTTTCCGGTGGTCGACGTCAAGGCGACGCTGATCGACGGCTCCTATCACGACGTCGATTCGTCGGCGCTGGCGTTCGAGATCGCCGCCCGCGCGGCGTTCCGCGAAGGCCTGCAGAAGGGTGGGTCGGTCCTGCTCGAGCCGATCATGAAAGTGGAAGTCGTGACCCCGGAAGAGCACACCGGCTTCGTGATGGGCGACCTGCTCTCGCGGCGCGGGCACGTGCAGGGCCAGGACATGCGCGCCAACGCCGTCGTCATCAACGCGATGGTGCCGCTCTCCAACATGTTCGGTTACGTCAACCAGTTGCGCTCCGGCACCCAGGGGCGCGCCAACTTCACCATGCAGTTCGACCATTACGAGCAGGTCCCGGCGAATATCGCGTCCGAGATCATCGAGAAATTCAAGTGAGGCGCGCCTAACCAGCGCGTCGCGAAAGAAGGGCCACGAAGAGGAGTCCGGTTATGGCCAAGGAAAAGTTTGCGCGCACCAAGCCCCATTGCAACATTGGCACGATCGGCCACGTCGACCACGGCAAGACGACGTTGACGGCGGCGATCACCAAGGTTCTGGCCGAGACGGGCGGCGCGACCTTCACCGCCTACGATCAGATCGACAAGGCGCCCGAAGAGAAGGCGCGCGGCATCACGATCTCAACGGCGCACGTCGAGTACCAGACCAAGAAGCGCCACTACGCCCACGTCGACTGCCCCGGCCACGCCGACTACGTGAAGAACATGATCACCGGCGCCGCCCAGATGGACGGCGCGATCCTCGTCGTCTCTGCCGCCGACGGGCCGATGCCCCAGACCCGCGAGCATATCCTGCTCGCCCGCCAGGTCGGCGTCCCGGCGCTGGTCGTCTACCTGAACAAGGTCGACATGGTCGACGATCCGGAGCTGCTCGAACTGGTCGAGCTCGAGGTGCGCGAGCTCCTGTCGCGCTACGAGTTCCCCGGCGACGACATTCCGATCATCAAGGGTTCGGCGCTGCTGGCCCTCGAGGGCAAGTCGCCGGAAATGGGGCACGAATCCATCCTCAAGCTGATGGACGCCGTCGATAGCTACATCCCCCAGCCGGAGCGGCCGAAGGACCAGCCATTCCTGATGCCGGTCGAGGACGTGTTCTCGATCTCGGGCCGCGGCACGGTCGTCACCGGCCGCATCGAGCGCGGCGTCATCAAGGTCGGCGAGGAAGTCGAGATCGTCGGCCTGCGCCCGACCGCCAAGACGACCGTCACCGGCGTCGAGATGTTCCGCAAGCTGCTCGATCAGGGCGAGGCGGGCGACAACGTCGGCTGCCTCCTGCGTGGCACCAAGCGCGAGGAGGTCGAGCGCGGCCAGGTGCTGTGCAAGCCGGGCTCGGTCAAGCCGCACACCAAGTTCAAGGCCGAGGCTTACATCCTCACCAAGGAGGAAGGCGGCCGCCACACGCCGTTCTTCACCAACTATCGTCCGCAGTTCTACTTCCGCACCACCGACGTGACCGGAATCGTGCAATTGCCGCAGGGCACCGAAATGGTGATGCCGGGCGACAACGTGACGATCGACGTCGCGCTGATCGTTCCGATCGCGATGGAGGAGAAACTGCGCTTCGCCATCCGCGAGGGCGGCCGCACCGTCGGCTCGGGCGTCGTCGTTTCGATCACCGAGTGAGGCGTTGCGACCAGCGGGCGGGGCGCCCGTCCGGGCCGGCAGGGATTTGATGAAATGAACACGCAAAACATCCGCATCCGTCTGAAGGCGTTCGATCACCGCGTGCTCGACGCTTCGACGAAGGAGATCGTGTCCACGGCCAAGCGCACCGGCGCCCGAGTTCGCGGACCCATTCCCCTGCCGACCAGGATCGAGAAATTCACCGTCAACCGGTCGCCGCATGTCGACAAGAAGTCGCGCGAGCAGTTCGAGATCCGCACCCACAAGCGGGTGCTCGACATCGTCGACCCGACGCCGCAAACGGTCGATGCGCTGATGAAGCTCGATCTGGCCGCCGGCGTCGACGTCGAGATCAAGCTTTGAGAGGGATCTGACGAGCGCCCCAAAGGCGCTCTCGAAGGATAAACGCCAATGCGTTCAGGCATCATCGCAAAGAAGCTGGGCATGTCCCGCGTCTTCACCGACGCGGGCGACCACGTGCCGGTCACCGTCCTCCAGGTCGAGGGCTGCCAGGTGGTCGCGCATCGCACGCAGGAGAAGAACGGCTATACCGCGCTTCAGCTCGGCGTCGGCAAGGCCAAGGTCAAGAATGTGTCGAAGGCCGAGCGCGGCCGGTTCGCCGTGGCCCATGTCGAGCCGAAGATGCGGCTCGCCGAGTTCCGAGTGGCCGAGGACAAGATGATCCCGGTCGGGGCCGAGATCACCGCCGACCATTTCGTCGTCGGCCAGTACGTCGACGTGACCGGGGTCACGATCGGCAAAGGCTTCGCAGGGGCAATGAAGCGCTGGAACTTCGGCGGCCTGCGCGCCACCCACGGCGTCTCGATCTCGCATCGGTCGCATGGCTCGACCGGCGGCCGCCAGGATCCAGGCAAGACCTGGAAGAACAAAAAGATGGCCGGCCATATGGGGGTCGAGAAGGTGACGACGCAGAACCTTCGCGTCGTTCAGACCGACGTCGAGCGCGGGCTCATCCTGGTCGAGGGCTCGGTGCCGGGCCACGCCGGCGGCTGGATCGCGGTCCGCGACGCGGTGAAGAAGCCGCTGCCGAAGGACGCGCCGGCGCCCGGCAAGTTCCGCGTTCACCCCGGGGCGGCCGCCGCCCCCGCGGCTGAAGCGGCGAAGGGAGAGTGAGCCGATGAAATTCGACGTGACGTCGATCGACGGATCGGCCGCCGGCTCGCTCGAACTGAGCGACGCCGTGTTCGGACTGGAGCCGCGCGCCGATCTGATCGCCCGCATGGTGCGCTGGCAGCTCGCCAAGCGCCAGGCCGGCACGCACCAGACGCTGGGCCGCGCCGACATCAACCGCACCGGCAAGAAGATTTACAAGCAGAAGGGCACGGGCGGCGCCCGGCACGGCTCGGCCCGGGTGCCGCAGTTCCGCGGCGGCGGACGCGCCATGGGCCCGGTCGCGCGTAGCCACGCCCATGACCTGCCGAAGAAAGTGCGCGCGCTTGCGCTCAAGCATGCGCTTTCGGCCAAGGTCCGCGCCGGCGGCCTCGTGATCTGGGAGAGCGCCGAAGTCCCAGAGGCCAAGACGAAGACCTTGCGCGCGTCGTTCGAAAAGGCGGCGCTCAAGAACGCCCTCATCATCGACGGCGCCCAGCCGCACGCCAGGTTCGCCGTCGCGGCGCGGAACCTGCCCGAGATCGACGTGCTGCCGGTCCAGGGCGTCAATGTCTACGACATCATGCGACGCGACAAGCTCGTCTTGACCAGGGCCGCGGTCGAAGCGCTGGAGGCGCGGTTCAAATGATCAAGGACGTGCGCCATTACGAGGCGATCGTCGCCCCCGTGATCACGGAAAAGGCCACCATCGCCTCCGAGAACAACCAGTTTGTGTTCCGGGTCGCGCGCACCGCGACCAAGCCGCAGATCAAGGCCGCGATCGAACAATTGTTCGACGTCAAGGTGACGGCGGTCAACACGCTTCTGCGCAAGGGCAAGACCAAGGCGTTCCGGGGCATCCGCGGCCGCCAGCAGGACATGAAGAAGGCGATCGTCACGCTCGCCGACGGCTATCGCATCGACATGACCACCGGCCTCTGAGAGACGAGAACCATGGCGCTCAAGACATATAAACCGATCACGCCGGGCCTTCGCCAGCTCGCGATCGTCGACCGCAGCGATCTCTACAAGGGCAAGCCGGTCAAGGCGCTGACCGTCGGCAAGCCTGAGAAGGGTGGACGCAACAACGCGGGTCGAATCACGGTGCGCTTCCGCGGCGGCGGCCACAAGCAGGCCTATCGCATTGTCGATTTCAGGCGCCGCAAGTTCGATGTGGCAGGCAAAGTCGAGCGGCTGGAGTACGACCCCAACCGCACGAGCTTCATCGCCCTCATCAAATATGCCGACGGCGAGCAGGCCTACATCATCGCCCCGCAGCGGCTCTCGGTCGGCGACGAGGTGATCGCCGGCGTCCAGGTCGACGTGAAGCCGGGCAACGCGATGCCGCTCGCCAACATCCCCGTCGGCACGATCGTTCACAATGTCGAGATGAAGATCGGCAAGGGCGGCGCGATCGCCCGTTCGGCGGGAACCTATGCCCAGATCGTCGGCCGCGACCAGGGCTATGTGTCGCTCAGGCTCAATTCGGGCGAGCAGCGGCTCATTCACGGCCAATGCTTCGCCTCGATCGGCGCGGTTTCCAATCCCGACCACATGAACGCCTCGCTGGGTAAGGCGGGCCGCAACCGCTGGCTCGGCCGCCGTCCGCACAATCGCGGCGTCAGCATGAACCCGGTCGACCATCCGCTCGGAGGCGGCGAAGGACGCACCTCGGGCGGTCGCCATCCGGTGAGCCCTTGGGGCAAGCCGACCAAAGGCAAGAAGACCCGTTCAAACAAGGCGACCGACAAATTCATCGTTGCGTCGCGCCATGTGCGCAAGAAGAGAGGCTGAGCCATGACGCGCTCGATCTGGAAAGGGCCGTTTGTCGACGGCTATCTCTTGAAGAAGGCCGACGTCGCGCGCGGGTCGGGCCGCTCCGACATTATCAAGATCTGGAGCCGGCGGTCGACCATCCTGCCGCAGTTCGTCGGCCTCACGTTCGGCGTCTACAACGGCCACAAGCACATTCCGGTGCTGGTGTCGGAGGAGATGATCGGCCACAAGTTCGGCGAATTCGCCCCGACGCGCACGTTTCACGGCCATTCCGCCGACAAGAAGGCCAAGAGGGCTTAAGCGCCGATGTCCAAACCGCAGAACCCGCGCCGGCAGGCGGAGAACGAAGCCAAGGCGACCACCCGCATGCTGCGCATCAGCCCGCAGAAACTCAACCTGCTCGCCCAGCTCATTCGCGGCAAGAAGGTCGCGACCGCGCTCGCCGATCTCGAATTCTCCAGAAAGAGGATTTCGGTCGAGGTCAAGAAGACGCTCGAGTCGGCGATCGCCAACGCCGAGAACAACCATGATCTCGATGTCGACGATCTCGTGGTTGCGCAGGCCTGGGTCGGCAAGGACATGGTGCTGAAACGCTTCAGCCCGCGCGCGCGTGGACGGGCGGGGCGGATCGAGAAGCCATTTGCGAACATTACCATCGTCGTGCGGGAAGTCGCCGCCGCCGACGCCAAAGCGGCCTGAGAGGAAAGACGTTCATCATGGGACAGAAGATCAATCCGATCGGGCTGCGCCTCGGCATCAACCGCACCTGGGATTCGCGCTGGTACTCGAGCAAGGGCGAGTACGGCAAGCTGTTGCACGAGGACATGAAGATTCGCGATTCGCTGACCAAGGGTCTCAAGCAGGCGGCAATCTCGAAGATCGTCATCGAGCGTCCGCACAAGAAGGCGCGCATCAACATTCATTCGGCTCGGCCCGGCGTCGTCATCGGCAAGAAGGGCGCCGACATCGAAAAGCTGCGCAAGCAGGTGGCGAAGCTGACGGCCTCGGAAGTGGCGATCAACATCGTCGAGGTCCGCAAGCCGGAAGTCGACGCCACCCTGGTCGCTGAATCGATCGCCCAGCAGCTCGAGCGACGAGTGGCGTTCCGGCGGGCGATGAAGCGGGCGGTGCAGTCGGCGATGCGTCTCGGCGCCGAGGGCATCCGCATCAATTGCTCGGGGCGCCTCGGCGGCGCCGAGATCGCCCGCCTCGAATGGTATCGCGAAGGCCGCGTGCCGCTGCATACGCTGCGCGCCGACGTCGACTACGGCGTGGCCACCGCGCACACCGCCTACGGCACCTGCGGCATCAAGGTGTGGATTTTCAAGGGCGAGATCCTCGAGCACGATCCGATGGCGCAGGACAAGCGCCTCGCCGAGGCCGATCATTCATCGACCCATCGTCCGCGCCGCGAACCGCGCGAGCGCGAGCACGCGCGCGAAGCGGTCTAGATCGAGCGCGCCAGCGAAAGTTCACGATCATGATGCAGCCAAAGAGATCCAAGTTCCGCAAGGCCTTCAAAGGCCGCATTCACGGCAATGCGAAGGGCGGATACGCGCTCAACTTCGGCGAGTTCGGACTGAAGGCGATGGAGCCAGAGCGCGTCACCGCGCGCCAGATCGAGGCCGCCCGCCGCGCCCTGACGAGGCACATGAAGCGCGCCGGCCGGGTCTGGATCCGGGTCTTTCCCGACGTTCCGGTGTCGAAGAAGCCAATCGAAGTGCGCATGGGCAAAGGCAAGGGCGCCCCGGAATGGTGGATCGCGCGCGTGGCCCCCGGCCGCATCATGTTCGAGATCGACGGCGTGCCGGAGACTCTCGCGCGCGAGGCGTTCGACCTGGCTGCGGCGAAATTGCCGATCAAGACGCGCTTCGTCCAGCGCATCGCGGAATAGGGGCGAGCCATGAAAACCACCAGCCGTCTTTCCGACCTTCGGGTCATGACCGAGGATCAGCTCAGCGACGAGGCGCTCAAGCTGAAAAAGGAGCAGTTCAATCTGCGCTTCCAGAAGGCGAGCGGCCAATTGCAGGACACCGCGCGAGTGCGTGTCGTGCGGCGTGACATCGCCCGCGTGATGACCGTCGCCGCTCAGAAGCGCGCGCCCGCCAAGAGCGCCAAGGCCAAGGACTGAAAGAACATGCCGAAGAGAATCTTGCAGGGCGTCGTCGTCAGCGACAAGCAGGAGAAGACGCTTGTGGTGAAGGTCGAGCGCCGTTTCACCCACCCGCTGCTCAAGAAGACCGTGCGGCGGTCAAAGAACTACCACGCGCACGTCGAAAACAAGACCCAGAAGGTCGGCGACACCGTTTCGATCGAGGAGACGCGGCCGATCTCGAAGCTCAAGCGGTGGATCGTCGTCGGCGAGACGGCGCCGAAGGCTTGAGCCGGCGAAGAGGACTTAAGGAAGGCGACTAGGCCATGATACAGATGCAGACCAATCTCGACGTCGCCGACAATTCCGGCGCGCGGCGCGTGATGTGCATCAAGGTGCTGGGCGGCTCGAAGCGCCGTTACGCCTCGATCGGCGATGTCATCGTCGTCTCGATCAAGGAGGCGATCCCGCGTGGCCGCGTCAAGAAGGGCGACGTGATGAAGGCGGTGGTGGTGCGCACCGCCAAGGACATCCGTCGCGCCGACGGCTCGGTGATCCGGTTCGACTCGAATGCGGCGGTCTTGATCAACAACCAGTCCGAGCCGGTCGGCACCCGCATCTTCGGGCCGGTGCCGCGCGAACTCAGGGCCAAGAACCACGTGAAGATCATCTCGCTCGCGCCGGAGGTGCTGTGATGGCCGCCAAGATCAAGAAGGGCGACACGGTCATCGTCATGGCCGGTCGCGACAAGGGCAAGCGGGGCGAGGTTCGCGTGGTGATGCCGACCGAAAGCAGGGCGATCGTCGCCGGCGTCAATCTCGTCCGTCGCCACACGCGCCAGACGGCGCAGACCGAGGGCGGGATAATCTCGAAGGAAGCGACGATCCATCTGTCCAATCTGGCGCTTCTCGATCCCAAGAGCGGCAAGCCCACCCGCGTCGGGTTCAAGATTCTCGACGACGGCCGCAAGGTGCGCGTCGCCAGGCGTTCCGGAGACCTGATCGATGGCTGAGGCGAAGACCGAGAAGGGCGACAAGGCCAAGGCCGACAAGGGCGCCAAGCCCGGCAAAGTCGAGAAGCCTCCCGCCAAGGGCGCAAAGCCCGATGCCGCCGCCGCGGACGCCAAGGGCGCCAAGGGGAAGGCGCGCAAGGAAGGCGGCGCCGAGATCGCCGCGGCCGGGGCGGTGAAGGCCGCGCCGAAGGACTATGTCGCGCGCCTGAAGAAGCTCTACCAGGACGAGATCCTGCCCAAGCTCATCAAGGAGTTTGGGTACAAGAATCCGCTTGAGGCGCCAAGGCTCGACAAGATCGTGCTCAACATGGGGGTCGGCGAAGCCGTCAACGACACCAAGAAGGTCACGTCCGCCGCCGCTGACCTCGCGCTGATCGCCGGCCAGAAGCCGATCGTGACCCGCGCTCGCAAGGCGATCTCGACCTTCAAGGTGCGCGAGCACATGCCGATCGGCGCCAAGGTCACCCTGCGCAAGACGCGGATGTACGAATTCCTCGACCGGCTGGTGACGGTCGCGCTGCCGCGGGTGCGCGACTTCCGCGGCCTCGATCCGAAGTCGTTCGACGGGCGCGGCAATTATGCGCTCGGCGTCAAGGAGCACATCATTTTTCCCGAAATCGACTACGACAAGGCCGAGGCGATGCTCGGGCTCGACATCGTGGTCTGCACGACGGCGAAGACCGACGCGGAGGCGCGGGCCTTGCTGCGCGAATTCAACTTCCCCTTCCGGCAGTGAGCCTGACCTCAGCGCTCAGACGCGGAAAATGGAGCCGATGAATGGCAAAGAAGAGTGCGATAGAGAATAACCTGCGCAAGCAGCGTCTGGCGAAAAAATTCGCCGCGCGCCGCAAGCGCCTGCTCGACGTCGCCAACGACCAGGCGCGTCCGATGGAGGAGCGTTTCGAAGCACGCATCCGCCTCGCGGCGCTGCCGCGCAACGGCGCGATCATTCGGGTGCGCAATCGTTGCGAGGTGACCGGCAGGCCGCGCGGCTTTTACCGCAAGGTGAAGATGTCGCGCATCGCGTTGCGCGAATTGGGCAACCAGGGCCTGATTCCGGGCCTGGTCAAGTCGAGCTGGTGAGGAGGCAAGGATCATGGCGATGAACGATCCCCTCGGCGACATGCTCACCCGCATTCGCAATGCACAGATGCGCAAGCGCGGCAAGGTTTCGACGCCCGGCTCGTCCCTGCGCAAGAAGGTTCTCGACGTCCTCGAGTCCGAGGGCTACATCCGCGGCTATTCGACCACGGATTACGGCAACGGCCGGACCGAGTTCGAAATCGAACTGAAATATTTCGACGACCAGCCGGTCATCCGCAGGATCGAGCGGGTGTCGAAGCCGGGCCGTCGGGTGTATGCGACGGTCGACGCGATGCCGCGCGTCGGCAACGGGCTCGGGGTGGCGATCGTGTCAACGCCGAAAGGCGTGATGGCCGATCATTCGGCCCGCGAGAACAATGTCGGCGGCGAGGTCCTGTGCACCGTCTTCTAGACGGGCGCCAAGTTTGAGCAACGGATTTATCTCATGTCCCGCATCGGCAAGAAGCCCGTCGTCATTCCCTCCGGCGTCACCGCCAAGCTTGACGGCCAGACGATCGCAGTCAAAGGCGCGAAGGGCGAATTGAAATTCACCGCGCCCGACGAAGTCGCGATTACGATCGACGGCGGCGCTGTCCATGTCGCTCCGCACGGCGAGGACAAGCGAGCCCGCGCCTTATGGGGCACGGCGCGCGCGCAGGTGCAAAACCTGATTGGAGGAGTGACCCAGGGGTTCGAGAAGAGGCTCGAGATTAACGGGGTGGGCTACAAGGCGGCGGTCGCCGGCAAAAACCTTCAGCTCTCGCTCGGCTATAGCCACGACATTGTGTTCCCGATTCCCGCCGGCGTGACCATCACCACGCCAAAGCCGACGGAGATCACTGTCGCCGGCATCGACAAGCGCCAGGTCGGCCAGATCGCCGCGGAAATCCGCGCGTTCCGGGGCCCCGAGCCCTATAAGGGCAAGGGAGTGAAATACGCTGGCGAGTTCGTCTTCCGCAAGGAAGGCAAGAAGAAGTAAGAGGCGACGATGGTTAAGTCGAACACATCGGCAGAGCGACGCAAGGCGCGGGTCCGCCGCGCGGTGCTCGCCCATTCGGGCGGGAGGCCGCGGCTCAGCGTTTTCCGGTCGTCGAAGCAGATTTACGCCCAGGTCATCGACGACGAGCACGGCCGCACCATCGCCTCCGCTTCGTCGCTCGAAAAGGCGGTGCGGGAATCGATGAAGACCGGCGCTGACGTTGCGGCCGCGCGCCGGGTCGGCAAGGAGCTTGCCGAACGAGCAAAGAAGGCCGGGGTCGAGAAGGTGGTCTTCGATCGCGGCGGCTACATGTATCACGGGCGCGTCAAAGCGCTTGCGGAGGGCGCCCGCGAGGGCGGGCTGCAATTCTAGCAACGGAAGAGAAGCGGCGGCGTCCGAAGCGCGCCGCGAGTCATACACTGATGGATGAAGCCAATGGCGCGTGAAGGAGAAGGCGGCCGCGGCCGCGATCGCAACCGCGAGGAGCGCGACAGCGAATTCGTCGATCGCCTCGTGCACATCAATCGCGTGGCGAAAGTGGTGAAGGGCGGCCGGCGCTTCGGCTTCGCCGCGCTCGTCGTCGTCGGCGACCAGAAGGGGCGCGTCGGCTTCGGCCACGGCAAGGCGCGCGAAGTGCCGGAGGCCATCCGCAAGGCGACCGAGGCCGCCAAGCGCGGCGTCGTGCGCGTGCCGCTGCGCGAGGGGCGGACGCTGCATCACGATGTCAACGGCCGTCATGGCGCTGGCCGGGTTGTCCTCAGGGCGGCGCCGGCCGGCACGGGGATCATCGCCGGGGGACCGATGCGCGCGGTGTTCGAGTCGCTCGGCGTCCACGATGTCGTCGCCAAGAGCCAGGGCTCGTCGAACCCCTACAACATGGTCCGCGCGACCTTCGACGCGCTGGCGCGCGAGGACAGCCCGCGTTCGGTCGCCCAGCGGCGCAATCTCAAGGTGTCGACGCTTCAGTCGCGCCGGCAAGGCGTCGAGGCCGACGCCGCCGATTCGTGAGCAGAACAGCAATGACCGCCGACAAACTCATCACGCTTGAGCAGACCGGGAGCGCCATTGGCCGCCCCGGTTCGCAGCGCGCCACCCTCAAGGGCCTTGGCCTCGACCGGATCGGCCGCCGGTCTCAGGTCGCCGACACGCCCGCCAATCGCGGCATGATCGCCAAGGTCGCGCATCTCGTGCGCGTCGTCGACGGAGGCTAAGGATCGCTGTCCCATGAAACTCAACGAAGTGAGAGACAACCCCGGATCGTCGAAGCCGCGAATCCGTGTCGGGCGCGGCATCGGATCCGGCAAGGGCAAGCAGGCCGGCCGTGGCGGCAAGGGCCAGACGGCGCGATCGGGCGTGCGCATCAAGGGCTTCGAAGGCGGCCAGATGCCGCTCCATCGCCGTCAACCGAAGCGCGGCTTCAACCCGCCCTCGCGGCTTGCGTACAACGAGGTCAATCTCGGACGGATTCAGGGCGCGATCGACGCGGGCAAGCTCGACCCGACCCAGCCGATCACGGTCGAGAGCCTTATGAAAGCGGGGGTCGTCACCCGGCGGCGCGACGGCGTCAAGATTCTCGGCGTCGGCGCATGGACGGCCAGGGCGGCTTTCGAAGTCGAGGCGGCGTCGAAGAGCGCCGCAGCCGCCATTGAGAAGGCCGGGGGCAGTCTCAAGACCCTGCGGCAGGAGGCCGCTCCTCCCGCCGCCTCGTAAGCGCGATCGACCGCAGGGGTGACATTGGCGCGCGCGGCGACCATATGCTAGCAGCGTCTCCGCCAGCGCCGGCCTCTGCCGACGGGAGCAGCATGTCGTAAAACAGGGCGCCGTTTTCCAGGCGCCGTCCGGAGCAAATCCGCCATGGCGTCGGCCGCCGAACAGCTCGCAGCCAATATCAACTGGTCGGCCTTCGCTAAGGCCGATGAACTCAAGAAGCGGATCTGGTTCACCCTTGGCGCGTTGGTCATCTACCGGCTTGGGACCTACATCCCGCTTCCCGGCATCGACCCTGCGGCGTTCGAGGCCTCGTTCCTGGGCCAGAAGCAGGGCGTCCTCGACATGTTCAACATGTTTTCGGGCGGCGCGGTTCAACGCATGGCGGTGTTCGCGCTCAACATCATGCCCTACATCTCGGCATCGATCATCATCCAGCTCTTAAGTTCGGTCGTTCCTTCGCTCGAAGCGATCAAGAAAGAGGGCGAGCAGGGCCGCAAGATCCTCAACCAGTACACGCGCTATCTGACCGTGGTGCTTGCGATCTTCCAGGCTTACGGCATTTCGATCGGGCTCGAGGGACGCGCCGGCATCGTCGCCGATCCGGGAATTCTGTTCCGCATCTCGACCATCGTGACGCTGACCGGCGGTACGATGTTCCTGGTCTGGCTTGGCGAGCAGATCACGACCCGCGGGGTCGGCAACGGATCGTCGCTCATCATTTTCGCCGGCATCGTCGCGCGGTTGCCGCAGGCGGTGGTGCAATTGTTCGAGCTCGGCCGGCAGGGGTCGATCTCGACCGGTCTCGTGCTCGCGGTCATCGTCATGGTGTTCGTCGTCGTCGCCTTCATCGTGTTCATGGAGCGAGCGCAGCGGCGGGTGCCGATCACCTATCCGCGGCGTCAGGTCGGCAACAAGATGTACGAGGGTCAGAGTTCATTCCTGCCCCTCAAGCTCAACACTTCCGGCGTCATTCCGCCGATATTCGCGTCCTCGCTGCTGCTGCTGCCCACCACCGTCGCCAATTTCGCCCAAGGGTCGTCGGGTTCGGGCGTGCTGTCGACGATCACGGCGCTGCTCGGGCGGGGCAGCCCGCTCTATCTCATCCTCTACGCGGCGCTGATTGTCTTCTTCGCCTTCTTTTACACCGCGACCGTCTTCAATCCTGCCGACACCGCCGAAAATCTGAAAAAGCACGGCGGCTTCATCCCGGGGGTCAGGCCAGGCGATCGCACGGCGCAGTATATCGACTATGTCCTGACCCGGATCACCGTGCTCGGCGCGCTCTATCTTGCGGTGATTTGCCTGTTGCCCGAATGGCTCATTTCCTATGCGGCGCTGCCGTTCTATTTTGGCGGCACGTCGCTCCTGATTGTGGTCAATGTGACGATGGATACGGTGGCCCAGATTCACGGCCATCTGCAGGCGCATCAGTACGAAGGCCTGATCAGAAAGGCGAGGCTGAAGGGGCGGAAACGATGAGGTTGATACTGCTCGGGCCGCCGGGCGCCGGAAAGGGCACGCAGGCGCAGAGGCTGGTCAAGAGTCTCAACATCCCGCAATTGTCGACCGGCGACATGTTGCGTGCGGCGGCCGCGGCAGGAACTCCGACCGGGCTCAAGGCGAAGGCGGTGATGGAATCGGGGGCGCTGGTGTCGGACGATATCGTCGTCGGCATCATCAACGACCGAATCGACGAGGCGGACGCAAAGCGGGGATTCATCCTCGACGGATTCCCGCGCACGCTGGCGCAGGCGCAGGCGTTGGAGGCGATGCTCGCCGCCAAGGGGCTGAAGCTCGACGCCGCGATCGAGTTGACCGCCGACGCACCCAAGCTCGTCGAGCGAATCGTCAGGCGGGCCGAGGAGGCGAAAGCCGCCGGCTTGCCCGTCCGCAAGGACGATGACCCGGAAGTGTTCAAGTCGCGTCTCGCGGCTTACGAGCGCGACACCGCCGCGGTGACGCCGTTCTATCGCGAGCGTGGCCTTCTGCATGAAGTCGACGGCATGGCCCCGATCGGCGACGTCGCCAGGGCGATCGACGCGGTCGTCTCGGAGGTCGCCGCGGCGTGACGGCGAGGCCGCCAGACGCCGAGGCGGTCATCGAGCGGCGCGGCCGCGCCGGCGTCATCGTGCTGAACCGCCCCAGGGCGCTGAACGCGCTGACCCTTACCATGGTGCGCCTGATCGCCGAGGCGCTCGACCGATGGGAGAGCGACGGCGCCGTCGATCGCGTCGTCTTCCTCGGCGCAGGCGAGCGCGCATTCTGCGCCGGCGGAGACATCCGCCGCCTCTACGATCTCGGGCGCGCCGGCGATCACGAGGCGCAACTGACGTTCTGGCGGGAGGAATATCAGCTCGACCGGCGGATCAAGACCTATTCCAAACCTATCGTCGTCCTGGCGGACGGCATTACTATGGGCGGCGGCGTCGGGATCATGATGAACGCGGCGCATCGGGTCGCGGGCGAACGCTTCGTCTTCGCCATGCCCGAGGTCGGCATCGGCTTTTTCCCCGATGTCGGGGCGGCGTGGTTCCTGCCGCGGCTCAAGCATCGCGCGGGCGTCTATTTCGCCCTGACCGGGCTGCGCGCCGACGCGGGCGACGCGCTCGCGCTTGGTCTGGCCGAGACCTTTGTCGCCGCCGCCGCATTGCCGGCGCTTGTCCAGGCGCTCGAAGGCGATGAGCCGGTCAAGACCGCGCTCGCCCGCTTTGCCGCGCCTGCGCCCCGCTCGACCCTAATGGGCGAGGCTGAAGGCATCGAGGCCTCATTCTCGCGGCCCGATCGCGAGGCGATCGTCGACGCTCTGCATGAGGCGGAGAAGCGGGGCCGCGCCTTCGCCGCGCCGGCGCGGGCGGCGATGGAAGAGAAGTCGCCGACGAGCCAGGCGATCGCGCTGAGGCAGATGGATCTTGGCCGGACGGTTGATTTTGACCAGGCGCTGCGCATGGATTATCGCATCGTTTCGCGAATCTGCCGCGGCCATGATTTCTACGAGGGCGTTCGGGCTGTGATCGTCGACAAGGACAACCGTCCGCAATGGAGCCCGCCACCGTCGCCGGCGGAGGTCGACGCCTATTTTGCTCCCCTCGGCGAGGGCGAACTCATGTTTCCGGCGCATGGCGGATGAAATACATCATGCGCCAGAGCCGCGACGGCGCGGTGGAGCTGATCGATCGCTCGCCCGCGGCGACCGAAGACGGCGATCTCTTCGCCGCCATTTCGCGGCTGGGCTGGGGGACCGCGCTCACCTGGTATATGCGCACGCTCGCTTGGGTCTGGGTCGCCAAGGGCCTGTTCTCCTGGGCGATCATTCTCGGCGTGTTTCCGGGTCTCGGCCAGTTCACCACGATGGCGTTGCCGCTGCAGGCGACGATTGTCGCCTTTGCCTGTCTCGATCTCTTGGCCGCGATCGGGTTATGGCTCGCGGCGCCGTGGGGCGGCGCGATCTGGCTTCTGTGCGCGGTGGTCGAAGCCGCCTCGCCCATCCTGAGCCCGCGCGCGGCAGCGATCGGCTTGGGCGGCGCGCTGGTCAATGTCGCGCTCGTGGCCGGCTATTTCTTCCTGAGTTTTCGCGCGGTCCGTGCGCGCGCCTGACGATCGGATCGACGCCGGGCGCGCCTTTCCTTAATGTTCTTTCACCGCCGAATAGCGTCGCCCTCGTAGCGGTTGGCGTTCTGTCAACGTAAACAAAGCCTTTGATTCAATTGAAATTTACCAGCGCTGGAAAACCTTCGATTCATCTTGACTCTTAAACTCGTATTCACGCGCTTACGTTACAGTTCTACCGATAAGACGACCGAAGATACGTCGGCCGAGGGCAAGCGAACAGACGGGTGTGCTATGATTAACGCAGTCAAAACGCAGGATATTGGAGTTCGATCGGATCCTGAACTTCGGGTGTCTGGCTTGTACCTTGAGACCTTGACGATGGTCGAACGACTTCATCGCCGGTTGCTTGACGTGATCAAGGACGAATTCGACCGTCGGGGGCGCTCCGACGTCAACGCGGTTCAGGCGTTGCTTCTGTACAATATCGGCGACAAGGAATTGACCGCCGGCGAGTTGCGCACCCGCGGCTACTATCTTGGCTCGAACGTTTCCTACAACGTCAAGAAGCTGGTCGAGATGGGCTTCCTCCACCATTCGCGCTCGCGGATCGACCGTCGGTCGGTTCGAATCAGCCTGACCGATCGGGGCAAGGAGGTGCATCGGATCGTCTCCGGCGTCTACGAGAAGCACGCCCGCACCATCGAGCAGATCGGCGGCATTCCCGGCGACGATTTCGCCCGCATGAACGCTTCCCTCCTGCGCCTCGAGCGGTATTGGACCGACCAGATCAAATATCGGCTCTGATTACCCTCTGTTAACCTCGCAGAGTTTCTCTTGGACGGGCGTCCGCAGCGCGGGCGCCCGTCTTGTGTTTGACTCGCGCGAGCCATAAAAACGCCCGACTGGCCCATGAGTTTCGCGCCGAAGCCCGGGAGCCGCCAGCGAGCGGCGCGGCGTGCGTTGGAAAGAGTCGGGCCGGCGCGGGTCGGGCTAGCACGGGCGCCGTGTTTTGTTGGGGATTTACGATTGATGGCCAGCATGATCGTATCGCGGCTCTCACGCCGCGCATTTTTTGCCGCGACGGCAAGCGTCGCCTTCGCCGTCGCGCTGGGATCGGCGCCGTCGAAGGCCGACGACCAGAACAACGATCAGGCGGAATGGCCGCAAAGCTATGAGGCCTCGCCGCACATGGCGGTCGGGCGCGAAGCGACCCCGATTCTCTCGCCGGCGACGATCGACGCGACGCAAGCGGCAATCCAGAAATATCAGGATCTCGTCGACCACGGCGGCTGGAACACGGTTCCCGCCGGCGCCGAACTCAGAGTGGGCTCGAAATCGAAAGCCGTGGAGGCGTTGCGCGAGCGTCTCATCGCCTCGGGCGATCTCGATCCGGTCGCCGGCATGAGCCCGGTGTTCGATTCCTTCGTCGAAGCGGCGGTCAAGCGCTTCCAAGCCCGCAATGGCCTGAGCCAAACCGGCGTCGTCGGCGAGGAGACCCTGGCCGAACTCAACGTGCCCGTCGCGGCGCGCCTGCAGCAGCTCGAGACCAATATCATTCGGCTGAAGGCCTATGGCGGCGACCTGGGCGAGCGATTCGTGGTGGTGAACATCCCCGCCGCCTCGGTCGAGACGGTCGAAAACGGCGTCGTCTACTCCCATCACGCCGCCGGCGTCGGCAAGATCGACCGGCAGTCGCCAATCATGCAGACCAAGGCGACCGAGATCAATTTCAATCCGTTCTGGACCGTGCCGCCGTCGCTGATCAAGAAGGATCTGATCCCGAAGATGAAGGCCGATCCGAACTACCTGACGGACGAAAAGATCCGCGTCTTCAATAAGGACGGACAAGAGGTTTCTCCCTCCTCGATCGACTGGAACACCGACGAGGCGACTCATTACAAGTATCGCCAGGACATGGGCGCCGACCTCAATTCGCTCGGGTTTGTGCGGATCAACATTCCCAACCCCTACGGCGTCTACATGCATGACACGCCCTCGAAGGGCATTTTCGGCGACGACTTCCGCTTCGTCTCGTCGGGCTGCGTCAGGGTGCAGGACGTGCGCGATTATGTCGCCTGGCTCCTGAAGGACACGCCCGGTTGGGGCCGCGACCAGATCGACGCCGTGATCCGCTCGGGCGACCGCCTCGACGTCAAGCTCGCGCAGCCGGTCAACGTCTACTGGGTCTACATCACCGCCTGGGCGACGCCGGACGGCATCGTTCAGTTCCGGCCAGACGTCTATCAGCGTGACGGCGCGGGCCCGGGACCGCTCGCCTCCGCCGTTCCGTCGCAGCCGATGGCGCTGCCGCAGGAATAGGCGCTTGCAGTCAGATCGCGGCGGGCGCGACGCCCGTCGCCTGCGTCACGAACTGCCGCGTCACGTTGTGAAGTCGGCTGGCGAGCCAGTCGGCCATCGCCTGCTCTTCCTCGCACGAGCGGCGTAGAAGCACGACCGCATCGGTCGCGCCGGCGAATTGGGCGAGGTCGATCAGGGACGTGTAAGCGGCGATCTCGTAGTTCTCGAACGCGGCGCTCGCGAAGGAATTCTTGAGCACCTCGTCTCCTGCCGGCATGCGCGCCGTCGCGGCGACGTTTCCCAATAGCGCCGATGCGGCGTCCTTGATGGTCGATGAGGGTTCGCTGATCGAATCAAGGATTCGGTCGAGGCGCTCCTGCTGCTTGTCGGTCTCGGCGAGATGTTGTTCCAGGCGGGATTTGAGCTCCGGGTAACCGCCGAGTCTCTCGATCTGGCGACGGAGAAGCTGCTTCGCCTGAGCCTCCATCGCATGCGCGCTGTGGAGACCCGCGGCGTATAGCGAATGCACGGTCTCTTTTGCTTCCGCGTGATCAGGCATAGACCACCCTCCTCGATGAGGCTTCTCAGCGCTCAACCAGGCCGCCGCGCCTTTGTTCCCCGGCGGCGTGGAATTGACGTTCGTGCGCCGCATCGCCGCTAAAAATCCGCCCTCGCCTGGTCCTCGATCCGCCCGAGGCTCTCCTCGCGTCCCACGACCTCGAGCACGTCAAAGATCCCCGGCGAGGTCGAATGGCCGGTGAGCGCCGCGCGCAGGGGCTGGGCGACCACGCCGAGCTTGGCGCCCTGCTCCTCGGCGTAGGCGCGGACCACGGCCTCCGTGCTAGCAGCCGTCCACTCCTTGAGCGCGGCAAGGCGCGGCAGGAGGTTCTTGAGATGCAGGCGCCCGGCGCGGGCGAGAATCTCCTCCGCTTTCGTATCCATCCCGAGCGGCCTCGTCGCGAAGAGGAAGCCGGCGCCGTCGAGAAGCTCGACCAGCGTCTTGGCGCGCTCTTTCAGGCCTGGAATCGCCGCGCGGAGCTCGGCGCGCCTTTTCTCGTCGAGCCTGGCCTCGACCTCGGGCCCGCCGGGCAGATAGGGCAGGGTCTCGATGAGCGCTCTGAACAGATCGTCGTCGTCGGCCGCGCGCATATAGTGGCCGTTGACGTTCTCGAGCTTGGCGTAGTCGAAGCGGGAGGGCGAGCGGCCGACGGAGCCAAGATCGAACGCCGCGATCAGTTCATCGGTGGTGAAGAATTCCTTGTCGCCGTGGCTCCAGCCGAGCCGGGCGAGGTAGTTGCGCAGCGCCGCCGGCAGATAGCCCATCGCGCGATAGGCGTCGACGCCGAGCGCGCCGTGACGCTTGGAGAGCTTGGCCCCGTCCGGCCCATGAATCAGTGGGATATGCGCCATCGCCGGGATGTTCCAGCCGAGCGCCTGATAGATCTGGGTTTGCCGCGCGGCGTTGGTCAGATGGTCGTCGCCGCGAATGATGTGGGTGACGCCCATGTCGTGATCGTCGACGACGACCGCGAGCATATAGGTCGGATTGCCGTCCGAACGGAGCAGCACGAGGTCGTCGAGCTCCTTGTTGGCGAAAGTGACCTTGCCCTGAACGAGATCGTCGATCACCGTCTCGCCATCCTGCCGCGCTCGGAGCCGGATGACCGGAGCGACGCCTGCCGGGGCCTCAGCCGGATCGCGGTCGCGCCAGCGGCCGTCGTAGCGCATCGGCTTGCCTTCGCGGCGCGCCTGCTCGCGCATCTGCTCGAGTTCCTCCGTGCTGGCGTAGCAGCGATAAGCGCCGCCGGAAGCAAGCAACTGATAGGCGACCTCGCGGTGGCGCCCGGCGCGCTCAAACTGGCTCACCGCCTCGCCATCCCACTCAAGCCCGAGCCATCTGAGCCCGTCGATGATCGCCTCGACCGCGGCCTCGGTCGAGCGCTCGCGGTCGGTGTCCTCGATCCGGAGCAGGAACTTGCCATTCATGCGCTTGGCATAGAGCCAGTTGAACAGCGCCGTGCGCGCGCCGCCGATGTGCAGGAAACCGGTCGGCGAAGGGGCGAAACGGGTCACCACTTGCGTCATGGGCGAGTAGGATCTTCCTGAATTGGGCTTAAAGCGGGTCAGCGGCTCAGCGCGCCGCTCTATCACAGGGCGTGGCGGGGCGGCAAAGACCGCCGCGCCGCGAGCATCGGCGAGGACGCGGCGCGCCCGGCGCAGGCGCCGTCTTTCGCGCCTTCGCCGCGGACGCCTGCCAGACGGGGGAAAACGGCAAAGCCGATGAAAGCGGACGAAAACGAAAAGGCCGTCATTTGCTTTCTTTCATTTTTCCGAATCGGGAGTTTTCAACCGCTTGCGGCCGATTCAAATGCTTTTTTCTTGCCGCGCGAGGCCGCGCCGCTGGCCGAGGCCCGCCGGCGCGCGCCTCAGGGCGAGGCGGCGGACTGGGACTCATTCTTCTCCGCGGCCTCGTCCGCTGCCGCAACGTCCTCCGCTCCGCGCGCGGCCCCTTGATCGGCGGTGATCCCCCGCTTCATCTCGATTTCCCGGCGCGCCGCGGCCCATTCCTCATCGATATCGAGATTGGCGGCGACGCGGCTGATCTTCTCGAACAGCTTCTTGCGCGACTCGTCGTCAAAGGCCTGGCTCGCGCCGGCGATCGTCTGGTAGCGGTCGAGCCGGTCGAGCACCTTGAGATAGGGCGCAATCGCGGTGACGTCGCCCGCGGCGACGGCGTCGGCGGCGAGCTGCATCACCGGCGCCAGACGGTCCAATTGCAGTTTCGCGTGATCGGCGCCGCTGTCGACCGCCCGCTTCCGCAGCACTTCGGAAACGATCTGCCGGATGCGGGTAGAGGTCACGCCCTCCTCGGCCGCGATTTCCTCATAAGCCAGGCCTTCGCGCAGCCGGGCGAAGATCCGCTGCCTCCTCAACATCATCCCGTGTTCGCTGATCCGCCGCCGCGGCTTTCGCGCCATCTCGTCAACCATGCACGCTCTCTTTCCGCGGCCGACCCGCCGCGTTTTTTGGAAAACATCACAGGATAACACGACTTCTGAAAAAACGTCAAGAAAATGTTGACTCACACGTCGTTTTTGTCCGGGCCCCTTTTTGGGCGAGGCGTCTATTCCGGTCATGGCCGGGCTTGACCCGGCCATCCACGTCGCGCCGTTGGAAATGAGCCTGAAAATGACGGATTCATCTGTTTATTCAGAGGCTTGCCCGGACGGTCTCTGTTCGCGCGGATGGCCGGGCTTGACCCGGCCATCACGAGTGCCTCGCATTAGTCAGCAACCACGGGATCACGTCTGGGGCCGGCCAAGAAGCCTTCAGGACCCGCCGACAAGGCGAGCTGCGCCCATTGCGACGGTTGGGATTCCGTCCGGATCGGCGCCGTCACCGGAACAAGTCTGTCGCGGCGCAGTTACGCCCCCGGGGAGGAGAAAGGCGGAAAAAATGGCCGTTCCTCGGGGGCGTGTTCGCGATGTCCAGTGAATCCAGAATGTCCGATTTCGAGCGCGAAGTCGCCGATCGGTTTGGTCTCGTTCCGAACTTCTTCGCCTCCGCTCCCGACGCCCCGAAAATTGTAGAAAGGCTGTGGGATTTCGCCAAATCGGAGTATATCGACAGCCCAATTCCCGCGCTCTTCAAAGAGCGGCTCTTCGTTTATCTTTCGCGGTTTTGCGAGGTTCGCTATTGCATTCTCCGCCACGCCGCATTTCTCGTCGGCTACGGCCACGCCGGCGGCGATCCTTCCGCGCCCGCCCAGACCATCGCCCAGGCGATCAAGCTCTTGCGTGCTGCGCCGCCCTGGGACCGCGACGTCGACGCAGCGCTAAAGACGTTTGAAGCCGACCCGCGGCTCACCGACTGGCCGGCGCCCGAGAGCGAAATTGAAGATCGGCTGTTTAGCGCAGCAACCTTGGTATTTGTGGAGCCGGCCCGGTCCGACCGGCCGCGCCGGGCGCTGCGCCACGCGCTCGGCGGCGAGCGTTTTGAGCGGCTGATGGGCCTCTTGGCCTTCATTCGCACCGCCCACTACTGGACCAAGGTCCATCCGGATCTTGCCTGCGAGCCCGACGTGCTCGAACTCCTCCGGTCCAACGAGGAACTCGCCCGCATGCTGCTCGAGGACCGTGAAGCCGCACGATGCGACATGGGCGTCCGGCAATTTGCCGAACTGCAAGAGTTGCGCGAATTGCACGAGCGTCATGAGCTGGAAAAGACCAGGCATGCGCTCGAATTGCAGCTTGCGCAGAAGGAAATCCTTCTGAAAGAAGTCAATCATCGGGTGAAAAACAGCTTGCAGATCGCCTCGAGCATCCTTCATCTGCAAATGGCGCACGTTCGGAATGCCGAGGCGATCGATTCGATGCGCGGCGCCGTTGCTCGTATTCGCGCCTTCGCGACGGTCCATGAGCGTCTCTACGCGCAAGACGACATCAAGGTTGTATCGTTCGACGAGTTTCTCGCCGATCTTGCCGGCAGCATCGGCGAGGCTCTCGGCCGCAACGGCGTCGTCGAGATCGATGTGGGATCGGTGATGGTGCCGACCGATATGGCGATTCCGCTGGCGCTGATGATGAATGAACTCATCGCCAACGCGCTCAAATGCGGCGGACCTCCATGCCGCGTCACGATGCGGAGCGAGCCGGGCGCCGTTTCGCTTCGCGTGTCTGACACCGGCCGTGGACCGGACGATTCGAGCCGGGCGGGGATCGGCTCGAAAATCGTCGAGGCGGTCGGTAGCCAACTTGGCGCGCGCATCGTCACCCGGCGCGGCGAGCATGACTATACGGTGGAGATCGCCATCCCCCTGCCGTCGCAGCCATGAGCCGCGGCGGGCGGCTCTGAGCGCGTGCGAGCCGACTGCTTCCGGGTGAGGCTTCCAAGCGTGCCCGTTTTTGCAGCGGAATTAATCCTCCCCGATGGGAACAGCCTAGCACTTCTACCGGTTGAGTGGTTGGGCGGAGCGGAAAACGGCCATGAAGCTTGCGCGCGCCGCTCAGTCGATCTTCCTACGTGAGTTTCTCGCGGCGTTCGCGCTGTCCATTCGCTATATGTTCAAGCCCAAGGCGACGCTGAACTACCCGCACGAGAAGAGCCCGCTTTCCCCCCGCTTCAGAGGCGAGCATGCGCTGCGCCGTTATCCCAACGGCGAAGAGCGCTGCATCGCCTGCAAGCTGTGCGAGGCGATCTGCCCGGCGCAGGCGATCACGATCGAGGCCGGCCCCAGGCGCAACGACGGCACGCGCCGCGCCACCCGCTACGACCTCGACATGGTCAAATGCATCTACTGCGGCTTCTGTCAGGAGGCCTGTCCGGTCGACGCGATTGTCGAGGGACCGAATTTCGAATTCTCGACCGAAACACGCGAAGAACTCTACTACGACAAGGAGCGCCTGCTCGCGAACGGCGATCGCTGGGAGCGTGAGATCGCGAGAAATCTGCTTGCCGACGCCCCATACAGATGACGGGCTTCGACCAGGAAGCCAGGACGTGCTGATCGCCTCGTCTTGACGCAAATCGGCGCCATGGCGGCTCGGTCCCGCGACGCGTTCCCTTTGTCTCGCCGGCAATGTTAGTGTTGAGCCAGCAACCGTTCGGCGGCTGATCGCGAATGGACTTTGTCTTCATGCTGACGCGCAACGACGCCACGGTCGAGAACGCGCTCGACCTTGTCGAAATCGCGCGCGAGCTCGGGCTCAGCCATATCGGCTTCAAGGACGCCGGCGCCGAGGCGCCGATGCTCGCGCGTCTCTCCGCCGCCATTCGCGCCGCCGGCGCATCCCCATGGATGGAAGTCGTGGCGACGAGCCGCGAGGCGGAGTTGCGTTCGGTTGCGCTTGGCCGCGACCTCGGCGTCGATCGGCTGATGGGCGGCGTGCACGTCGAGGAGGCGCTCAAGATCCTCGAGGGATCGGCGACGCGCTATCTGCCGTTCGCCGGCAGGCCGAGCGGCCACCCGACCCGTCTCGGCGGCTCGGCGGCGGAGGTCGAGGCGCAATGCCGGGCCTTCGCGGCGATGGGATGCGCGGGCGTCGACATTCTCGCCTACCGCGCGACCGAGGCCGAGCCGCTTGATCTTGTCGCCGCCTGCCGGCGCGGGTTCCTCGATTCAGGCGCGGTCGTGGTCGCCGGAAGCGTCAATTCGGGGAAACGCGTCGCCGCCGTTCGCGCCGCCGGCGCGGACGCGTTCACCGTCGGCACCGCGGCGATCGATTGCGCCTATGCGCCGGGCGCCGGATCGGTCGCGGCGCAGCTCAGGGCGGTGCTGGCGGACTGCGGCGCGGCGGATTGTAACCGTGCTCGCTGAGTGCGGTCAGCGACCGCGTCTACAATCGCGGCGGACGCGGTCAGCGACCGCGCCTGCAAAGGCGCGCCTCAGGTCAGCTTCCGCCAGGCCTGCGCCTCGGCCTCTTCGGCGAAGACCTCGGGCGGCCAGTTTTCCTTGAGCGCCTGCCGCATCAGGTCCTGCTGGCTCTTCGGCGCCAGGCCGCCCTTCGGCGGGTCGCGGTCGAGATTGGTCGGGAACGAATAGCCCTCGGCCGAGGCCGCGATGGCGTTGTCGGCCTCGCCGCCGGTGATCGCCCTGTCCGCGAGGAGGCCTCTGAGGGCAGGATAGAGCCGCAAGCTCATCTTGAGCCGGTCGACGCTTTCCATCGCCCGGCCGAAGGCCGACGAGACCTGCAGGAGGTTGGCGATCCGGCGCACGTCCTTCGAGCGGTTGGTTCCGGCGGCATGGAAAAGCGCCGGATTGAAGAACACCGCGTCGCCCTTGGCGAGCGGCAATTGCACGTGATGCGCCTCGAAATAGTCGCGGAACTCCGTCCGGGCGGTCGCCATGTAGCCTTGAAGGTAGCCGTGCGAGAACGGCAGGTAGAGCGTCGGACCGGTCTCGAGCGGCATGTCGCAATGGGCGACCGCGCCTTGCAGGGTGAGCACCGGCGAGAGCCGGTGGACGTGGGCCGGATAGCGCTCGATCGCGCGGGGCGACTGGAAGCCCAGATGGTAGTCGCGGTGGGCGACCTGCGCCGCCCCGCCCGGATTGACGACGTTGAGCTGCGAGGTGATCTGATAGGCGGGGCCAAGCCAGGCCTCGCTCACGAGCGCGATGACCGCATTGCCGTAATAGGCGGCGAAGGCGGCGGGGTCGCGCAGGCAGAGCTTCTCGAGCGCGTTCCAGATCCGGTCGTTCGCGCCGGGCTTGGCGAAATGATCGCCGCCGCCGACGTTGCTTCTGCGCTCGTCCTCGATGATCGCCCAGTAATGATCGTTGGTCCGGTCGATCGGGCCCATGTCGGCGAAGGTGCCGCGAATGGCGATGACGCCCGGCCCGTCGGTCAGCGCCTCGACCCATTCCGCCATCAGGTCCTTGCGCGCCTCGGGGGAAGCGGCGGCGGCCCGCGCTCTCAGGCCGTCGTAGACGAGCACGTTCTTCACCACGTCGCTGGCGAAGGGATAGTCGGCGAGATTGACGGAGCGCTCGACCGTCCGCCTGAATTCGTTGAGGTCGCACGAATCCTCGGCGAGAAAGACGCGATTGGTCCGGATGAGTTTGGCGTTGTCGTCCTTCATCAGCGGTTCCTCCGTGCAACGTTCCCGGAAGCGGATTATAAGGGCGTTGTCCGGCAGGACCATTGCGTCGATCCATCAAAAACCCATCAGGCGATCTGTTGTGGCTCACCCCTTCCTCATCAAGGAGATCGCGCTCCAGGCGGGCTTGAGCGAAGCGACGGTCGATCGGGTGCTCAACAAGCGCGGCGGGGTGCGCAGACATACCGCCCAGCGCGTCAAGCAAGCGATCCGCGAGCTCAATGGCCAGATCGAGCAGGCCGGACTGACCGGGCGCAAATTCCTGGTCGACGTCGTCATGCAGGCGCCCGACCGTTTCTCGGAAGCCGTTCGCGCCGCGCTCGAGGACGAGATGCCGGCGTTGCGGCCGGCGGTCTTTCGCGCGCGCTACCATTTCACCGAGGTGGCGCGGATCGCGGATCTGGTCGCGCTCGTCGACCGGATCGCCGCGCGCGGAACCCACGGCCTCTTCCTCAAGGCGCCTGATGAGCCGGAAATCGCCGCCGCGGTGGACCGCGCCGTCCACCGCGGCGTTCCCGTCGTCACGCTGGTCACCGATGTCGCCAACTGCCGGCGCGCGGCCTATGTCGGCATGGACAACCGGGCCGCCGGCGAGACGGCGGCCTACCTGATCGGCGAATGGCTCGGGGACGCGAAGGCGAGGGTTCTGACGACGCTCAGCAGCAACTCTTTCCGCGGCGAGGAGGAACGGGAGATCGGCTTTCGCCGCGCG
>Ga0335073_10000800_pt1 | contig 41223 bp, 30 predicted proteins | sample Lox_Sample_22_FD_207093 | JGI IMG/M metagenome (GOLD analysis project Ga0335073, IMG submission 207093) | Soil microbial communities from Loxahatchee National Wildlife Refuge, Florida, United States - Lox_Sample_2.2 | ecosystem: Environmental > Terrestrial > Soil > Wetlands | place: USA...
AGGGTCGATCGCCAGCCCATTGGGGCCATAGCCGTTCGTGCAGCTGGGTCCGGGACAGAAGCTAACCAGCAGCTGCTCCGTCCACGAACCGCCTCCGGCGGGGCTGACTTCGAAGATGCCACCGTAGCCAACGCCACCCCCGCCGAGCACCGTTCCGTACAAATTGCCTTGAGGATCCATGACCAGGGAATTCTGCGGGCCTTGGCCGTCGCTGCAACCCGACCCGGGACAGAAGCTGTAGAGCACCGACTCGGTCCAGGATCCTCCGCTGCCCGGACTGAGCTCAAAGACCGTTCCAGCCGAATTAGGGCCGCCACCCCCTGTCGTCGTGCCGTATAGATTACCGTGCGCATCGAAGATGAGGCCGCCAGCTGGGCCAGAGCCATCAGCGCAAGCAGTCAGGGCGCAGAAATTGTAGAGCACCGTATAGGTCCACGATCCGCCACCGCCAGGACTCAATTCAAAGACGAGACCCTGGCTGTGCGTTCCGCCGCCCTGGGCGACGCCATAGAGATTGCCGTGCGAGTCCAGCAGCAGCCCTCCGATGAACTGCGATCCGTCGGGACAGGTAACCTGGCAGATGTTGTAAAGCACGCTCTCCGTCCACGGTCCGTTGCCGCCGGGCGGAGGACTGAGCTCATATACAACGCCGCCACTGTTGCTTCCGCCAGTGAGGGTCGTGCCGTAAAGATTGCCAGCGGCATCGAAGACCAACGGATAGTACGGCTCGCTGCCGGCGGGACAACCGGATTGCGGGCAGAAATTGTAGAGCACGCTTTCAGTCCACGTGCCGTTGCCGTTCGGCGTCAGCTCATAAACCACACCATGGCTGTTAGTACCACCGCTGCCGGTAACGCCGTAGAGGTTGCCGTGCGCATCGAAGACCGGAGTGCCGCTTGCGCCGACGCCGTCCGCACAGCCATTCTGCGTGCAAAAGTTGTAGAGTACCGACTCGGTATATTGCCCTTGCGCCAATACAGCCGCCGGCGAGAACAAGAATGAGAGCGCGGCGAGCAACAATCCCGCCCATAGGACCGGGGCCTTTACAGCAGCGATCGCCAGAGCGGGAATCCGACTTTGATCATGGACCTGTCGTGTGCGAACGATTGAGCGGCCGGGCATCATATCGCGCCTCCATCTCCGAAAAATTGCTCTCAATGCACATTGCGCAAAGCAACAGCAAGAACTGTCATGAGTTCTCTTTTTTTCTGGGATTTCGCCTGGCTGCTTGAAAATTTTGCAAAGAATCTCGCGCCAGTAGCTTCGCGAGCAATTGCTTGAAAAATCCTGTGCAAGTTTGCTGGCGGTCATGGGCCAGCGTCTCAATCCCTCTCAATTGCCGTGACCCGGGCACAGGCGTGATAGCAGTTATCACCGCTTCGTGGTTAAGTTCGACTTCCACCAGCAGGCCTGTTGTGGGTGGCACTTCGGATCGCCACATGCCATCCATCGAAAACTGGAGCTGTTGACCTTCAATCATCAGCAGCCCTGGCCCATCGCGAGGCGCGCGTACAACGTTCCCTCGTTTCTTCATCATTTCCTCCGGACACACAAAACTGTTGCTGCTGATAGCTCGCAGTGCTAGGCTTCTGCGAAAGAATTAGGCTCTGGGTCCCGCCGGCCAAGGTTTCTCAAAACTTTTCAATTTGCATTGCGTCAAGAGCGAGAGAAAACCGTCATGTCACCGGAAGATTGGTTGAGTGCGGCTGCGCCAACGGCGAATGTGTCCACGAGCAGAAAGCGCGGGCGGCGGGAGAATCTTGACCGGCTGTTCAGCGCTGCCTACGAGGAGCTGCGGCGACTCGCCGCTAGCGTCAAACGCGGCGACCACAGCGAAACGCTGACTCCTACCGCTCTGGTCAATGAGGCTTGGTTAAAGCTGGCACACTCACCGTGCTTCGCTGCCGAATCTCCGCTGCACTTCAAACGCATCGCCGCACGCGCCATGCGGCAGGTGCTGGTAGAAGCAGCACGGCGACGCAATTCGCGCAAGCGTGGTGGCGATGCTCAAGCCCTCTTCATCACACTTGATGAATCCATCCACGCATTCACCAGACCGGAAGAAGACTTGCTCTTGCTGGATAGCGCAATGACGGAGTTGGAACAGATTGAGCCTCGGCAGGCTGCGATCACGGAAAGCCGTTTTTTTGGCGGGATGGAAATCACGGAAATCGCCGAACTATTGGCGATATCGGAAGCAACCGTGTTGCGCGACTGGAGGGCGGCAAAGGCCTGGCTGGGACAGAAAATTCGCTCGGTCAGCTAGGTTCGTGCGGCGAGGTTGGGTTCATATGGACAGCGCGCGCTGGCAGCAAATACAAGCGCTATTCCACGATGCCACAGAACTGCCTCCGGAACGGCGCGGCGATTTCCTGAAAGATGCCTGCGGTGAGGACAAGGATCTGATCGCCGAGGTCCTCGCCATGCTGGAACAGGACGCCGACGGAGGCTCGCTGCTTGATCAACCGCTTTCAGAATTGGCTCATCAGACGCTTGCCGGCTGGGGTTACTTCTCCAAAGATTTCGGGCCCTATAGGCTAGTATGCCTGCTCGGCGAGGGCGGCATGGGAGTGGTGTACCTGGCCGAGCGCAAGACTCTGGGAGATCAGATTGCGATTAAAGTTTTGCGCGATGCGTGGCTCTCTCCCGCTCGTCGCGAACGCTTCGCCAGTGAACAGCGCACCTTGGCGCAATTGAACCATCCTTCAATCGCACGTCTCTACGATGCCGCAACCCTCGAAGATGGAACTCCATACTTCGTGATGGAGTACGTCGAAGGCACTCCGCTGACGCAGTATTGCCGCGAATATAAGTGCTCGGTGGAAGAGCGGCTCAAGCTCTTTCGCGCGGTTTGCGAAGCCGTAGAGTACGCGCACAGCCAAGCCGTTATTCACCGTGATCTAAAACCCTCGAACATTCTGGTAAAGAGTGACGGCAGTGTCCGTTTGCTGGATTTTGGCATCGCTAAACACGTCGAGTCGCTGGACCTTTCGGTCGATCAGACGATGACGGGACTGCGATTGATGACGCCTGCGTATGCCGCGCCCGAGCAGGTTCGCGGCGAGCGTATCGGCATCGGCGCCGACGTCTATTCGCTCGGGGTCATTCTGTTCGAACTGGTGACGGGCGAGCTTCCCTTCGACCTCTCGAATCTGACGCCGGCAGAGGCCGCGACGGTAATTGCGGAACACGAACCTGGAACGCCTTCGGCTGTCGTCCGGCGCGCCGCGTCCTCGGTGCAAAACATGGATCCGTCATCGCTCAGCAAATCCGCGTGGGCGGATCTCGACGTGCTATGTCTCACCGCCATGCACAAAGATCCGCAGCGCCGCTACCGTTCGGTGGAAGCGTTGATTCGGGACATCGACCACTACTTGAATGGCGAACCTCTCGACGCCCGTCGCGATACCGTCACTTACCGGGCGCGCAAATTCGTGACTCGCCATCGGCGCGCGGTTGTGGCGAGTAGTGCAGTGATCACCGTAATTGTCGGATTGGTAACTTTCTTTACTTTGCGCCTGGCCAGAGAACGCGATTATGCCAACCGCCAAACTGCCATCGCCAACTCGGTCAATCAATTTCTGGCCGACGATCTGCTCGGCCGCGGCAATCCATTCCAGAGCGGCAAGGCTGATGAAACCTTATTCGATGCGATCAACAAAGCAGCGCCTGGCATTGATCGCAAATTTGCCGACGAACCTCAGATCGCCGCTCGTCTTCATCTCACCATCGCACAAGCATTAGACAACCGAAGTAATTTCCCCGAAGCGCGCCGCGAGTACGAGCGCGCGCACCAGCTCTTTCTGCAAACCGGAGGGCCGCTTTCGCAGGATGCCATCGCTACCCAACTGCAACGAGCAGCCATGGAGGCGCGTAGCTTTCAATCCGGAGGAATACCGGCTGCAAAATCGCTGGTTGCCGAGCAGGAATCTTTAATCGCCCGAATCAAAAAACCGCGCAAGGATTTGGCGGTGTGGCTGCTTACGGCAAAGGGAATGATCGCGCTGGTCGAAAGCGATGCCAAGTCAGCAAACCGGTACTTCCGTGACGCCTCGGACGGCGCTGTCAACTCGCCGGACTTTGATCAGACTGCCCGGTTCAATCTAAGACAGCGCCTGGCCTTCACCTACATTCGTCTGGGCGATGGTGAAACCGCTGAGCGGCTGGCGCGCGAGCTTATCGCTGACCTGTCTCGCGAAAACGGACCAGACAGCCCATATATTTTGCGTGTCCGGCTCAATCTGGCGCAGGCTTACATGGTCCAGCGAAAATTCAAGGAGTCCATCGAAGAAGCGAATGCCATCTATTCCGATTTTCTTACGAAGTTCGGACCCGATCATCAGCTTACGATGCAACTGTTGTCAACCCGCGCGCAATCGGAGGGAAGCCTGGGATGGTTCGACGATTCTGTGCGCGATGATCTTGCTATCCACGAGATCGCCGTAAAGAAGCAAGGTCCATTGTCCTTTTACTCAATTGCCACTCTGTCAGATGCCGCCGAAGCACAGTGTCGCGCTGGTCACCTACAGGAAGGAGAGCTTAATGCGCGCAACGCGCATGATGATGCGGTGCAGGCTTTCGGCCCGCAATCGGCCCTGGCCAGCGGAATCGCACTTCCGCTTGCCAATTGTCTGATCGGCCTCGGCAAACTGCAGGAGGCCTCGGAGCTCCTCGCAAGTCTCAACATCAAAGCCGCAAGCCAGCTTACCGGAGATCCGGACTGGGGGGCCGGCGTTACTTTGGCCCAGGCTGAAATCGCGGTCCGGCAAGGTGCTTACACGCAAGCCCAGCAATCCCTCGATAACGTCCGTCCCGTCTTCTCTCGCCCGAATGCCGAAGCCTATCAGCGGCAAAAAATGGAGGAACTCAGTCAGATCACCAGCAATCATCTACGAGCCAACTGATGCCGGGGTCCGGTAGGTTCGGAGTGCCACGTGGATCTCGAGCGGTAGTTCAATGCTCGAACATTCGTGCCTTTCTTAGGACCACCATCCTCGCACTCGCCACAACCGCCCGAGATCATCCCGAAGTGCCCGAAGCACCTGGACGAGAACGCCGCAAAGAGTGGCGCCGTGTCTAGCTGGAGTTGCACCGGCTGAACCTGCTCACGATCGTCGATCGTGCGACGCTGGCCGCGTACTGTCAGGCTTGGAGCCGGTGGGTCGAGGCCGAGGCCAACATCCAGCGCTTCGGCGCGGTGATCAAGACGCCGAAAGGTCTGCCGCTGGTAAATCCGTACCCAGGTGCTGATGGCTGTTCCGGTGGCTGTTCGTACCGGAAAACAATGCATTACGCTGCGACTGCCTGCGAAGGACAATGCTGAGTAAATATAAGTGTTTTTAGTGATTTGCTTGCGATTGCAGTTTTGTGCGACAGTTTGCAAAAGCCTCAAAATAGGACTTAAAATCCGCAGTCCCGAAAGGGTTGTGGGGGTTCGAGTCCCCCTCTCGGCACCAACGAATGGTTCCTCTGTCGAATTGCAATTGCGGCAAACCCCGCACTGCCGCCTTTGACCGGCAAGGTACACTACGAACAGAACACCGCCGATCCTCATGGAATTGAGGGTCGCGTGCGCCACGTTCGGAACGGTGCCGACCATCGAAGACAACACTCGCGCTGCCAAAGCCAGGACCATCGTCGCGGGCATGCTGCTACGCCCCGAAGCCGAGCGGGCCGATTACCTGAACTCCTCCTGCGGCGATGATGGTGCGCTGCGCCATGAAGTCGAGTGTTTACTCAATACCGAGCACCTCGACCACGAGGAGGAATCCAGCGCCGCCACCATAACGCCGGCCGCCGAGCGCCGTCCCCTCTACGAGCCACCCCGGTTTGCAACCGGCGCCGTGCTTTCTGAACGTTTTCGCATCGATCGCCTCCTCGGTCGCGGTGGCATGGGCGAGGTCTACGAAGCTTTTGACCTGCAGCTGAAAGAGCATGTTGCATTGAAGTCGATTCGCAGCGGCGCAAGTACCGACGCCACCATCGCCCGGCTGCGTTACGAAGTCATCCTGGCGCGGCAGGTTACCCATCTCAATGTGTGCCGCATCTTCGATCTCGGCCGTCACAAAGATTTCGCCACCGGCCAGGAACTCGTCTACCTGACAATGGAGCTGCTGAAAGGCGAGACGGTGGCGGACCGCATCAAGCGGAAGCAACGAATTTCTGCAGCCGAGTCGCTCGCCATCGCCGAGCAGATGGCCGACGCTCTGGCCGCCGCGCACCGCGTCAACGTCGTCCATCGCGACCTCAAGCCATCCAATGTCATCCTGGTGCGAGCGAGCGATGGAAAGGGCGACCGCGCCGTGATCACCGACTTCGGGCTCGCGCGCCTCGTCGAAGATGCCGCAAACGATCAGCAGACGGCGCCCACCCTGATCACCGGCTCTGGTGAGATTCTTGGCACACTCGTTTACATGGCACCCGAGCAGCTCCGGGGTCAGCCGGTTTCAGGGGCCACTGACATCTACGCCTTCGGCCTGATTTTTTACGAGATGCTTGCCGGTCAACGTCCCTTTGGCGAGCACAGCTCATTGGCGCGCATCTTCCAACGCCTGGACGGTGCACCGCAGCCCCTGCGATCACTACTGCCCGGTCTGGATGCCAGCATCGATCAGTTGGTATTGCGTTGTCTGGCTGTCGATCCCGGGAAACGCGTCGCTAGTGCGCAGGAACTCGCCGATGCGATCCGGCTCTTGCGCGAACGAACCTCGCCTGGCCCAGGCCTAGCAGCAAGCTTCCCCAGCAGCGGTTCGTCGGCGATCTCCGCAATCGCCGAAGCCTGGCGTCGGCCGCCAAGTGAGTCAGGCGGCTCGACGACGGCGCTGCAAGTTCCTATAGCGGTGCTGCCGTTCGCGAACCTGAGCGCCGATCCGGAAAACGATTACTTCAGCGACGGACTGGGCGAGGAATTGATCGGCGCCCTATCCAAGATCGACGGCTTGCGCCTGGTAGCGCGTTCGTCGGCGCAGCGCTTTCGCGGCGCCGCTCATGATGTCCGCGAGATCGGGCAGCTGCTGAATGTGGAAGCGGTGTTGGAAGGAAGCGTTCGGCGATCCGGCAATCGACTGCGCATCACCGTGACATTGATTGATACTGCGAACGGCTACCAGCTCTGGTCCGAGCGTTATGACCGCGACATGCAGGATGTCTTTGTTGTGCAGGAAGAGATCGCCAATGGGGTTGCGTCGCAGTTGCGCGTCCGCCTGAGCCAAGGGGCCGAAAGTTATTTCCGCCGTCACCGTGCGGAGGACATCGAGGCCTACAACTTATATCTCAAGGGCCGCTACTTCTGGAACAAGCGCACGCCGGCCGATTTGCGCCGTGCGGTAGAGAACTTCCAGCATGCGACGCAGATCGATCCTAAGTTCGCGCCAGCGCTCGCCGGGCTTGCCGATTGCTATGTGCTGTTGGCGATGTACGGCGCGGCGGCTCCTAAGGAAGTCTTTCCGCAAGCGCGAGCGGCGATAGCCCAGGCCCTGGCTCTCGACCCGAAGCTCTCCGAGGCGCACTGCACCGACGCTTGCATTCGTGCTGTTTTCGAATGGGATTGGGCAGGAGCGGAGCAGAGCTTTCGCCGCTGCCTGGAGCTCGGACCGAACTACGCCACCGGTCATCACTGGTTCGCCATCAACTATCTCGTCCCCATGAAGCGCTTCGAAGAGGCGCGCCATCACCTGGAGGCGGCGCGCGAATCGGATCCGCTGTCGCTCGTCATCAATACCACGATCGGTCTCGAGCTGTTTTTCGAAGGGCAGACCGGAAGCGCGATCCGTGAATATCGCCGTGTTCTGGAAATGGAGCCGAGCTTCGCGCTGGGTTACTTCTTCCTCGGTCAGGCCTTATTGCGTGAAGGGGAACATGCCGAAGCAATTGCCACGCTGGAGCGTGCGGTTGAACTCAGCGGTCGCAGCTCGGAGACGCTGGCGATGCTTGGATATGGGCACGCGGTTGCAGGGCATCTGGACGCTGCACGGGCTATACAAGACGAGATCATTCGCCGAGGCAATGACCAGTACATTTCACCCGTGCAATTGGCGCAAATTCAACTGGCCCTCGGCGCGAAAGGCGAGGCCCTCGATTCCCTCGAGAAAGCTGCCGAAGAGCGCGCTACTGACCTTTTATGGCTGCGCGTCCGTCATACCTTCGAAGGGCTCGCGGGTGAGCCGCGTTTCCTTGCGATTGCCGAATCAATCGGTCTGCCGTAAGGCCGAGGACTGGACAGTAGAAACTATCCGCCGGCGTGCCGCGCGTGCCACATTAGGCTGACGTAAATTACGTCAAAGAGAAAGATCGTTCCGAACAAAAACATAAAGAACCCGTACTTTTGCTCCTCCTTGCGCATCAGCCAGAAATTTCCAGCGGACAGGATCGCTGTCCCGATCATCTTGAGCCACGCTGCCGCGTACGATAAGCCGCGCATGTCCGGCCGCGAGAAAAACAGAAACACAAACAGAATGCTCATGACCAGGTTGATCGAGAATGCGTCCTCCTGGCCGCCGGGATCTTCGTAGGTGTAATAGAAAGTGACGTGTCCAATCGCGGCCAGCACCATGGTTCCGAGGACGATCCAGACGAAGTATGGCTGCAGCTGCGGGATCTGGTCGCCGCGCCCGTAGCGCAACAGTTGGTAGACGATGACGGAATCGATCGCCAGCCATAGCAGGGTCAAGCCCATGCGCAACTTACTTTTCGGCCGGATGACGAGCGAGAAGATCAGCTCCCAGGTGAAGTTCAGGCACACCGCGACCAACGGAACTCCATAGGAGTGATCGCGGAAGCCGACCCGGATGGTGAAAATGTACGCCAGCATCCAGAGGACGTCGGCGATGATGCCGGCGACCATGGTAGCCGGTGTTTCGATGTCCCACGCGCTCTTCCGGGAATTCATGGGATTCCTCCACTACCACAATGTGGGATTCGCCTGGATAGACCGATCCCTTCCATCCGCGCTGCCCAGCGCCGAAGGGTTCCAAATCCAGGTGCACGCGTTTCTATGTGAATTGCGCCACACCCTGCATGGCGATCGCGAGCTGCCTGATTTTGCCGATCGGCAGCTCCTGCAATGCCCGCTTCACCGGATCGGTCATCTGGACGCCATAACTTTCTGCCGCGGCCACCGGGTCTTTCTCGAACTCATGCCGAAACTCCGCGTTTGTACACACGTGGTCCACCAACTGCTGAAAAGTCACTGCCATGGTTAACGCTCCTTAATCGAGAATTAGTGCTGTAACCCCACATCGCTTCCCATTGCCACTGCGACTTCCTCCAACGCCTGCATCGCGGGGAGCAGACTGCGGGCTGTTTCGATTAGCATCCCGCCACGCTGCTCGAGAAAACTCACGGCATCGTGGCTTCCGATCTCACCGGCCATATGCCTCAATGACTCCAACCACAACTCCAGCGTGTCCACTCCCCACAGAAACCCTTCCCGGAGCACCCATTGCAAGACGGGCTCGCCGACCTTCTTCCGGCGCTCAGCTTCACAGAGGAAATATGTGCAGGCGCCGCGCTGCTGGTCGATATACCAGTCCATCAGATCGTCGAGGAACTGCCACCATGCGGCCAGTTCATCGCAGAACGCGAGCCACTGCGCCAGATCGGTTCTGCCGCCGAAATGAAGGTGAACCGCGACCAGTGGAATCTTGGCCGCGCTTAGTTTTCTCGCGGTGATCTCGCGAAAGCCTTCGAAGTCTACATGCTGTAGTTGCGCTTCACGGACGACTGCATCCGCGGTTTCGAGCCACAAGGAATGGAATGAACACCAGAAGCGATCCGAGGAACCGAAGTACCGTTGATAAACACTCTGAAACTCTGCATGAAAGAAGGCCGACAGCGGCAGCAACCCCTTCTCACATGTCTCATGCCCATCCATCACATTGTCCAGCAGGCGAATGGAGTAGTAGGCATTCACTGACGAGTAGACCAGGTCCGATTGAAACCCTTGCTCCCAAGGCTCGGCAACCGAACGCGACATCCACGCGGGAAGCAAGAGCATGGGAAACATGCTGGGTTGCAGGAAGTAGTCTGCAGCTTCCCCGCTTGGCACGAGAGTCTCCATCCAGCGGCGCACACGTTCGGCAACCTGTTTGGAACAGCCCCCACCTAGCTTTTCGTGAATGGTGGCGATTGCAGCGCGGACTTCATCGCGCGGGAAGTCTTTCGTCATAGGAACAGACTGCCCCGGCACAAATCGCCGAAGCTCTGTGCGTACTTGCTTACTGCTTTGCGATGATGCTGGATGCTATCAACTGGGTCGGAAGGCGTCAACAGTGAAATCCAGTGAATCAAGCGGCTGACGTGGCTCAGGCTCTGGTAGTCCGCAATAAGTCGACGTACCGCGATACCCCCACGCCCGTAACAAGCTGCTGCGCGGCAGAGAGATGTTCCTGGCGCGTCGGGTCCGACGCCGGCAAGTGGCGCCCGATCTGATAATGGGCCAAGCCCTGGTACAACGGCATGGCCAGCGACTCCGCAGTTTGCAGGCACTTCCGCCAGGCGGTCTGCGCCTTCTCGGCCTTGCCACGCAAGCTCATCAGCTGCCCGGTATAGAGGAGCTGGGCCGGCTTCCCCACGGGAAACATTCGGGCGTATTTCGTGAGCGCCTTCACCGCACCGCTAGCTGCTTCTGCTGCCTCCTTTGTATTGGGAGCGGACTCGTACACCGTCAGACATACCTCTGCCAGCGCGGCGTGCTCTAGAAGGAACTCAAAGGCGTCCGACACCGTCCGCATGAGTTCCAGCGCCAGCTGCGCCTTTTCCAGCGCCTGCTTATGATCGCCGTCATTGAGCCGCAACAGCGCCGTTAGGGTTGCAACATCCTGCTTGCGATGATAGCCGCCCAGTTTTACCGTCGAAGACCGAAGCGAGTCCAATTCGTCGATGGCGCCGGGTACTTCGGAGAAGCGACCCAGGGCGAACAGATTGTAAGCCCGCCAGCGCACGCACTCGGCCTGCACCCGCGTATCCCGGCGCACCAAAGCCGAGCGGTAGATGCGGTTCGCCAGCTCCAGGCTGTTGGCGAACTCGCCGTGCAGATAGCAGGTAGCCGTGAGATTGGCGCGAGCGTCGTCGCCGTGCCGCGCATCGCCCAGGCGGTCGTAGATCTCAATCGACTGCTGCAGATTTTCTCCCGCGGCCGCGCGTTGACCAAGTCCGGCGAGATAAACGCCCTTTGCCATGAAGACCCACGCCTGCGCCGAGGAGTCCGCCGCCTGCTCGCCGGTCGTGAGCGCCCGTGCAAAATAGGCATTGGCCCAACCCGCGAACGACATAAAGCCGAGCAAAGCCGCCGTTGACGAGTAGCAGCGCGCCAGCTCCGGAGATGATCCCGCCGGCTCAGCCAGATTCAAGCCGCGCAGCACCGAATAAAGGCACAGCACCGGCTTATCCGTCAGGTAGTAAATCTCCATGAGGCCTTCGTACGCCCGCGTGAGTTCCAGTTGGGCGCGGCGCTCGTCATCACCCATCGCGCGACCTGGCCTGCTGAAACGAATACGCACCTGCCGCGCGGCCTCAGCCAATAGCGCTATTACGCCCCTTACCATCGATCGCGGCATGGGGTGTCCGGCAAGCTTCAGGCCCTGCTCCAAATGCTCGCGTGCCTCGTCGTACTTCGACCAGCTCACGTAAGCACTACCCAGCAGCAACTCCCAATGCGCGCGTAGCCGGAAATCATTTGCGCCGCCTGTGCTGTTGCGCACCTGGTTTTCAAGTGCGACAGCGTTTGTCAGAAAGCGCACCGCCTCCAGGATCGCGAAGTTCTTGAGCGCCTGCTCTCCGGCCAACGCAGAGTAGTGGACGGCCTTGGGCGCTACTGCTGCGGCAGTCCAGTGCTGCGCCAGCAGGGCGGCATAGCTCTCGACACTGCCGCTATGGGCGCGCTCGTAGTATTCCGCCGTCGCCCGATGAAGCTGCTGCCGCAGAGCGACGGGAATGGACTCGTAGACGACCTCCTGAAGCAACGGATGCCGAAACCCGTACTCCTCTGCTGCCAGCGGCAGCAGGATCTGGTGCTTGTCGAGTTCTTCGAGAAGCTGCGGCAATCGCGCCTTCTCTGCCTCCGCCGGATGCACCTCGCGTAGCGCCGCCAGCGGGAAGCTTCGTCCGATGACGCTTGCCACTTTCAACAGCATTTGCTGGGACGGCGATAGCCGGTCGATGCGGCTCGTAATGATTCCCGGCACCGTCTCCGGCATTCGCAATTGCCGGAAGAGCTCTTCAATGCTGTTCGAGGAGTCCGCCAACCGGGGTCCCAGCCTACATTCCGCATTACGAATCTCGATGGCCCCCGAGTCGCGCAGCGCATACACCAGCTCTTCGATGAACAGCGGATTGCCTTGCGTCTGCCGCAGTACATATTGTGCGATGGGCTGCAGCATGGTTTTTACGCCCAACCTCTGACAGACAAGCTGCAGCACATCGTCAGACGAGAGCGGCTCTAGTGCCAAGTGGTGCACGGAAGGCAATTTCCGCAGCTCTTCATAGTCGCGGATGGGCACATCGGTCGCCGGCCGGGCCGCCAGCACGATCACCGCGGGATGCAGTTGTTCCACGACCAGCCGCGCCAGCCCCCACGATGCTGAATCGAACCAGTGCGCATCGTCGAGCACCAGCACCACCGGCTCGCCTGCTAGATATGCTTTCAGCACCTCGACCAACAAACGACGAGCGGCATCGGCGCGCGCCTCGCCCTGCAGCTCGCGGGTTGCCACTGTCTCCGGAAAATCAAACGGCAGCGCGACATTCAACAAAGCGCTGACGGAGCGCAGCTCAGGTGACAGTTGGCCCAGCACCCGCTGGCGCCGCCGCTCGGCCGTCTCGTAGTCGTTCGTCAATCCGAACGCTGAGGCAAAAACCGGCCGCCAGGCGTGATAGCCGATCGACTGCTCGATTGCCTGCCCCACAGCGATAAGACAGGTAAGCTGCCTTGCATGAGCCTCTTCCCGTAACTCCTCAATCAGGCGTGATTTTCCCATGCCGGCCTCGCCCTCGAGGAGAAACAGGGAGCTCACCCTCTCCGCCTGCAGCCGCTCAATCGCCTTTGCCAACGCCTGCCGTTCACGACTTCGGCCGATCATGCCGGTCTGGAGCGGTTGTCTGACGCGTGCCGCGGCGGAGGTCCAGAGCGTATCGCTATGGCTCGGTGTCGGGCGATACACCGCCAGCGGCGCGCTGCTGCCCTTCACCTGCAACGGATCGAGTTGCTGGAAGTTGAACTTGTGATGCCTCTCCACCAGGCTGGTAGTTGAGAAATCGCACAGGAGGCCCCCATCGGCAGCCTGCATCAGCCGAGCCGCGATATTCATTGGCCGGCCCAACGCCGTGTACTGGCGGCGTGCGGGTGAGCCATAGATACCGCAAAATGAGCTGCCCGTGGCCACGCCGATCGAGCCTCGAATTCCCTGCGATTTCAGTGCAGCCTCAATCTCCACCGCGGCATGCACGCCGCGCAGCGCATCGTCTTCATGGGCTCGCGGCGGCAGCCCAAAAGCCCCAATCAACGCCAGCCCCTTATCGTCCATCAGAAATTGATAGACGGCGCCTTCGTAGCGCTGCAAGATATGCTGAACACTCTGGATTGCGGGATCCAGCTGCAACAAATGTTCCCCTTGAGTTGCGTCGAAATCGGGAAATCCGGCAAACAGGACGGTCACGGTGCGAAACTCGGACAACCACTCGCCCAGCCCCGCCAGCACTCGATCTGAGACGAACGCCGAAACGTAATCCCTGAGCGACTGCTTCGGAGCAATCGTCAGGTCAAGCGCAGGTGGTTCGAGTTGAAGATTCGCAGACAATGCATTCACGATGAGGCTACCCGATACCCGCTTGCCTTGCGCAAGGGCATTGCCCAGGTGGCCCTGTGCAGACTCCGCAAGCGCAACCTCGCCCGTTGCAATTTCACGTAGCACAACTCCGGCCTCGCGCAGTGGTTCTCCCGCCAGCAGGAAGAGCCGCTTCTCGCCGTTCGCGCCCAGGCAGGTTGCATGCAACTGGCCGGCGGCGATCGCCGCGCGCTGTCGCAATGTCACTTCTTGTTCCGGCGCCCGCTTCTCAATTTCGCGTTGAATCTCGACGGCGGCCTGCAGGCAATGCGATGTGCACGAAGTCAAAGCGGCGCCATCCGTTGCCGGCCACACCGCCAGCGCCGCATCGCCGGCAAAGCTGACGACGTCTCCGCCGTATCGCACGATGATGTCAGTCAGTCGGCGGAAGTAATCGCGAAGTATGCCGGAGAGCTGCTCAGCTCCCAATTTGCCTCGTTGCTCGAATTGCGCTGTCAGCTCAGTAAAGCCGGAGATGTCGACCACCAGCACGGCACCGGGAAAGCTGCGCGCCCCGCGCGGGTTGCTCGCCCAACCGCCATCTTCCAACAGGCGAATCTGCAGACGCGGCAGATAGGTGGCGAGGGTCAAATTGAGGGAATCCGGTTCAGGGGCGATCATCTCGAGCAACGATAACTCGGAAGAAACCGAACAGCAACGCCGGGTGGCCATCTCAATCTTCGGGAAAGCGGAAATCGCGTCCCGAAGCGTTTGCGCGAGAGATCGCTTCGACTGTCCGCGATCTCTGTTTGCCTTCAGCGCGAGCCGTGCGAGTTAACCTAAATTCTTCTTCAGCGTCCTCCAAGCGAAGAGCTGCAACGGACTCCCTGCGAACGCGCGAGCGATTGCCAGCACGCTGCCCGGCTCGAAATGCCTGTTGTTCATAGCAACATAAACAGGCTCAAACCCGTGTGGCCGGAATTTGTGCTTGTAGTGCTCCAGCCCCCTGAAGTTGTAGAGGAGATTGGCGGTCCAACGCATGAAACATAGAAGAAGCTGCAGCCACAGAGGACCGGGCCGGCCAAGGGCAATACCGGCGCGGCTCGACAACGGAGTGAGACCCATCGTGACCTTGGAGCAGCCTTCGCCGGCGAAAGTAGACATCGCGGAATGGACAAGGAGTTCGCTCGTACCGAGCGGAGCATCGCAGTGATGCGCCCACTGTTCGAAAAGCCATCCGTTGAGGTTTGGCATCGGGGTGCACAGCAAGTAGCCCAGGATTCGCCGGTGACGCTTCGCAACGAAAATCCTGCGATCCGCCAGTTCTCCAAAAATCTCCGGCTCCGTCAAGAAATGCAATGGAGGCAAGTGTTTCCGGCGAAGCCACTCTTCACGGACACAGTGCAGCTGCCGGTCTTGGGCGGCGTCGTTCGGCGTCATTTCACATACAACGATCGCTTTGTTCCGAGCTCGCGCGATCTGATAGCGCAAGGATGCATCGGCCTTGACGATGACACGCCAGTTCGCGGGATTCCAGTGTGGTAACGATCCAATACAAGCCAGCGAATGATCGCCCATCTCGCGAAGGACCCTGACAAAGCGCGGCCCCACATGGAAGTAGCAGACCCGCTCATTACTACGCTTCGCCCCGCATTCGAACTCGGTCGCAACCTGTCGCATTCTTGCTGGATCGCAAATTGGAGCTCCCGCAACCACCCGGACGCGGCCACACGTAACGTAGCCGATGAGGGCATCTTGCCGTTGGCTGAACCAGTGCTGAATTCCGGGATTAAGAACCTGGTATGCGATTGGGTTCCAGCTGTGGGCGAAGACGATGTCGCGCGCAAGCGAAAATTCGGCAGCTGGTTGCAAACTCATAGCGGTTAGAGTTCTTCGAAGTTGCAAGAGTTGATAGTACCCGAGAAAAAGACTTTCAGCCGCCGCCCATGGAGCGCTCAAGCCAGCGCCGGATCACGCCGACGTTCTTCCCGGCCGTCCGCAAGCACGCCAGCGACTTTCACCTGCTCTTTTGTTTGCGGCTCTGCCGCGTTGATTTCAGGACCCATTTCTGCATGCTTGGGTAGCAGAACCACGTTCCGCGAGGTGGCGACCAGGTCGCCGGCGGCGTTTCTGATTTCCACCGAGATGATGCCCAGCGTCTTCGTCGGCTTCTTGATTGTCTCATCAAGCGCCAAAATGAACTCCAGCGTCTGCCCGACTAAAGCCGGGCGTTTGAACTGGATGTTATGTTCCATCCAGACCGCGCCGGGATAGGCGTCGGCGATCATTCCCGAAATCATCGCCGTGAACAGGCCTCCATGGCAGATGCGACCCTCAAAGCCGGCAGCGCGGGCGGCCGCGCTATCCATGTGGATGGGGTTGTAGTCGTCCGCCAGGCGAGCAAAGGCAGCAACATCGGCAGAGGTGGTATGCACAAACCGATGGATCGATTCCACGGACTCCCTCCTTGCAAGCGCAGGGCGCAGGTTCGCGCCCTATGTATCAGCCATCGGCAAGCGGCTCGCTATTCTTCAGCCCCGCTCTCTTGCGACGACAGCTGGGTTGAGGCGTTAACGTTCGTACAGCTAAGGCACGAGCTTCCAGATGGTGCCGAAGCCGTTTGTCCCGCCATCAGATGTGGTTCCGTAGAGATTGCCCGCCGCGTCAAAGACGACGCTGCACCACGGGCTGTTGGGACCGTGGTTCTGGTAGGTAAAGTCGTGAAGATCGAGCAGGCTCCAGGAAGCGCCGGAGTGGACGAGCTCAAACACAAAGCCAAAGCCATACTCTCCGCCGAAGCCGGCTGTGCCATAGAGATTGCCGGCGCCATCGAAAGTCAGATTGCCCAGCACCGATCCGCTCAGATAGGAAAGTACCGAGTAATTCCAGCTGTTGCCCGATGGCGCTAGCTCAAAGGCCGCCCCCATCAGCCCGTTATTCTGGGCTTCCGTGGTCGCACCATACAGATTGCCGGCGCCGTCGAGGGTCACTCCGGCCCAGGGATTTCCTCCATCGTTGCCGCCGGTAAACGTATACAGCGTCTTTTCCGACCAGCCTGCGCCTGACGGCATCAACTCGAAAACGGTGCCGTAACCGCCAGTGACGAGCGAAGCCCAGTAGGTTGTTCCGTAAAGGTTCCCTGCCGGGTCAAACGTCAGGCCGGCATACGGGGTGGAACCGTCACCTCGACCGGTAAAGCTATAGAGAACGGTAAGGATTCCGCTCTGTCCTGAAGGCGTGAACTTATAGACCGCACCGCATCCCGGATCCTGACAGGTACCGGCGCCGCCGCCGATCGTAGTGCCGTAGAGATTTCCCGCGCTGTCAAAGATCACGCCGCTATACGGGGTGTTGAGTCCCTGCTGGCTGTTGGCAAAGCGATACACGACGCTTTCGGTCCAGGGACAGCTCACGCGCTGGCACACGGTTGCCGGCGGGCTGAGCTTGTAGATGGTTCCGCAACCGCCCGCGCATCCCAGTCCGCCGCTGATGGTGGTGCCATACAGGCTCCCGTCGGGTCCAATCGTCACGCCGGCATAGGGCTTGGCGCCATCATTGCCACCCACGAAGGAATGCAGCGGTGTCAGAATCCAACTGCCGTTATGGTTGCTGAGCTTGTAGACAGCTCCCTGATCCGCGTCGCCTCCGCTCGATGTCGTGCCGTAGAAATTGCCAAAACCGTCAGCCGTCAGCCCATCAAAGGGATCAGCTCCATCCACGCCGCCAGAAAAGTTGTGGAGCACGGAAAACGTTTGCGCCCGGATGGCAGGCGCGCTGAGCACGATCACAATGAACAGAGGAGTTAACAGTGCACCGAAACAGGACTTGCGCGAAGCGATTGTCGCTACCATGTGTCTGCCCCCCAACGAAATGATAATTTTTCGGCCGCCATACTTTCCTCCGGCAATCGTCCCCAAGTCAAGGCCAACACTCCATACTTTCCTAAGAATCTGCCGCAGTGCTATCGCCTTGTACAGGACTTGCACAGCGTTGAGTCGCATCACCTTGGTGCGCTGATGCCCCGCGCATTTCTGAGATCACTATCCGCTATCTACTTTCGTAATCCTGACGGCAATCGCCGAAGGGATACGCTGGGCTGCGTGTCCAATGGCGGCGGAGGTTTGGGGCGCGTGTTTTTGAAGATCAACCGCCTGTCGTCGTGGCCTGTAGCCGGCAAACCGAATCTTGGCCCGCGGAGCGTTTGGGTCGGCGGGCGGCGGGAGAAAACCGTCCCGAAATCACCCCTGAACTCTGGCACTCGAAATCATTGGCTATGAACCATTGCGAATCATAAATCTGGCAAGGCTCTCTATTGGAATCAATAATTTACGAGCGATCAAGGGAGGGGGGTGGGTCGTCGCCGGCTAGGCGCCATATTTGAAGCCGAATAAGCCACGGGATCCTGGTTCCCAAGGGTGAAATGCGGCGCAGGGATGCAAACCGCCGGCAATCTGGGACGGCGCCTCAATTCCGACAATTTTCTCTGGAATTCGCGAGGCTCGAAGTGTAGACTCGCGCCAAATTACGCCAGAGTTCCCGGCTGGCGTTTCTTTGAGGGGCGAATATGTCTGGTTCGGGAAGGCAGAAGTTCTTCGTGCAGTTTGCGTCCCGCGGTTGCCTCTCCTTCCTGTTCGGCTTGATCAACGTACTCCTGCTCACAATTGCAGCTTCAGCGGCGACGACCGTCAAGCAGGAACTCGCCGCGTTCAGCGATAGCCAGTTCAAGCAACTGCAGCAACTGGCGCGCCATGGCGACGCACGTGCCGAGATGGAATTGGGTGTCGCGTATGAGGAAGGCATTCACGTGCGTCAGGACGTGACGGCGGCGGTCGAGTGGTATCGCCGCGCCGCGCAGCAGGGCAACGTCGAGCTGCAGCATCATCTCGCGTTGATGTACGAAGAGGGTCGCGGCGTGCCGCGTAACTTCCCCGAGGCGGCAGCGTGGTATCGCAAGGCGGCGGAGCTGGGTTATGCGCCGTCACAATGCAACCTGGCCACGATGTATAGGGAAGGCCGCGGCGTTGAACGCGACCCGGCACAGGCGGCCGTGTGGTACGAGGTGGCCGCACGGCAGGGCGATGCGCAGGCTGAGAGCAATATCGGCTACATGTACGACCACGGCGAAGGCGTGGCGCAGGACGATCGCGAGGCGGTGACGTGGTATCGCAAGTCGGCCGAGCAGAATTTTGCGATTGCGCAGAGAAATCTCGGCATCATGTACGTTACGGGACGAGGCGTGGAGAAAAATGAAACCGAGGCGCTGCGCTGGTTCGCGGCTGCCGTTGAGCATGGCCTGGCGAGCGCCATGCTGAATGAAGCTGCACTGTACATGCAGGCCTCACAGATGCCGAGGAATTATGCCATGGCCGAAAGGCTGCTGTCGTCTGCGGCCGCAACGGGCGATAAGGAAGCTAACGAGTTGCTCGAACGTTGCCGCCAGTTGGAGAAGTCCGCGGCGGAGAGTCAGACAGCAACCGCCGCGCGTCCAAAGGGACAGTGAATTTCCAGGCGCGGTCCCGGCCGAGCGCTAATTTGCCAAGTGCTGCCTGTTACGGCATGCGCTGGGCGAGTCCAGGGAGCGCCCTCATGATGTCGTTGTAGATGACCACTGCGGCAAACAGCAGCAGAAAAACAAATGCGGTCTGGTAAATCCGCTCCTTCACGCGAATATTAATTTCGCGTCGCATCACCCCTTCAATCGCCAGCAGCAGAATCACACCGCCATCAAGAATGGGAATCGGCAGCAGATTAAAGATGCCGAGATTGAGACTGATCATCGCGGTCAACCCAAGCAGCGGAGTCCATCCGGGTTCGCGAGCGGCTTCGCCGGTAGCGCGCGCAATACCAATCGGACCTTCCATCTGTTTAATGGAAGCCTCATTGTGCAGCATCTTGCCGACCAGGTCGACAATCAGCACCGAGTAACGCTTGTTCTCCTGCAGCGACTGCTCGAAGGCCTTCGGGAACGAGAGCTTCCCGACCTTCATCGGCGGACCGGACATCAGGAAGCCAAGCCAATATCCGTTCTCACCTTTCTCTTGCTTGTGTACCGGAGCAATGCTGAGATGCAGCTCCTTGCCATCGCGAAGAATGGTGAGCTCGACCGGTTTGCCGCCGCTCTCCTGCAGGTAGTGACGGATCGCGAGCCGGGAGCGAATCGCCATGCCGTTGATGGCGACGATGCGGTCATTCACCTGCACGCCGGCTTTGATTGCGGGCATGTCCGGCTCCAGTTCGGCGACGATGATTGGCTGTTCCGGCTCCCAGCCCACGCTGCCATAATCGTCGGCCGATTCGGGTTCGGGTTTAACCTGCTTGCCGATGATCTGATTACCGCGCTGAATGGCAAGGTTGACCGGCTCTTTCGGGCTGATCATCACCTTCAGGAGCACATCTTCCCAGGTGGGATTCTTCTCGCCATCGATGCGAACGATGCGATCGCCCTGCTCGATTCCGGCTTTTGCCGCAGGCGAGTTGTCGAGCACCCAGCCAATCACGGCGGGCTTGTCGAAGAAGTCCGGACGCTCGTAGTGGACCATAAAGACGACAGTGAGCAGTCCGATCGCCAGCAGAATGTTCATCGCCGGACCGGCAATGGCGATGACAAAACGCTGCCAGCGGGGATGCGACATGAACTCGTCGGTAGCGCCGGTGCGTGCTTCCAGCGGGTTTTCGCCCGCCATTTTGACGTAACCGCCAAGCGGCAGCGCGCTGATGCGGTAATCGGTATCGCCGCGGCGGAAGCCGACCAGCCGCTTGCCGAAGCCAATGGAGAAAACGTGGACGCGAACCCCGAATACTTTGGCGGCGGCAAAGTGGCCGAACTCGTGGATCAGGATCATGAACCCGAGCACCACGACCATCGAAACCACCGCGATCAGAAAACCTTCCATATACCTCTTTGTGTGGGAACTCCGCTAGCTTCCGGTCCGCACCGTTCGCCTGTCGACGTGCTGGATGTGAGCGTCGGCTCGGCGCCGAGCATCAGCATCGGCTCGTAACACATCCTCTATAGATTCTGGGATCCGTGCGGGCGTTTCACCGACCACCGCCTTTATTGTAGCCGCAATTTCCGGAAACCCAATACTGCCTTTGAGGAATGCCGAAACCGCAACCTCATCGGCAGCGTTGAGTGCGATGGTCTTGTCTCCTCCCGCTTCGACTGCTTCATATGCCAAACGTAAGCAGGGAAAACGCTCTAGATCTGGAGGAGCGAAGTCCAGCCGTCGCAGCTCCTCAACCGGAAAGCGCAATTCGGACTCGATGCGATCGGGATAAGTCAGCGCGTACAGAATCGGCAAACGCATATCGGTCACGGAAAGTTGTGCAAGCAAGCTGCCATCGACGAATTCGACCATCGAGTGAATCGTGCTCTGGGGATGAACCAGCACGCTGACGTGATCAGGCGCAATGTCGAAGAGACGGCAAGCTTCGATCACCTCGAAGCCCTTGTTCATCAGGGTTGCGGAATCGATGGTGATGCGTTTGCCCATCTTCCAAGTCGGGTGATTCAAGGCCTGCTCGACGGTGATATGGGCGAACTCGCTGGCGGGGGTATGGAAAAATGGACCCCCCGATGCGGTTAACCATATCCTGTGTACCTCGTTGCATCGTCCGCCACGCAGGCATTGATGAACCGCGTTGTGCTCACTGTCGATCGGCAGCAGCGGCTTGCCTTGTCTGCGCGCTTCGCTGACGATCAGATCGCCCGCAGCGACCAGACACTCCTTGTTGGCAAGCCCGACGGTCTTGCCCGCCTTCACGGCTTCGTATGTCGCCTCGAGGCCGGCAACACCGACGATTGCGCTGACCACGAAGTCGGCATCCGCATGCTTCGCCACCTGAACGGTTCCGGCTGAACCGTGAGTCACCCGGACCTCGCTGTGGAGGCTGGCGTGTTTCAACCGGTCGGCGATCTGGTCGGCCGCTTCTGCTGTCGCCATCGACAGCACCTGCGGACGCCAGCGCCGCGCCTGCTCGAAGGCGAGCTCCACGTTGCTGCCCGCAGCCATGCTGACCACGGAGAATCGATCCGGAAAGCTCTCGACGATGCTCAGCGTGCTGCGTCCAATGGAGCCGGTGGAACCGAGGATGGCGATACGTTTCATGCAGAGTTCAGACTATCAGCACGGGAGAACTAAACGTAAAGTGAAAGATCTCCCAGAATGTAGAACAGCGCCGCGATGGGCAGAGCGAAAAGCAAGGCATCGATGCGGTCGAGCACTCCGCCATGTCCGGGTAGAAGCGAGCCGGAGTCTTTTAACCCCGCACCTCGCTTCATTGCCGATTCCACCAGATCGCCGACCTGCGCCGCGACGTTGACGCAAAGAGCGAAGATGGCGATGAGCCACACGGGTGCCGGCGGAGTTGCGGCAGACGGCGTTTGCGGGCCGAAGTGAGCAAGGGTTGGAGCAAGCAGGTGAATACGAAGAAAGCCGGCGCGAATCGGACCGACGTAATGAAACAGCAGCCAACCAGTCAAAACGGCTGCGAGAGTTGAGGCAAGCGCGCCTTCCCAGGTCTTACCTGGACTGACGCGCGGAGCCAGCTTATGCCTGCCGATTGCGCGGCCAACATAGTAGGCTGCGATGTCCCCCGCCCAAACCAGCAGCATCACGTACAGCGCGAAGAGGGCGCCGGCATTGGGACCGCGTATGATCGCCAAACAAGCGAGCGTCACGCCGATGTACGGCAGAACCAAAAAGGAAATCGCGGCGTCCGAAAGCGATTCTCTCAGCGAGTTTCGCCTCATACTGACTGCCAGAAGAATAAACGGCGACAGTAAGAGCAGAACCAGGAAAGCAGTAAACCCGATGACCGCGCCGAAGCCCGCAATCATCTGATCGCGTTGCAACGTCACGGCAAGCAGCACGAAGCCACAGATCAGAAAGGTATACGTCCAGCCCTGAAACGGCTTAAATCCCGCCGCTTCTGCAATGCCGAAGAACTCTCTGGCTGCCAGTAGAGCGACGCCCAGCAACAGCAGCGTAAAGAGCCACTGTGGCGTCCGGAACAGCGCCACAACAACAGTAGGAATGAGAATCACCGCCGTGAGGACGCGCTTCACGAATAGTTTCCGTTGTCGCCGACCAGCCCTCCGAAGCGGCGTTCGCGCTTCTGAAACGCCTCGATGGCTTCCAGCAACTGCGTGCCGCGGAAATCGGGCCACAACGTTTCGGTGACGTAAATCTCGGCATAGGCTGCCTGCCACAGCAGGAAGTTCGAAAGCCGCATTTCGCCACTGGTGCGGACGACGAGATCGAGTTCGGGCAGCCCGCTGGTATAAAGATGCCGGGCGATGGCGCGCTCGTCGACTTTCAGATGTTCGATGCCGCCGTTGCGCGAAGCCTCGTGCGCGAGGGCGTTAAAGCAATCGACCAACTCGGTGCGCGAACCATAGTTGAGGGCCAGGGTCAACACCATGCCGCTGTTGCGCTCCGTCATCTCGCGCGCCCACGCCATGCGCTCCTGCACCTCCTGCGGAAGTTCGTGCTGGCGTCCGATGTATTGCAGGCGGATATTGTTCTCCATCAGCGTCGGTAGTTCCATCTTCAGATATCGGCGCAGAAGGTTCATCAGATACTGAACCTCAGACTTGGGACGCTTCCAGTTCTCGGCGGAAAACGAATACAGCGTCAGGGCAGGAATGTGAATGCGCGCAGCTGTCTCCACTGTCGAGCGAACCGCGGCGACGCCGGAGCGATGTCCCGCAATGCGTGGCAGATGACGGCGCTTGGCCCAGCGGCCATTACCGTCCATGATAATGGCGATGTGGTGCGGCAACCGCTCGGGATCAAGGCGGGAGTAGATCTCGGCCTCTTTGCGGTTCAGCCCAGCCGGTAATTGTGCGCGCAACGCGTACCTCTAATCATTGTCGAAAGTAGCATACGCCACAGGGGGTTGCAACGAAAGCTGGTTAGCGTGCCCATCCCATTTTCCGATAGCGGAATTGCCGTCAACCGCGTGCCTCCGCACGGTGACGACGCAGTCGCCCCGGAGAATTCGGTATATTGGCAATTAGACCCCGCGGAAGGGGATTCGCTAGAGCCAGGAGCCAGCCCGGTTTGCAACCAGCAACCCATCCTCGACCCACAGAGCTGCGCTACCGCATAGCCGATTTCATCAATGACCGCGTTAAGGCGCTGCCCGGATTTCACGCCGCGGCGCGAGCTGCGATTGCTTCTCTTCTCCACAGCCGGACGGCTCAAAGCCGCGACCAGGAAGCGACATCCGGAACGGTGCGTACAGCCGCTCGGCCTCACGCCGCGCCCCAGACGTCGCAACGAAGCGCGCTATGCGTGGCATCTGGTATTTCAGACTCAGCTACACTCTCGCAGCAAGTATCACTGGATAACTTGCCGCTTCCGCCGCTTGAGATGCGCGAGCTGGTTGGCACCACTGATACTGCGGCCTTCGACAATCCTACTGGTGGTTTGGTTTATCACTACCTGGAACCGGAATTTTACGAGAGAGTCTTCGACTTTGGGTGCGGGTGCGGACGAGTGGCGCGACAACTCTTGCTGCAACGCCCCAGTCCCAAGATGTACGTCGGAGTAGACCTCCATCAAGGCATGATCCGCTGGTGCCAGCGAAACCTGCGACCCGCTGCGCCTCATTTTTCGTTTCTGCATCACGATGTCTTTAACTCTCGCTTCAACCCGAATCCCGCCAGCCCGATCGCGGCGAACTTCCCGGTGGCATCTTCGCAGTTCACGCTGGTAAATGCGCTGTCGGTCTTCACCCATCTCACGCAGGAACAGGCAGTCCATTACTTGCGGGAATGCGCGCGCATCTTGGATCCCACGGGGGTTCTTCATGCCTCCTGGTTTTTCTTTGACAAACAGGAATTCCCGATGCTGCACGACCAAAGTAATGCCTTGTATGTTTCCTATGTTGATCCATCGGCGGCGGTAATCTTTGATCGCCACTGGGTGCAAACCACTGCCAGGGAGTGCGGCTTGAGAATCTACCGCATCATGCCGCCTTATGTGCGGGGGCACCAGTGGGCGGTCATCTTCACCAAGCGGACGGATCTCCCAGAGCCAGAGTTTCCCCCGGACACCGCTCCGTACGGGCACGCAGCACCGCCGGTTGGATCAGGCCGGGACCTTGCGAAGATCGGGCTGGAAGGCGAGTGAACCTTGGTTCTGCTCACCCGAGCCGGGGCGGCCTCGCCGACTGCTCGACGCTGACGCCTCTTTGCTATCCTGAGCGCATCACCTGATGCGCATCATCAGCCGCAGAGCCAAGATTGCTTTTTTCGTCACGCTAGGCGTGTGCATCGCGTCAGCGGCGGCGGTGCTCAGCACCAGTTGGATCATCATCAACTGGCGCGAGATTGTACCGCTCATTCTGGGCGTCATCTTCTTCGGCTTCATTATTGCGGGAGTCATCCTCAACACAATTTTTCTGGTGCGCGAAGTGCGCCGCAACGAGCAGCAGGACAGCTTCCTAAACGCGGTGACGCACGAGCTGAAAACACCGATCACCTCCATCCGGCTATACCTGGAGACCTTGGAAAAACGCAATGTGGACGAGGCGCAGCGGCAAGAGTTTTATCAGGTGATGCTGGAGGACACGCAGCGGCTGATGGGAACGGTGGAAGGAGTTCTGCGCGCGGCGCGGGTAACACAGAAAAATGCGCCCTTATCACGTAGCGAGATCGCAGTTGCAGCGCTGGTACGCGAGTCGATGGACTTGGTGCGCTCGCGGCATCATCTGCCGGAGCAGGCGGTGGCGTGGACGCCAGACGGTGTTCCCGACCCGCAACTCCAGATCATGGGCGATCGCGAAGAACTGTCCACCGCACTTTCGAACGTTCTTGATAATGCGGTGAAGTACTCGCCGGAGGACCCGCGTATCCGGGTCAGCGTCGTAACGCCCGATCTGGAACACGTTGAGATCCGGGTGAGTGATAACGGCATCGGTATTCCGCGGGGCGAGTTGAAGCGGGTTTTCCGGCGTTTCTATCGGGTGTTCGCGCCGTCGGCATCGCAGGTAAAAGGCAGCGGGCTGGGCTTGTTTATCGTACGCGCGATCGCGCGCCGGCATGGCGGCAAGGCCTACGCCGAAAGTGAGGGTCCGGGGCGCGGCACCACTGTTACCATTGAGCTGCCGAGGAACTCGCAGTGAACGACATCCTGCTGGTGGAAGACGAAGAGCACCTGGCGCGCGGCCTGAAGTTCAATCTGGAAGCCGAGGGCTATCGCACCCAAGTCGTCGGCGATGGTGAGACGGCGCTCGATCTGCTTCTGAACCGGCGCGGCGAATTCGATCTGCTGGTGCTCGACGTCATGCTTCCCGGCAAAGACGGGTTTGTTGTCGCCAGTGAGCTGCGCAAGGCGAGTAATTACATCCCATTGCTGATGTTGACCGCACGCGGCCGCCCGGAAGACGTGCTCAAAGGCTTCGCGTCGGGCGCCGACGATTACCTGCCCAAGCCCTTCGACCTCGCCATTCTCTTCGCCCGCATTCGCAGTTTATTGCGCCGTCGCGACTGGAGTCGCACGCTGCTCACCGATCCTCCGGCCGAGGTGCGCGTGGCGGAGCCGCGTGATGCGGATTCCTTGCGCGAGTTCGACGTCTACGTCTTCGAGGACAAGCAGGTCGACTTCGGCACGCTGGAGCTGCGCGCCAACGGCAAGATCTTTCGCCTGACGCTGATGGAGGCCGAGCTGCTGCGTCACCTGATCCGCAACAGCGGCCGCGTCGTCTCGCGCAAATCGATTCTGGAAGAGGTCTGGGGATTGCACGAAGACACCGACACGCGTGCCATCGACAACTTTGTCGTGCGGCTGCGAAAGTACATCGAGAGCGATCCGTCGAAGCCCACCCACCTGCTGACGGTGCGCGGCGTGGGATACCGCTTTCTGCCCAAGCTGCCGCCCAACCCATGAGTCTTTCGACGTCACAATCCCCTGTGCGCCGTGTCACTGAAGTATTGTGACAAGAGCAGGTACAACACACTCGAGGCCGCTTCCCCATCCCATCGCACCGAAACCGGGCGCGCAGCGGACCAGGGCGCGGGCCGCAGGTGGCTTATGTCGAATGAACTCTTCACGTATTCGCTTTTCTTCCTCCCGCTGTTTTTTATTGGCGCCGCGCTTCTGACCGGCCTGCCCGTCGCGCTCAGCATCCAGGACTACTACAAAAACCGGGGGCGGCAATCCGTTACCTGCCCGGATTCGCGCCAGCCGGCTGACGTCGAAGTGGATCGCAAGTTCGCCTTCTGGACTGCGCTGCGCGGCCAGCAGCATTCGCGCTTGCAAGCATGTTCGCGGTGGCCGGAAAAGGGCGATTGCGATCAGGAGTGCCTGGCGCAGATTGATCCCTCGCCCGAAAACGTCGAACGTCTGCTGACGAAGCGGTTCGACGGTAAGACCTGTGCGCTTTGTGCGCGCGCGCTTACCCCTGCCGATTGGCGTCAGGGCCGCTTGGCGGTGTTGAATCCGGCCCAAAAGCTGATTGAGTTGCGGGAGATGACGCTCGACCGTTTTGCCTCAATGCTGGAGAACATGCGGCCGCTCTGTTGGAAGTGCCATCAGGAAGAGCGCGAGCGCCAGGCGGTGCCTGCCGCGATACTCAAGGGAGATCGCCACGGCCTCGCGACCGCGGAAGAGATCCGATAGCCGCCGAGTCCGCCGCGGCTTGCGGCACTAATTCTGCCGTGCGAAGGAAATCGTAATTCCCTGCCGGCCCCAGCTCGATTCCGTGCACGCGGTTGGTATGCACCACTACATTGTCGAGATACCAGAGATTGATATATGGCAGGTCCTGCGCGAGGATCTGCTGGATTTCATCGTAAATCTGCTTGCGCTTCTGCTGGTCCAGCGTGCTGCGTCCCTCGCGAATTAACTCGTCAACTCGCGGATTGGAATAGAAGGTGCGGTTGGCGCGCTTGGGGGCGAAGCTCGAAGTGGCGAACAGGTTCTCGAAGATATCGGGATCCTGATTGCCACCGATCCAACGCAGTGAATGAATCTGGTAGGCGCCCTTGACCACATCGCTCATAAAGGTTGCCGATTCGAAAGAGCGGATCTCGAGTGCGATTCCGACCTGACGCAACTGCTGCTGCAGCACGGCGGCTAGCAATCGCGTGGACTCCTCCGTCGAAGTTTTCATGGTGATATGGAAACGGACGCCGTCCTTTTCCGGGTATCCCGCCTCATCGAGCAGTTGGCGCGCACGTTCGGGATCGTGTGGATAGCGGGCGACGTCGCCGTCGTAAGCCCAATGCTGCGGCGGCAAAACGCTGTACGCCGGGCGAGCCTCATCGCGCAGCAGGTAATGAATGATCGGCTCGATGTTGATGGCATAGGCAATGGCGCGCCGCACGCGTACGTCCTTCAGGATGGGATCGCGCAGATTGAGTGCGATATAGGCATAGTTTGTGCCGGGCGCTTCCATGACCGTGAGATCACGGTCACGCTGCAGCGCAACCACGGTGTCCGCAACCAGTGAGTTGATGGCGACGTCGGCACTTTGCTTACGCAATTCCAGTGCGCGCGTGGTTGCGTCGGGAATGACCTTGAATTCAACCTTCTCCAGCTTTGGCGGCGTGCCCCAATAGCCCGGATTGCGTTCGATGATAACGTCTCTGTCCTGCGCGGCGCTGACAAAACGGAACGGGCCTGACCCGATCGGATGCCGATTGAAATCTTCGCCGCTGCCATAGGGGACGATTCCCATCGCTCCGGAGAGATTCCAAAGTAGCGGTACGAATGGCTGCTTCAAATGGAAGATCACCGTGTGATCGTCAGGCGCATCGATGCGGCTGACGGAGGCGAAAGCGCCGCTCTTCGCGCTAGGGATTTTGCCGCCGATGAGCGAGTCGAAGGTCCACTTCACATCATGCGCCGTAAGCGGCTGGCCGTTTTGGAAGCGGACATTCGGTCGCAAGTGGAAGATGTAGGTCAGCGGATCGGGGACCTCCCAGCTCTCGGCCAGCCAGGGCTGTACATTGAAGTGTGCATCGCTGCGAACCAGCGGATCGAAAAGCAGCTCGTCGATGCGCTGGGATTGGGCGTCGACACCCACACGTGGATCGAGGTTCGTGGGGCTGCTCTCGATGATCATGACCAGTGTGTTGGCGTCGGGCTTCTTCGAGCAGCCGACAAGAAAGGTCACTAAAGAGACACAGAGACACAAAGAGAAGAGGATCTTGTTTGTCACAGAAAATGCCCCCGATGGAGCTAGCCTGCCCAGACCGTACGGCGCACATCGCCGTCGTTCGGGCACATCTTCCTGGATCTGCTTTTCTCTGTGTCTCTGTGTCTCTGTGGTGAACAAACAACTACCCATAGCTGATCTTACCCAGAATCGCCGGCTGCTGCGCGCCTGTAGCCGACGGCACATTGGATGGCAGTCGTCGCCAAGTCTCATAGGCAAGCAGAGCGAAGGCAGCGGCCTCCTTCGCTTCGGAGGGCATTCCGAAGTCGTCGCTGGTGCGCACGCGAATCTTTAAGGAACTCAGCTCTTCGCAGATCATGCGCATCAGCGTAAGGTTTTTCGTTCCTCCGCCGGAGATTACGAATTCGCGAAATCTCTCAGGTGGCTCAACCAATGGCAGGACAAACTTGCGGACCGAAATGGCAATCGATCGTGCTGTCAGTGCCGTTGCCGTCGTCACGATGTCATGCTCATCCGCACGCCGGCACATGCGTAGGAAGTCGCGGATAAACTCGCGTCCGAACTGCTCTCGCCCAGCGGTCCTGGGGGGGGTCTGACGGAAGAATGGATGTCGCAGCAGTTCGCGCAGCACGCCGTCAACCGGCTTGCCCTTGGCGGCCAGCCGTCCGCTGCGATCGTACGGACAGTCGAAGAGATGCTCCGTGACGGCGTCAATCACCATATTGCCCGGCCCGGTGTCGAAGGCGATCACCTGCTCCGGTTGCGCTCGCGGAGGAATTGCTGTGAGATTCGCAATGCCGCCGAGATTTTGCACGATGCGCCCGTAACGGCGATGGCGATAAAGAATGTAGTCAAGAAACGGGACCAGCGGGGCGCCTTTGCCGCCAACTGCCATATCTGCAGGACGGAAATCCGAAACAACGGGAATGCCGAGCTTGGCAGCGATGACCGCGCCTTCCCCTGTCTGCCAGGTACAAGCAATGCGGCGGCCCAGAAACGGTGCTGCTGCGCCTTGGTGATAGAGCGTCTGGCCGTGGCAACCGATCAGATCGCATTCGAGGCGAGCGCGTCGTTGCGCCTTGCGAACGGCATCGGCATAAAGCTCCCCCAGCAGGAAGTTCAGCCGCGAAAGGTCGGCCACATGCGCCGACGGCGAATTCATGGCAGCCAGGACCGCGCGTCGCACGTCAGCTGCATATGGGAAATGGTAGTGAGCGAGCAGCTCGAGCCGCGAACGAAATCCACGACCCTGGACGCGGGCAATGGCAACATCAATGCCGTCGGCCGAGGTTCCGCTCATCACGCCGGCGACGATCACCCGGACCCCTCGCTGCGCAACGAGTGCACGCGCAACTCTTCGTGGAACTGCCACATCTTGCGCGTCAGCCGCTCGACCGTTTTCTGCGTTGGCGCCGGCGACATACATTTCAACACCTTCGATTTTTTCTTCAGGCGCTCGACGGCTTCGCACTTGTGTCGTACGAGCCGGGCAAATTTCCTGTCCCTCTCGGCACACTTCACCACGGCCTCGAAGGCGCGGCGAATGCTTTCTTCCTTGTGGCAGATGAGAAACATGTCAGCGCCGGCGAGAAGCGTTTCAACTGCTGCGTCCTCGATTGCCGCCGCCGCAAGCACACCGCCCATGTCGAGGTCATCGGTGAGGATGAGGCCGCGATACCCGATCTTCTTGCGCAGGACCCCGGTCATCCATTTTCTGGAAAGCGACGCCGGAGTTCTGTCGCCCGTCACCTCTGGATAGGCAGCGTGCGCCACCATAACGAACGGCAGGTCGCGATGGAGACGGCGATAGGGTAGGAGATCCTCTTTCCACATCTGCGTGAGCGACTTCTCGATGGCCGGCAGCTCGGAATGGGTGTCGAAGCTGGCCTCACCCAGTCCCGGGAAGTGCTTACCGCAGCCGAGCACGTCGCATTCGCGCAACCCGCGCAAAAATCCGCGCGCATAGCCGGTAGCCCTCTTGGGCTTAGCGGAAACGGTTCGGGATGCAAGCACCTGCTTCGAGGGCCCGAGTCGAAGGTCGAGCACCGGCGCGAAGTCGGTATTGAAACCTAGCGCTCGCACCTCTTCCCCGATCAAGCGGCCATGTTTCCGGAAGAGCTTTTTCGATCCGGCCGCGGCGACCTCGGCCGCAGATGGCGCAGGCGCGATGACGTCCCGCAATCGGTCGACCGTACCACCCTCCATGTCCACACAACGGAACATGGGCGTAGCGCTGGCATGCTGGATCTCGCTGAGGAGCGCGTGTGCCTGCTCGGCGTCTTCAAGATTGCGCTTGAAGAGAATGCTTCCGCCGGGCTGGAAGGTCTTCAGCATCATCCGCAGCCGCTGTGACATCACGGTGCCGTCGAAGCCCATGACGAGTAACTGACCGACCTGCCGTTGCAGTTCGAGGTTGCGCTTGGATGGCATGAACAGGAAAAGTGTAACCCGTCAGCGCGAGCAATTCAGGTACGAAGGATGGTTCACCCGTCGCGAACTTGCTCAGGTTCAGTCCATTTGTTGCTTAAGCTCGTGCAGCAGGTTCAAGGCCTCGAGCGGGCTGAGACGGTCGAGATCGGTTTGCCGGATGCGGTCCACGATCTTTTGTGAAAGCGGAGTAAAAATCGTCAACTGCATGGGCGCGGGCCCGCTGGCTTCGTCCCGCGCCAGATGCTTAACAGCACTGCGCTCTGCATTTTCGTGTTCCGACAGCACCTCGCGGGCGCGATTGATAACGTCATTGGGCAGGCCGGCGAGCTTCGCGACCTCAATGCCGTAGCTCTTGTCGGCAGCGCCCGCTTCGACCTTGCGCAGGAAAACGATGCCGCCCCCGCTCTCTTTCACGGAGACGTGGTAGTTCTTCACCCCACTCAAGCGGTCGGCGAGCTCGGTCAGTTCGTGATAATGGGTGGCGAAGAGCGTCTTGGCCCGGGTGTTGACATGGATGTACTCGACTGCGGCCCAGGCGATTGCCAGACCATCGTAGGTTGCAGTGCCGCGGCCGACCTCGTCGAGCAGGATGAGCGAGCGTGGGGTTGCCGTGTTCAGGATGGCGGCAGTTTCGGTCATCTCGACCATGAACGTCGATCGCCCACGCGCCAGATTGTCAGCTGCTCCGATGCGCGTGAAGATGCGATCCACCAAGCCGAGTCGCGCCGAGCGCGCAGGCACAAACGATCCCATCTGCGCCATCAGGACGATCAGCGCGGCTTGGCGCAAATAGGTTGACTTGCCGCCCATGTTCGGCCCGGTAATGAGCAGGATTGAGTGCGTCGTGCTGTTGAGGTAAACGTCGTTAGGGACGAAGCGGTCGGCAACGCCGCTGATTTCCAACTGCTCAATGACAGGATGACGGCCCTCAACGATTTCGATATCGGAGGTGTCGTCCAACTTCGGGCGGCAGTAGCTGCGATTCGCAGCCAGCGAAGCGAGCGATGCCAGCAGGTCGATCTCCGCCACGGCCAGCGCAGTCTGCCGAATGCGGCGCGCCTCACCAGCGATGGCCGAGCGCAGTTCAGTAAAGAGGCGCCGCTCGATCTCGACCATCTTCTCCTGCGCATCGAGAACTTTCGCCTCATATTCCTTCAGCTCGGGGGTGGTGAAGCGCTCAGCATTGACCAGCGTCTGCTTCCGTTCGTAGTCAGCGGGCGCGAGGTGGAGATTGGCTTTGGAGATCTCCAGGTAATAGCCGAAGACGTTATTGAACTTCACCTTCAGCGACGCAATGCCGGTGCGCTGGCGCTCGCGCTGTTCGATTTGCGCAATGTACTGCTTGCTGTTGCGGCTCAGATCGCGCAGCTGGTCGAGAGCGGGGTCAACTCCCGAGCGGATCACGCCTCCCTCGGCAAGCGTGAGCGGCGGTTCCTCTTCCAAGGTGGAAACGACGCGATGACGCAGATCAGGCAGCTCATCGCATTGCGCATAGAGCGTTTGCAAGCGTTGCACTTTCAGGTGCGAAAGAACGCTCTGGACGGCAGGCAGTTTCGCCAGCGAGGTGGCGAGGGCAAGCAGATCGCGCGGATTCGCGGTCTCCAGCGTGATACGGCTGAGCAATCGCTCCAGGTCGAGGATGCCGTCAAGCGAACGCCGCAGCTCTTCACGAGCGACGAGGTCCCGCACCATGCATTCCACTGCGTCCAGGCGTTGATTGATCTCCTGAAAATCAATCGATGGGCGCAGCATCCAAGAGCGCAACAGCCGCTTGCCCATGGGCGTGATGGTGCAATCGAGGCAGCGAAACAGGGTTGCATTGTCGCTCGCGCCGGCGAACAGCGGCTCGATCAGCTCAAGGTTTCGGACGGTGACGGCATCGAGCACCAGGCAGTTCTGCCGCATATAAAATCCAATGCGGTCGACGTGATCGAGGGATCCGCGCTGCGTCGTACGGACGTAATGGAGGATTGCGCCGGCGGCAGCCGCCGCTGCTGGCCGGTTTGCCAGACCGAAGCCTTCGAGCGAGAGCACTCCGAAGTGATTTTCAACCTGCGGAATGGCATAGTCGGGAGCGAACACCCAGTCATCCAGCGGCGTCTCGGCCCAGCTGGCATTCTCTACTGATATCATGCGCGGCAGGCTGGCGGGTTGGGCTACAGCTGCTCGTTGTGGCTCGAACAGCGGCGACGAGGAAGCAAACAGAACCTCGCGTGGCCGCAGCACGAGAAGCTCCTCGCGAACACGGCGCTCGGCATCGTCGCCAGTAAACTCGGTGGCACGAAATTCGCCGGTTGAGAGATCGAGCGCGGCAAATCCTGCTGAGTCTCCGGCGCGCGCCACGCCGGCCAGAAAATTGTTTTCCTCGGAGCCAAGTTGCGCATCGGCGGCGGTGCCCGGGGTGAGCACGCGCGTCACCTCGCGCTTCACCAGTTTCTTGGCAAAGTGCGGATCTTCCATCTGCTCGCAGATCGCGACCTTGAAGCCACGGCGGATCAGCTTGGCAATGTAGTTTTCAGCCGAGTGGTGAGGTACTCCGCACATCGGGATGGCGGCGCCCTTCTCCTTGTTGCGCGAGGTCAGCGTGATTTGCAACTCACGGGCCGCGACCACCGCATCTTCAAAGAACAGCTCGTAGAAATCGCCCAGCCGAAAAAACAGCAGCGCGTTAGGATGTTCTTTCTTGATCGCGGTATATTGCCGCATCAGCGGAGTGGACGGCTCGCTCATGGCTGAAAACTGGGCGGATTATAGCAGTCGAAGTTGTGCGACGGCTGAATGGCAACAGCTCACGGCGTCAGTTTCGATGTGGGCGCTTTCGGCGAATCTCGAATTGGAATCGCTACATCAGTTCGAATAGGGAGGAACTCAAGGCTATGGAATGCGAAGAACTGTGTCGGTTGGAAATGCGTTTTGTCGAGGCGCGCAGGCGTTCATGGCAAAGTTCAGGTGGCGAGGACCGCCCGGCCGATGAAATCGACGATCATTCACGTGCTGAGTTGAAGGCGCTGCTCGCCGTACTGGACCATCGAGCAGAGCACGGCTGCCAGAGTCCGGCCGGAACGACGACCAAGCTGCCGGCAACGCGAAATATTGGCGGGATCATTGGACCATACTAGGAACCGCAACCGAGGGCCGGCAGTGGCTCGCCACGGCCTTCGCTCGGGTTCCGCTACTGATGTCTTGATCGCATTCTGATCGCTGTTCTCAGGAGACCACGTGCGCGATTTCAACAGCTTGTCACAAAAAGAGATTCTTGCTCTGGCAATCTCGCTGGAAGAAGAAGACGAACGAATCTACTCCGACTACGCTGAAAGCCTGCGACAAAGCTTTCCGGGCACAGCACAGATCTTCGAGGAGATGCGCCAGGAGGAGATCGGCCATCGCCGCGCACTGATCGCAATGTTCCAACAGAAGTTCGGCGATCACATTCCGCTCGTCCGGCGGCACGACGTGCGCGGGTTCCTGCAGCGGAAGCCTATCTGGCTGAATACGCCGCTGCGTCTGGAGCAAATTCGCGAGCAGGTGGGAGCGATGGAAGCCGAGACTCGCCGCTTTTATCAGCACGCGGCCGCTCGTAGCAAGGACGCCAGCATCCGGCAACTGCTCGATGATCTCGCGGCTGCCGAGACCGCACACGTTGAGCGTGCGGCGGAGCTGGAAAAGACAGAGCTTAAGCCGGAGGTGCGGGAGGAGGAAGACAAGGCCAAGCGCCGGCTTTTTGTTTTGCAGATCGTTCAGCCGGGGCTTGCCGGCCTGATGGACGGGTCGGTATCCACCCTCGCGCCGGTCTTCGCGGCGGCGTTCGCCACTCGCAACACGTGGGACGCATTCGCTGTCGGATTGGCGGCGTCGCTGGGCGCGGGCATCAGCATGGGTTTTGCCGAGGCGCTCTCGGATGACGGCAGTCTCACCGGTCGTGGAACACCCTGGTTGCGAGGCTTGATTTGCGGCACCATGACAGCGCTGGGTGGTATCGGACACACTTTGCCTTTCCTAATTCACAACTTCAGCCTGGCGCTGGGAGTGGCGATGGCGGTGGTATTGGTCGAACTCGCAACCATCACGTGGGTGCGCCACCGCTTCATGGATACGCCGCCGCTGTCCGCGGCTGTGCAGGTGGCATTGGGAGGCGCGCTGGTGTTTGCTACGGGTATTCTCATCGGCAACTCCTAGAACCGCCTGTCGAGCGCGCTGTCGCTGGATGGGGTAGTATCGCTTGAGGGGAAAACATGTCATTTCGTAACGGCGACAAATCGCGGGAGAACCGCTTGCGAAAGGCGCGCGAGAAGAAACGCGAAACGCTTCGTAAGCTAAAGAGCGGCGGCGAGCAAAAAGCGCAGGCCAAGCCTGGCAAGTAGTTGATTGTCACGACCGATTGATGGTCGCGGAGTGGTCTGGGCCGGCGTCAAGCGCGAAGTTCAGGCTATTCTTGGGTCCGCATCGCATCCTGTTCTTCGCGGCTCGCAGGATGAGAGTAGGTTTTGCTGGCAACGCTGGGCAGGGCATGCCGGTGCTCCGCGATCATCTCCGCGACAATTGAAACTGCAATTTCCTCCGGAGTTACAGCACCAATCTCAAGACCCACCGGCGCGTGCACACTAGCGAGCTTCTCAGCCGAAATTCCCTGCTTCTCCAGTTCTTTGTAGATTGAGATCGCTTTACGCCGGGAGCCGATCATTCCCAGGTAACGCGCCCGCGTATCTACGGCCCAGCGAAGCACTCGCATGTCATCGCGGTGACCACGCGTGACAATCACAATGTAGGAGCCCTCCGGCGGATTCAGGCGCGCGGTTACAGCATCGAAATCGTCGGCAATGACCTCGCGAGCCTCGGGAAACCGCTCCCGGTTGGCATAGGACTCGCGATCATCGATTACGATGACTTCGAAGCCGGCGACGCCAGCGATCTTGTACAAGCTGTAGGCAACATGGCCCGCGCCAAAAATGTACAACAGCGCCGGAGGCAACACCGGCTCAATGAAAATCTCGAGCGTCCCGCCGCACACCAAGCCAGTGTCGTACTTGGGGTCGTTGTTAAGGTTGAAGGTGAGCGAGCGTGGCTTCTCCTGTTCCATGACTTCGCGCGCGGCCTGCCAGACTTCGGCTTCGACACAACCTCCACCTATGGTGCCGGCAATCGAGCCATCATCTCGCACCAGCATCTTCGCGGTTTGAAACGATGGAATTGAGCCGCGAACATTGGTGATGGTGGCAATCGCTCCCCGCCGTCCCTGGCGACGCAGCTGCACAATTTCCTCATAGATATCCATGCCGGATCGCCTCAGCCTTGCTTGTATTATTGAGATGCGGAGCACGGAAGTCAAAGTAACCGGAGATGCCGGCATTTCGGCGTATGGGCCGGCTTCGGGCTGTCAGCTCACGTATAATCTTGAGAACGTCGCTATGAATCGAAGCCCGGATATAGCGATAGGTTGGTTCGCGCGCGGCAAGTAGTTTGAACGTGGCAGGTCAGGTTTGGCGTTGGTATCACAAGAACCATCAAGTAAAGCAGGTGCATCGGTTTCTGTGGCGGAAGAGAGCGCCGGAACAGGGACCGCTTTTGCGCTGCCCCCTCCCAGATTTCTACCTCGACGCTACAAGCCGAGGAATGTTGGCGAGTGGACTGGACATTTGACCTTCGCCAGCGAGCTGATCGCCGCTCTTCAACCCCACCTCATCGTCGAACTTGGGACTCACTGGGGTGAGGCCTATTTTTCTTTTTGCCAAACCGTGCAGGAGCAGGGACTGCCTACGATGTGTTATGCCGTCGACCATTGGTTTGGCGATGCGCACGCCGGTCCTTATGGGGAAGAGGTATTCGACGAGGTAAGCCGCTACAACGATCGCTTCTATCGTCATTTCTCATACCTGCTGCGGCGGAGCTTCGATGAAGCGCTCGTCCAATTCGGGGACGGTTCGATCGATCTGTTGCACATTGATGGGCTGCACACCTACCAAGCTGTTACGCACGATTTTAGAAGTTGGCTGCCAAAGGTCAAACCTGGCGGAATCATCCTTCTGCATGATCTCTGCCCCAGACATCAGGACTTTGGGGTGTGGCGTTTATGGGAGGAACTCAAGGCGGAATTCCCCGATACCTTTGAGTTTCACCATAGTTGGGGATTGGGAGTCGTTCGCAAACCGGGCGAGACACGTCGAGCGGTTCTCATCGATTCGTTGTTTAACAGTTCGGCAGCCACGCAGGAAGCTATTCGCCGCCACTACGTCACGTATGCTTCGCACCTAGAACGTCTTCTTGGCCGGACGCCTCCGGTCGCCCCCCAGCCGGAAGCAGTGTCCGACATCAGGGTTGAGGTTTATCCGGCAATCAATGGCCAGCATTCAGTGGAGGTTTGCCAAATCCGCACAATGAAAGCCGGCGTATGGGATACGCTGGCCTTTGACCTTCGCAATAGCGATATTGGCGCTCCCTTTCGAATCGACCCAGGTTATCTTCCCGCCTTAATCGAAGTTGGCGATATCGAAATGCATTCAGTCGAGACGGGAGAATTGATCTGGAGTTTGGCGGCCGACGGCAAGCGAGATCAGCTTCAACTGGGAGGTACGGCGGTTGCGTGCCCGGCTGGCGGACCGCTCATACTTAGTCTAGGCGAAGATCCTCAGTTGCTTTTGATGACCCCACCTGAAATACGTGGCCCTTTAAAGCTTACGATCAATCTGAAGGTGCAACCCTCTTCGAAGTCGGTTATAACGGCCTTTCATGACCGCTTGCAAACCGAGGTAAGAGCCAGAGAACATCAACTTGGCGCAGCGGCGGAAGAGCGAGTCGCGCTGATATCTAAGCTTGATGCCACAAAAGCCCAGTTGGACCAGGTCGTTGTTAGGCAAAACCACGTGGAAAACCGGCTTTCTGAGGCCCAAAAAACGATCAGCGACATCGAGAATTCGTTCTCGTGGAGACTCACCGCACCGATGCGACAGCTCATGGCTGTGCTGCGGCATGGGCCCGAAAAATGAGTTAGGCCTTCATCGAGCCGCAGCGCGGATACAACGATATTGCCGGACGGGAGAATTCATGGACGAGCACGAGATATTGTCAATCCTCCGCGCCCACGTGGCTCACGCGCAAAGTATGGGCTCAAATGGCAATGGAGGTCTTGGCCTGCCCGGCCAGACGGGTCGAATTGACGTCGAAAAGCTGGACCAACTGACAGCGGACATGTGGCGCCTGAAGAGCGGCGTAGGGCAACTCAATCCCCGTAATGCTGGCGCCTTGAACCGGGCCGTACAGGCTTTCAAGAAATTTCTGCAACGGTCGCTCAGTTGGTACACGCGCTCGCTCAATGAGTACCATGATTCCGTAGGTCATGCCATCGACTACCATGCCCGCGCGATTGCAGCTTTGCAGGAGCAGATTGCACAGCTTGGAGGTGGCCTGCCGGAGGCCTTGGAGGAAAGTCTTAGAACAGCTGCGTTTGCCGCCCAGGAGCAGCAGGCGCCCTATGCACAGCTTTTCCGCGGAGTTTCTCCCGTGCTGGACGTCGGTTGCGGGAGGGGAGAATTTCTGGAGGTACTAAAAAACCTGGGCATTACTGCTTACGGAGTAGATTCGGACCGGCTGGCTTGCGAAGCGGCTCGCAAGAGACTCCTACGAGTAATTCATGGCGATGTTCTCGAGCATCTTCGCCATCTACCTGATCGGTCTTTAGGGGGCATCTTCTCTTCCCGGCTGCTGGAATATCTGCCTTCTCATTTACAACTCGAGCTTGTCACTCTCTGTGCGGCCAAGTTGAAACCCAGAGGAATACTTGTAATTGAAACGACTAACCCTGACTCGGACACCCCCTTCGGTCGAAGTTCGCATATCGACCCGACCCACCTCCGCGCGCTATATCCTGAGGTCCTCAAATTCATGCTTGAAAGCAACGGTTTTCAAGATTCCAGAATCTGCATCCTTGCTCCCCAGGAGGTTCCCATGGGGCAGTCTGATGCGGTGCAGATTTCTGATAGTGATGCACTGGGCAAGACGCTGGCGCCGCTCCTGGCCGATCTCAGCTTATCGCGGGCGCCAGTTTATACAGCGATCGCGACGCGTAGTTAACATAAGGCGATTACGCGATGACATGAGTAAGATTGATGCAGGCTACTACCGGAGTTATCCGCCGTTTCGAATGTCGGCACCTCAGACGCTGAATCGCACATGAATTTATCGCAACCCGAATTCGCAGGATGCACGATTATCGCGAGGAATTACCTCCCCATGGCGCGGGCGTTGGCCGAATCATGGAACCTGCAGCATCCGGAATATCCTTTTTTCGTTCTACTGCTGGATTCCCCGCAAGGCTTCTTTCGTCCAGAATCCGAGCCGTTCCATACGATACTTATATCTGAACTCGACATACCAAACCTGGAAGGGTTTCTTTTCAAGTATACCGTTCTTGAAGCAAGCACCGCAGTAAAGCCGTATCTTCTGGCGCGATTGTTTGATAAATATTCTATAGCGAAGCTTCTGTATCTCGACCCGGACATTTTTATATATAGACGGCTGGATTCCCTGCGTACAGAGTTAGATCGTGCAAATCTGCTACTGACACCGCACCTGCTGTCCCCCCTGCCCGACGATGGCCGCATACTAACCGAACATGGTATTCTGCAGGCCGGTTCCTATAATTTAGGGTTTTTAGGTATCCGGAACTCGTTAGTGTCAAGGGCATTGTTACGGTGGTGGTCTAAAAAGCTCTATCACCATTGTCTGGTGTCCTTCAAAGACAACTTGTTTGTGGATCAGCGCTGGATGGACATGGCTCCCAGCCTGTTTGACGAGGTCCGTATCCTTCGCGACCCCGGGTACAATGTAGCATATTGGAATCTGCACGAGCGCTCCGTCTCGGTTGGCGATGAGGTAAAGGTTAACGGAGGCCCGCTATACTTTTTTCACTTTAGCGGTTTTGACCCTAACAAACCGTGGGTTGTCTCAAAATATCAGGATCGCTTTGACATGAAGACGATCGGAGATACCCGCAAACTATATAGTGCCTATAATGATCTGCTGCTCCACAAGGGTTGGCCAGAAACCAGCATGTGGCCTTATGGACATGATTATTTTTCCAATGGGATGCGAATACCGGCTTCGGCGCGCCGGTACTATTGGGGTCTTGGTCCAGCTGTTGCCCACCTGGGCAATCCGTTTAACTGGCTGACTGACTACAAGGCTGCTCCGGACGACGGTGCACGATCACGGACGCTCTCATCTCTTCCTTTCGGTATAAACATCATTGGCCACCTGGAGTCGGAAAAAGGGGTCGGGGAAGGTGCGCGTAGTAATCTGCGCATCCTTCGCGCCACGGGTCTTCCCTACTGCGTAAATAACTGGCGGGATATCGGGTCTCAAAATGTAGAGCATGTTGCAGATGACATGCTCCTCGATAATCCATATCGAATAAACTTTATCAGTCTCAATGCCGACAGCTTGTATGAATTCGCACGCGCCCGACCTGGCTACCTGCGCGGTCGATTCAACATTGGATACTGGGCGTGGGAGCTTCCGGAATTTCCGCCAGAATGGGACACCTCTTTCGCTTATGTTGATGAGGTCTGGACTCCCAGCAAGTTTGCCCGCGATTCAGTGGCGTCGCACTCCCCGGTTCCGGTTGGGGTAGTACCACACTCCTTGGAGATGGACGAAGCCGACATAGTACCCGACCGTGCGACCTTCAGCATCGATCAGGATGTGTTCCTGTTTCTCTTCTTTTTCGACTTCCACAGCTTTTTGGAGAGAAAAAACCCATTAGGATTGATTCATGCGTTCAAGAAGGCTTTTGGAAAACGAAAAGACGTGCAGTTACTCATCAAGTCTGCCCATAGCTCGGAGCACCAGCGCGAGCTGGCATTGCTGGAGCGCGCATCTTCAGGACTCAACGTACGTATTTTCGATGCCATCA